>Ga0209253_10003874_pt1 | contig 13086 bp, 10 predicted proteins | sample FrelakmetBRP12BR_FD_187145 | JGI IMG/M metagenome (GOLD analysis project Ga0209253, IMG submission 187145) | Freshwater lake sediment microbial communities from the University of Notre Dame, USA, for methane emissions studies - BRP12 BR (SPAdes)... | ecosystem: Environmental > Aquatic >...
GGACCTCGCGCGCGACGGCGGCGGCTTCGTCGCCGTCAGCGAGACGTTGCAATCGACCTCGCATCCGAATGTCTTCGCGGCCGGCGACGTGGCAGGCATGGTCGGACATCCGCGCCCCAAATCGGGCGTCTATGCGGTGCGCCAAGGGCCACCGCTCGCCGCGAACCTGCGCGCTGCGCTCGTCGGTGGACCGATGCGGCATTACGTCCCGCAACGGGGCGCGCTCGCACTGATCACGACCGGCGACCGCCGCGCGGTCGCCACGCGCGGCGATTGGGCGCTCGAGGGCGGCTGGGTCTGGCGGTGGAAGGACTGGATCGATCGGCGCTTCATGGCGCGCTATCGAGTCGCCGCCATGGCGTGAATTTGACCCGCGCATGACGCCCGTTCTGCGGCGGATTTCAAGTACGAGGGGGTGAGCCCTCTCGGGGGGCTCGGAGACCAGCGGGAAGTGCAGAAAAAAGTCCTCGGGACCGGCGGGAGAAGGAGGAGGAGGGAGGGTGCCGGCCCCGAGGTGCTCACAGTGGAGCCCTTCGCTCGGCCGCGCCTCGAGGCGCAGCGATTACATGACCTTCAAGATGCTGCCGGGCGCGAGCGACGCTAGCCGCGGCAGACTTTCGGCGAGGACGTAAGCGGCCATCGCTGCCGCAGCGCCTACGGCGACATACGTCGCGCCGGTCAACCATTGCTTCCTACGCATAAGGCCCTCGTGTGGTGAGGATTCAAAACCCGACAGGGGCGAGAGCCATTTATCTTGAAACGAGTCTAGTGCGGCGCACGATATTTGTCTAATCGATGTGAAGAATCTACATTATCGATGCCATGGATATAAAGTCTATCGACCTCAACCTCCTCGTCGCGCTCGAGGCCCTCCTCGCCGAGCGGAACGTGTCGCGCGCGGCGGTCCGGCTCGGCCTCTCGCAGTCGGCAACGAGCGCCCAACTCGCTCGGCTCCGGGAGGTTTTCCGCGACCCCCTGCTGGTGCGTACGCCCCGAGGAATGCTGCCCACAGCGCGCGCCGCGGCCCTCGCCGAGCCTCTTCGGCAGGTGCTGGGAGAGATCGGCCGCATGGTCCAGCCGAGCGAGTCCTTCGACGCGGCGGCGGCGACCGTCACGTTCACCATCGCCGCGTCCGACTACGTCGAGTACGCGCTCCTGCCGAGGCTCGTCGACCACCTCGAAGCGCACGCGTCGCGCGCGCGCATCGCGATCCGGCCGACCCATTACCGGGCCCTTCGGCAGCAGCTCGAATCGGGCGAGGTGGACCTCGCCATCCTTTCCCGACAGAACCTCGGCGAGCCGGGCCCCGACGTGCGCTCGCGGCCGCTCTATTCGGAGCGTTTCGTCTGCGTCGCCCGGCGCGATCACCCACTGCTCAAGGGACGCGAGGTCACGCTCGACCAGTTCTGCGCCATCGACCACGTTTTCACGTCGCCCGCAGGCGGCGGCTTCGTCGGGCAGGCGGACCAGGCACTTGCGGCCGTCGGGCGGAGCCGCAACGTCCGGCTTTCGGTGCCGCACTTTCTGCTCGCGCCCGAAATCGTTGCACGCTCGGACATGATCGCAGTGTTGCCGGAGCGCCTGGCGGCGGGCTACGCGGATCGCCTGCGCATCCTGCAGATCCCGTTGGAGTTGGCCGGCTTCACGATCGTCCAGGCATGGCACGAGCGAGTCCATCGTGATCCGGCCCAGGGGTGGCTGCGGCAGGTCGTGAGGGATCTAACCGCCGACTGGACCGAGGCCGACCGCGCGCCGCTTCCGCCCGCGCGACGACTGCCGCAGGTGCGCCGATGACGTGTCATCAGACGCGCTTCGCCGTCGCGGGTGCGAGCTGCGTGAGCGCGCGCCCGCGCATCGGGGCGTCATGTCCGAAAGCCGCCTGGTCGGACGCGGTCCGCCGAAGTGGAAGCTCTACGACTATGCCAGCGCGAGCACAGCGTCCGATACGGGCGCGCGATCGCGCACCCGGCGCATCACTGCGCGACTTCAAAGAAGAGGACTACCGCGAAACTCGTCACCAGTGCGAAGGTGAGCAGGCCGTCCAGTGCGGCGTAACCCCAGTAACGGGCAGTTCGAGCGACGGTGCGCCACTGCGCACTGTCCAGAGTGGGATGGCGAAGCTCCAAGGAACGCATGGCGGCCTCCGCGGCTTTTCTTGTGACTTATTTCACGCATAAGCAGCATCCGTGCCTTCCCCACCGCGCGGTCCTAAGCCATTGACCGAGCGCACCACACGGTCCAAAGGTCACATCGAGGGGGGTATGGCCTGTAAAGCAGGTCGACAGTCAGCCAACGACGGACAGCGCTTAGAGCAGCTCGGTGTCGTCGTGGCTGTACGCGGGAGAACACGCGCACAGGAGCACGAGCAACTCGCCACCCGGGTTTTCGAGGCAATGGGGAACGCCTGGGGGAATGCACACCGTGTCACGGGCGCGAACCGGAAAACGCTCGTTCCCGAGCGTCATCACGCCTTCGCCCGCGGTGAAGTGGTAGATCTCTTCGGTCGCCGCGTGGCGATGCAGCGCCGTTCGTCCGCCCGGCCGAACCGTCGCCTCGGCGAGGCTCTGCCTCGCGTTGCCATGCACGGCTGGGTGCATCAGCTCCCGGATCTCTGAGCCGTCCTTGGTGACATAGGCGGGAACCTCGCGGTAGATGCTTCGTTTGGCCATCGGGCAGTCCGTACTTTCGCCCTCGCGTCGCGTCGGCCGCGAGGAGCCCCGCACGCGCCCGGTTGACGGCACGAAACTCCGGCCCCTACCATGGGTGCTCCGCGAGCGAGTTCGCCCCTGTTTAGTCCATGCCCCGGTTCTGCGTCAATCTTTCGTTCCTGTTCGGCGACCGCCCGTTTCAAGAGCGGTTCGACGCGGCGGCGCGCGCCGGCTTTCGCGCCGTCGAGTTGCACTTTCCGTACGAGTTCGACAAGGCGGTGCTCGCGGAGTGCGCCGGCCGCGCCGGCGTAGCCGTGGTCCTTTTCAACCTCCCGCCCGGCGACTGGGCGAAGGGGGAGCGCGGCATCGCCTGCCATCCGGATCGCGTGGACGAATTCCGCGACGGCGTCGGGCTCGCGCTCGAGTACGCGCTCGCGCTCGATTGCGGCACGCTCAACTGTCTGCTGGGCGTTCCGCCTCCGGACGCGGACGAGAGCGCCGTCCACGAAACCGTCGTGGCGAACTTGCGGTTCGCCGCCGACGCGCTCGCCGCGCACGGCCGCTCCCTTGTGATCGAGCCGCTCAATACACGGACCGTTCCGGGCTTCTACGTCACGAGTTCCAAGGGCGCGGCGCAGCTCGTGCGCGAGGTGGGCGCGCCGAACCTGAAGATTCAGTACGATCTCTTCCACATGCAGATCATGGAAGGCGACCTCGCGAAGACCCTCGAGGCGTTGCTGCCGATGATCGGGCACGTGCAGTTCGCCGACGTTCCCGACCGGCACGAGCCGGGGACGGGCGAGATCAACTTTGACTTCCTGTTCGCCTGGCTGGACCGTCTCGGCTATGCGGGCTGGGTCGGCGCCGAGTACCAGCCGTCGCGCACCACGGAGCAAACGCTCGCGTGGGCGAGGCGCTGGTTAGCGCCGCTGCCACGTCAGCAACAGACCACGCCTGCGGCGCGCGAGGCCTCCGGGCAACGTCTCGCGTCGGAGCAGCAACAGCAAGAGGAGACAGGCCGATGAACATGCGCATGAACGACACCGGTTTCCTTCGCAAAGCAGAGGTCGTCGCGCGGCTGCTGGAGAAGCTTCCGCCCGGTGCCGTGCTCTACGAGGCCGAGGACCTGCGGCCCTACGAGTGCGACGGCCTCGCCGCCTATCGCATGGTGCCCGGCGTCGTTGCGATCCCGTCCAACGAGGCGGAAGTGCGCCACGTCCTCCTTACCTGCCACGCGCTGAAGGTGCCGGTGGTGGCGCGCGGGGCAGGGACCGGCCTTTCGGGCGGCGCCCACCCGCTCGCGGAAGGGGTGCTGCTTTCGCTCGCCAAGATGAAGAAGCTTCTCGGGGTCGATCCCGTCGCGCGCATCGCGCGCGTCCAGCCAGGCGTCCGCAACCTCGCCATCACCGAGGCCGCCGTACCCTACGGCTTGTACTATGCGCCCGATCCCTCCTCGCAGATCGCCTGCACGATCGGCGGCAACGTCGCCGAGAACGCGGGTGGCGTGCATTGCCTCAAGTATGGCCTCACCGTGCACAATGTAATGCGCGTGCGCGGCTTCACCATGGAAGGCGAGCTCGTTGAGTTCGGCTCCGAGGCTCTGGATGCACCGGGCTTCGATCTTCTCGCGCTCGTGACCGGCTCGGAAGGCATGCTGGTGGTGATCACCGAGGTGACGGTGAAGCTCGTGCCGAAGCCCGAGCTTGCGCGGGTCATCATGGCGTCGTTCGACAACCTCGAGGCCGCGGGCGAAGCGGTGGCCGCCGTGATCGCCGCGGGGATCATCCCGGCGGGCCTGGAGATGATGGACCAGCCGGCCACGCGCGCCGTCGAGGAATACGTGCACGCGGGGTACGATCTCGACGCCAAGGCGATCCTGCTGTGCGAATCCGACGGGACGCCCGAGGAGGTCGAGGAGGAAATCACCCGGATGATCGGCGTGCTCGAGAAGGCGGGCGCCGTGGCGATCCGCGTGTCACAGAGCGAGGCCGAGCGCCTGAAGTTCTGGTCGGGGCGCAAGGCCGCGTTTCCGGCAGTGGGCCGCATCTCGGCCGATTACTACTGCATGGACGGCACCATCCCGCGCAAGCGGCTCGGCGAGGTGCTGCACTTCATCGGCGAGATGGAAAAGAAGTACGGCCTGCGGTGCCCCAACGTCTTCCACGCGGGCGACGGCAACCTGCATCCGCTGATCCTCTTCGACGGCAACGACCCGGAGCAATTGCATCGCACGGAGCAGTTCGCGTCCGAGGTGCTGCAGAAGTGCATCGAGGTCGGCGGCACGATCACGGGCGAGCACGGCGTCGGCATCGAGAAGATCAACGAGATGTGCGTGCAGTTCTCACCCCAGGAGTTGGAAGCGTTCCGCGGCGTGAAGCGGGCTTTCGACCCCGAGGAACTCCTCAATCCGGGCAAGAACATCCCGACGCTGCACCGGTGTGCCGAGTTCGGGAAGATGCACGTGAAACGCGGCCAGTTGCCGCATCCCGAGCTACCGAGGTTCTAGTGCTTGGTTTCGCGAGCGGAGGAGGAACGGTTCGGCGGGCGGGCCAAGGCGCAGAGTGCAGCAATAGCCGACGCTATTGCGAGCAGTGGCAACACTGCCTTGCGCGGCGAGCGTCGGGCAGGCGCTCATGCAATTCGGGCGTTACCGGGCCGTAGCATCTCGCCCTGGAGAACGCGAGTGACACCGCGACCACCGGGCGGCAACCCCGCAGATCCACTGCTGGCCGGGCCTGCAGCCTCGGAACCTTAAGCCTCGGTGGTCGACTCACTCTCACACATGGCCGACACCCTCGCACAATTCGCAGACCGGATCCGCGCTTGCGGCGCAGCGCGCACGCCGATTCGTTTGCGCGGCAGTGGCACGAAGGACTTCTACGGCCGAACCGCCGTGGGCGAAGTGCTCGATACGCGCGCCCATGCGGGCATCGTCGACTACGACCCTACGGAGCTCTACGTGACCGCGCGATGCGGCACGCCGCTCGCCGAGCTCGAGGCGACGCTCGCCGGGCGCGGTCAGATGCTCGCGTTCGAGCCGCCTCACTACGGAGCGGGCGCCACGCTCGGTGGCGCGGTCGCCGCCGGACTCTCCGGCCCGCGCCGACAGGCGGCAGGGTCGCTGCGAGACTACGTGCTCGGCGTACGCATGATGGACGGCCGCGGCGACGATCTGTTCTTCGGCGGGCAGGTGATGAAAAACGTCGCCGGCTACGACGTGTCCCGTCTGATGGCTGGTGCGCTCGGCACGCTCGGACTCGTGCTCGAGGTCACACTCAAGGTCCTGCCGACGCCGGTTGCCGAGGTCACACTCGCGCTCGAGATCCCCGAAGACAAGGCGATCGAGGTGATGAATCGCTGGGCAGGCAAGCCACTGCCCGTCTCCGCGACCGCGTGGTGCGAAAACACGCTCGGTGTGCGCCTTTCAGGGGCCGCCGCGGCTGTGAGCGCTGCGCGCGAAAAGATCGGCGGAGAGCCGGTCGATCCCGAGCGGGCGAACCGATTCTGGACCAGCATTCGCGAGCAGACCGATGAGTTCTTCGGCGCCCATGCGCCGCTCTGGCGACTCTCGGTTCCTTCGGTCACGCCGCCGCTTTCGCTCCCCGGGGAGCAACTCATCGAATGGGGCGGGGCGCTTCGTTGGCTCCTCTCGACGGCGGAGCCGCGCGGGATCCGCGATGCCGCGACACGGGCGGGCGGCCATGCGACGCTCTTTCGCGGCGGCGACCGCTCGGGCGACGTGTTTCACCCGCTCGAGGCGCCGCTCGCGCACATCCATCGCCGGCTTAAGGCGCAGTTCGATCCGCATGGAATTTTCAATCCGGGCCGGATGTACGCGGATCAGTAGTCAGGGATCAGCGATCAGCATCAGAGTTGTGAACTGCCCCGTTGAGCCGCCGCGCTTTCGATTCCTGATCCTTGATACCTGATCACTGAGATGCAGACCAACCTCGCTGACTGGATCAAGGACACGCCCGAGGGCCAGGAGGCGGACTCCATCCTTCGCAAGTGCGTCCACTGCGGGTTCTGTACCGCCACCTGCCCGACCTACCAGCTCCTGGGCGACGAACTCGACGGACCGCGCGGCAGGATATACCTCATGAAGCAGGTCTTCGAAGGCTCCGAAGTCACTGCGAAGACGCGCCTTCACCTCGACCGGTGCCTCACCTGCCGCGCGTGCGAGACGACCTGCCCGTCGGGCGTGCAATACGGCCGGCTCGTGGACATCGGCCGTAAGGTCGTCGAAGAGCGCGTGCCGCGCACGATCGCCGAGAATGCCACGCGCAAGGCGATCGCGACGTTCCTCCCGCAGACGCATCTTGTCGGCGCAGCGGTGCGGCTCGGCCAAATGTTCCGGCCGCTCGTGCCGGAGTCGTTGGCGGGCAAGATCCCGCCCGCGATCTCGAAGCCTGGCGACTGGCCTGCGCCGCGGCACGTGCGCCGTATGCTCGTGCTCGCCGGCTGTGTGCAGCCTGCGCTCGATCCGGCCATCAATGCATCGGCGGCGCGGGTGCTCGACCGGCTCGGCATCTCGCTCGTCGAGGCACCCGGAGCAGGCTGCTGCGGCGCGCTGCGTTTTCACCTCAACTACCAGGAGCACGGCCTCGACGACATGCGCCGCCTGATCGACGCGTGGTGGCCGCTCGTGGAGGCGGGCGCGGAGGCGATCGTGATGACCGCGAGCGGTTGCGGCGCGACAGTGAAGGAGTATGGCCACCTGCTGGCGCACGACCCGGCGTACGCGGCCAAGGCCGAACGCATCGGCGAGCTCACTCACGACGTCGCCGAGATCATCGCCGCGGAGCAGTCGAAACTCGACGCGCTCATCGCGCAGGCCGCGCCGATTTCCGAAGAGCGCAAGCGCATGGCCTTCCATCCGCCATGCACGCTGCAGCACGGCCTCAAGATCCGCGGTGTGACCGAGAAGATCATCACGAGTGCAGGCTGGCAGCTCGTGCCCGTGCCCGACGCGCACCTGTGTTGCGGCTCCGCCGGGACCTATTCGATCCTCCAGCCGGAGCTTTCACGACAACTCAAGAATAACAAGCTGGCCGCTCTGCAGTCCGGCGGCCCTGCGGCGATCACTTCGTCGAACATCGGCTGCCTCTCGCACCTCGCGCCCGGCACCGAGATACCGATGAAGCACTGGATCGTTGCGCTCGACGAGCGGCTGGCAGGCTGAATCGAGCCCCGAGCCGGCTCCCGCAGCGGCCCGCTCGCCCTCACGCGCGACAAGTCCAAGTAACACTCGCCGCGACCCTGGCCCCGACATCATGCAGCAGCCCGCCTCCGCGACTGTCTCTCCCGGCATCCTCGCTTCGCTGTGGCGCTGGATCGACCGCAACATCCTCGAGCTCGGCCGCGAGATGCGGCTCTCGTACCTGCCGCCCCTCATGGTGTACGTCGCGGCGGGCATCTCCGGTTTCACTGCGATCGTCGGCACGTTCTTCGTCAAAGAGTACCTCGGGCTCTCGGCGGAGTTCCTCGCGGCGCTCGGCTTCTGGGCGGGCCTGCCGTGGGCGCTCAAGATGCCGCTCGGGCATCTGGTCGACCTGATGTGGAAGTGGAAAGCGGGGCTCGTCTATATCGGCGCGTCGCTGATCGCCGCGAGCCTGCTCATCATGATCGGGCTGCTCGGCGACCCGGTGGCGATGCGCGAGATCATGCCGGCGGAGGCGTGGTACGTGCTCGCGGCGCTGCTCGGGCCGATCGGCTATGTGGTCCAGGACGTCGTCGCCGACGCGATGACGGTCGAAGCCGTGCCCCGCTTCGACGAGGAGGGGAGCCCGATCCCCGACGAGCGCCGCAAGCTCATGCACACGACGATGCAGACGCTCGGCCGGGTCGCGATCATCGGCGGTGGCGTGATCGTCTCGCTCGTCAACGTCGTGTTGCTGCAGGGCGTCGGCGCACTGCCCGAGGCGCAGAAGGTCGCCGCGTACCTGCGCATCTATGAGTACGCGCTGATCATCCCGGTCGTTTCCGTGCTCGGGGTGATGCTCGCGCGCCACATCCGCCGGCGCGACGCGCGGCGCCTAGCACTGAAGGGCTACGAGGCCGCGCGCATCGACGCGATGCTCACGACGCGGTTCGAGCCTCCGCCGGTGAACTGGTGGATCCTCGGCGGCGGCCTCGCGTTCGCCGCGGTGTCGCTCGCGGTCGGTCTCGGCAAAGTGCCCGGAGCGCAGGAGATCGTCTTCGCCGCGTCGATGGCGATCGTCCTTTTTCTGATGTGGCGGCTCGTCGGCGCGCTCGATGCGGAATCGCGGCTTACCCTCGTGGGCACCGCGATCGTTATCTTCGTGTTCCGGGCGATCCCCGGCCCTGGCTCGGGCTCGACGTGGTGGATGATCGACGATCTCAAGTTCGACCAGCAGTTCCTGGCGACGCTGTCGCTGATCTCGAGCGTGTTGACGCTCGCGGGCCTCTTTCTCTTCCGCCGCTTCATGGCCGAGCGCCCGATCACCTACGTCGTTGCATTCCTCACCATCGTCGGCACCGTCCTCTCCCTGCCGATCCTCGGCATGTACTATGGGCTGCACGAATGGACTGCGGCGCGCACCGGGGGCATCGTGGATGCGCGCTTCATCGCGCTCGTCGACACCGCGCTCGAATCGCCGCTCGGTCAGATCGCCATGGTGCCGATGCTCGCGTGGATCGCGCGGTCGGCACCGGACAACCTCAAGGCGACCTACTTCGCGGTCATGGCGTCGTTCACCAACCTCGCCCTGTCGGCGTCGCAGCTCGGCACCAAGTACCTCAACCAGCTCTTCACGGTCACGCGCGAGGTGCAGGATCCCGTCACGAAGGCGATCAAGGTGCCCGCCGACTACGCGCAGCTCGGCGACCTGCTGCTCACCTCGACCGTCCTGGGGCTGGTTCTGCCGCTCGCGGCCATCCTGCTCATCAAGCTGACGCGGTTCCGGAGCGCTTGATCCGACCGGCGCCGCCGTCGGCGGGGACGGACCGCGTCTGGGACATCGGCCTCGAGACCGCCAAACCTGGACGGGCGCAATAAGGCGTAGGCGCGCCGGAAGCTCGCGCAACGGCTGAGACTCGTCCCGAGGGGACGAATCGGGTAGTGTTGCTGGCCGGGCGCTCGCGCCCTGGACACAACTGACCGAGCGTTGGGCACCACCGTGCCGCCGGACCGACTGGCAATGCAGACTTCGATCGACCGCCCCAAGAGCCGCGACGTCCGACAACTCCGGCAGCTGTTGCGCTTTCTTGCGCCCTACAAGGGGCGTATCGCGGTGGCGTTGCTCGCCCTGCTCGTCGCTGCCCTCGCGGTGCTCGCACTCGGGCAGGGGCTGCGCTACGTCATCGACTCCGGTTTCGGCAGTCGCGACGAGTCGCAGCTCAACACGGCGCTCGCCGGCTTCGTTGGCATTGCGACGGTCATGGCGGTCGCGAGCTACGCGCGCTTCTATCTCATGGGTACCACGGGCGAGCGCGTCGTGACCGACCTGCGCCGCGCCGTGTTCGGCCACATCCTCGCACTGCCGCCGTCGTTCTACGAGCGCACGCAGACCGGCGAGATCGTGTCCCGGCTCACCAATGACGTGACGCTCATCGAGGCGGTGGTGAGCTGGGGCGTCTCGATGCTGATCCGCAACGTGCTGATGATGGCCGGCGCGGCAGCGATGCTCGTCGTCACCAGCCCGAAGCTCGCGGCGCTCATCCTGATCGGCGTGCCGGTCACGCTCGTCCCGATCCTGGTGCTCGGGCGACGAGTGCGGCGGCTCGCGCGCGCGACCCAGGACCGGGTCGCCGACGTCTCGGCCTACGCCGACGAGGCCGTGCACGAGATCCGCACCGTGCAGGCCTACGTGCACGAACGCGAGGACGAGCGCCGCTTCGGCGAGCGCGCCGAGGCCGCTTATCGCACCCAGGTTGCGCGCATCCGCTACCGCGCCGTCCTGTTCGCGTCGGTGATGCTCATCGCGTTCTGCGCGATCGGGGTGATCCTATGGATCGGGGGGCATGACGTGCTCGCCGGTCACATGACGGCGGGCCAGCTCTCGGCGTTCGTGTTTTACGCGAGCATCGTGGCGAGCGGCGCCGGTGCGATCTCCGAGGTGTGGGGCGATGTACAGCGGGCGACGGGCGCGACCGAGCGGCTGATGGAACTCCTGGGCACGCAGCCGGCCATCGCGACGCCCGAGGATCCGGTGCCGCTGCCCTCACCGCCACGCGGCGAAGCTCGACTCGATCGCGTGACCTTCCGGTACCCGACGCGCCCCGACACCCCCGCGCTCGCCGACTTCACGCTGCAGGTCCGCGCCGGCGAGCGCGTCGCCCTGGTCGGCCCGTCGGGGGCGGGCAAGTCGACGGTGTTCCAGCTCCTCCTGCGCTTCTATGACCCGGATGCGGGTACGGTCGTGATCGACGGTGTCGATGCGCGCCGCGCCGATCTCGCCGCCCTTCGACGACGCTTCGCGCTGGTGCCGCAGGAGCCGGTGCTCTTCGCTGCGACCGTTGCGGAGAACGTGCGCTACGCGCGCGCCGACGCGACTGACCCGGAGGTGCGCGCCGCGTGCGAGGCGGCCTATGCGCTCGAGTTCGTCGAGCGACTGCCGCAGGGTTTCGACACATCACTCGGCGAGCGCGGCGTGCGGCTTTCCGGGGGGCAGCGCCAGCGCCTCTCGATCGCGCGCGCGCTTCTCGCCGACCGCCCGGTGCTGCTCCTGGACGAGGCGACGAGCTCGCTCGACGCCGAGAGCGAGCGCTATGTGCAGCTCGCCCTCGAGCGCCTGATGCGCGGCCGTGCGACGCTCATCATTGCGCACCGGCTCGCTACCGTGCAGACGGCGGACCGGATTGTCGTCCTCGACCACGGTCGCATCGTCGCATCCGGTACGCATGCGGAGCTGGTTCGTGCCGGCGGGCTGTACGCGCGGCTCGCCGCGCTGCAGTTCCTGGACGCGGCGGACGACGCGCGGGCGGGACTCGCGACCGGCACGTGAGGCGCGCACTCGCGAGTCTGCGCGCTGCAAGGGGGCACACCGCCTCATGCTTCCCGATCTCTGTGAAATCGTCGCGGGGCGGCGACGGTTTTCTCATGAGCTTCGTCTTTCTCTTCGCGATCGCCGTCACCGCGTGGGCGCAGGAAGACACGCTCAGGGTCGGCTCGAAGCGCTTCACCGAGAGCTACATCCTCGGCGAAGTCGTCGCGCGCACGGCGCGGGAGGCCGGCGCGAAGGCCGAGCACCGGCAGGGGCTCGGCAACAGCGGTATCGTCTTCGCAGCGCTGCGAAGCGGCGGCATCGACCTCTATCCCGAGTACACCGGCACGATCGCCCGTGAGCTCCTGGGGCTGGACCGCGAACCGACGTTGGAAGAGCTCGATCGGCGGCTTTTGCCGCTCGGTCTCGGTGTCGACGTGCCGCTCGGCTTCAACAATCCCTACGCTCTGGCCATGCGCGAGGAGCGGGCGCGCGCGCTCGGCATCCGATCGATCACGGATCTTGCACGTCATCCGACGCTTCGGCTCGGTCTGTCGCAGGAGTTCATCGGTCGCGCCGATGGCTGGCCGGGATTGAAGTCGGCCTACGCGCTCCCGCACGCGTCGCCGCAGGGGCTCGACCACGGGCTCGCGTATGAAGCGCTTGCGGCCGGACGCGTGGACGTGATGGACGTCTACTCGACCGACGCAAAGATCGAGCGCTACGGCCTGGTCGTGCTCGCGGACGACCGCGCGTTCTTTCCCCGCTATCAAGCCGTACTCCTGTACCGGCTCGACCTGCCGCAACGCTTCCCTGCGGCGTGGGCGGCGCTGGCAAAGCTGGAGGGCGCTATCGACGAGCGCCGCATGATCCGGCTCAATGCCGCCGCCGAGCTCGAGGGCCGCACGTTCGCCGAGGCCGCCGGACTGTTCTTTGCCGACGCGCGCGGCGCTACATCGAAGCGCGGTGTCGCTTCGAGCCTCTTCGGCGGCGACTTTTGGCGCCTCACCCGCGAGCATCTCGTGCTCACGTTCGCCTCGCTTGCTGCCGCGGTGGTGCTTGGCGTGCCGCTCGGCATCCTCGCGGCGAAGCGGCGTGCGCTCGGACAGGCCGTGCTCGCGGCGGTGGGCGTGGTGCAGACCATCCCCTCGCTCGCCTTGCTTGCTTTCCTGATCGCGATCACCGGCCGCATCGGGACGCTGCCCGCGCTCGTCGCGCTCTTCCTGTACGCGCTGCTGCCGATCGTGCGCAACACGCATGCGGGCCTCGTCGGCGTTCCCGACGGCATGCGGCAGGCCGCGCTCGCGCTCGGGCTCTCGGCGAAGCATCGCCTGGTCCACATCGAGCTGCCCCTCGCCACGCGCGACATCCTCGCCGGCGTCAAGACCTCCACCGTGATCAACGTCGGCACCGCGACCATCGCAGCGTTCGTCGGCGCCGGCGGCTACGGCGAGCGCATCGTGCAGGGCCTCGCGCTTAACGACCATAGCCTG
>Ga0209253_10003875_pt1 | contig 13086 bp, 9 predicted proteins | sample FrelakmetBRP12BR_FD_187145 | JGI IMG/M metagenome (GOLD analysis project Ga0209253, IMG submission 187145) | Freshwater lake sediment microbial communities from the University of Notre Dame, USA, for methane emissions studies - BRP12 BR (SPAdes)... | ecosystem: Environmental > Aquatic >...
ACGCTTGCGGGTGGGACTGGAAAGCCATGGGGTAGCGGCTGTCTCCATCGTCCTTCCCGATGGCGAGGAGCACAAAAACTGGCAAACATTGAATCTTATTTTTGACGCTCTGTTAGCAAACCGCTGTGAACGCAACACTGCGGTCATCGCGCTGGGTGGCGGAGTCATCGGCGACTTGGCCGGGTTCGCCGCCGCAACCTATCTGCGCGGGGTGCCGTTTATCCAGGTTCCAACCACGTTGCTGGCGCAGGTGGATTCCTCGGTGGGCGGCAAGACTGGTATCAATCACCCGCTTGGCAAGAACATGATCGGTGCTTTTTATCAGCCGCGCGTGGTGGTGGCGGACAGCGCAACACTCGCCACCTTGCCCGAGAGGGAATTACGTGCCGGCATTGCGGAGATCATCAAGTATGGATTGATCCGGGATACTGCCTTTTTCGAGTGGCTGGAACAGAATATGGCCCAGTTGCTGGCGCGCGATCCTGACGTGCTGAACGAAGCAATTCGGCGAAGTTGCATGAATAAGGCAGAAGTTGTTGCGGCTGACGAACGCGAAAGTGGTGTAAGGGCACTGCTCAATCTTGGCCATACCTTTGCCCATGCCATCGAAAATGGCATGGGTTACGGCGTGTGGCTGCACGGCGAAGCGGTGGCGGCAGGCACACTGCTGGCTGCGGAATTGTCGCAGCGCATGCACATGATCAGCGCAGCCGAAGTCGGGCGCATCCGCAAGATTTACTTGCAGGCCGGACTTCCTGTTGTCGCGCCCGATCTTGGCGTGGAAAAGTACCTGCACCTGATGGGATTGGACAAAAAAGTCGAAGGTGGGAAAATGCGTTTTGTTCTCCTCAAGCGCATTGGTGAAGCTGTGGTTCATGCCGAGGTACCGGCGGCTGTACTAACTGGCACTCTGGTGGAATGCATCGTTAATGCATGAGTTCGCGCCTTACGCAGTATCGTCGGCAAATTCACGCGGCCGCCGTGTGCAGGAGGAATCCCCGTCCGGGCGCAGTGAATTCCAGCGCGACCGTGATCGCATCATCCATTCCACCGCATTCCGCCGGCTTGAATACAAGACCCAGGTTTTCGTCAATCATGAAGGAGACCTGTTTCGCACCCGTCTGACCCACAGCCTGGAAGTGGCGCAAATCGGTCGCTCCGTCGCGCGCAATCTGCATCTTAACGAAGACCTGGTTGAAGCCATTGCCTTGGCGCATGACCTGGGGCATACGCCATTCGGTCATGCCGGGCAGGATGCGCTGAACGACTGCATGAAAAGCCACGGCGGTTTTGAACACAATCTGCAGTCCCTGCGCGTGGTCGATGTGCTGGAAGAGCGTTACGGTTCATTTGACGGCCTGAATCTGTGCTTTGAAACCCGCGAAGGCATACTTAAGCATTGCGCGAAAAAGAACGCCAGAAAACTCGGAGACGTGGGTGAGCGCTTCCTCACCAACCAAAGGCCGTCACTGGAAGCGCAACTCGCCAATCTGGCCGATGAAATTGCCTATAACAATCACGATGTGGACGACGGTCTGCGCTCCGGCCTCATCGCTCAGGAGCAACTGGAGCAAGTCAGCATATTTTCACGGCATCTGGCGATGGTGAGGAAACTCTATCCTGAAATTTCGGGACGGCGTTTGATCCATGAAACCGTGCGGCGCATGATCAACACCCTGGTGGCGGATTTGATCAGACAAAGTGCGGCCAGCATCGCCGCCGCCCGGTTGGAAGGTCTGCCTGCAGTGCGAATGGCCCCGCTGCTGATCGGCTTCAGTGAGAAAGTCAGGCTGGAGCAGCAGGAACTGAAAAAATTCCTGCGCGACCATCTCTACCGGCACTATCAGGTAGCGCGCATGAGCAACAAAGCGCGACATACCATCGAAATGCTGTTCAATGCGTTCAGCTCGGATGCCCGGCTGCTTCCTCCAGAGCACCAACTCAAGTACCAGCAGGACGGGCATCAGGCCATCGCCGACTATATCGCCGGCATGACCGATCGTTACGCAATCCGGGAATACCGGCGGCTGTTCGCCATTGAGGAAAGCTGACTAAAAGATGGCTCGGCCATATCCGGATCGGTCGCTACGGCACTGCTTCTGCACGACGCGCACTGTGTACGCAGAAGCCAATCGCTGGTAGTATCTGGTTGAATTTATGCGATTGACCGGGCTTGCAAATGACAAAACTGAAAAACGATACGCTGATACGCGCGCTGCTGCGCCAACCCACTGAATATACCCCAGTATGGCTGATGCGTCAGGCTGGGCGCTATCTCCCCGAATATAACCAGACCCGTGCCCGTGCCGGCGATTTTCTTTCGCTGTGCAAAAACCCCGATTTCGCCACTGAAGTCACCATGCAGCCGCTGGCACGATTTCCACTGGATGCGGCGATACTGTTTTCCGATATCCTCACCATTCCGGATGCGATGGGGCTGGGGCTTTATTTCGCTGAAGGCGAGGGCCCCAAGTTCGAGCGGCCGTTGCGTGAGGAGTGGGAAATCCGCGCCCTGACAGTGCCCGATCCTGCCGTGCATTTACGTTATGTAATGGATGCGGTGGCGCAAATTCGCAAGACGCTGGATAACCAGGTGCCGTTGATTGGTTTTTCCGGCAGTCCGTTTACGCTTGCCTGCTACATGGTGGAAGGCTGCGGCGGTACTGATTTCCGGCAAATCAAAACCATGCTTTACCAGCGCCCCGATCTGCTGCATCACATTCTCAACATCAATGCCCAGGCAGTCATCGCCTATCTCAATGCGCAGATCGAATCCGGCGCACAGGCAGTGATGATTTTTGATACCTGGGGCGGGGCGCTATCGCATAACGCCTATCAGGAATTTTCCTTGCGCTACATGAGCCAGATACTGGCTGGATTAATACGCGAGCATGGCGGCGTGCGTATCCCCGCCGTTGTTTTCACCAAGGGTGGTGGACTGTGGCTGGAAAGCATTGCCAACAGCGGGTGTGATGCGGTCGGACTCGACTGGACCGTGGATATCGCGGAAGCGCGGCGGCGCATCGGCCACAAGGTTGCGCTGCAAGGCAATCTTGATCCGGCAGTATTGTTTGCCGCACCGGAGGTCATTACCGCCGAGGTGGAAAAAATTCTTGCCGACTACGGCAACGGCAGTGGTCATGTATTCAATCTGGGCCACGGCATTTCCCAGTTCACACCGCCGGAGAGCGCCCTGACCCTGGCGGAAGCTGTGCATGCCCTGAGCCGCAAATATCACCAGTGACTGGTTTGATGGGGTACTTCTAACAACCCGGATTTCAGCGCGGCACCTCTTTGTAATGTTTCAGCAGGACACCCATCCGTGCATATACTCATAATCGAAGACGATCCCGCGATCGCTACCAATCTCTACGATTTTCTGGAAGCCCGCGGACACAGTGTCGATGCGGCTGCTGACGGCATCACCGGCCTGCATCTCGCGATTACACAGCACTTTGACGGTATTCTGCTTGATCTCGGTTTGCCGGGTATGGACGGCATCACATTGTGCCGCAAGCTGCGCCAGGAAGCGCATCTCGACACGCCGGTGCTGATGCTGACCGCGCGCGACACACTGGAGGACAAGCTGAAAGGTTTCGAACATGGGGCAGATGACTATCTGGTCAAGCCGTTTGCATTGAGAGAAGTCGAAGCGCGTCTGGTTGCAATGCACAAACGCCATAGTGGCAAGGTCACCAGTCGCACATTGGAAACCGGCGACCTGTCATTCGACCCCAAAACGATGTCGGTCAATTTTGCTGGTGCAGGGGTCAAATTGCCGCCAAAATGTATCCGCCTGCTTGCACTCATGATGGGCGAGCCCGGCCGCGTATTCAGCCGGAAAGAGCTCGAGTCGGGAGTCTGGGGGGATGCGCAGGAAACCAGCGACACCCTGCGCAGCCATATGCACGAATTGCGCCGCGCACTGATCCGGGTTGGCGGCCATGATCCGATCGAGACGGTCCACGGCCTCGGCTACCGCCTGATTACTCGTGCTCGAGCTTAAGCGCGGCCTGCGCCTGCGCATTGCGCTGGCATTCGCAATCTTCTGCATATTCGTCGTCGGCACCCTGGGCATCAGCCTTTATGTCGCTTCCGGCGACATCGAAGAGGCGCACATCGAGCAGGTCATTGAAATGGAGATGGACCATCTCATTGAGCGCTATCGTCAGCAGCCTGATTTTATTCCCCAAGCGGGTTCCAACCTCGAAGAGTACATCGTGCGCGACCATGTCGAGGATTTGCGGCTGCCCGATCACTTGCAGGGCCTCAACCAGAGGCGGCACATGGTATTTCGCGGCCCCCAGGAAGTCCGGGTTGCGGTACGGCACGCCGACGGGGTCAAGTTTCTTGTTGCGTATGAAATCGGGCTGCATGAGCAGCGCAAGCAGGAGTTCGGGCTGTTGATCGGGCTGTCGCTGATCTTGCTGGTCGGCGTAGCACTGGTGGTGGGATACCTGCTCGCCGGATTGCTCGTCAAGGAAGTCGCCGACCTTGCCGAGAAGGTAAGGAATCTTGCGCCCGGCAATGTGCAGGGCGTAACCCTGACGCAGCCAGGGATGGATGAAGAAGTGGCGCAGCTTGCACGCGCTCTGGATGATTACCAGAGTCGTATCAGGCGCATGTTGCAGCGTGAACAGGAATTCACCGCCAACGTGAGCCATGAAATGCGCACCCCGATTACCACGATCCTGACGAGTTGCGAGTTGCTGGCGACCGAGCCGAACCTGCCCGAAAAGGTGCGCACCCGCATCGGCATGATCGAGGCGGCGGCGAGCCGCATGGGTGAGCAATTGCAGGCTTTGCTGTTTCTTGCCCGCGAACAGGCGCTGGGCGTCACGGAAACGGTTGCAATCGCGGAATGCGTGTACGATGCGGCCGAGCCGTTACGCCCGGAAATCGCGCGCAAACACCTCGACTTTGAGGTAATAGTGGAACCGGAAGCTGTCCTCGCGCTCAACCGGCAAGCGCTGCACACCGCCCTGGTCAATCTGCTGCGCAACGCCGTGCAATATACCGCACATGGTTCTGTGCGGGTGAAATTCAGCGGGCGCCAACTCACGATCTCCGATTCGGGCATCGGTATCGAACCTTCTTACCTGCCTTTCCTGTTCGAACGCTTTTTCCGGGGTTCGACCCAGGGCGAAGGTCTGGGGATCGGGCTGGCCATCGTCAAGCGCATCTGCGATCACTACGGCTGGCACATCGAAGTCGACAGCACGCCCGGGCAGGGTGCAACCTTCCATATCACCTTTCCCTGACCACAATACCGCAAGCCTCACAAATTCATCACATCTAAAAGATGTTTTCTTCACATTCGCTATGCTAACTTGCTGCAGTCGTATGACAGTAGAAAACTAATCAAATAGGGAGAATGACGCATGCCAACCATACAACCAGTAGTACTGTTTTTCATCTTGGGCGTTTTGGCCGGGGTGATGAAATCCGACCTGAAGATCCCCGAGGCTTTATACAAAAGCATGAGCCTCTTCCTGCTGATCGCGATCGGTCTCAAGGGTGGGGTGTCGATGGCCAAGTACGAAATCATGGAAGTGCTGCCCATTGCCCTGTCCATGGTGGTGCTCGCGGCACTGGTTCCGCTGTGCGCCTACCCCATATTGAAATATATAGGTAAATTCAACCAGGCTGACTCGGGCGCCATCGCCGCCCACTACGGTTCGGTGAGCGCGGTGACTTTCGCCGTGGGTATTGCTTTCCTGGAAGGCAAAGGAGAGACCTCCGAAGGCTACATGGTACTGATCATGGCGCTGATGGAGATACCGGCACTGGTGACCGGTACTGTCCTGGCGCGACGCGGCGCCGGAGGCGAGACCGCGTGGGGCAAACTGATGCACGAGATCCTGACCGGCACCAGCATTTTCCTGATGGTGGGCGGGGTCATCATCGGTTACTACGCTGGTACAGTGAAACTGGTTTCACCGCTGGACAAGATGTTCATGGACCTGTTCATGGGCGTGCTGGCTTTCTTCCTGCTGGAGATGGGCCTGTTGGCATCGGCGCGGCTGTCGGCAATCAAGGCAAAGGGACCGTTCCTGCTCGTATTCGGCATACTGTTCCCGCTCACTGCGGGGGCATTCGGCGCATTCCTGGGCGCCCTCTTTGGCCTGTCGCTAGGCGGCACCACGATGCTCGCTGTACTGTACGCCAGTTGCTCTTACATCGCTGCTCCTGCCGCCATGCGCATTGCTGTGCCGGAAGCGGATCCTGCGGTATCGATCGGCGCCTCACTCGGGGTGACCTTCCCGTTTAACATATTTGTCGGCGTACCGATTTACTTTGCAATGGCGGAATTCTTCATTGGCGCGAAAAGTTAGATTTTATCTCAATCAATATTGATCACTTTCAGGGGAAGCCATGAATAACACGATAACAATGAAACGAATCGAGATCGTCATCGATGAGGAAAAGCTCGATGAACTGATCGCGTTGCTAGGGACGGTCGACGTGCGCGGCTACACCTTCATCAAGAATACGGGTGGGCTCGGCTCGCGTGGCACACGGCGCCCCGATGATCTCTTTTTTGAGGAGCACAATGCCATGGTGATTCTCGCCTGCCAGGAAGAGCAGGCGCAGAAGGTGGTCAACGTGCTGCGGCCCAAGTTGAAGGAATTCGGCGGCATGTGCCTGATTTCGGACTGTCTCTGGGTGGAAGGGCCGGCAGTCTCATATTGATTTTTCCATCAGGCGTCGCCGATGGGCAGTGGTCGAGTGCAGACTGTCTTCAGACAGTTTGCACTACGTCACTCCACCAGGCTAAAAAGTCCCAGCTATGACTGACTGGCTCCCCCTGATGCAACCTTCTCAACTCATTAAAACGGTGACGGCTGCATGGTTGCAGTGACCATGCAGCCGTTTAATCGAGGATTGGCAAGAGAGCGTATTCATCCTGTTGGGTGAAGCAAGAAGGCCCAAGACATTGTCGTGTCAGAAAAGGGGAGGCAGGGATGCAGGATACTTCCGGTGAGCGAATTCGCGTCGAGTGTGGCCCTGTTGCGGCCATTATGTTGCGCGCGCGCTTGCTTTCCTGCATTAAATACATCCTGCGAAATGCGGTATTCAATATGAGAGCGGCGGATCCCCCGCCGACCCGCATTTGCCAGGGAGACTGCCTCCGGGGCGTACGCTTTCTCAAGTCTCGTCTTCAGGCGTAAAGGCGGGCGACCATGGGGATACTCAGCATATTGCTTTGGACCCCGATTGTCGGCATTCTGGTTTTGTCTTTAACATCCGGTCAGGATGCCCGCTCGATCCGTTTTTTCGCCAACCTGTTTGCCTCCCTCACATTTTTGCTAAGTTGCTTGCTGGTCATAATTTATGACCAGCAGGATAGCGCCATTCAGTTCGGTGAACAGTTTACGCTCAACCCCAAATTAGGCAGTGCTTTCGCCCTGGGTGTTGATGGCCTATCGATCCCCATGCTGGTGTTGGCGACGTTGCTCACGTCCATTGCAATGCTGGCTTCTTTCACCATTTCAAACAGTGTCAAAAGTTTTCATATTTGTATCCTGTTGCTGGAGTTCGGCATGTTGGGCGTGTTCCTGGCACAGGATTGGGCGTTGTTTTATATATTCTGGGAATTGACCTTAATCCCACTGTTTTTTCTGATCGACCGCTGGGGTGGTAAACGGCGGCACACGGCCAGTCTCAACTTCGTGCTGTACACGATGGGCGGTTCAATTTTCATGCTCATCAGTCTGCTTGCGATTGGTCACTACATGCCTGAACATGGCGGTTCGTTGATGGCTTCGATGACTCAGGCGGCGCAAAGCATGCCGCAGGATGAGCAAGTCTGGGTGCTGCTGGGTTTTTTGATCGGTTTCGGGGTCAAGATGCCGATTTTTCCAATGCACGGCTGGTTGCCTTTGGCCCACGTTGAGGCGCCCAGTCCGGTCAGTATCCTGCTGTCCGGCGTTTTGCTGAAAATGGGCTCTTATGGCCTGATAAGGGCCGTGGTGATGCTGCCGGAGGCCGCGCAAATATTGCAGCCATGGCTGGTTTCCCTGGCGTTGTTCGGGATGATTTACGGTGGCTTGCTGGCCTGGCGGCAAAGCGATCTTAAAGCGATGGTGGCTTATTCTTCGGTCAGCCACATGGGCATTGTCTTGCTGGGCATTGCCGCCTTGAATGAAACGGGGCTCACCGGCGCAGTCTTGCAGATGAGCGCCCATGGGCTAATTGCGGGCGCGATGTTCTTGCTGGTAGGGCTGCTGTATGAGCGCACTCACACCCGCAACATTCAGGATTACAGTTCACTGGTCCAGGTGATGCCGCGGTTTGCCTTGTTCATGACTTTGACCCTTTTTGCAGCGATGGGCTTGCCGGGCTCGGTGGGTTTTATTGCCGAACTGCATGCCGTTATCGGCGGTTATCAACAATGGGGCAGCTTGATGGTGTTTTTTAGCCTGAGCATCCTGATCAGTTCTGCCTATGCCATTCGCACCATTGGCCTGTTATTCACCGGCCCGGTCAAACCGCAGATGCGAGAGATCGAAGACTTGCGTACCCCCGAGTTATTGGCAGCCAGTTTACTGGTTACAGGTATCGTGTTGTTTGGTCTGCTGCCTGAGCCGCTGATTGACTTGTCGTCAGCAACCCTGTCTCACATGAGCAGTTTGATCAGCCAACGTATTCAATAGGATATTGCCATGCACACGCACACAGCCTCTGAATCCCTTGGCAGTCGCGAACAGATCATCGCAGCGCTGAATCATCTGGATCATGTCCTTCCGGGGCAAGGACCGATTCTTGATTTCGTCCATCACAATACTCTGCACGGTTATCAGCATCTGCCATTTGAACAGGCGCTGGCAGAATCCGAAGCGCGCACGGGTATTTGTGGTTATCTGCCCGAAGAGCAAAACCGGGGGTTTTATCAGCGCGGGCGTATCAATGACCGGGATCTGTTTGCAGCGCTCGCGCATGCCCCGCAGTTGCAGGCCGAGCAAATCGTTTGCACAGCGGGTGATTTAACGATTACGCGTAAGGATATTTATCGCATTGCCATGTTATTTGACCTGCAAGCCCTCACTGTCAGCCAGTTGAACTGGCAGATAGAAGAACTGGACGCGCTGGGCACAGTGCAAGCCGATGTGCCTGAGCAGGTTCGCAGCCGTTTGCTGGCAAACAGCACTGACCAGAGCAATGCCATCAGGCGGCTGTGGGAAAGTATCTCGGATAAGCTGGGGCTGGAACAGGTTGCCCTGCATCCGGAGAATATGCTTGATTTATCGCTGGATCAGGCCGAAGATTGGCTGGAGAAAATCCACTCCAGTGATCCGGATAGTAGCGGTCTTACGCTGCATCAGCGCATGCGGCAACAAGCGGCCGCTTCACTGGATGATCTGCTGTCCCAGCTCGGAGATGGCATCACCCTGCGCGGTTTTGTTCTGGCATTGAGTGGGATCGATATTCTCTACTCCGTTCGTCCGCAATTGATACGCATCTGTGCGTCTGCCCTGGACGAAGGTATGGCGGCCTGGCAGCTACCAGAACGCAGCCGCTTGGGTTTGTACGCTGCCTGGCGGGCAACGGCGCAATATGACGCCAATCCGTTTCTACATGACTTGCCCGATTGGCAGCGGATTGTGGCCGAATCACCTGAGGATGCGGTCGATGCCATTATCCAGCAACTGACCCAGCTGGAAATACCGCATGATAAATGGGAAGGTTATCTGCAGCGGCTGGCACTTGAATTGCCGGGTTGGTCCGGAATAATCAACTGGCGGCAACATCATCCGCAATACCACGCCGAGAATGATGCAGCACCCAAACTGGCGGATTATCTAGCTATCCGGCTGATTCTGGACAGGCTCTGGCTTGATCAGGCTTGCCGCGAAACCTGGAAAATAGAAGCCAAACTGAGTTCGTTGCAATTCTATTTCAGTAAAAACCTGTCGGAATTCATGGTGCGCAGGCGATTGTATCAGGGCGACTTGCCGGAATACCTGACCCAGCCGGCGGAATCATTGATAAGCCGCGCCGGTTCTGAACGGCATAAACAATCTGATTGGCAGCAGCTCGCCGATCTGGTCTGGACCTGGCAGTTCAGCCCGATGGCGGAAACCAACGCCGGAAGCTGTGGATTCAATGGCGGCTGGCGTCTGTTTCGTTTATGCCAGCACTTGGGACTCAATGCTGCATATGTGCAACAGCTGCAGCAGAAAGATTTGCAGCAGATGCTGGCGCTATTGGATGAATTTAACCTGACTGAGCGCAGCAAGGTCTGGCTTCTTGCTTACGAGCATCATTACCGGGAAGATTTTTTTCAGGCATTGCGTGCCAATCGTAACCGTGGACGCTGGGCCAAGCGCGATACGCGTCCGGATTCGCAACTCATATTCTGCATAGATGACCGCGAAGAAAGTATTCGGCGTCATCTGGAAGAATTCAATCCCGCCATTGAAACATTGGGCGCTGCCGGTTTCTTTGGCGTACCCATGAATTATAAAGGTCTGGACGATAGCAGAGTAACGCCCCTATGTCCGATAGTGGTGACCCCGGCGCATGAGGTTCGGGAGGTGCCACGGGCGGGCAGCGAGCAATCACTGGCAAGTCACAATAAAGGCCGAAAAACAAAGCAACGGATTGCCAATCTGCTGCATCAGGGTTTGCGCCGCAATCTGCTGTTGTCGCAAGCGGTTATCGATGCGGTTGCACCGATCACTCTAGCTGGATTGCTGGCAAAGATACTGTTCCCGAAACCACAGCAACATCTGGTTGCTGAGGTAGCAAAACTGGTTTCGCCTGAAGTTGCGACTCAATTGATGTTTACTTCAACGGATAACGAAACAGTTGCTTCTCCGGCAAAACCAAAGCTGGGTTTCACCGACAATGAACAAGCCGACCGGGTGGCGGGTTTTCTGCGCAATAGCGGGTTGACTTACGGATTCGCGGAACTGGTTGTTCTGGTAGGGCATGGTTCCATCAGCCAGAATAATCCACATTTGGCTGCTTATGACTGTGGTGCCTGTAGTGGCCGGCACGGTGGACCGAATGCCAGATTGTTCGCAGCGATGGCCAATCGTCCTGAGATACGCAAGTTGGTGGCAGCGCGCGGCATCAATATTCCGTCTGATACCTGGTTCATCGGCACTGAACACAATACCTGCAATGAAGAATTCATCTGGTATGACCTTGGTGATGTGCCTGTGGAGCGATTACCCGCACTAAAAAAACTGCAGCAGGAGTTGCGACACGGGCAGTACATGTCCGCACATGAACGTTGCCGCAGACTGGCTTCAGCACCACGCAATCCAACGCCAGAGCAGGCACTGGCACACATAACGGAAAGAGCCACAGATTTTTCCCAAGCCCGTCCCGAACTTGGTCACGCGACTAATGCTGCAGCGGTCGTTGGCCGCCGTTCGGTAACACAGGGCGTATTTTTCGATCGCCGTGCGTTCCTGATTTCTTATGATCCGACACAAGATCCGGAGGGCAAGATACTGGAGGGAATTCTGCTGGCCGTTGGACCGGTTGGGGCAGGTATTAATCTGGAATATTATTTCTCCACGGTCAATAACGAACGCTTTGGATGCGGCACCAAGGTTCCGCATAACGTCACCGGTTTCTTCGCCGTGATGGAAGGGACCAGCAGTGATTTACGTACCGGCCTACCCAGGCAGATGATCGAGATACACGAAGCGGTACGCCTGTTGATCGTGGTCGAGGCGAAAACTTCAGTACTCGGGGAAATCTATGCCCGTCAGGCGAGTTTGCGCGAACTGATAGCAGGCGGTTGGGTGTTATTGAGTGCAGTAGATCCTGACAACGGTGAAATTTCCTTCTTCGAGCGCGGTGTGGGTTTCGTTCCCTGGCAAGCTGAAGCAATAGATTTACCAGTCGTTGAAAAATCACCAGATTGTTATCGGGATCAGACTCTTCCCGTTGCGCCGGTATTGATCAAACAACCCGAATTTTCGGTAGCCTAAGCTGATGGATGCATTGGTCGTATTGATTCCATTGTTACCGTTGCTCGCGGCAGCCGTTATCGGTATTGGCCATCTGTTTGGCCAGATCAGCGGTGAAAGCGGTGAACGCACTACAGCAAGCATTGCTACCGGGGCTATCACCCTATCCTGTGTGCTGGCGTTGACCCTGCTGGGCGCCGATCTGCTGGGTAAAAACACCGGCTCATTCAACGCGGGGCAATGGCTGCGCAGTGGCACGCTGGGCATACAAGTGAATTTTATCACTACTGGATTCAGTACTGTTCTGGCGGCACTGTTTTCGATACTGCTGATTATTGTCACCCGTTTTTCAATCAACTACATGCACAGAGAAGCGGGATTCCACCGTTTCTTTTTTATCCTGAGCCTGTTTTCTTCGGCAATGTTGTTGCTGGTGTTATCGGGTAATGCCATTGGTACTTTTATCGGCTGGGAAATTGCCGGATTATGCTCCTATCTGCTGATATCTTATGCGTACGACCGTCCGGTTGCGACCCTTAATGCGACCCGTGTATTTGTCACCAATCGCATTGGCGATGCCGGTTTTATTCTGGGGATAGGTGTCAGCTACCTCTATGCCAAGAGTGTCGACTGGGGCAATTTGAATGCGGCGGCGGAGCAGTTGACCACCCCCACCGCTACGGTAATCGCTCTATGTTTTGCTATAGCGGCTTTTGCAAAATCGGCACAACTACCCTTTACCCCCTGGCTGGGGCGGGCAATGGAAGGGCCGACACCCTCGAGTGCGGTGTTTTACGGTGCGGTCATGGTGCATGCCGGGGTATATCTGGTAATTCTGTTGCAGCCAATTTTTGAACGAGCGCCATTTGTCATGGGGCTGCTGGCCATTGTGGGGTTAATCACTGCCATCTATAGCTTTGTTGTTGGGTTGACTCAAACCGATGTCAAAAGTTCTTTGTGTTTTGCCACATCTGGCCAGTTGGGCTTGATGTTTCTGGAATGCGGACTGGGTTTCTGGCAACTGGCCAGCTGGCATCTTTGCGCTCATGCCATCGTTCGTGGCTATCAGGTATTGACCGCGCCATCGCTGATGCACAATGTACTCGGCAACCCGATAAAGCCAGTTTCGCGCGACATCGCAGAAGTGCGCTGGCTA
>Ga0209253_10003876_pt1 | contig 13086 bp, 11 predicted proteins | sample FrelakmetBRP12BR_FD_187145 | JGI IMG/M metagenome (GOLD analysis project Ga0209253, IMG submission 187145) | Freshwater lake sediment microbial communities from the University of Notre Dame, USA, for methane emissions studies - BRP12 BR (SPAdes)... | ecosystem: Environmental > Aquatic >...
CCCAACGCCACACCCAGGATCAGCAGCACGCCGCCGACCAGCACGCCGGACTCCGCCATGACGCGAGGGGAATCCCGGAACGGCCGGAGGTCCTTGTACACGATGGTCTCGACCACGAAGACGTAGAAGGCGGTGAGCGCGGCGGCCTCCACCGGAGTCGCGAGTCCGCTGAAGAGCGCCCCGAGGGCCACCACCGGCACGAGCAACTCCCACTTCGCGTCCCAGGCGGCGAGTCGCGCCTCCCGCCCGTCGAACGGCTGGCTCGCCGCCGTGGTGCGGGGCGCCTGGCTGATCCCCCAGAGGGCCGTCAACAGGATCAGCAGCGTCCCGGGAACGATCCCCCCGAGGAACATCGCCTTGATGTCCACCCCCGCGATGACGCCATAGAAGATGAGGGGAAGACAGGGCGGGAGGAGCAGGCCGAGCGATCCGGAGCCGGTGAGCAACCCGAGCGAGGTCTTCTCCGAGTAGCCCGCGGCCAGGAGCACGGGCAGCAGCAGGCCGCCCAGCGCCAGGATCGTGACGCCGGATGCGCCGGTGAACGAGGTGAAGAAGGCGCAGACCAGGGCGACGAGGATCGCCGGGCCGCCGCGCAGCTGGCCGACCACCGCGCGGAACAGACGGATCAGGCGCCGCGACGCGCCGCCTTCAGCGAGGAAGTAGCCGGCCAGGGTGAACAGCGGCACCGTGGGGAGCGTGGGGTTGGTCACCAGGCCGTAGTGGTCCACGGTGAGCGACGCGATCGGCGACGCGTCGCCCCAGAACAGGATCAGTCCGGCGCCGCCCAGGGTCGTAAAGATCGGCGCGCCCAGGACCGTGGCGAGGAGGAGCAGCGCGAACGCCGGGACGATGAGCTGCGCCGGCGGCAGCGGCGGGCTCACCGCGCACAGCGTGAGGAGTCCCGCCAGCGCGACGGTCGCACCGCGCCATCCCCACCGGTCCGACGCTCTCCAGAGGATGCGGAGCGTGATGAGCGCGAAGCCGACCGGCAGCGCCAACTGGACGACCCAGGTCGGGACGCCGTAGGCCAGCGTGGCGCCGCCCGCCCGCTCGCTCAGGACGAACCGCAGGCTGGCCAGGCAGAGCATCGCGGTCACCGTGGCGGCCACGGCGCCGGCGAAGCTCCGCGCCACCGTTCGCCACGCCCCCCGGACCAGCAGATCCACGGAGGAGAGGGACAGCAGCCGCCCCTCGCGGGCCGCGATTGCGCCTCCGATCATGCCCGCGATGAGGGTCAGGTGCTGCACGATGGATCCCTGACCCTTGATCTGCACGTGGATCGCCCGGAGCGGGACCACGATCAGCGGCAGGACCATCATCCCGGCCAGAACCACGGCGAGGGCCACGCTCTCGCCCCGAACGGAGAGGCCGCGCCATCCTCCCTGGGGAGGGCCGCCCTGCACCGATGGAGAAAGGGCCGTCACCGTGCCCGCGCAGCCCGGTACTCGGCCAGCAGGCGCAGCACCTCGTCGAACATGTCCGCCGGCACCATCCGGCCCCGGATCTGGGGATAGAGTCTCTCGCTCAGCGTTCGCCACTCCGCCTCGGCGGCCGGCGGGAGGGGGACGACGGTCAGGCCGCGCCGTCGCATCGCCGCCACCGCCTCGTCACTCTCGGCCCGGCCGCGCGCCTGGAACTGCCGGCCGGCCTCGACCGCCGCGGTTCGCAGCGCCGCCTGGGCCTCCGCCGGCAGGCCGTCCCAGGTTCTCTTGCTGACGATCGTGGCGGCCAACAGCGGCATCCAGTTCACTTCCAGCATGTTGGCGGCCACCGTGTGGAACTGCATCGACAGCGCGAAGTACGGGATGGTGGGGACCACATCCACCATCCCCGTCTGCAGCGCGGTGAGGGCGTCGGACCAGTCCAGGAACACGGGCGAGAACCCGGACGACCTCATCAGGTCGAACTGCTCGTTGTCGCCGGCCGTGACGAAGATCTTGAGGCTCCTGAAGTCGTCGGGGCGCACCGCGGGGCGGCGGGTGAAGAAGCGCACCCAGCCCGCGTCGCCCCAGAAGAGCGCCACGAAGCCCCGCTCGGCCAGACGGGCAGCCAGCACGGGCTCGAGCCGCGCCCGCACGTACTCGTACTCCTCGAGCGTGCGGAACACCATCGGCATCTCCTGCAGCGCACTCACCGCGGGATCGATCTCCGTCATGCCCACGCCCGACAGGGCCGCGGCCTGCAGCTGCCCGAGCCGCATCCGCCGGACCAGCTCCATCTCGCTCCCCATCGTCCCGGCATAGACGGTCAGCTGGACCTGGCCGTTGGTGGCGACGCGCCAGCGTTCGCCCATCTCCTGGAGGATGCGGTGATACGACGTCCCCTGCGGCGCCAGGGTTCCCAGCCGAATGCGCACGGGAGCGCCCTGCTGCGCGGAGCCTCGCGAGGGGCACCCCAGCACGCCGATGAATGCGGCGGCCGAGATCAGGACCTTCCGCCGAAGACTCATGGCTGCCTCTCGTCGAGAAACAACTGGTCCGCCCGCGACAGCAGCCACCGCGCGCGCCGCTGCACGATCAGGTTGGCGAGTCGCCACTCGGGCCTCGCGTCCGGATCGATGGCGAGCGCCCGCCGCAGCAGGGTCTCGAACTCACGCCGGTCCTGCCGGCTCAGGCTCACGCCCTCCGCCAGAGAGACGTAGGGTGAGGCCAACTGCCCTCCGGTGAGGCTCACCGCCCGGTCGAAGTGCGCCCGGGCGCGCTCTGTGGGGTCCCCGTGGGCGCCCTGGCGCACCATCTCGTAGCTGATCAGGAAGCCGTGGATCGCGCCGTCGTCGAACCGCTCGTCCAGCTGGAGGGCGCGGTCGATCAAGGCCTCGACGAGCACCTGATCGGCGACGATCTCGGGGTCGTCCTTCGAGAGTGAGATCGCGGCCCCCCACGCGGCCGCGGTCCAATAGAGGAGCGGCACGTCCGTCACCGTTGCCGCGCGAGCCGCGCCGAGAGGGTCGGCCCGGAGCCTCTCCCCGAAGCGGGTGTGGCGGGTCGCCAGGCCGCGCAGGCCGTAGTCCCTCGCCCGCAGGTACAGCTGCCGCGCCCGCGTCCGCGCCTCAGCGGCGCGCGCGACGTCCTGGTCCTCCAGCCGCTCGGCCTCCTGCTGCACGAACGCGTAGGAGTACTGCGTGAAGCCGCTGGCAGCGGCGAGCAGCAGCCCCCGATGATTCGGCGCCGAGGCCAGCAGGCTCTCCATGAGCTTGAGGCTGAACGGGATCGCGCCCGCCACCAGCTCCGGATCGTCGTCGGACGCGAAGGTGGTGCCGGACTCGGCCAGGGCGTTCCCCAGCTTGTTGACCGCGAACCGGTTTAGCGAGCATCCCGCGGTGAGCAGCGAACTCATCACGGCCAGCAGTTGGGCTGTCCGCCCCATCGTCCGCATCATCGGCGCCCTCCACTATCGCTGAGCGAGCCGCCACGCCCCAAGCAGCGAAGTTAGCCGCGTACTTGTACGCGGTCTACGCCTCGGCCCCCCCTTACTTGACGTCTGCTTGACGCCCTCCGATCATCTTGATGGCCAGGGAAGCGATCGAGTTCTTCGTTACCGTCGTCGACCTGCACACCACGGAGGAAGCCATGCGCACCGTCACCCGCGTGTTCCCGCTCCTCGCGCTCGCGGCTCTCGCCGCCTGCGGCGAGAAGAGCCCGCTCGCCCCGCAACCCGACATCTCCTTCAACTCCGCCGGCCACGGCCAGCGCTCGGTCAGCGTGATGACGCGGAACATGTACATCGGCGCGGACGTGGACGCGGTCATGCAGGCGCTCGCCGCCGGGGGGGACCCGACCCCCGCGCTGCTGACGGCGCTGCAGACGCTGCAGCACACCGACTTCGCCACCCGCGTCAGGGCGATCGCCCACGAGATCGCCGAGAACCGGCCCGATGTGGTGGGGCTCCAGGAAGTGTATGACCTGACGGTGATCCCCAGGGCGCTCGGCATCGACGCCGACGAGATCGAAATCCACTTCCTCGCGGCACTCCAGGCGGCGCTGGCCGCGAAGCACGTGCACTACGTGGTCGCCGCGAAGAACACCAGCACCGATGCCAACCTCTTCGGAGGCGCGGTGCAAATCGCGGATCACGACGTGCTGCTGGTGAATGCCCGCCGCGTCACGCTGTTGGGGGATTCGGTCGGCGCCCTCTTCAGCGAAGACGCTAACGTCGGTCCCCTTCCGGGGGGTTTTACCCTCCTGCGCGGCTACGTCGCCAGGAAGGCCACGATCGACGGCATCCCGACCCTGCTCGTGAACACCCACCTCGAGTCGGGCGACCCGTGGGCTGGACTCCGCGCCATGCAGGCGGGCGAACTCGCGACGTTCATCGGCACGGAGCCCCGGGTGGTCCTGACCGGGGACTTCAACGATGAGCGGGGCTCGGAGATGTATGGGGTCCTGGCGTCCTCGCTGGTGGACACGTGGGCCGTTCTGCGGCCGCGTGCCCCCGGCCTGACGTGCTGTCAGGCTCCCGACTTGTCCAACCGGCGGTCCCTCCTGTCCCAGCGAATCGACTTCATCTGGACGCGCGGCTTCACGCGTCCCTCAGGCAAGCTGGATGGTGAGATACAACTGATCTCGGCGCACCCCGACGCGCGGGTGCGCGGGGCCTTCGGCCCGATCTGGCCGTCCGACCACGCGGGCGTCTTGGCGGACGTGTCCGTGCCGCAGCCGTCCATTCGGCACTAGACGCGAACCCGAAGCTGCCGTGGAGTCACGCAAGGAGGCCGGGGCGATCGCCCCGGCCTTCTTGACGTCCGCTTGACGGGGTGCGATCAACGTACGCGTGGCCCTCACGGAGCTTGCCACAATGAACGACCGCCTCGCCTTGTGCGCCTTGGCCCTCGTCCTCGCCGCGGTCTCGGGCTGCGCGACCACCCGGTACGTGCCGCTCCAGCCGACGCCGGAGGTCTTCGCTCGCGAACGCCCGAACGAGGTACTGGTGACCCGCAACGACGGTTCGACGGTGACACTGTACCAGCCTGAGGTGGTCGGCGACACACTGCGCGGCTTCGACCGGTCTCCGGACACGAATGGACCGGTCTCCCTCGTACTCATCGCGCTGCAGGACATCCGCTCCGTCGGGACACCGGGCCAGATCCCCGGCCGCATTCGGAATGCCGGCTCGCTGGGGAATCCGGTGTTCGTCATCGCCGTCCTGGCGGGCGTCGTGGTGGTGTGGGTCGGGGCTTGCCTGGCGTCGAGTGAGTGGTGCGCGTTCGGGATCCACTGACGGGCGCTTGGCCCGGAACCCGCTCGCCTGGGAGGTGGCCCTCCGGAACCTCGTTCGCCAACTGCCCGGCAGGCCGCAGGAGGGCCGCGCTGGCGCGGGTCCGCACCGGATGGCATATCTTCAGTGTCCTCTGCCTCAGGGAATCAGATGACACAGCCGCCGCCGGAGCGCGAGACGATCTCGCGGAGACAGCATTACTATGACCTCACCATCGTCTACTGCATGCTCCTGATCGTGCTCGCCCAGATGCCTTGGCCCACGGACACACTGCGCCGCGTGGGAATCGACGTGACGGGCGTCGTCCTGTTCCTGCTCGCCGGCCTCTCGTTCCTGCAGGTACAACGGGCGCGGGCCCGCGAGAAGGGTGGCACCCCGTGACAGCCCGCGAGGCGAGCCGGTTCAACGCGGGCCGACGCCCCGGGCGCACTTTGTCCGGCAGGCTCCGGCCGGGGAGCGACTGAGAGGGAATGGACCGACCCGAGCCGCCCCGGCCGTCCGACTTCGGGCTGTCGTCAGAGTGGGACGCGGCCGGCGGCGGTGATCCGGCGTACCACCGGGACGAGGCCTCCGAGAGCTTCAGGGGCGCCGCCCTGAGCCTGGTGTTCCTGGTGCCGGGCCTGATCCTCACCTCGTTCCCCGCGATCCGCCTGTGGGGCCTGGTGACGCTGGTGGTCCTGGGCCTGTTCGCCGGATTCATGTGCTTCAATCTCCTCACCATCGGGTTCGGCGAGCTGAAGCGGGCGGAGCGGATGAGGGACCCGGTCGTGTCCGCCGCGGCCCGGCAGTACAAGGAGGCGCTGGCCCAGTGGCGCAGGGAGGCGCCCCGCCCGCCGGAGGTCCAACCGGTGATGACGGTGGAGCAGGTCCAGAAGATCGTGAGGAAATACACGCTTCTCCTCTCCCGCTTCGGGAAGCTGCCGCACCCCGTCTGTCGTCCCGTGTCTGAGTTGCCGTATCCGAAGGGGGAGATTGAGCAGGCGTACAAGCTGTATCTCCCGTCCGTCCCCCCGGGGATGGAGCTCGAGTTCAGGGTCACCTACGCCCAGCTCGCGTACTTCATCCCGGACGAGGATTTCGCGTGGGTGGAGGAAGCGTATCGCGAGCGGGAGGCCCGGATCCTACGTCACGAGCCGGCGGCCGACCTCGAACCCGAGTTGCGCGCCTTCGCGACCCAGAGGGACGAGGAGTGGCAGAGCCTGCTGAAGGAGATCCACGAGTACACGGAGCGGGTTCGGCGTGACACCCGGCGCGATTCAGCCAACCGATAAGGAGGAAGTGATGCATCCGTGGACAAAGAGCACCATCCCCGCAGCCGTCCTGTTCGCGCTCGCCGCGCTGCCTGCGGCCGCCGGTGCACAGTCGCCCACGCGTGCCGCCGCCCCGAAGGCGGTGCCTGTCGTCGAAGCGAAGTACGTGCTGGAGATCGAGGGAGGCGTGGGCTACACCTCCGTGGACGCGCAGAAGTGGTCGGAGACCATCAGTGAGCTCGACGACTGGAACACCACGGCGTACCTCGGCAGCGCGCGCCTCTTCTTCGCGCGCCTGGGCAGCCTGCGCATCGGCGCCGAGGCCGGGTACAGCCATTTCTTCTGGTACACGACGTCGGCCGCCGGCTACGCCATCACCTATAGGCCTCACGCGACGCGCGTCGGCCCGGTCATCCGGACAGCGCTCACTCCCCGGATCGCGGCGGACATCGGGGTGGCAGCCTACCTGTTCCCCGACGGAGCGGTCGCGGGCGCGAACGCGTCGGTCGGCTACTTCATCCCGGCCGGGCGGCAACTGTCGGTCCCGGTCAAGCTGCGGGCCGACGTCGTCTTCGCCGCCGCCACCACCCTGGCCTCCATCGGGGCGACGGTCGGCCTCTCGTACCGCTTCTAGGCGTTTGCCTCGCCGCCGCGGCGATCGTGGCACGGACTTGACGCCGGCTTGACGCCCCGGCCTTAGTGTGAGTGCGACCCTCGCAGGAGGCCATCATGCGGGCATGCAACTTCGGGTTCATGGTCCTCGCGCTGCTCCTCTCCGGTTGCGCCCGCGACGCGCAGCAGCCGCCCCCGCAGACGGGCACCTCGCACGTGCTCCTCACCGACGGCCCGTTCCCCTTCGACCGTCTGGCACGGGTGGACCTCTACATCGTGAGTGTCTCCGCGTCGCTCTCGACCGACACCGCCGCCGGCGCGGGCGGGGGCTTCGTCACACTGGTGACGCCCAACCGCCGCTTCGACGTCCTCTCCCTGCAGAACGGCGCCACCGCCGAGCTGGGCTCTCTGGACCTTCCGACGGGGGCGATCACGGCGGTGCGGATGGTGATCGACACGGACTCCTCTAGCATCACGCTCAAGGACGGCCGTGTGATGAACGGCGCCAACAACGGCATCCACTGGCAGTCCAGTGCTGGCCGCCCGGTACTCAACGCGCTGATCCACGAGCAGATCGCCGTGCCGGACACCGGCGCCGTGATCGTGATCGACTACGACCTGGGCCGGGCCTTCACGACGCCGCAGGTGCTGGATTCCGTGACCACCGACAGCAGCTTCACCTTCATGCCGCAGTTCCGCGCCGTCGATGCGACGCGGACCGGCACCATCACCGGCGTGGTGCGCGCCCACACCGCCGGCGGCGCGCCCGTCGCCGATGCGTCGGTCCAGCTCTACCTCGGCTACCCGTGGACTCCGGAGAACACCTGGCCGGGGATGGCCACCGGGAAGACCGACGCGACCGGCACGTTCCGGATCTCATTCGTGACCCGCAGCGCCTGGTGGGCCGGCTTGCCGGCGTGGGTGGGCGCAACGTACATCGTGGCGGTGGACCCGCCGGCTGGCGCCGGACTGGGCCGTGCAGTGGTGCCGAACCTGAGTGTCGAGGCGGGGAGGGAAACGCCCGCGGGGACGATCGTGTTGCCGTAGTCCGGCCGGCGTGGTACCCGCTCCGCCGTGGCGCGCATCGCAGGGCTTACGGCCCCCTCCGCAGCGTCACCTGTACGGACATCCACGCTTCCACCGCCCGCTCACCCTGCTTCCCGGAGACGTAGTCCGCGGCCTGGACCGCGAGGAGGCCCGCCGTCGTCACGCTGTCGCTGGACGAGGGGCGCCGCGGCCGCGCGTCCGACGCGCCGCCGGACTTCGAGACGCGGACCCAGTAGGTCGGCGCGCTCGCCCCGGCCGCGAGGGCGGCGGGCACGGTGACGACGATCGGCCGCACGACCCGCGGCGCCACGTCGAAGCACACGCTCTGCGGGTTGTAGCCGGGCTCCGTGCACCGTGGGGAGGCGACGTGCGCCGCCAGCCGGTCCACGAGCGCGAACAAGGAGTCCTTGTCGCCCGTGACCTCTCCCCGCGCCAGCCGCGTCAGCGACTGCGCGTCGTAGACGCTCACCGACAGCCGCACCTGGCGACCCGCCTCAACTATGCTGCCCACCGCCATCTGCCCGGCGCCGAGGCTGCGCGCGAAGGCGGCGAGATCGGTGAGTGGCGCCTCGACGCTCTGATGCTCGGCCGCCCAGCGACCCAGGAGGTCGCGCCCGTCCACGGTCGCCACCTCGAAACGCGAGGCCACGGCGTCGGACACCAGCTGCGCCGCGGTGCGCGCCAGCTGCGCGCCCTCGCCCGTCGTCAGCACCTCGAACGGCAGCACCGCCACGCGGTCGGCGCCGCCGCCCTTCGCGCCGCCCGTGCGCTGCACCGCGGCGCCGGCACCCGCCGCGGCTGGTGCGCGGAGGCCGCGCCACGCGAGGTAGCCGCCGCCCGCGATGACGACGGCGGCCGCCGCCACGATCGCGCCCAGGATGAGCGGCCGGCGGTCCCGCCGGGCGGGCGCGGCGCCGGCGGTGCAGGCGCGCAGCGAGTCCGCCAGCTCCGCGGCGGTCTGGCAGCGGTGCTCCGGCTTCTTCTCCGTGCACTTCGCCACGACCTTCGCGAGCTGGGCGCTCACCGTCGGCCGCTTGGTCCGCACCGCCGGCATCTGCTTGGTGAGGTGCTGGATCAGGATGCCCTGCGACGACGGCCCGTCGAACGGGACCTCGCCCGCGAGCATCTCCCACAGCACCACGCCGAGCGAGTAGATGTCGCTGCGGAGGTCCACGTCGGGCGCGCCGCTCGCCTGCTCAGGGCTCATGTAGTGCGGCGAACCGATGATCGCGCCGGTACCGGTGAGCTTCTCCCCGCTGCCGCTCGCCGCCTTGGCGATGCCGAAGTCGGCGACGAGCACGCGCCGCTTGGGCCCCTGCAGCATCACGTTCTGCGGCTTGATGTCCCGGTGCACCAGCCCGTGCGCGTGCGCCTCGGCGAGCGCGTCGGCGATCTCCGCGCCGATGCGGACCACCTCCTCCTCGGTGAGCGCTCCGTCGCGGCGCAGGAGTGCGTCGAGCGTCTCGCCCTCCACCAGCGGCATCCCGAAGTAGACGAGCCCCTGGCCCTCGCCCACGAAGTAGATGGCGAGGATGTTGGGGTGCGAGAGCCTCGCCGCCGACTCCGCTTCGCGGATGAAGCGCTGGACGCTGGAGCGGCTCCCCGTGAACTCCGGGCGGAGGACCTTCACCGCGATGCGGCGCGAGAGCTTGCGGTCGGTCACCGCGAGGACGTGGGCGAAGCCGCCCTCGCCCAACTCGTGCTCGACGAGGTAGTCGCCGCCGAGGGCGGCCTGGAGCTGTCCCTTGAGGACGTCGGGCGCCAGCAGCTCCGTCGCGGCGCTCCGGTCGGCGGGAGTCATCGCGCGCGGTTCGGGGTTGGGCGTGCCGCAGTGTGGGCAGAACGTCACGGTGGCGGGGATCTCGCGACTGCACTTCGCGCACGCGGTCATGGCCCTAGGGTAGCACGCGGGCAGCCGCCTTGCCAGGCCGGGGAGTGCCGCAGTAGACTTGCATTGTTCTTCGAGATGGTGCATCGGCGGGAGGGCGTCGAATGAACGGTGTGCAGCCAAGGCAGGGCGAACGCAGGAATCGCGGCGACCGTCGCGTCAGCGGACGCCGCAGCGGCAAGGACCGCCGCGCGTGGCAGCGGCGCCTGCAGTTCAACCCCGTCGCCGTCGACCGCCGGGACGGTGACGAGCGCCGCACCAGCGACAGGCGTACGGGTGTGGGCCGGCGCATCCTCGCTGACCGCCGGGCCTTCAGAGTCGGCGACTAGCGCATCGGCCTTCGGGGCGCCGGGCTGAGCGGGTCCGGCGCCGCGGGAGGAAGTGCATATGACCGGCCAGCTCAAGGGTGTGGCGTTGATCGCCGCCGTCGCGCTCGTCGCGGCGGCGTTCGTGGTTCCGGGTCCGGAGCGCCAGGGCCAATCCCGCTTCCAGATCTGCGCGGGGTGCCACCAGGCTAACGGGCGGGGGATGCCGGGCGTATTCCCGCCGCTCGCGGGCTCCGAGATCGCCGCGGGCGCCCCGGAGATCCCCATTCGCATCGTCCTGCATGGCGTGCAGGGGCCGCTCACCGTGAAGGGGCAGCGCTTCAACGGCACGATGCCGCCGTGGGGGCAGTTCTCGGATGCCGATATCGCGGCGACGCTGACCTACGTGCGTTCGCAGTGGGGAAACGCCGCGGCGGCGGTGACGGCGGCGCAGGTGACGGCGGTGCGGCAGGCGACGGCGGGCCGCAACCGCGCGTGGACGGGGGCCGAGATCGAGGCGCTGCTCCGCGGCCCGTGAGGCCTGCGGGGGGTGGGGGGCGCTAGAGTTTCCGCAGCAGTCGGTTGAGGACCCCGCCCTCCGGCGGGCGCGGGAGTTCGCCGCTCTTCCGCTGGCTCTTCTCGAGGGCCTTGCGGAAGGCGGTCGCGGACGGGAAGCGGTCGCCTGGTTGCTGGGCGGCCGCTTTGTGCAGCACCTCCTCGAGGGCTCCGGGCACGTCGTCCCGTACGGTGTGCAGGTCCGGCAACTCGATCCCCACCTGCCCGTGCATCACCGCGTCCACCGTCCGGGTGGGGAACGGCGGCGTGCCGAGGAGCGCGTAGATGCCGACGGCGCCGAGGGCGAAAACGTCGGTGCGGAAGTCCACCTGGCCGCCGACGAGCTGCTCGGGTGCGGCGAACTGCGGCGTGCCGCTGCGCGAGGTGGCGCCGCCGAACAGCCGGCCGCGGGGCAGGGCGAGGGCGAGGCCGAAGTCCGTCACCCGCACGCGGCCGTCGGGTCCCACCAGCAGGTTCTCCGGCTTGATGTCGCGGTGCACCAGGCGCTGCGCGTGCGCGTGCTCGAGCGCCGCTAGGGTGTCGTGCAGCAGGGCCACGGTGCGCTCGACGCTGAGGCGTCCCTCCCGCTCGACGAGCTGGGCGACGTTCAGTCCCTTCACCAGCTCCATCGTGTACCACTCGAGGCCGAGCCGCCCGTCGATGTCGTAGATGGCGACGATGTTCGGGTGCTGGAGCCGCGCCGCGTGCCGCGCCTCCTTCTTGAACTGCTCGACGGTCCCCGGATCGGCGGTGAGCGTCGGGTCGAGCACTTTGAGCGCGACCTCGCGCTCGAGCCGGAGGTCCCGCACGCGGTACACGCGGCCGAAGGCGCCCGCCCCGACCTCCGACAGCAGCTCGTAGTCGTCGCCGAGGGCGCGGCGCAGGCGCAGCTCCCACTGCGGCGAGTCCGGGAGGATCAGTGAGGGTGGCCCGGCGCCCGCCTCGGTGAAGCCGCCGAACGACGCCACCAGCTCCGCGAGCATCTCCGTCACCGACAGGAAGCGGTCGCGCGGCTTCGGCAGCAGCGCCCGCGCGATGATGCCGTCGAGCACCCGCGGGCACGCCGGGCGCACCTCGACCGGTGAGGTGTGATCCGCGTCGGGCGCGTGACCGGTGAGCGCGTAGTAGAGCAGGGCGCCGGCGCAGAAGATATCGGTGACCTCGTCGCCGGGACGGCCGCCGCGGGCCTCGGGCGCGAGGAATGGGAGGTTCTCCTCGGCGTCGGGCGCGGCGGCGACGTCGAGCACCCTGTTGGCGAAGCGCAGGTCCACGATGACGGCGCGGCCCGCGGCATCGAGCAGCAGGTTGCTCGGCACGACGCGGCGGATCACGATGCCCTGGTGGTGCGCGTGCTCGATGGCGCTCAGCAGGTCGCGGGCGAGCGCGAGGACGTCGGGGATGTCGCGCGGGCCGCGGGCCACCGCCTCCTCGAGGCTCTCGCCGTCCACCCAGTTCCCGGCGCGCCACGCGTAGTTGCCGCGGAAGCCGGCGCCGAAGATGCGCCGGAAGCCGGGGTGGTCGAGCGAGGCCAGCACTTCCTGCTCGCGGAGGAACCACGGGCGGCCGGGGCCGAACTCGTCGAGGTGGATGCGCAGGGAGACGCGGCGCTTGAGGACGAGGTCGCGGGCGACGTACAGCACGCGCTCGTCCGACTCGGCGACGAGGCGCTCGAGGTCGAAGAGGTCATCGAACAGGACGGAGAGATCCATCGGCGGAGGAAGTTACCTAGACGCGGCGTGGCCGCGCGAGCGGGGCGGCCTCCTGCGGCGGCCGGTCGTTCGCGAGGGACCTGCGGCGCACTCGCCGGTCGGGCGCCTCGCTCGTCTGCCGCGCGGGCGCAGCGTCGCGGGGGCGCGGCGCGCTCGGGCGCGCTGTGCCCACTACGTGGGTCCCGCGCGCGCTCCTCGCGCGGCGCACCCCCGCTCCTCGCGCCCTTGCGGCCGACCTGACGCCGGCCGCCGCCTTCGCGGCTGCACGCGCTTGAAGAGCCGCCGCGCCTCCGCCGGCCACACGATCCGCCCCGCCTCCGCCTCCAGCGCGCTCACCGCCACCGGCCCCAGGAACCGGCTGTCGGGCCAGCCGATCATGTCCCGCGTGTCGGCCAGGAGGAAGACCGAGTCGCGCGGCACGACGACCGGCCCCCAGGTGTAGAGGTCGGGCACCTTCGCCAGCTGTGAGCGCCAGGCGCGCGGCTCGACGATGCGGAACGGCCACG
>Ga0209253_10003877_pt1 | contig 13084 bp, 13 predicted proteins | sample FrelakmetBRP12BR_FD_187145 | JGI IMG/M metagenome (GOLD analysis project Ga0209253, IMG submission 187145) | Freshwater lake sediment microbial communities from the University of Notre Dame, USA, for methane emissions studies - BRP12 BR (SPAdes)... | ecosystem: Environmental > Aquatic >...
GGCAAGCCCGCTCCCACAACAGGCTTGCTGTCGCGGGCAAGCCCGCTCCCACAACAGGCTTGCTGTCGCGGGCAAGCCCGCTCCCACAACAGGCTTGCTGTCGCGGGCAAGCCCGCTCCCGCAAAAGGCTTCTTCCGCGAATTGCCGTAAGCCAGGCTGTCAGGATTCGCTCTTGCTTTCCAGCTTCTCGCGGATGCGCGCCGATTTGCCGGACCGCTTCCTGAGATAATAGAGCTTGGCCCGACGCACATCACCCTTGCGCTTGACCTCGATGCCGGCGATGAGCGGCGAGTAGGTCTGGAACGTACGCTCCACGCCTTCTCCCGAGGAGATCTTGCGGACGATGAACGATGAGTTCAGACCGCGGTTGCGCTTGGCGATTACGACGCCTTCGTACGCCTGTACGCGCCTGCGGTCGCCTTCCACCACACTGACGTTCACGACCACGGTGTCGCCCGGGGCGAAGGGGGGGACATTCTTGCCCAGTCGGGCGATCTGTTCCTGTTCAAGCTCCTTGATGATTTCCATCGCGTCGTTCCCTTCATCGATTCCGTTACTGATCCCTCTTGAATTCCTCGAGCAACGCCGTTTCTTCCGCCGCCAACGAGCGCCCCGCCAACAGGTCCGGACGCCGCAGCCACGTCCGGCCCAACGATTGCTTCAATCGCCAGCGCCGGATCGCGGCATGGTTGCCCGAAAGCAGGACCTCGGGAACGCGCAGTCCCCGATAGACCTCCGGCCGCGTGTAATGCGGGCAATCCAACAGTCCGCCCACGAACGATTCCTCCACCGCCGAATCGGAATCGTTCAGCGCCCCCGGGAGCTGGCGCACCACCGCGTCGATCAACGCCATCGCCGCAAGCTCGCCACCCGACAAGACGAAATCGCCGATCGACAGTTCTTCGTCAACCTCGGTATCGATCAGCCGCTGATCGATACCTTCATAGCGACCGCACAACATGATCACGGCGGGTCGCCGTGCGATCTCGACGACCTTTTCGTGCGTGAGCGTCCGGCCTTGGGGTGTGAGATAGATCACCGCGCCGGGCGCGCCGGTTGCTTCGCGTTGTCGGTTCCGAGCCGCTGCAAGCGAACCCGACAGCGGTTCGGCCATCATGACCATGCCGGGTCCGCCGCCATAGGGCCGGTCGTCCACGGTGCGGTAGTTGTCCGATGTGAAGTCCCGCGGATTCCACGTGCCGATCGCATAAAGGCCGCGCTCCAAGGCACGCCGCGTTATTCCGCTGCCGGTGACCGCGACGAACATTTCGGGAAACAGGGTGATCACGTCAAGAGCGATCAACCGCGCACCCCATCGACTACCAGTCCGCTCCCCATTCGACAACGATACGTCCGGCAGCGAGATCGACCTGCCGGACAAACTGCGCGACGAAAGGCACGAGCCGTTCCGTATCGTGTTCGTCGCGCAAACGAAGCACATGATGCTCGCCGGCATCGATCAAGTCGACCACGCCGCCAAGCAGGATCCCGGCGGAATTGTAAACCGCCGAACCTTGCAGATCGGCCCAGTAGAACTCGTCCGGCCGGTTTTCCGGCAGGGCTTCTCGCGGCGCTGCCACGAGCCGACCGCGCAATGTTTCGGCGGCGGTGCGGTCGTTGATCCCGTCGAACTTGGCGATTAGGCTGCCACCGTGGATCCGGCACCCCCCTTGTCGCATCCGCTGCCATTCGGCACCGTTTCCCAGCCACCATGCAGGCATCCGCTGCCAGGACAGCGGGTCGTCACCGAAAGGGCAGATCCGTACCCAGCCGGTGACGCCGTGCGGGGCGGTCACGCACCCCAGCACAATCATGGCTGTTCAGGCTGGGGCCATCGTCTTACCCGCCTGTTTCACCAAGCGAGCCGCCGTCGGGGAAAGCAGGGCGCCTTGGCTTCGCCAATAGGCAAGGCGATTCATGTCGACCCGAAGCCGCTGCTCGTTCTCGGCCGCGTCGGGCTTGTAAAAGCCGACCCGTTCGATGAAACGCCCATCCCGGCGACTGCGGGAGTCGGCAACGACCATGTTGTAGAAGGGCCTGTTCCTAGCGCCGCCACGAGCCAATCGGATGACTACCATTGATAAAAATCCCGGACTGCGAAAAAACGTTGAATTATATTCGTAGGTGGGCCGACAGACAAGTCGAAGTCGACCGAGAGTCTGTCAATAAACCCCTTGAGGGAGCGGGCGCGCCCGAGACATTTCAACGCAATCGTGTATTCATGCGTACTTGTCGCGGCCAAGGCCGCTCCCACAACAAGAAATTTACAAGCTCCGGGTTCCCGACAGGGGACCGGGTTCCCGGCGATCATCCTCGGCGGAGCCGCTGCGGGAGCGCTTTCGGGCGCGAATTCCACCCGGTTCGCCGCTGAAGGGGCTCCAACGGCGGCCGAATCAGGATTCAGCCGCGGCGCATGTGGCCAATCGGCGAACCTCCGATCTCGTCCCGGAATTCGGGCGAACGTTTTCCCGCTCGGAGCAAGGCATCTGTGGCAAGCTTGGGGCTTATCCCCCTTAAGCATGCTTACCGCCAAGCCGACCGTTCTGCCCAACAACGAAGGGTGAGAGCACAGGGGAGACTGCGACGCCGAGCGACGCGATGACCGAGGAAACCCCTAGCGCCAGTACGCTCCCCAAGTCACGGTTGCGCGGCGTGGCAGGCGTATTCCTGGGTCTGCTGTCGATCGTGCCCCTGCTCGGGTTGGGTATCTTTTACCTGGAGACTCCGCGCCTGCGGCAGCAAGCCTTCACGGACCTGAATGCCATCGCCGACCTGAAGGTTGGCCAGATCGAAGCGTGGCTGGACGAGCGGCGTGGTGACGCCTTTGTCCTTGGCGCCAGCCCCGGCCTTATCGAAGCTGTCGTACGGGCGGCGCGCGGCGAGGACTCTACCGCACGACAGGACCTCGTCGAACGCCTGGGGACGCTCAAGAGCGCCTATGCCTACGACGGGTTCGAGGTGCTGGACGCCGGCGCTCAACGAATCCTCGCGCTGGGGTTGCAGGAGACCATCTCCGCGGCGCCTGTCCAGAAGGCGCTGCGGGCAGCATTCCAGAGCGCCCGAGTGGAGATGACAGATCTGTATCGGAGCGAGTCGGGCCGCATCCATCTGGACTTCGTCGCGCCGCTCGCGAAGGAAACCGATGGCAGGCGGCAGATTGTGGGCGCCGTGATCCTGGATACTCCGGTCGAACGCGTCGTGTTCCCGTTGATCCAGAGCTGGCCGACGCCCAGCCCGAGCGCCGAGACGCTGCTGGTGCGCCGGGAGGGGGACAGCGTGCTGTATCTGAACGAATTGCGCCATCGCAAGGCAACGGCGCTCGCGTTCAGCCACTCCCTCGATGACCCCCAGCTGCCTGCCGCCCGCGCCGTGTCGGCTAGTACGGCGCAGGTCATGGAGGGTAAGGACTACCGCGGTGTCAGCGTATTGGCCGCCACGCGCCCGGTAAAAGGCACGCCGTGGCATCTGGTGGCGAAGATCGACCGCGACGAAGTGCTGTCGCCGCTGCGGGATCTGGTGTTCTGGGTCAGCCTGATCGCGACGGCCGCCGTACTGGTCGTCGCGCTCTCCATACTGCTGCTGTGGCGCCAGCAGCAGCGGGTACACCAACTCGAGCTGGCCGCCCAAGCCGTGGAGAAGGATCGCCTGCTCAGGTTCTTCTTCGATCTTCCCTTCGTCGGCATGACCATCCTCTCGACGGACAACATGCGCTGGCTGCGCTTCAACGACCGCTTGTGCGAAATCCTGGGTTACCCGCGCGAGGAACTGGTCGAGATGACCTGGACGCAGCTCACGCATCGCGACGACCTCGCCGCCGACTTGGTCCAGTTCGAGCGCGTGTTGAGCGGTGCGAGCAACGGCTACCAGATGGACAAGCGCTTCGTGCGTAAGGATGGCAGCGTCATCAACGCTGCGACGGATGTCAAGGTGGTGCGGCGTGATGACGGCCGCGTGGACTTCATCGTCGCGACCGTTCAGGACATCACGGCGCGCCTGCAGGCCGAGGGTTTTACCCAGGAAGTGCTGGACAATGTCAATCAAGGGTTCGTCGTCTATGACCGGGCGTTCAGGGTGGTTGTCTGGAACCGGTTCCTGGAGCGCTCGATCGGGGTGCCGCGCGAGGCAGCGATCGGCAAACATCTCCATGAGCTGTTCCCGAACGCGCGAGAACACGGAATCGAAGCTTATATCCGGCGCGCGCTGGCCGGCGAAATAGTTGTAGCCGACAGCTTCGTGGCGCGCCTGCGCGGCACGACGGAACTGCTCGCGCCGGAGGCCGTGGCGGCGCGCCGGGACGATCCACGGCTTTTCTGGACCTTGTCCTCCTTCGCGCCGCATCGGAACGCCAATGGTGACATCGAAGGCGTTCTCGTGAACGTGGTTGATGTGACAGCGCTTAAACACAGCCAGGATTCGCTGGTGGAATCCAACGAAAAGCTGCGACAGCTCACGCAGTACCTGGAGGGCATACGGGAGGATGAGCGGGCGCGGATCGCTCGGGAGCTGCACGACGACTTGGGCAGCACGTTGACCGGCGTCAAATGGGCGATCGCGATGGCGATCGACCGCGCTCACGAGGCGGCGCTGCCTGCCGACACGCAGCTTGCCCATGCGTCGCAACTGCTCGATTCGGCCGTGGATACGATGCGCCGGATCATCAGCGATCTGCGGCCGAGCGTTCTCGACCAGCTCGGGGTATGGGCGGCGATCGAGTGGTATGCCGGGCAGGTTCAGGATCGAACCGGTCTGCCATGCCAGGTCTCGATTCCCGCCGATGTCGCGGATATCGATGTCGATCCCGAGCGTGCGACCGCGGTGTTTCGCATTGTCCAGGAGTCGCTGACCAACATCGTCCGCCATGCCCATGCATCGCACGCCGAGATTCGTGTCCACCGTGAGGCCGGTGCGGTTATGATCGCGGTCGAGGACGACGGTGTGGGCATCAGCGACGCGGCCCTGATCAAGACCGAGTCCTGGGGCCTGCTGGGTATGCAAGAGCGCGCCGCCCGCTTCGGCGGTGAAATCACGCTGTCGCGCGGCCCGCGGGAGGGCGCCACCATTGTTCTGCGCATGCCGATTTGAGCTGCGATGAGCGAGCGCAAGCTCCAGGTCCTGCTGGTCGATGATCACGCCGTGGTCCGCGGCGGTCTGCGGCTGCTGCTGGCTCAGTCGGGCGACATGGAGGTGGCGGGTGAGGCGGAAACCGCCGAACAGGCGATCCGCATGGTCCGCCAAGGCGAGTTCGACGTCGCGCTGGTCGATATCGGCCTGCCCGGCAAGGGCGGGCTAGACCTGCTGAAGCAGATCAAGGCGGAGCGGCCGAGGCTAGCCGTGCTCATGCTCAGCATGTATGCCGAGGAGGTCTATGCCGTGCGCGCGCTGAAGGCCGGCGCCGCCGGCTACCTGACCAAGAACAGCCCCCCCGCCACGCTCCTCGCGGCGATACGCAAAGTCGCCGGTGGCGGCAAGCATGTGAGCCCGGCGCTGCTCGAGCGGCTCGCGGTGGAGGTGGGGCAAGGCAGGAAATCCGGCTCCGAGGCGCTTTCCGACCGGGAGATCGAAGTGCTCCGGCGGATTGCCTCCGGAGAGAGCTTGAACCAGATCGCCGAGGCGCTGCATCTCAGCCCGAAGACGGTGACCACCTATCGCGCCCGAATTGTCGAAAAAACCGGACTTCACAGCAACGCCGAACTCGCCCGGTACGCCCTGGAGAAGGGCATGCTGACCTGAGAGCCTGTCAAAAAATCCCCCTGTGGGAGCGGGCTTGCCCGCGACAGTTCAACGCCGTCACGCAGTGATCGCGGCCAAGGCCGCTCCCACATCGAAAAATTCACGAGCTCTGACAACCGGCGAAAACCCCCCCTGTGGGAGCGGGCTTGCCCGCGACAATTCAACGCCGTCATGCAGTGATCGCGGCCAAGGCCGCTCCCACATCGAAAAATTCACAAGCTCTGAGCCGGGGCGGCCGGAATCAAGCGCGAAACCAGTCAAGAGCAGGTCGATCAGCCACGCGGCGCCTGATGGCCGTCGGGCGCCCAAGCGCTCAGGGACTCGACGCGCTCGTTTTGTAGGGATTTGCCGACCGGCGCAACGTCACCGATCGCCTACAGCGAAATTCCGCTTGGCGCCTATGGTTGATCATTCGCCTGTGGAGGATGATGCGACCCGGAGACGAATTCGCGCGGGAAGCAGCTTTTGGTTCTCGCGGCTCAATGACAGAGGAGATGACCATGGATGCTTGCGCAGCGACCGCCCTGCAACACAACCGCACCCGCTTCCTTCTGGTGGATACGGACAACTTGTTCCTGGATGATGTCGGCGGCACGCTGCAGGCGAACGAAGACCTCGATGTCGTGGCCACCGCCCGTTCCATCGAGGACGCCTACGACTGCGCGGCAAGGCACACACCCGATGTAATCGTCATCAGCTGGGGAAGCGCGTCCAGGGCCTTCGTGCATGCAGCCTTGGCAACCCGATCCGCTCCCCGGGGTAACCCGCTGATCGTGATCGTGCTGCCGCGCGGCATCACCAGCGTCCCGGGCTTGAGCACGCTCAGTCTCATGCCCAACGTGGCGCTCGTCGTGCATGAGCAGCTCGAAAAGCTGCTGCTCCGGCACACATCGCCGGAGTCCTGCTTGCAGGCTCACTGAGAGCCTGTGACAAGAATCCTTGTCTGGGAGCGGATCGCCCGCGAGAATTCAAGCCGTTCGTGTGGTTATCGCGGCCAAGGCTGCTGCCACTAGAACAATTCACAAGAGCTGAAAGGCTGTGAAAAGCCTGTTGTGGGAGCGGGCTTGCCCGCGAGAATTCAACGCCGCTGGCGCAGTACGAGTGTCCCCAAGGGTCATCACGCCAGCGCTCGTTTCATCATCGATTCTGTCGTCGTTCTTGACCGACCGTGATGTCAATCCTGATTGTCGATGACTCAGCCGTTGTCCGCGACATGCTGCGCCAGATGCTCGCGAAGCTTGAGGGCGTGACAGTGGCAGGTGAATGCGAAAGCCCGGCCGCTGCAATCGAAAGCATCCAGGCCGACCCTCCGGACATCGTTGTTCTCGACATTCAGCTCGTCAACGGGAGCGGGCTGGAGGTCCTGCGCGCGGCGACCAAGGATCATCCAGGCGTGAAGATCATCGTGGTCACGAACTTCGCGGAGGACGTCTACCGCAAGCGCTGCCTGGAAGCCGGAGCCTATGCGTTTTTCGACAAGAAGAGCGATCTTCACGCCCTGCGGCAAACCGTGCAAGACCTCGCCTCGGCCGGTTCGGCGAGGGTTCGGGATCAGTGATGCAGAATCTTCGACAGGAAGAGCTGAGCGCGCTCGCTCCGGGGGGTGCCGAAGAACTCTTCCTTGGCGGCGTCCTCGACGATCTTGCCCTGGTCCATGAAGATCACGCGGTGGGCGACCTTGCGCGCGAATCCCATTTCGTGGGTCACCACCATCATCGTCATGCCTTCCTTGGCGAGCTCCACCATCACGTCCAGCACTTCGTTGATCATTTCCGGGTCGAGCGCGGAGGTGGGTTCGTCGAAGAGCATGCAGATGGGGTCCATGCACAACGCTCGGGCGATCGCGACGCGCTGCTGCTGACCCCCTGATAGCTGCCCCGGAAACTTGTGGGCGTGAGCCTTCAATCCGACCCGATCGAGCAGCTTCATTGCTTTCTCGATGGATTCTTCCTTGGGCCGTCCGAGCACCTTGGTCTGGGCGATGGTCAGGTTTCCGGTGATGGTGAAGTGCGGGAACAGCTCGAAATGCTGAAACACCATGCCGACCCGCGAGCGCAGCTTCGGTAGATTGGTCCTGGGATTCGCGACCGCGATGCCATCGACGATGACGTCGCCCTGCTGAAACGGTTCCAGGGCATTGACGCACTTGATGAGCGTGCTTTTCCCTGATCCGGATGGGCCGCATACGACGACGACTTCGCCCTTCTCCACCTGGGTGGTGCAGTCGGTCAGCACCTGAAAGTCGCCGTACCACTTGCTGATGTTGCGGATCTCTATCATGGCCATGGCGCTCGCTCCCTTCCCTAGCGGATGATGGCGATCCTGGTCTGTAGCCGCTTGACCAGGCTCGACAGGCTGAAGCAGATAACGAAATAGATGAGCGCGGCAAACACGTACATCTCGACCGGACGACCGTAATTCTTGCCGGTCACCTCGGCGGCCTTGAGCAGGTCCTTCGCGCCTATGGCGTAGACCAGCGAGGTGTCCTGGAACAGGATGATCGTCTGCGTGAGCAGCACCGGCAGCATGTTGCGGAACGCCTGCGGCAGGACGATCAAGCGCATCGTCTGCGCATAGCTCATGCCGAGCGCGTAGCCCGCCGCGACCTGCCCCTTCGCGACGCTCTGGATGCCGGCGCGCATGATCTCGCTGTAATAGGCGGCCTCGAATGCGGTGAAGGTGATCAGGGCCGAGTTCTCCGCGCCGATTGGCTTGCCGGTGATCAGCGGGATGACCAGGAAAAACCAGAGAATCACCATGACCAGGGGAATGGAGCGCATGGTATTCACATAGACCGCCGCCGCCGTGGACAGCGCTCCGATGCTCGACAGGCGGGCAAGCGCCATCAGCGTACCGATGACGATGCCACCGCTCATGGCGACCAGCGTGAGCTTGAGGCTGTACTGAAAGCCTTGCCAGACGAAAGGAAGGCTGGACTGGATGACACTGAAGTCGAACGCGCCGAGCATGGCTACTTGCCCGCCGCGATCAAACCCGGTACCTGTGTTCGTTTCTCGATGAAGGCCATTACGCGGTTGGCGGTAAACGCGCAGATGAAGTAGAGCAGGGTCACGGCGAGATAGGTCTCGATGCCCTGTTCCGAATCCTCCTGCATCTGGCGTGCCTGAAAGGTAAGCTCCAGGACACCGATGGCGAATGCGACCGACGAATTCTTGAACACATTCATGAACTCCGAGGTCAGCGGCGGGATGATGATGCGGAAGGCCATCGGCAGCAGCACGTACTGATACGTCTGCGGCAAGGTGAAGCCCATCGCCAGGCCGGCGAAGCGCTGTCCGCGCGGCAGACTCTGGATGCCCGCGCGGACCTGCTCGGCGATGCGTGCGGAAGTGAAAAAGCCGAGGCAGACGAACGCGGTGACGAATTCCTTGGCGGGCATGTCCTGCTTGACCCACATGGCGAGATCTTGCGGCAGCAACTCGGGCACGACGAAGAACCACAAGAACATCTGCACCAGCAGCGGGATATTGCGGAACAGCTCGACGTAGGCATTGCCGAGCCGGACCAGCCAGTTGTGGGGTGTGGTGCGCACCGTGCCGACGATCGCGCCGAGGATCAGCGCCATGATCCACCCGCACAGCGCGACCGACACGGTCCACCCCAGCCCGGTGATCAGCCAGTCGAGATAGGTCTCGTCACCCGACTTGATCTGCTGGAGGTAGATGCTCCAGTTCCAGTTGTAGTTCATTGCAGGATTCGGTCAGGGCTCATCCGGGATTTCCGCGGAGGGTGCAGGGAGCATGGCGGAAACGCCGCCGCGCGGTACGACAGCGGGGTGCGCGATGCCTCATGCCTTCCGACGCGGCTATCACGTTAAGGGGCGCACCGCGCGGTTGCTCGCCGCTGACGTCGTGCCTGAGCGGCGAGTGCGTTCGCTGTCAGCGCGGGGACTTGGTCAATCAGGGTGGCCGCCCCGCCCCGCGCCGCACGCCTCACGCCCGGCTCGGATTCATATTCCTTTGTCGTTGGGGTTGCGGATAATCTCCTTCAGTTCGGCGCTCATGGCGAAATTCATGTTGATCCCCTTCGGCGGGATCGGCGACATGAACCACCTGTTGTAGAGTTTTTCCAATTCGCCGCTCCTCATCAGGCCGACGATGGTATCGTCGACGACCTTCTTGAACTGCGGATCGTCCTTGCGCACCATGATGGCGATGGGTTCCTGGCGCAGTGTCTCGCCGACGATGGCGTAGTCATTCGGGTTTTTGGAATTGGCGATCAGACCGGCGAGCAGGTTGTCGTCCATCACGAAGGCCACCGCCCGGTCCGTCTCCAGCATCAGAAACGAGTCGGCGTGGTCCTTGCCGAAGACCTCCTTGAAGTCGATGCCCTTGCCCTTCTCATGCGCGCGCATCAGTTGTACGCTGGTGGTGCCGGAGGTTGTGGCGACCGGTTTGCCGCCCAGTTGCGCCAGACTGGTGATGCCGGAAGCCTTCTTGACCACCATCCTGACGTTGGTAACGAAGGTGGTCATGCCGAAAGCCACCTGCTTCTGGCGCTCCAGGCTGTTGGTCGTGGAGCCACATTCCAGATCGACGGTGCCATTGGTCATCAGCGGGATCCGGTTTTGCGACGTGACCGGTTGGTGTTGCACCCTGAGCGCGGGCAGCTTGAGTTGGGCTTTCACGGCATCGACGATCCTGTTGCAGACATCGATGTGGTAACCAATGGGTTGCTGCTTGTCGTCAAGGTACGACAGGGGGAAGGACGATTCCCGTATGCCCATGACGAGCGTACCGCTTTCGCTGATCTTCTTGAGCGTGCCAGTCAGTTCCTGCGCCAGGGCGGGCGATATGGCGAAGGAAAGCGCAACGACGATGACGAGAAGGTTCTTGCGGATCATGACGTCTTCTCCAGTGCTTGGGGGGTGGCGGGCCGATACCGGAAATCCGGTCAAGGCGAAAAAATAGCATGATTTGCGGGTCGCATGCGTCCGGCTGGCGGATTTTCCTCACATTGAAACATTGGACGCGGATAATGACAATTCCTTGCACCAGGGTGGAACCATGGACGAAAAGTCGCGGGATCAGCGGGAATCGACGGTAAGCGAAAATCAGGCGCCGCCGGAATTGTTCATCGACACCGGGCGGAGGGTGCTTCTGCACGGCGGATTGGGCGCCGTGGCGTTGGCGGCATTCGGGTTGCCCGTGCTCGCCGCGGCCCGGGCGCATGGCGCGGCGGGTGCTCGTCCACCCATCGGTTTCGCGCCGATCGCGCCGTCGACCGAGGACACCGTGCGGCTGCCGGCGGGCTACTCGTACCAGGTCTTGTACGCGTGGGGCGATCCGGTCTCGGACGGCCCGGCGTTCAAGGCGGATGCCTCCGATACGGCCGAAGAGCAGGCTCTGCAGGCCGGCATGCACCACGACGGCATGCACTTCTTCCCGTTCCCCGAAGACGGCCGGCCCTCCGCCGCCCACGGGTTGCTATGCGTGAATCACGAATACACGGACGACGGGTTGCTTCATCCTGACGGGATGATCACCTGGAATGCCGCGAAGGTTGCCAAGTCGAAAGCCGCCCATGGCGTCTCGGTCATAGAAGTCAGGTTGGAGGGCGGGCGTTGGCGGGTGGTGCGGCCGTCGCGGTTCGCAAGACGGATAACGGGGGACGCACCGACCGAGGTCGCCGGGCCGGCGGCCCGCTCGTCCTGGCTACGAACCTCGGCCGACCCTGAAGGTCGTCTGGTTCTTGGCACGCTGAACAACTGCGCCCATGGGGTGACGCCATGGGGCACCTATCTCGCCTGCGAGGAAAATTTCAACGGCTATTTCGGCGCCACCGATGCGGCGAAGATAGGGCCCGACCACAGGCGCTACGGGATCCGTGAGGCGGGGTTCGGCTACCGCTGGCACGAGTTCGACGAACGCTTCGATGTCGCGCGCCACCCGAACGAGCCCAACCGCTTTGGCTGGGTGGTCGAAATCGATCCGTGGAATCCCTCACGCCCGCCGGTCAAGCGAACGGCGCTGGGCCGCATCAAGCACGAAGGCGCGGTGACGACACTCGCGCGCGACGGGCGGGCGGTCGTGTACATGGGCGATGACGAGCGCTTCGAGTGTATCTACAAGTTCGTATCGCGGCGCCGATTCAATCGGTTGGTCTCGACCGCGAACAGCGATCTCCTGGACGAAGGCACGCTTCATGTTGCCCGTTTCGGCGAGGACGGCAGCGGACGATGGATCGAGCTCGTCCATGGCCGCAACGGGCTGACTGAAGCCAACGGATTCGCCGACCAGGCGGCGGTGCTTGTCCGTACCCGCCAAGCGGCCGACCAGGTGGGGGCTACCCGCATGGACCGCCCGGAATGGATCGCCGTCCATCCGCGTACCGGCGAGGTGTATTGCACGTTGACCAACAATGCTCACCGCGGCACGCCCGAGCGGCCTGGATTGAACGCGGCCAATCCCCGCGCGAACAACGTCTTCGGTCACATCATCCGCTGGCGCGAGGCCGACGACGACGCAGCGGCGCAGCGCTTCGAATGGGAAATGTTCGTCCTGTGCGGAGACCCTGCCAGCGCAGCCGAGTCCAAACGCGGCACTATCAAGGGTGATGTCTTCGGCTCACCTGATGGCCTGTGGTTCGACGCCGACGGCCGGTTGTGGATTCAGACCGACGTGTCGACGAATGTGTTGAACAAGGGCGACTACGCCGGGATGGGCAACAACCAGATGCTCTGCGCCGACGTCACGACAGGTGAGATCCGGCGTTTCCTCACCGGCCCGAATGGATGCGAAATCACCGGTGTCGTCAACACGCCGGACGCACGTTCCATGTTCGTCAATATCCAGCACCCCGGCGAGACCGCCAGCGAGCGCTCCGATCCGGCCAATCCCAAGGCTGTCAGCTCGTGGCCCGATGGTCCGGCGGGCAGGCGGCCGCGGTCGGCCACGATAGTGATCCGCAAGGACGACGGCGGCGTCATCGGGACGTGAAGGCAAGGGGTCGGGTGAGAGGGGAAAGGGCATGGCGCGCGGCTTTCATTGCATGGGTTGACGATACCGCCATGCCCGTCACCACTCGGCGGGTGTGAGTTTTTTTGCGGGAGCGGCCTTGGCCGCGATAACCGGATGATGTCGTTGAATTGTCGCGGGCAAGCCCGCTCCCACAGGGGGACTTTTCACAGGCTGTCAGCCCGCCAGCGAGACGCTATCGTGCGCTATCAGGGCCATCACGGCAGCCGGCCCCGGACGAAGGTTCGCCTTCCCGCACCGCCTCCTGCTGCTGCAATTGCCACATTTTCGCGTAGGCGCCGCCGCTGCGCTCCAGCAGCTCCTGGTGGCGACCGCGCTCGACGACTCGAACCTGGTCGAGCACCAGGATCTCGTCG
>Ga0209253_10003878_pt1 | contig 13084 bp, 14 predicted proteins | sample FrelakmetBRP12BR_FD_187145 | JGI IMG/M metagenome (GOLD analysis project Ga0209253, IMG submission 187145) | Freshwater lake sediment microbial communities from the University of Notre Dame, USA, for methane emissions studies - BRP12 BR (SPAdes)... | ecosystem: Environmental > Aquatic >...
CCCGCGACCCACGTCCAGGCCTGGTCCCGGCGCGCCGAGGCTGGCAGCCTGCGCGAGCGTCATGTCCGGCATGAGTCGCGCCAGGATGGGCACGCGGTCGGCGTAAGCCCGCCCGCGCAGGACGCGATCCCCTCGCAGCGTGACGCAGTAGGCCGTGCCCCACTCCAGCGTCTCGCCCGCGACCTTCGCGGAGTTCCTCGCCTCGACGAAGACGGTCCCGCCCCGCTCGGCCCACTCCTCCACCTCGAAGCGGAAGCCCTGCATCACGGCAAGGTACGTCGTCATGTAGGCCCGCACCTGCTCGCGCCCGAGCGCTACCACCATGCCGGGGTGGAGGACGGCTCCCTCCGCCGGGTCGAAGAGATCCTCGTAGACCTCGGGGCTCGGCTGGCGCCCGAACGCGCGGAACCGCTCCAGGAAGCGCTCTGCTTCGGTCATCAGAGTATCTCCCTCTCAGTCCTGCACCCCGGCCTGGCCACTCTCAGTCCTGCACTCCAGGCTGGCCAGTCACGGAGATCATCGTGGCCTGCATGAGGCAGATGGCTTTCTCGTCGCCCTCCGACACCGCCGCCACCTCCCCCGTGCACACCGTCATGATGCGCCCGGCACGCACGACCCTCCCCCGCGCGATGAACTGCTCGCCGGCAGCCGGGGCCAGGAAGTTGACCTTGAACTCCACCGTCAGCACTCCCGCACCGGCCGGCATCAGGCTCAGGGCCGCGTACCCGCACGCGCTGTCCACGATGGCGGTGGTGATCCCCGCGTGCAGGAACCCGTGCTGCTGGGAGAGATCGAAGCGAAAGGGCAGGGCAATCTCGACCACCCCCGGCATCACCCGGCGCAGGCTCGCACCGATGACGCCCATGACCGCCTGGCGCCCGAAGCTCGCGGCAACACGCTCGGCGTAGGCGGGATCGCGTGGCTGGAGCGAGGACACGACGCACCTCCCCGTGGTTCCGCCGCAGTGGCTCGTCAGTCATGTTCGCGCCCCGGGGGCATTCACCGGCGGTCCTCATGGCGCGGCGAGTGAGACAGCCCCCGGATCGGCGCTGCAAGGAGCGCACGAGCCAAGGATACGCGCGCGAATCGGAGGAGCGGCACGCAGCGAGGAGGGACGGCTCTCTCGCCAGCCTCGCCGCGAGGGCCGCGCCTACTCGTACAGCTTGATCACCTGGACCTTGCCGGCCGGGGCGGCCTGGATGCAGAGGTCGCAGAGGGTGCACTCGTCGAGGTTCTCCTCGACGATGCGCAGCGTGCCGTCCTTCTCCTGGGCGAAGATGTTGACCGGGCACACGTCGGTGAGCTTCTTCGCGTGCACCGCGTCCTTCGCGACCGCAGGATCTACCTTGACGTTGATGAACATCCCGTGCGGCATCGGATTCCCTCGAGTGCCCCGGCGCGGCCGGGGTCAGACGCTCGCGCCCGCCTTCGCGAGCCGCTCCTTCACCATGCCCGGGATGTCCTCGATGCGCTCCGCGACCGAGATGCCCGCGGCCTTCATGCGCTCGATCTTGTCGGCGGTCGTGTCGGCCTTGCCCTCGACGATGGTGCCGGCATGCCCGAAGCGCATGCCGGGCATCTCGTCCATGAAGCGCCCGGCCATGAACGCCACGATCGGGAGCCGCGACTTGTTCTCGGTCACCCAGTCGGCGAGCTCGGCCTCCATGCGCCCGCCCGGCTCGGAGTAGATGACGATCGCCTTCGTCTCCGCATCGGCCTCGAACAGCGGCATGAGCTCGGCGTAGGTCGAGCCGATGACGGCGTCGCCACCGATCGAGCAGCAGGTGGACTGCCCGAGGCCCGCCGCCGTGAGCGTGTTGGAGATCTCGGTGGTCATCCCTCCCGAGCGCGACATGACGCCGATCGGCCCCTTCTTGAACGCGCGCCGCACGTTCACCGCCGGCCCGCCGAGGCCCCCCATCTTCGCCTCGTCGGGCGAGAGGATGCCGAGGCAGTTCGGGCCGATGATGCGCGCCCCGCGCAGCTTCGCGAACTCGACCATCTGTGCCACCTCGGCGCGCGGGATGCGCTCGGTGACGACGACGATGATCTTCACCCCCGCATCGATCGCCTCGAAGACGGCGTCGCGCGTGAAGCGCGGGGGCACGGTCACGATCGAGCCGTCGACGTGCATCTTCGAGGTGATGTCGGCCACGCAGTCGTAGACCGGGACGCCGTAGACGTCGCGGCCGGCGCGGCCGGGCGTCACCCCGCCCACGATCCGGGTGCCGTAGTCGAGCCCCTCGCGCGTGAGGTTCACTGCCTCGCGGCCGGTGATGCCCTGGATGATGACGGTCGTGTCCTTGTGTATGAGGATCGACATCGCGCTTCAGTCCTTCATCTTCGCGACCGCCCGTCCGGCGGCCTCGTACATCGACACCGTGCGGTCGCAGTACTCGACCCCGTACTTCCTCAAGATCTTGAAGCCGTCGTCCTCCCAGGCGCCAGGGATGCGGAAGATCGCGATCGTCTTCGCCGGGTCGCGCCCCGACTCGACGCAGCCCTTGATCACGCCGCGGGCGACGATGTCGACGCGCGTGTTCGAGACCACGTTCATCATCACCGCCATCTTCTTCACGCCCGGCTTCGAGAGGATGAGCTTGGTGAGCTCGCAGGCCTTCTTCACGCTCGGGTTGCCACCGATCTCGCAGTAGTTGGCGGGCCGGCCGCCGTGCTTGCGGATCGCGTCGAAGAGCGTGAGCGAGCCGCCGCCGGCGCCGATGACGAGGCCGAGGTCGCCGTCGAACTCCTTCACGTTGCCCGCCACGCCGCGGTGGTCGGCGGCGTCGACCAGCGCGCCCTTGATCTCGAACTCGGTCGGCGGACGCGCCTCGCGCGTCTCCTCCTTCCCGATCCCGAGCTCCTCGAGGAGCTTCGCGTGCTTGCCGCGCGCGTCGCCCTCCATGTCGACGTGGCCGTCGAGCACGAGGAAGCGCCCGTCCTCGAGCTTGCCGAGCGGGTTGATCTCGGCGAGCGTCAGATCGTAGCGCAGGAAGATCTCGGTGAGCGTCGTGACGATGGGCGTGAGCCGATTGAGATCGTCGCCGGTCACGCCCACGCCCGCGATCGCCTCCTTCGCCTTGTAGGGAAGGAAGGGCGTGAGCGTCGAGATGTGGACGCGCGAGACGTGCTCGGGATGCTTCTCGGCGACCTCCTCGATGTCGATGCCGCCCATGTCGCTGAAGACGATGACCGGCAGCTTCCTGCGGCCGTCCCAGGTGACCGCGGCGAAGAACTCCTGCTTGACCGGCGCGCGCTCCTCGACCAGCACGCCGCGCGGCTTGTGGCCCTTGATCTCGAGCGCGAGGATCGCGGCCGCGTGCTGCTCCGCCTCCGCGGGCGAGTCGGCGAACTTGACGCCGCCGGCCTTCATGCGCCCGCCGGTCAAGACCTGCGACTTCAGCACCAGCGGGCCGCCGATCTCGGCCGCGATCGCCTTCGCCTCGGCGGCGGTCTTGGCGACGCGGCCCTTCAGGAGCGGGGTGCCGTGACGCCGGAAAAGGGACTTGGCCTCGTATTCGTAGAATCTCATGGCGGATGGCTCCTTGCGAAGCGCTGGTGCTTTATACGCCGCATTCGCGGGTGGTCAAGGAGCGCTGCGAGACGGCGTTCGCGCCCTGCCCCCTGCCCTGCCCCCTGAGCCATGCGATCGCGGTCGATGGCGCCCGCGACGCTCGCGCGCGGAGGACGTGCGCGAGAGGGGGGGAGACGAAACCCCAGGTTCTCGAGCCGGTTGTCTGGTTGGTCCCCGCTGCGGTTCACCGGACGCATCCCTGGGCCGCCTCCCACCGGGCGCATCCTCGGTCCGCCTCGCACCGGGCGCATCCTCGCGCCGTCTCCCACCGGGCGCATCCTTCGGTCCGCCTCCCACCGGGCGGTCCTCGGGCCGTCTCCCACCGAACGCATCCCTTGCCCACCCTGCCACCTAACGCATCCTCGGACCCGCCCTTCCGGCGGCGCGGCTCGCTGCGACCGCTGCGCGCCCGCCGGGCATGGCGGGCAGCGGCCAAGCCCAGGGCCGTGCGATGTGCGCGCCGATCGGCTATCTTCGCCGCCCCGGCAGCCTGGGAGAGGGAGGACGACGATGCAAACCGTAGCGGGCAAGAAGGTGCTCATCACCGGCGCAGCGATGGGCATGGGCAAGATGTACGGGCAGCTCGCCGTGGCAGAGAACGCCGCGGCGGTCGTGCTGTGGGACATCAACCAGCAGGCGCTCGACGCGACCGTCGCCGAGCTGAGGAGGGCCGGCGGCAAGGTCCACCCCTACGTGGTCGACGTGTCGAGCCGCGAGGCGATCGAGCACGCGGCCAAGAAGGTCCTGGCCGAGGTCGGCGAGATCGACATCCTGATCAACAACGCCGGCATCGTTCGCGGCAAGTTCTTCTGGGAGCACGACAACGTGAAGGACACGTTCTTCACGATGGCGGTCAACTCCCTCGCCCTGATGTACATCACGCGCGCCTTCCTGCCGGGGATGATCGCGTCGCGCTCGGAGGCGCGCATCGTCAACATCGCGTCGGCGGCGGGGCTGGTGGCGAACCCGCGGATGAGCGTCTACTGCGCCTCGAAGTGGGCGGCGATCGGCTGGTCGGACTCGCTGCGCATCGAGCTCGACCACGCCGGCCACGGTAACGTCATGGTCACGACGGTCTGCCCGGGCTACATCAGCACCGGGATGTTCGAGGGCGTCAAGGCGCCGCGCCTGACGCCGATGCTGACCCCCGAGTACGTCGTCGACAAGGTGTGGGCGGCGATGAAGGTCGGCACGCCCTTCCTCACCATGCCGGTGATCGTGCGCCTGTCGCTGGTGATCAAGGGAATGCTGCCGACGCGTCCCTGGGACTTCGTCGCCGGCAAGATCTTCCGCGTCTACAAGTCGATGGAGGAGTTCAAGGGCCGCGCGACGTGAGCGCGCCCGCATAGCGGAGGGGGGGCGCACGCCGGCGGGGATCGCCGGCGCGCGCCTCCCTCGGCCGGGAGCGTGTCAGGCGTAGTGGCTGCGACGCTTCACCGCGAGCTCGCGCTCGAGGTAGAAGATCTCCACCCGCTCGGCCTTGTCGCCCTTCTTCTGGAACTTGTGCCCGCGCAGGGTCGCGCTCAGGATCCCGAGATCCTCACGTCCCGGGAAATCGCTCACCTCGCGGATCTCGGTCGAAGCGAAGACCGTGTCGCCGGCGAAGATGGGCGCGGTGTGGCGGCCGGTGGCGTAGCGAATGTCCGCGAGCGCGTTGTCCCCCACGTCGGCCGAGGAGATGCCGAGACAGAGGTTGAAGGGGATGCCGCCGAAGACGATGAGCTGCCCGCCCACGAAGCGGTCGGGCTGCTGATCGATCATCCACTGGTTGCAGTGCACCTGCGAGGTGTTGTCGAGGATGCCCGTCAACATCACGTGGTCGGTGGTGACGACGCGGCCCCGGGAATGCTCGAGGACGTCCCCGGGTCGGAAATCCTCGACGTAGGTGTTGGCGTTGCTGAGGTGGGCCAGCGCCCGGTAGTTCCGGCCGGGATCGTACGGCGGGAGCTCGAGCGAGACCGGGATGTCCTCCGCCTCCGCCTCGCCCTCGTCGACCTCGACGGCGGGATCACGCTTCCACACCTGCACCTTGCGCTGGAAGGTGAGCACGACCTCGCCGCGCTGGTTGCGGCCGGTGGTCTGCACGTGCACGACGCCGAGGCTCGGGTCCTTCGACGAGACGCGCACACCGAGGACGCGCGTCTCCGCCTCGAGCGTGTCGCCGATGTAGACCGGCACGCCGAAGCGCATGTCGATGTACTCGAGGTTGGCGCGCGCGTTCTCCGAGACGTCCTCGACGCTCTGGCTGAAGACCACCAGCATCACCAGACCGGGATGCACCACCAGCCCGCCGAAGCCGTACGCCTGGGCGTAGCGGAGGTTCTTCGCGAGCGGGTTGGTCGTCATCGAGAAGTCGGTGAAGATGGCGAAGAGTCCCTCGGTGACGGTCTTCCCGCGCTTGTGGCGGAAGACGGCGCCAGGGCGGAAATCCTCGAGGAAGTGGCCGTGCTGTCTCCGAATGGTTGCCATGTCGGCCTCATTTATTGGTGGCCGGCATGCCCGTCAACTGCCCGCCGCCACGGCCGCCGGCCTGCACGCTCGCCGCGCGCGTGCGCCCCCCCTTCGACGGCGCCAGGCCCCCCGCCCGGCGCGCGTGCGGGCCCCCCTTGGACGGCGCCAGGCCCCCGCCCGGCGCACCGGGCTCGCCCCGCGCGCGTGCGGACACCCTCGTCCTGGTGTAGAAGACGGCAGCCGTGCAGGATCCCGAGCGAGGCAACCCGGACCGGCGACGCGCGCGCCGCACGAGGGTCCGCCGGCGGCGAGCGCGACCTGCCCTGACGCTGGCGACCGTCGTCATCGTCGCCCTGCGACCGGCCCCACTCGCCACCGCAGCCGATCACGGAGCGGTGCCCCAGGCCTCGCCGGCGCGCTGTGACTGTGCGCGCTTCGCGGACGAGCTCGCGGCCGCCGAGGCGGTGTTCGCGAGCCGGGGCGAGGACGTGACGTCGCCGCTCACGGAGGCGGCGCACGTCCGCTTTCGCGCGCGTGTCGACGATGCTCATGCGCGCGCGACCTGTCTCGCGGCATGCGCAGGCGTCCCGGAGACCGAGTGCAACCGCGCTCGCGTCCTCCTCGCCGCCGCCGGGTTCAAGACGCGAGGCCTCTCCGACGCGCTCGCGCGCGCGCGCCTCACGGCAGCGCTCGCTGCCACCGAGCGCTGCCTCGCGACCGAGCCCGGCCATGCGCTCTGTCACATGTGGCACGCGAGCGCGCGCGGGATCCTCGCCCGCGGCAGCTGGAACCCGCTGAACCTGCGGCTGCCGCGCGAGCTCCTCGCCGAGTTCCGTGCCGCACGCGGCTCCCTCGCGCCCGGTCACGACGCGCTCGAAGGGGCGGCGACGCGCGGCGAGGCCTCGCTGCTGCTGAAGGCACCCGCGATCGCGGGGGGGGACCCGGAGCAGGGCCGGCGCCTCCTCGAGCAGGCCGCGCGGGCGCCGGCGTTTCCCTGCCGGGTCTCGAACCGCCTCCTCCTCGCCGAGGCGCTCGCGCGCACCGGTGATCCCGGGCGTGCGGTCGCCGAGCTCAGCGCAACCGTCGCGGCCGGGTTGCCCGCATGTGGTCCTCAGCGATACGAGAATGCCCTCGCTCTGGAGGAGGCCGCACGCTGCCTCGCGCGTCTCGAGCGGACGCCAGCGGCCGACCCGGGATGGGACGACGACTGCCGCTAGGCCCGCTGGCCGATGTTTGCGGTCCAGGGTCGGCGCGGCCGCGCTGGCACCGGGCCCCACCGGCATAGAGGTGGAGATCATGGAGCTCGAGCTCACGGACACGGAGCGCATGCTGCGCGAGACCTTCCGGGGCTACTTCACCCGCGAGATCGAGCCGCACGTGCCTCGCATGGAGAGCGGCGATCTCGCGCCGTACGACCTGATGCGGGACATGCAGCGGACGCTCGGCCTCGACGCCCTGCTCGCTCCGCGCGGGGCCGCTGCCGGGCACGGGGCCGCGGGCGAGGACGGGGCCGCTGCCGGGCACGGGGCCGCGGGCGAGGGCCGGGCCGCCGGGGCACCGCCCGAGGGCGCCGCCGCCCTCGGGCTCGGCGCGAACACCCTCCGCTACGCGCGCATCACCTTCCAGGTCGAGATGGCGCGCGTGAGCCCGTCGTTCGCCCTCAGCTACGGCGCGAGCGTCGGGCTCTTCGGCGCCACCGTCGCCAGCAAGGGCACGCGCGAGCAGATCGAGCGTTTCGTCCGGCCGGTGCTGCGCTTCGAGAAGATCGGCTGCTGGTGCCTGACCGAGCCCGGCAGCGGCAGCGACGCGCTACGCGGCATGAAGACCACGGCCCGCCGCGACGGCGATCACGTCGTGCTGAACGGCAGCAAGACGTTCATCACCAACGCGCCCTACGCCGACCTCTTCCTCGTCTACGCCCGGCTCGACGACGGCACCCCGCACGGCTCGATCCAGCCCTTCATCGTCGCGCGCGGCACCCCGGGCCTCTCGACCGGCCCGGCCATGAGGAAGATGGGCATGCGCGGCTCGCCGACGGGTGAGGTCTTCCTCGACGACTGCCGCATCCCCGCCGACCAGCTCCTCGGAGGCGGCGTGGCCCAGCGTGATCACGTGAAGGCGAGCCTCGCGAGCGAGCGCGTCGGCCTCGCCGTCCTCTCCTACGGGATCGCCGAGCGCTGCTTCGAGATCGCCCGCGATTACGCCCGGCAGCGGCGGGCGTTCGGCGCGCCGATCGCGAGCTACCAGCTCGTGCAGAGCCGGCTGGCACGGATGTACGTCGCGGTGTCGAACTGCCGGCGCATCGTCTACGGGGACTACCTGGCGGGCCGCTCCCTCAAGGAGTCGCTCGCCGACGTGTGCGCGGGGAAGCTCTACTGCGCCGAGATGGGCACGCTCGTCGCCTTCGAGGCCATCCACATCCTCGCGGGAAACGGCTACATGGAGGAGTACGTCGTCGAGCGCCTTGCCCGCGACGCGAAGCTCATCGAGCTCGGCGGCGGCACCACGGAGATGCAGATCCTCACCATCGCCCGCGAGATCCTCGAGACACCATGAAGACCGTACGCATCTTCACGGACGGGGCGTGCGAGGGGAACCCCGGCCCGGGAGGCTGGGCCACCATCCTCGTTTCCAGCGAGCATCGGCGCGAGCTCAGCGGCTTCGAGCCCGCGACCACGAACAACCGCATGGAGCTGCGTGCCGCCCTCGAGGGGCTGCGCGCCCTCAAGGAGCGGTGCGAGGTGGACCTCTACACCGACTCGCAGTACCTCCGGAACGGCATGGAGAGCTGGCTCGCGCGGTGGAAGACGAACGAGTGGCGGACCGCCGACAGGAAGCCGGTGAAGAACGCCGACCTGTGGCGGAGCCTGGACGAGGTCGCGCACGCGCACCGGGTGCGCTGGCACTGGATCCGCGGCCACGACGGCCACCCCGAGAACGAGCGCTGTGATGCGCTCGCCAACGAGGCGATCCGGCGCGGCCACCGGCGCAGGTGAGGAAGCAGGCAACGTAAGCCGAACGCGCGCCACGACTGCGGCGCAACCCCGCGCCGGCCGCGGTGGCGGCACACGCGACGGTGCAGGTCAGAGACCCAGGAGCTGCGCGACGCGCTCGCGGCTCCACGCGGCGTCGCCGAAGGTGACGTCGCTGGAGAGCGCGCGCTTGTAGTAGAGCTGTAGGTCGTGCTCCCAGGTGAAGCCGATGCCGCCGTGCACCTGGATGGCCTGCGCGGTCACGTGGCGGTACGCCTCGCTCGCGGTCGCCTTCGCCATCGCCGCGGCGAGCGCGGCGTCGCCGGCCCCCTGCGCCACCGCCCAGGCGGCATGGCACGTGGCCACCCTGGCACACTCCACGGCCACCATCATGTCGGCGCACGCGTGCTGGATGGCCTGGAAAGCACCGATGGGCTGCCCGAACTGCCGGCGCGCCTTGGCGTGCTCGACCGTGAGCTCGAGGACACGCTCGGCGCCGCCGCACATCTCGGCAGCGAGCGCCACGCGCCCGGCGTCGAGGACACGGGCGAGCGCACCGGCAGCATCCGCCGCGAGCACGTCCCCGGGCCGCACGCGGACGCCGTCCAGGGTGACGGCGAAGACCCTGCGCGTGCGATCCACGCTCGGGACCTCCTCGAGCACGAGCCCGGCAGGCTCGCGCTCGACGGCGACCAGAGCGAGCGTGCCGTCCTCGGCGCGGCGCACGGCGCAGAGCACGAGGTCGGCGAGGTGCGCATCGGGCACGAAGAGCTTCCGCCCGGAGAGCACGGCCTCGCCGCCGGCGCGGCGGGCGACGGCCGTGATCGCCGCCGGATCCCAGCAGGCGGATGCCTCGAGCAGGGCGAGAGTGGCGACGCGGCTCCCGTCGCAGATCCCGGGCAGCCAGCGCGCGCGCTCCGCCTCGTCGCCCCCGTAGAGGAGAGCGAGGCCGGCGATCACGGTGCTGAGGAAGGGCCCGGGCAGCACGGCACGTCCCATCTCCTCGAGCACGATCGCGAGCTCGATCAGGGTGAGCCCGGCGCCGCCGTGGTCGGGTGGAAACACCAGGCCCTGCCACCCGAGCTCCGCCATGCGGCGCCAGGCCTCCGGCGTGATCCCCCGCTCGTCGCGCAGCATCGCCCGCACCCAGGAGGTCGGCGCCGTGGTCCGCATCACGTCGCGCGCGGTGCGACGCAGCAGCTCCTGCTCGGCGGTGAGGCCGAAGTCCATGGCGCGGATCCTCGTGGCTTGCGGCCGGCACGCAAAGTCGTTATGCGGGCCGCATGACCGGCTGCCTCTTCTGCCGAATCTGCTCGGGCGAGGCAAGGGCGGATCACGTGCACGAGGACGCCCACGTCATCGCCATCCGCGACATCAATCCGGCCGCCCCGACGCACCTGCTCGTCATGCCGCGGAAGCACATCGCGACGCTCGCCGAGCTCACCCCGGAGGACGACGGTCTCGTCGGGCACCTGCACCGGGTCGCCGCGCGGGTGGCGCGCGACGCGGGACTGAAGGACTTCCGCACCGTGGTCAACTGCGGGGCGGGGGCGGGCCAGAGCGTGTTCCACCTCCACATGCACGTCCTCGGCGGTCGCGCGCTCGCCTGGCCGCCGGGGTGAGCACGGTCCCGGTCTGGGCCGAGCGGGGCCGAGCGGGAAGACGGAGCCTCGCTCGCTCGATTCCTCTCGGCCGGGAAACCCCGCTCGCCGCCTGCTGGGGCGGGCGAGCTGCCGGCTGCGGAGGCCTACGAATCCCTTGACGTGAGTGCGCGGAGGTATACGGAGGTATACGAATCCCCTTGACGTAAGTGCTATGGAGGCGTTAGTTGGCCCGTGCGCGTGTCGTGCTACCATCCGGCGCGCTCGAGCCCCGATCTCACATCGACCACCGATCGACTCACCGTCACGGCGACCCATGACCAGCATGCGAAGACAAACGAGGCCCATCCCCAAGGAGCGGAAGCTCACGCTCGCAGACCTGAAGCAGCGCGCCGCCACCGAGACCGCCTTGCTCGCGGTGCGTCTGCCGGGCAGGACGATGAACGAGATCCGTCAGGTCGCTCGCGCCCTGAACATCCGCATGCGCGCCCTGGTCCTGGCGCTCCTCAACGAGGGTCTCGACGCGTACGAGCAGTCGAGCGCCACGACCAAGGCCGCGCGGGGGCGAGGCCGCTAGGCTCCGCCGCCCCCAGGTCCGGCTCCCACGCAACGGCGTGACGTCCGCGCGGCAGCCGGATCGGCGCCGCGGCACACGCAGAGGATCGCGCAGTGAAATCGAGCTTCCGCCCGGCGCTCGTGAACGGTCCCTTCCAGGATCCGGCGCTCTACGTTGCCCTGCGCTGGCAGGGTGAGGCGCTGCTCTTCGACCTCGGGCGCATCGACCGCCTGGGCCCCGGCAACTGCTTGCGCCTCACCTACGTGTGCGTGTCGCACACCCACATGGACCATTTCATGGGGTTCGATCAGCTGCTGCGACTCACCCTTCCGCGCGACCGTGAGCTCACCTTCTGCGGGCCGCCGGGCTTGATCGCCAACGTCGCCGGCAAGCTCGCCGGCTACACCTGGAACCTGACCGAGAGCTACACGCTGCGGCTGATCGTCCTCGAGCGCCACGAGGACCATCTCGCACGGGCGCGGTTTCGCGCCAGCACCGGCTTTGCCTGTGAGTCCCTGGGCGACGTCGCCGCGCCGCCGGGGCGGCTGATCGAGGAGCCGAGCTTTCGCATCGAGACGACGATCCTCGACCATCGTGTCCCGTGCCTCGCGTTCCGGGTGAGCGAGCCCCGTCACCTGAACGTCCGGACCGACGTGCTCGAGCAACAGGGGCTGGTTCCGGGACCCTGGCTCTCGCGCCTGAAGGCCGCCGTGCGCGCGGGCACGGGGGACGAGCCCATCGACGTGCCCGCTCGCAGCGGTCCGATCCGGCGCACCGCAGCGGAGCTCAAGCGCGAGCTGATCGCGGATCAGCCGGGGCAATCGATCGTCTACGTGGTCGATACCCTCTTCGACCCGCTGAACGCGGCACGGGTCGTCGCCCTCGCACGCGACGCCCACCTCCTCTACTCCGAGGCGCGTTTCCTGCACGTCGATCGCGCCGAAGCTGCGAACCGCCACCATCTCACTGCCCGGCAGGCGGGCTTCCTCGCCCGTGCCGCCGGCGTGCGCCGTCTCGAGGTGTTCCACTTCTCCCCGCGCTACCAGGGCATGGCACACGCCTTCCACGCCGAGGCACGGGCCGAGTTCGCCGCCGCGACGCGCCTCGAGGAGGAGGAGCCGTGGGCCGCGAATCTGCTCGGCCCTTCCCGCGCGACCGAGCCGTCGCGCGTTGCCGATGCGGGCGGTGAGACCGCCTCTTGATGCGGGCCCTGAGGGGCCGTGAGACCGCCTCTTGAGGACGAGGCGTGCGCCTTTCTCCGGCGCCACCGGGTGGCGCGTCTGGCCACCGCCGATCGCTCGGGCGCGCCGCACGTGATCCCCCTCTGCTACGCGCTCGTCGACGGCGCCGTCTACTTCGTGATCGATGCCAAGCCCAAGCGCCGCGGGGGCACGGCCCTGAAGCGCATGCGCAACATCGCCGAGAATCCCGCCGTCGCCCTGGTCGTGGACGACTACGACGAGGACTGGTCGGCCCTCGCCTACCTGCTCGTCCGTGGTCGCGCCGGAGTCGTCACCGAGCGCGACGAGCGAGCGCGCGCCCTCGCGCACCTGCGGGAGAAGTACCCGCAATACCGTGCGATGTCTCTCGACGCGGAGGCGCATCCGGTGGTGCGCATCACGCTCGAGCACGCGCATCTCTGGCGGGCACGCGGGGGTTGATCTGATGGGCGGCGCGACCCATGGATCGATCGGCGCCACTGACTGATCGATCGGCGCCGCGGCGCCCGGACCATTGGTCCATCTTCATCGGCGGCGCGGCTCACCGCGGGCGGGCAGCGTCGGGCCCGCTTTCCGGCCCCGCGGCGCCACGCCGCTGCATCGCAGCCCGCGCCGCGCGGCGCAGGCCGGCATCGCCCGACCTCGCGGCGGCGGCGAGCGCCTCGTGCACGGCGGCCCCACCGCGGCCGACGCACGCCAGCGCGTGCGCT
>Ga0209253_10003879_pt1 | contig 13083 bp, 13 predicted proteins | sample FrelakmetBRP12BR_FD_187145 | JGI IMG/M metagenome (GOLD analysis project Ga0209253, IMG submission 187145) | Freshwater lake sediment microbial communities from the University of Notre Dame, USA, for methane emissions studies - BRP12 BR (SPAdes)... | ecosystem: Environmental > Aquatic >...
GCCAGGGAGGAAAGAAAGAAAGGAATGCCAAGCCCCAAAGAATAGACCGTTAAAAGATAAACGCCGGTCAAATAATTTTTTGAAGTGCTTGCATAGATCAAAATGGTAGAGAGGATGGGACCGATACAGGGAGTCCATCCTGCCGCAAAGACAACTCCTACAAGGAAAGAACCCAGATAGCCCAGGGGCTTTTTTCGCAACTCAAATCGTTTCTCCATCTGCAAGAAGGGGATGTTGATGACCCCGGTGAAATGAATCCCCAGAACGATGATGAGTATTCCTCCCACCTTCATAATCCAGGATTGATATTCGACCAATACCTGCCCCAGATAAGAGGCGGATGCGCCCATCAGGATGAAGACGGTTGAAAATCCAGCAATGAAGAGAATGGAATGAAGAATGGTCGCCCACTGGACTCTTGATTTGGCTTTTTCACCGGTCAGATCTTTGAAGGAAACTCCAGTGATGTAAGTAATATAGGAAGGGACGAGCGGAAGAACACAGGGCGAGACGAAAGAGAGGAGTCCCGCCATAAAAGCGATAAGAGTTGAAACGTCCTGTTGGGGGTTCATAGAGAATCAATACTTTTATACAACAATTAGGAAGAAAAAGATACTACTTTCTGTCAAATTCGTTGACAACTTAGGGAGGCAATGGTAATAATAAAAATAGGCCTTCGTCTAACGGCAACGGTAAAGATGCCCGTATCGTTTATAAAAGGCTACGTTTATCGTCTCTTAATTCTTTGCACGTAACCTTAACCATTAACCGAAACGCCTGCCTGCCGGTAGGCAGGGGCTTCGTAACCCTAACCGAAAGACTATTCCCTTTAAACTTAAAAATCATTCAGGAGGTTAGTTATGGCCATTTTAGATGTCAGCGTGGTCCCCATCGGGACATCGGGCACGAGTCTCAGCCCTTACGTAGCGGAATGCGTGCGGATTTTGCAGAGAGAAAAAAAGATTAAACACGAACTCACTTCGATGGGATCCAATCTTGAAGGCGATCTCAAGGACCTGATGCGCGTGGTGATGAAAATGCATGAGGCTCCGTTCAAGAACAGAGTCAAGCGGGTTCTGACCACCATCAGGATTGACGACCGGCGGGATAAGAAAGGAACGATGGAGGGAAAGAAAAAAGCGGTTGAGGTCAAATTAAAGAAAAAATAGGGCTTATTGTTCATCGTTCATGGTCCATCGTCTATTCAAAGGAGGTAACGATGAAGATCAAATGGTACGGTCATGCGGCCTTTTTGATCACCTCTGATCAGGGAATCACGATCATACTCGATCCTTATGAACCAGGGGCCTTCGGGGGCCAGCTTTCCTACGGGAAGATCGGAGACAAGGCGGATATTGTCCTGATCAGCCACGATCATGCTGACCACAACGATACGAAAAGCCTTCCGGGATCTCCGCAGGTGGTAAAGGGAAGCGGTTCGAAGGCGATCAAAGGGGTCCCCATTAAAGGGATCTCCACCTATCACGATTCATCCAAGGGAAGCGAGCGAGGAACCAATACCATCTTTAACCTTCGGGTCGACGGGATTCAGGTCTGCCACCTGGGAGACCTCGGTCATATCCTGAGCGAAAAAGAGCTGGCAGAGATTGGCCCTGTGGACATTCTCCTCATCCCTGTGGGGGGATTTTTTACGATCGATGCCAAAGAGGCAACCCGTGTGGCTGAGCAGATCAAACCCAAAGCCCTCATCCCCATGCACTTCAAAACAGAGAAGTGCGGATTTCCCATTGCACCGGTGGAAGACTTTCTCAAGGGAAAACCTGCTTTGAAACGTGCCGGAACCAGTGAAACGGCTTTTGATAAAGCGTCTCTTCCGCAAAAGATGGAGATCGTCGTCCTGGAGCATGACCTCTAAAACCTATGGACCGTTTGAATCGCCTGCTCACAGCAGAGGAGATCGCCTCAATCGTAAAAAATTTGGCAGACCAGATTTCCCGGGATTATATCGGAAAGGAACTGGTCCTTGTCTGTATTCTGAAGGGCGCCTTCATGTTTCTCTCCGACCTGATCCGTCACCTCCGGATCCCGGTGAAAGTCGATTTCGTCAGGCTGGCCAGTTACGGCGCCGGTATGAAGAGCTCCGGTCTGGTTGAGATCAGCAAGGACATTGAAATTCCGATTGAGGGAAAGGATGTGCTCATCATTGAAGATATCGTCGATAGCGGACGAACGCTCCAGTTCCTGAAAGAACGGCTGGCCCTTTCGAATCCCCGCTCCATAAAGATCTGCGCCCTTCTGGACAAGAAAGCCCGCAGGGAAGTGAAGGTTGAAGCTGACTACCTTGGAAAAGAGATCGAGGATATCTTTATCGTGGGTTATGGGATCGACTTCAATGAGAACTACCGTAACCTCCCCGAAATCTACTATGTCACACCTGCCGAACAGGAAAATGAAAAAGGTTGAATTGTTTTCTATTTTTTATATTTTAAAATCTTCAATCCGAAATCCGAAATCCAAAATTGAATGGAACATCCTCCTTTGTCTCCTTCTTATCTCTCTTGCCATTCATGGCCCTGTTCTATCCCAACCCAGGTCTCCCGCTCCGGAAGATTCGCTTCTCTTCAGAGAAGGCGAAATCCTCTTCTCAAAAGGAGAGATTGAAAAAGCCCTGTGGCGTTTCAAAAGGTTGACCATTGAACATCCCCAGAGCCCCCTCTTGAACGAAGCCAGATTCAGGATGGCCATCTGCTATACCCAACTCAAGAGACACAGGGATGCAATTCGGGCTCTCAATGATCTGGTTTCAACCTTTCTTGCTCCTCCGCGAATGGTTCAGCTTTTCACCCTTCTCGGCGATAATCACCTCGAATTGAAAGATCGGCCCAATGCCTTATTATGGTATGGAAAGGGCCTTCTCGTCACAGGACAACCCCATGAAGAACTAAAAAAGAAGGTCAGAGCGGTCATCGATACGTTTGATACAGAAGAGGAATTAAACCTGATTGAGTCGGCTCACCGGGGGGCTTATGCCGGAGGTTATGCTAAATTAAAACTGGCTCAAATGGCAAAAAAATGGGGATATGATCTCATCGCCAGGAAAATGTTAAATGAGCTGGAAAAGGAATATCCCGGGATGGACTACGTAGGCCAGGTAAAAGAGATCTCCGAATCGATCCCTATCCCTAAAAAATCGAAATATTTAGTAGGCATTATCCTGCCTCTGAGCGGAATCCAGAAGCCCTTCGGAGAAAAGGCTCTCCAGGCAATTCGGCTGGCATTAAAAGAGAAGGAATCGCGGGAGAAGCATCCTCTCATCTCGCTGGTGATCCGTGATTCCAAGGGCAGCCCATCCGAAGCAGAAAAGGCGGTGGAGGAACTGGCAAAAGTTGAAAAGGTGATAGCCATTATCGGCCCTCTTCTCAGTATGAATGTGGACCGGGCATCAAAAAAAGCTCAACAACTAAAAGTCCCTCTCCTTAGCCTTTCTCAAAGGGAGCCCACATCCGTAAAAGGAGAATTCGTCTTTCAGAATTCACTTACTCCGCTGGATCAGATTCAGGGGCTTGTGGCCTTTGCCGTCAGGGAGCTGGAGCTTCGCACCTTTGCCGTTTTTTATCCCAACTCGCCCTATGGATTTCATTTCAAGAACCTCTTCAATCAGGAAGTTGCCCGGATGGGCGGCAAGGTTTTGGGCACCGTGGTCTATCAGGAAGAACAGACCGATTTTCGCCAGGAGATCAAAGGGTTTTTTAAGGTGGAGACCCTCCAGAAGCAGGAGGGAACAAAGAGAAAGGAGGAGGAATTTAAACAGGGTCTCTCCGTGGATGGACTCTTTATCCCGGACACACATGATCGCGTGGGCACGATCCTTTCGCAGATGGCTTATTTCGATATCAAGGGAACCACTTTTCTGGGAACGAATGCATGGAATGGTCCGGGCCTCATTTCTATTGCCGGAAAAGCCGCAGAGGGAGCGATCTTTGTCGATGCCTTTTCAAAAGTCCCCTTCGTTAAGAATTTTATTGATGAATTTCAGAAAGAGTATCTGCGTCAGCCGGAGACTCTCGAGGCCATCTGTTACGATGGGGCGAGATTTCTGAAGGAGATCCTCCAATCCAAATCCCCCTCCACTCCTTCCGAATTGAAGGAAGAACTTCGAAAGTTCCATCCCTTTCAGGGGGTCTCAGGTTTAAAGGGTTTTGGAGAGGATGGCAGGGCCATTCGAACCCTCTCCATCTTGGGAGTAAAAAACGGCCTGATCGAACACTTTTCACCCTGATTTATAGTCATAGGATTTGGGGTCAGACTTGTTTATTGACATTAGCGATTCATTTTGATATCGTTTGAGTATGGCACGGAAACCGAGAATCGAGTTTGAGGGGGCTCTCTACCATGTGATCACCCGAGGTAACCAGCGGCAGCAGATATTCGAGGATCCAGAAGATTACAAAAAATATTTGAACATTCTGGAGGATTACAAAGCCCGATATGACTTTTTGCTTTATGCTTATGTCCTGATGAGAAATCATGTCCACCTTCTGATAGAGACCAAAGCGGTGTCTCTTTCTAAGATCCTTCAGGGGATTAACCAACGCTATACGATGTATTTCAACCGCAGATATGCGACGGTTGGGCACCTTTTTCAGGGTCGATACAAGGCGATGCTCTGTGACAAGGACTCTTACTTGTTTTCACTGATCAAGTATATTCACATGAACCCGGTCCGGGTTGCAAGAGCAAAAAGTCCGGAGGCATATCCGTGGAGTAGCCACAGGTCTTATATCGGGCAGACAAGGGAGAGAGGAATTGTAGATAGTGAACTTGTCTTCAGGATCTTTTCGGAAGATAGGGGGAAAGCCATGAGGGCCTATCGGGAGTATATGGGAGGCGAAAATATCCTTCGGCGAGAGGAGGTTTACGCTACGGTAGATCAGAGGATTCTTGGCAATGAAGGATTTGTAGAAGAAGTAAAGGTGAGGATGGGCAGCTCGGATGTGCCTGGGAGAAGGAAGCATCTCTATCGTTTGTCAGAGATATCGAAGGCGGTGGAAGATGTGTACGGGGTCACTTTAGGACAATTAAGGGAGAAAGGTAGAGGAAATGAATTGGGGTTAGGGAGGAGGGTGATGAGCCTTGTGGCAAAAGATTACGGATATAAGGGGCAAGATGTGGGGCGATATCTCTGGAGAGATCCGTCGGTCATCACACGGTATTTGGAAAAAGTAAATCAATTGGGGAATGAAGTTGAAAGCATTCATGTAAAATTGTGGGAGAATAGCAATAAACAAGTCTGACCCCAACTTCACAACTTCCCAACTTCCTCTCGTCGTATTTTTTATTTCTTATAACGCTCCAGATACCCTTCCAGCCGGTTCATTCCTTCCTCGATATTTTCCATGGAATTGGCATAACAGAATCGGAGGTAGCCTTCTGCATTGCTTCCGAAATCGATTCCCGGTGCCACTCCCACTTTTGCTTCCTGAAGGATGTCAAAAGCCAGACGGTAGGAATCCTTAGAAAACCGTTTGGCATTGGCGAGAATGTAGAATGCTCCTGTGGGTTCAACCGTGATTCCAAACCCCAACTCTTTAAGCCTGGGGATCAGATATCGTCGTCGTTGGTCATAAGTCTCAACCATCTTTTGAACATCTTCGTCTGCGCTCTGAAGAGCCGCAAGGGCCGCCCACTGGGAAAAGGAACTGGCGGAGATGAAGAGGTTCTGCTGAATTTTTTGCATGGGTCGTATAAACTCTTTCGGTGCAATCAGATATCCCAACCTCCATCCGGTCATTGCGTAGAGTTTTGAAAACCCATTGATGACAAAGGCCCTCTCCGTGAACTCAAGAATCGAATGGGCCTCTCCTTTATAGACCAGGCCATGGTAGATTTCGTCTGAAATGATGTAAGGAGAAAATTGGGCAATCCTCTCCATTCTCTCTCTGGACATGATATTTCCGGTCGGATTGGACGGGGAATTGATCATGATCCCTTTGACCTTTGGGCTCAGTTTCTCCCCAATCATCTCAGGAAGATACTGGAACCCCTCTTCCTCCAAGACCTCGACGAAAACCGGCACTCCATCCACAAAGCGGATGATATTGGGATAACACGGGTAGTACGGATTGGAGAGAATGACCTCATCCCCGGCATCCAATAAAGCCGAAAAAAGGAGGACCATGGCCGGAGATGTTCCCGAGGCCACCAGGACCTGCTCGGGGGATATCTTGACACGATACTTATTCCAGTAATCTTCCGCGATGGCCTCTCTTAACTCGATGAGGCCCATGCTATGGGTGTAATGAGTCTTTCCATCGCAGATCGCCCGATAGCCCGCCTCATTGATACATTCCGGAGTATCGAAGTCGGGTTCTCCCACTTCGAGATGGATGATATGTTCTCCTTTTCTCTCCAGTTCCTGCGCTTTCTCCAAGACATCCATCACAATGAATGGAGGAATCTCCCGAGCCTTTTTTGAGATCATGATTTACCCCTTGTTTGTTTTCCGTAGTTCATCGTCCATCGTCTATTTTAGTTGGATTCTGATCGGGTCCCCTCTCTTCACCTTCAATACTTTTTGGGCATTCCCCTCATTAACAGAGATTTCCATAATCCCACTGCTCCCGATCAAGGCCAATAGGTCCCCTCTTTCAGCTTCCCAGTATCCTTTTCGAGTTCCCTCGATTCTCCTTTTTCCTATCCGAATATGGAAAGGAAGCTTTCCGACAAAATGATCGAGATCTTTCTCACCGATGTTGGTAATGAGATTTCCAAATGAATCGATATGGATCACCTTGCCTATCATGCCCCTGTCTTCTACCAGTGGTCTTTGGAATTCTAAGGTCTTCCATGAATCAATCCTTCTTCCAAAAGCCTTTGGTGAAATGCCTAAAGTCAGATGGGCTGATACCGGCGCGAAGAGATCTCTGCCATGAAAGGTATTGCTCACATTCGGAAGAAAGAAACGTTTCTCGGTTAGCTTAAACGCTTCTTTAACTTTCTCTTGATGGAGGACCAAGGTTAAGAGGCCGTTATCAGGGCCCACGAAGAAGAAATGATCCGTTACAATGAGAATGGGGGCTCTTGGCCCTCCTACCTCCGGGTCCACCACGGCCAGATGAACTGTCCCTTCAGGAAAGTGCGAGAAGGCATTGGCAAGGACGAAGGCCCCTTCCATGATGTCCTGCGGGTGAATGTGATGGGTGATGTCTATAACCTTGCAGCGGGGATTGATCTTCAGGATCACGCCCTTCATGGAGGCCACATAATGATCTTTTGTCCCAAAATCGGTCAGCAAGGTGACGATGGGGTCTCTCATGGCCTTCATTTCGTTTTCAGCTTTCTCAGGCTCTTTATGAAGGGTTTTTGAAGAATTCCTTTTTCAGTGATGATGGCTTCAATGAGTGAATGCGGGGTGACATCAAAGGCAGGATTGAATACTTTAACCCCTCCTGGAGTGACTCGTCTTCCACCCATATGGGTGACCTCTTCCCCTGCCCTTTCTTCAATTGGAATGTCCTTTCCGGAGGAGAGGTTGAGGTCAAACGTGGAGGCCGGAGCCGCCACATAGAATGGGATATTATGCCAGTTTGCCAGAACGGCAAGGCTGTAAGTTCCGATCTTATTGGCCGTATCCCCGTTTCGGGCAATTCTGTCCGCCCCCACCAAAACGAGATTAATCTTCCCCTTCTCCATCAGCCAACCGGCCATGTTGTCAGTGATCACCGTTGCAGGTACCTTCTCCTGGATCAATTCCCACGCAGTCAACCTCGCTCCCTGGAGCAAGGGCCTTGTCTCATCTACATAGACATGAAATCTCTTGCCTTCAGCCCAGGCCGCCCGGAGCACCCCCAGGGCTGTCCCGTACCCAGCCGTAGCCAGACCGCCGGCATTGCAATGGGTGAGCACCCCCACCCCATCCTGAATGAAGATCTTTCCGTTCTCTCCGATTTTGTGGTTGATCTTTAGGTCTTCCCTGTAGATCCGGAGAGCTTCTCTTTCCAGTTTTGATTTCAAACCCTCCACATCTTCGGAAGGGAGTTGATTGAGCGCCCTCCTCATCCGTTCGATGGACCAAAAAAGGTTGGCGGCGGTGGGTCTGGTCGCCCCCATCAGATGGCAGACCTCTTCTATCTTTTTCCAGAATATTTCCGGACGATTGGAGCGGATCTTTCTGGCAGCAAGTGCGATTCCCATGGCTGCAGCAATGCCGATCGCGGGCGCACCTCGGATGGCCATGGTCCGGATGGCCTTTGCTATAGCGGAAGCATCCTTGCATTCCAAATAACGAATTTTTTGAGGAAGCTTCCTCTGGTCGAGGAGCCTTACATGGTCACCTTTCCATTCAATGGTTTTGAATTTCATAATGTGATTACACCGATTACCAAGGGCCGATTACACAGATTTTGGCTCAACCTAAACCTTAACCTCAGCCTTTTAATTTCTTGCGGAGCAGCTCATTGACCAGTTTTGGGTTGGCTTTCCCTTTTGTCTCCTTCATCGCTTCGCCTACGAGGAATCCGAATACTTTTTCCTTTCCCTTTTGATAGTCTTCGACCAGTTTCGGGTTGGCCTGAATCACTCTTTCGATCACCCTTTCAATCTCCACCATATCAAGGATCTGAACCCATCCCTTCTCCTTGACAATCCTGGCAGGCGGTTCTCCGGTGCGATACATCTCCTCAAAAACATCTTTTGCAATCTTTCCGCTGATCGTTCCATCCTTTAACATATTGAGCATTTCCGCCAGATGTTTTGGGGTGACACGACATTGATCCACTTCCTTCTCATCCTGCTTCAACTCCCTCAATAAGTCCCCCATCATCCAGTTGCTCACTGTTTTGGGTTCGGAAAAGAGGCGGACACAATCCTCAAAATAGTTAGCCATCGCCTTTGTGGAGGTAAGAATCTCGGCATCGTATTCGGGTATCTTGTAATCCTTTGCAAATCTCTCCTTCTTTTGGTCAGGCAGTTCGGGAAGGCCCTTTCGTATCTCTTCGATCCACTTCCCATCGATCCTCAGGGGAACAAGGTCCGGATCGGGAAAATATCGGTAGTCGTGAGCCTCCTCCTTCCCTCTCATCGATACAGTAATGTTCTGGTCTGTGTCCCAAAACCTCGTCTCCTGAACAACCTTTTCCCCATCTTTTAAAGCTCCAATCTGACGTTTGATCTCGTACTCCAGTGCTTTCTCCACATGTCGGAAGGAATTCATATTTTTCAATTCGGTCCTCGTCCCGAATTCGGTCTGTCCTTTCGGCCGGATTGAAACATTGGCATCGCACCGAAAAGTCCCCTTCTCCATGTCTCCCGTGCAAACCTCAAGGTACTGAAGAATGGCCCGAAGCCTCCTCAGGTATTCCCCTGCCTCCTGGGGCGAACGGATATCGGGCTCGCTAACAATCTCAACGAGAGGAACACCGGTCCGGTTGAAATCGACATAACTGAATGACGCTGTTTCAGGTGTCTCACCATGCTTTAACTTCCCGGCATCTTCCTCCATATGGATTCGTATGAGGCCTATCCGTTTCTTCTCTCCCTGAACCATAACCTCAATGAAACCATGTTCCGCCAGAGGATATTCATACATTGAAATCTGATAACCCTTTGGAAGATCGGGGTAGAAATAGTTCTTCCGGGCGAATACGCTATAGGGTGCAATTCGGCAGCTTGTAGCCAGGCCTAACCTGATGGCAAATTCGACAGCCTTCCGGTTGATGACCGGAAGGGATCCGGGCTGACCTGTGCAAACCGGACAGGCCTGGGTGTTGGGTGCTTCTCCAAATGAAGTGGAGCACCCGCAAAAGATTTTTGATCGGGTCAAAAGCTGGGCATGGACTTCCAGGCCAATGACGGGTTCGTATTCCACAATTATCTCCTATCGTTAAATTTTCAACTTAAATTATAACAAAGGTCCATACTTGTCAAATTTCAGAATTGACAAAAATAGGGGATTCTTTTACTTTAAATCTTGATGTTTAAGAAAATGTCTATCCCGTCCTCCTACTCTTTGATCCAAAGAGGAAAAACCTATCTTCTTCTTCATAACAATTATAAAGAGAGCCTTCTTCAAAAGGGAATCGAAGAAGTAAAGACATTTCTCAATAGATCCCTTCATCAAACTCACTATCATGAAGGGAGAACGCTCCACCCTTCCATCCCCCTTGAAAATGGAAAAAGAATGGTTCTTCGCCAATATTCACATGGCGGACTTTTACGCGCTCTTACTGGAAACCTCTACCTCATTGGGGCAAGATCCTTCCGGGAGTTAGCCATAACAGAGGAGATCCGCTCCTCTGGAATCCAAACGATCCAACCTATTGGGGCGATTCATCAAATCGTTTTCTGGCCATTTTACCGGCCTTATCTCCTCTCATTAGAGATTCCTCATGCTAAAAATCTGATCCAGTATTTTCAGGGAAAAAGTGCTCACTCTTCCGTCGAAAACCTTCTCCATAAGCAAAAAACGATACGCTCGGCAGGGGGGCTCCTTGGACGATTTCATCAGGCAGGTTTTTACCACAACGACCTCCAGCTTAAAAATCTCCTTGTCGTTGAGGACCAGGTTCTGATTATCGATTTTGACCGATCCTACCGCAAGGCAACCCTCTCTCTCAGGGAAAGGATCAAGAACCTTTTTCGCCTCAATCGATCCGTTGAAAAGTGGAAACGCTCCGGCTTACCCATCACAAGAACAGACCGCTTGCGATTTTTGATGACCTATGCAGGAGGAGACCAAGAAATCCTTAAAGCGATAAGGAGAGCCCTCCGCACCTTCTCCATCGGCCTCTTCTTTCACCGGTGTGGCTGGATGATCGAAAAAATAGTAAGGAGTTCGTAGTTCGGAGTTCGGAGCAAACCGCCTTGACTACGAACTCCCTGCCTGCGGCAGGCAGGCGAACTCCTTACTCCGAACTAATTTCTTTGAAGAAATTTCTGAGCGGTTGGATAAGAAGGTTGGCCTGATAGGAGTAGAAGTGGTCTGCTCCTTGAATGAGGGTTAAAGATTTTGGTTCATCGAGCTGCTGGTACCACTCCTCTAACCTTGATGAAGGGCACCAGATATCCTGGTCCCCGACAACAATCAGTTTCTTCTTCTGATATCCTTTCATAAAACTAAAATCGTAGATATCCAGTGGAGGGGAGATGGCCACTACCCCTTTTATTCGCTCATCCTTGATAGCCACAGGGATGCCTGTACATGCCCCGAAGGAGTACCCTAATAGGATGAGAGGAAGGTTGGAGTCTTTCTGCCTTGAATGGAGGAATCCAATGGCCGCCCTCACATCTTCCATCTCTCCGATGCCTTCGCTATAGGATCCTCCGCTATCCCCCACTCCTCTGAAGTTAAACCGGAGAGTGGAGAACCCTTTCTCATGGGCCGACTCAAGAGCCATCGTGATGACACGGTTATGCATATCTCCGCCGAATTGCGGGTGGGGATGGCAGAGAATCACACCCCCTTTAACAGAAAGGGCCTCATGAATACTCAGGAGGCCCTCCAGTTGAACCCCTCCGGATGGGAAAAAGACCTTCTCTTCTTTCATCTTTTATGGGTTAAACTTCTTCTCCTCTCGTTTTCTTTTTCGGTTTTTTCTCTCCCGATTCAATCTGAGTATCAATCTTCTCCCCCACCCATTCCAAAACACTTCTTAAAATCTCCAAAAACCGGACTTCAAAACGTGTGACATCCTCACTCTCAATCCTTTTATTGAGATCTTTCAGCCAGCCATCCACTTTCATCCTTAATTGTTTCATCAACTGGACATAATGGGATTCCTGCCCCTCCTCTCTTGTATTCTGGGCCCATGCCATCCCGCTTTCGATCCTTTTCGGGTTTTCCTGCCCTAATCGGCCAGAGAGATGAAGGGGGCTCAAAAAAAACCCTAACAGAATGATGAAAAGAAGGGGTAAAATATATTTGTTTCTTTTTCTCATAAGAACCTCTCTTCAAATGAAGAATAAGATCAGATGGTGGGCGATGCGGGAGTTGAACCCACGGCCTTTGGTTCCGGAGACCAACGCTCTATCCAACTGAGCTAATCGCCCTTTTAGAAGTTTTTATTACCACAATTGAAAGGAAACTGTCAATTTTTTCTATTGACATTTTTTCTATTGACATCGGGTAGTTCAATTTTATAGGATGATGTAGGTTTAACCTCCCCCCTTGAAAAGGATAAAAACATTTCCGTTAAATTAAAAGCAAACGACATCTGTTTGAACTTCGGTGGCGTCTCCGCTCTTTCAGGGGTCAGCTTCGATGTGAGAGAGGGGGAGATGCTTGCCGTCATTGGACCCAATGGCGCAGGGAAAACCAGCATCCTCAATTGCATTAATGGATTTTATCGGCCCCAAAAAGGAGAATTGAGTTTCGAAGGGCAGAACATCTATCATCTTCCTCCCCACCGGATTGCACGCCTGGGCATTGGCCGAACCTTCCAGAACATTGAGCTCTTCACAGGCCTTTCCGTACTGGACAATCTGATGGCAGCCAGGCATCTCCATTTGAAACGAGGCGCTTTAGCCGGCGCTATATACTTTGGCCCTGCCCGCAGAGAAGAGATCCGGCATCGAGAAGTCGTTGAGGATATCATCGACCTTCTTGAAATGGAGCCATACAGAAAGAAAACGGTGGGTCTCCTTCCCTACGGTGTACGAAAGCGGGTGGAACTTGGGCGGGCCCTTGCCCTCGAACCCAAACTCCTCCTGCTCGATGAACCTATGGCTGGAATGAACCTCGAAGAGAAAGAGGATATGGCCCGGTTCATCATTGACATCCATGAACTTAAGGGGATCCCCATTGTCTTAGTAGAACATGATATGGAAGTGGTGATGGATATTGCGGAAAGGCTGATCGTCCTCGACTTCGGAAAGAAGATTGCCGAAGGAACCCCTGAGGAGATTAGGCAAAACCCATTGGTGATCCGAGCTTATTTAGGAGAAGAGACGCCTGAGAGCGAGAACCATGGCTGAGAACACCCTCCCGAAGCTTCTAAAAAAGAATGCTGAAAAATATGGCGACCGAAAGATAGCCATGAGGGTAAAGGACCGCGGCATCTGGCAGTCCTTCACCTGGAACGATTATTACGAGAACGTCAAATATTTCTCACTCGGCCTCATCTCCCT
>Ga0209253_10003880_pt1 | contig 13083 bp, 11 predicted proteins | sample FrelakmetBRP12BR_FD_187145 | JGI IMG/M metagenome (GOLD analysis project Ga0209253, IMG submission 187145) | Freshwater lake sediment microbial communities from the University of Notre Dame, USA, for methane emissions studies - BRP12 BR (SPAdes)... | ecosystem: Environmental > Aquatic >...
ATGCGGCGGGTATGAACCGGACAATGAACGGTAACGGTCGCCCATCCTTCGCGGACGGCCAATTCCAGCAACCGGGGAATGCCTTCAAGTGTCTGTCGGCCCAGTCTCACCGATATGGTCGTATGAAAGCCATTGTCCTGAATTCTCTTAATGTTGTCGAGGACCAGGCGCAGCGTGGTCGAGGTAGTGCCATGGAATTCGGCATAGAGAGCTTCGTCTGCCGTGTCCAAGCTGATCTGGAAGGACTTGGTGAAGGTCTCCCGCCGCAGCCGAGCGAGGATCTTGGCGTCGAGAACGCTGCCGTTTGAAGCGATGCGAACCGTAATTCCAAAGTCCGCCATGCGGGCGAGAATGGGAAGGAGGTCTTTTCTCGTGAACGGCTCTCCGCCGGAGATCAGGATGTCTTGAACGCCTGCCTCGTGCGCTTTCTGAACCAGCTCCATTCCCTCGGCAGTTGTCAATTCGTCCGGTGATTGAGAGCCCGCATCGGCGAAACAAATTCCGCACCGGAAGTTGCAGGCATAGGTCACATTCCAGAAAAGTGTCTTAAGCGGGGAAGGGTCCATCCAGGCTCGCGATGATGTGTGGCCGGGTCTCAATTTGAGCTTAATATCCAGCATGGCTCGCGCTCTCTTTTTTGGCCGGATGCGGGCCCTCCTCACAAGGCACTCCCGAGAGGCAGAGGGCACAGCCCAAGGAGAACCCCATTTCCTTTCTTCCGCTCTTGACGATGGGCGAAGCGAGCAGAGGAAACGTCTTCTGGAGGGGCTCGAGGAATCTGTCCCTTATCGCCTGCCTCCGCAAATAGCATTTCTCTTTATCCAGACCTTCTGAAGAGATGGCCCGAGCAGGACATCTCTTGATGCAGAGTCCACAGTCCTGTCCTCCATCTTCAAGACAAGACGCCTTGTGGCATTCTCTTTTGGAAACCGAGACCCGGAAGGGCATATCTGTAACGATGCTGCCTAAGCGGACAAATGTCCCAAGCGGGGTCATCAGACATCCGTTGAGAGCGAATTGGCCCAGTCCTGCAGCATAAGCTACGTGGCGCTCCGACCAGGTCGAGGCGAAAGTGGCTCCGGGAGTTCGAAAGGCATCATAATCCTCCGAGAGACCGGGCGCCACGGCCCTAAAACCTTGAGCTTCTATGAGATTCGTCAGACGGAGATGGATCTCATGCATGAGCCGCCCCCCATTGTTGCGGGCAAGGGAGTAGAGTTCTGCCGGCCATTCCCGGGAACGATTGGAACATCGAATCTGCTTATGGAAGGGAACGGCCCAGCTCACGACCCTGACAGCGCGATCGGTCGGGCCCATCGAGCTATATGGCCCAAGCAGACTGCGCGGGGCAAAATGGCGGGGGTGTACTACGGCTTGAAAAATTCGAAAAACCTCGTCTTCACCATCAGCGATTCCCGTGATCGGCGGGTCGAAGATGGGGACACTGTCAAAATCGGCCAGGCGATTTTCGGGTGCGGATAGGATGATTGACGAGAGGGTTTTTTTCAGCCAGGAGTTGTCCAGCATCCGCTACCGGGGTCCCGCATATCTCTGGGCAAATGATTCGACAAAGCCTTCGAAGAGGCCCCTGTTGTGAGCATTGTTGAGGGGACAGTCGTCCCTAAATTTAAACTTGAGCTCAGAACAGTATCGATACCACATATCCTTCAGAGGGTGCTTTCGAATGTTGCCTATACGGGGATGAAAAAATGGACAGGGCTTAACGTCGCCGGAGGATGTGAAATAAATAAAATATTTTTGGCAGTGGCAACAGATCGATCCTTTGGTGGGAATTTCCGCGTAAACAAATGTGAGGCTTTGCGCCCTGCGGACAACTGCCCTCTCCTCGGAATTGAGCATCTGGTCAAAGGCTGAGTACCAGCGTCCGGAAGCGATGGGAAAGAAGACGAACAAGAGTGATAGATCGAGTTGTCTGCCCAGAGCCGTTATATCCCGAAGATGGGAATCCAGGTTCTCTTTGACGGCATAGGTCAGAATTTCGACCGGAAGACGAAACTCCCGAAGAAGCCGGATTCCGGCTAGGGCTTTTGCATAAATGCCGGGCACTTGACGCAGACTGTCATGCGCCTCGGCATCGGCTCTGTCCAGAGAAACCGCGCAGATGGTGAGACCCGCTTTCTTGAGCTCAGAGACGGTTGCGCGGTTCAGAAGAAGTCCGTTGGTGTTAAGCCGCGTGATCATTCCAGCCTCATGGGCATAACGGACGATCTCGATGGTATCATCTCTGAGTAGCGGCTCTCCTCCCGTGAGAATGATTTGAAGGGCTCCGATGTCCCGTGCCTGGTCTATGACGGATTTTATTTCCGCGGTATCCATCTCCTCTTCATGAGGTTTCTTGTGTCCCTCTGCGGAACAGTGAACGCACCGGCACTGACACCTGTAAGTTGTCGCAATATCCACGAAAATGGGAGCGGGATGGCCCAGGAGCCTGAGGAAGGGAAACGCGACCAGCCGGGCCCAGGCCCGAAGAGACCGGTTAGACCAGTAATAAAAAAGAGTCCTATATAAAAGGCTAAACCGGGCTAGCAGGGATAAGCGAACCTCTTGAACGCTGACCATCGGGTGCCGGGTCACCTTTTGGGGAGTCTGGCAAAAGCCAAGAGGAACCACGGCGTAAATTCGCTTGGCCTACTTTTGACCTCTCGCCTCAACGCGGGAAGGCTGGAAAACCGGAATTCCGAAATCTCGGCTTCATCGGGCGAGATGGCGCTCCTTGGTATTGCGCGGGCTTTGAAAATGCGGCAAACCTCCTTCTCGACACCGACGTCTTCGTAGTTGGACTGATAAGGAAACTCGAATAAGAATTCGAGGCTGTCGCAGGTGGCGCCAATCTCTTCCCGCACTCGTGCTCCCGGGGCGCGCTCGGGGCTTATTCCCTGAGAGAAATGTCCGGCCACCGTTCCATCCCAAAAGTCCGGCCAGAGTTTTTTTTGGTGACTTCTGCGGGCCAACATCAGACGGCCCCGCCCATCAAAGACCATGACTAAAAAAGCGCTGTGCCAAAGGCCGCGCCCGCGGTGGCATTTCTCCTTTTCTGCAAATCCCAAGGGTCTTCCTGCCCGGTCGACTCGGAGAAGATACCGAAGCGGATCCTTTTCCGTTTTGGCTTGGGGAGATTTATTTGCGGTCAATTGAGTCATCTCAACCTTCCTGCGCCACAACCTTATATCCGAGAACCCCAATGATGTCAATAAAATCCTGGTATTTGTTATTTAAAGTTGAAAACTGGACAGTTTAAAGGTGAAAAGTGGACTCTTTAAACACGAAAAGTGGACATCTGGGATACAGTGCTTCGGAAGGAGGCACATATGGACCAGATCCACCGACGCTTTTCAACCGAACATGTCAGGAACCTATTACGTGGCTACACGGAAGGCCTGTTGGGGCGTCCGGCTATCGAAGAGACTCTCGGCATCAACAAATCCCGGTTCTTCGCTCTTCTGAGAGTCTATCGGGATGATCCCGAGGCATTCTCTGTCAGCTATAAGCGCTCGACACGGGAGGTGACTCGGGCGATGAACTCCAGGTAGTCCATCCGTTCCACCTCTTCAGCTCCTTCCCCATACCGGTAGCAGACCTGACCTTCCCGTTCATCGAGGGAGAGACGTTCCAAGGAAAGAAGAGGCCGAATCATGTATTATATCTCCTGGCTCCTCAGCTGGCAATTCGTGAGGATGGTCGTCCTGGCGAACTTCCTGGCGTGGCCGGCGGCGAGAAGTCGATCCGATTTCCGACGCCTTTTGGCTTGTTCGCGTGCTTCCCCCTGCCCTTCGCTCTATTGAGCCCAAATTGACATCCCGGAGTGTCGCATTCTATGATTCCCCACGGAGGGACAGGCCAAAATTGGGAGTCAAGACATCATTCGGCTAGCACAGCAGAAGACGAAATGCTTATTAAATTCCCCTCCGAGACTGTTTTTCTCATCTTGTTTTTTCAAAACCTATTATCTATACTCGCACCATCCTAAAACTTGAACATGGAAAGGAAGCCACTATGAACAAAGAAATGGTCCTCACCCTGACAGGACATGACCGGGTTGGAATTGTTGACGAAATCACGAATGTATTGGTCGAACGTGGAGGGAATGTTGAAACAAGCCGCATGGCGCGCTTGGGTGGGGAATTTGCCATGCTGGCGCTGGTTGCACTGGACGAGAAAGACCTGCCAGCCCTCGAAACAGATTTCCAGAAATTGCGCGGTGAAGGTTTCCAAATCACGCTTCTGAAAACCCAGGGCGACCAGGCAAAGAAATACGCAGGCTGGCTCCCCTATCAGATCGAAGTGTTTGGCGCGGACCATGAGGGCATCATCCACGAGATCGCACATCATCTTGCGCAACAAGGCATCAACATCGAAGAAATGGAAACCACGGCCGAGCCCGCGCCGATGAGCGGCACCCCTCTCTTCAAGATGCAAGCGACCGTCCTTGCGCCGCCGCAGTTGCCCTTCCACAATTGGAGCGACGCTCTACAGGAAATTGGCGACAAATTGAATGTGCATGTCACCGTCGCAATGGTTAAGTAAAACCAACCGGTCTCGCGGACTGATGTCTCGAGACTGGTTTTCATTTCTCAGTGAGGTCGTTCAAAATACCTTTGATTTGTTCTTTCACAACGGGCAAATTATTTTTGATGACTCCCCAATCAGGAAGGCGAGTTCGGCGCTTTCTCCCTTCCTCATTGTCGAGGACGAGCTCCGGCCCATCCCCTCCAAGGGCTGGGCCGAGATGATTCGGAAGGTCTACGAAGTGGATCCGATGATCTGTCCCCGCTGCGGAGGGAGGATGAAGGTCGTGGCCTTCCTGACGGACTATGCCGTCGCTCGGGTTCAGCGGCGGGCCGCATCAGATAGACCTCTCGTACAGGCAAGAAGAAAATCACGAAAAGTATTTGCTGCCCGTCTCAGCCACCATCAGGACTTCCTGATAGGCGATATGCGGCGGAGGAGGTCTCTCCGCGACAAACGTCACCTTCAATTCGATCTTCCAGTCGAAGAGAGTTTACGATGGCTCACCTCCTAAGTGAAATCGCGAACTTCGCTGTACACTAACGGACTGGAGGAACCGAAAATATTGCTTTTCTTAAAAATATATGATTATTATTGCTTCATGGAGTGAACCATGAGCCTTAATCCGGTCCGCAGGGTCAGTGAGGTCGCACGCGAGTTCGGCCTGGAACCCGATGAGATATTCCTGCACGGTCATTACATCGCCAAGATACCCATAGAGAACTTGAAGGCTCGCGAGAACAAACCTGACGGCAGGCTGATCCTCGTGACCGCTATGACTCCCACCCCGCAGGGGGAAGGCAAGACAACGACCGCCATAGGGCTGGCTGACGCCCTCAAGGCACTCGGGAAGAAAACGGCAGTGTGTCTCCGGGAGCCCTCACTAGGGCCGTACTTCGGCATCAAGGGCGGAGGGACGGGAGCCGGCAGATCGCAGGTCATGCCCGCGGAGGACATCAACCTCCATTTCACAGGCGATATGTACTCTGTAGAAAAGGCCAACAACCTGCTTTCTGCCATGATAGACAACCATCTCCAGCACGGGAACGAGCTGGGCATAGACCCCAGGCGGATCGTGTGGCGCAGGGTCATAGACATCAATGACCGGGCCCTGCGGGAGATATTCATAGGGCTCGGCGGCGTGAAGCACGGCGTCCCCAGGCAGGACGGGTTCAATATCACTCCCGCCTCCGAGGTCATGGCTATGCTCTGCCTGACGAACGACTACATGGAGCTTGGCGAACGGCTCGGCCGCACGGTCATCGGTTTCACGTATAAGGGACAGCCGGTCTTCGCCCGGGACATCCAGGCGGTAGGAGCCATGCAGGTCATACTGAGGGACGCCGTGCACCCGAACCTCGTGCAGACGATGGAGGCCACTCCGGCCTTTGTCCATGGCGGGCCTTTCGCGAACATAGCGCAGGGCACAAACAGCCTCATAGCTACGAGGATGGCCCTCAAGCTCTCAGACTACGTGGTGACTGAGGCCGGATTCGCAACCGACCTCGGCGCGGAGAAGTTCTTTGATATCAAGTGCCGGACAGGCGGGCTGAGACCCTCGGCCGCGGTCATCGTGGCCACGCTCAAGGCCATCCAGTTCCACGGAGGAATGACCGATGCCGGCGGATTCGGGAACCTGGCCAAGCACGTGGAGAACATTAGGTTCTTTGGCCTGGAACCCGTCGTAGCCCTCAACAGGTTCAATGATGACAGCGAGGCCGACCTGAAGAGGATAATCTCCTTCTGTTCGGGACTGGAAGTCCCGGCGGTCGTGGCGGACCATTACGCTAGGGGAAGCGCTGGAGCCACGGATCTCGCCAATGTGGTGATGGACAATATCAGGAAATATGGAAACGGGAATTTCAGGTTCGGATATCCCCTGGACGCGGCCCTGCAGGAGAAGCTTGACATCCTGGCCAGGAACATCTACGGAGCCGACGGCGTGGAGTACGACCACAACGCCCTGAACGACCTGAAACTGCTCCAGGAGAACGGGTTCGATAGGCTGCCGGTATGCGTGGCTAAGACGCAGATGTCGCTTTCAGACAACCCGAAGGCAACCGGAAGGCCGAAGAACTACGCCATCACGGTCAATGAACTCCGAATATCGAACGGCGCGGGATTCATCGTGGCCATCTGCGGGAATATCATGACCATGCCCGGGCTTCCCAAGGTTCCGGCCGCGGCCCGCATTAGAATCCTGCCCAACGGGACCGCGGAAGGATTGTCCTGATCAGATCATCCTGGGCGGCGGCACGACAGGCGGCTTAGGCTTCTTCTGCCTGACGCGTAACAGAGGACTCCGGCCCGGGGTTATGGATCGTCCGCTTCCTCAGTTGTCAAGGCGATCGAGTACTTCGAGAAGGGGTCTGCGAAGTTCCCCGATAGCGTCGAGGTCAACTATGACTTGGGCGTCAGTTACCTGAGGTCGGGCCGCGTCGACGAGGCTATCACGAGGCTCCGTAAGGTTCTGGCCCTCGATCCGAAGGTCGTCGAAGCCTATTTCGCTTTGGGGGAATGCCATTTCGCCAAAGGCGAAACGCACGGGGCGATGGATGCGTTCTCCCGGGCCCTCGAGATCCAGCCCGATAACGCCCAGGTCCATTACAATATGGGCATTATTTATTATCGGAACGACAAGATGGATGAAGCCGTCCGCTCTCTGGAGAAAGCGACGGAATTGAATCCGAGGTGGAATCCACGAGAAAAATTATCGAGGAGCTGAAAAAACACATCAAGCAACTCTAGTCTGTTTGCGGAAGGACCGGGGACCGGCCGACCGCTCACTTCTTGAAAAAAGCCTCGATTTCGGCGACTGTGCGCGGCAGGCCTGGCGTCAAATTCTCGCAGCCCGTCTCGGTGATGACGACGGTGTCCTCGACGCGAACGCCCAGGTCCTCGCCGGGGAAGACGGCGAAGATGTCGCAGGCGAAGACCATGCCGGGGCGAAGCGGCCCACGAGGTCCGGCGCTCACATCATGCACGGCCATGCCGACATTATGGCTGAGTCCGTCCTGCATGCTCCTGATCTTGAAGATGTCCTTGCTCACGTCGAATCCCTGTTTCTTCAGAATCTCCAGCACCTGCGGCTGGACGTCCTTTTCTTCGATCCCGGGACGGTAGACGCGCCGGCAGGCCTCCTGGACGGCCCAGGCGGCTTCGTAGATCTCGCGCTGACGCGGCGTGAACTTGCCGTTGGCGGGGTAAGAGGCCGAAATGTCCACAACATAATAATCCAGGCACGGGCCGGCGTCGACGACGATGAAATCCCCATCCTGCAGGATCCGGTCGTGCCGGTAGTAGTGGAGATAGGGATGGTTCTCGGCCGAGCTGATGATGACGTTGTAGGCGAGGTCGCGGGCCCCTGCCTTCTTACAGGCGTATTCGAAGGCGGCCGACATCTCATACTCGGGGGCGCCGACCCGGGTCGCCTTCATCATCGCCTTGTGCGCCTCCACTCCCAGACGTCCCACCTTGCGCAGCTTTTCGATCTCGGCCGCGGACTTGATCGAGCGGAGTTCCCAAACGAAGGAAGAGGCGTCCTTGACGGTCGCAAAAAGAAAGTGCTTCTTCAGGTTCTCGACGAATTGGAGCTCGCGGGTCTGGCGGCCGTCCCAAGGATTCAGGGTCATGACCTCCTGCAGGAGGCCGAACTTCTCAGCCGAGGCTTCGCGGGCGAGCTCCTCGGGCATGAAGGACGTGTAAAGGACATATCCCCGGTTGGCCAACCGGGCCAGGGCCGCCGAGAATTGCTCGATAGGAGAGATCTTCTCGATGCCGGTCACCCCTTTCGGATCGCGGATAAGGGCAAGAGGGATGCCTTCGCCCCGGGCCTCGTTTTCGGAGATCGTGACGAAGAGCGTGCTCGTTCGATTCTTGCCATCGAGGATCAACGCGGCATTGGGGAACTCCACGCCGCTGAAATACATGAAGTCGTTGTTCTGGGCGTACTCGACGTAGCCAAGAGCCGGCCAGGCCCCGAGAAGGATCGCCGCGCCGTCCGGGATCCTGTCCATGAGCTTGGCCCGGCGGGCGGCAAACTCGGACTTGTCGAAGAGGAGCGGTGTGGCGGTCATGGCCCGACCGGAGAGGATGAGGATGGCGGCGGCCACAAGCCACCTCGTGATTCTACGATTCATGGTGACCTCCAGGTGTCATAGGGATATGCGGATCGATAATTCGCCGGAGAAGTATATCACGGCCAAAATACGGGAGGAAGCGATGATTCGGCTGACCGGCCGGACCTGCGATCTTATTTGATCGTGATTTCCTTTGTGTCGTGGCCCGCTTTTTGGGATTTCACCAAGACCTTGAGAGACGCTTTTTTTGAATGGTCCTTGACTCGGACCAGGTAGAGAGTCTTGTCGCTTTCCGAATATCCCAGGACCCGCGGGAGCTTGACTCTCATCTCTCCGAATAGGATCTCGAGGTTTTCGTCGGGCGAGGCTTCGAGGACGAGTGGCTCGGCCAGCCCGAGCGCCTCGGATTGCTGCGTCGCTGTCGGGATCAGGCCCTGGTTCTCCACGGCGATTTCAACCTGGTAGATCCCGTTCTTTTTGTCTTTGATTTCAACTCTTCCCACCTGGATCCGGGGGGCAATGCTCGCGAGATAAAGCACATACTCGTTCCCCATTTCGCATTCCTTCTGGATCAGGCCACCCTCGGGCGGCGAGTTCCTGGTGCGAACCCAGCCGCCGATCTCGACGTCGCCGAGCGTGGGATGTTTGAAAGGATGCCAGCTGACGAACAGCCGGCCGCCCATCTCCCAGTCATTCCAGCGCAGCCGTTCCTCCTCGCTGACGTCTCCGTCTTTGTTGTAGTCGGGGCTTTCCCAGTGCTCGTCTCCCATGGAGAATATGCCGAAGAGCTCGTACATGGTATCGATGGAGCTCCCCCAGGCAAAGTATCCCCGGTCGCAGTCCGGGCAATTGTCAGCCCGGAACGAACCGTCGAATTCGCGGGCCGGCTCATTCTCGGGGTACATCCCCCGGGGCGCGTTGCGGATTTTCCCGTCTTTATCGCGGTAGATCTGAGTGGGTTTGGTGTCGGGCGTTCCAAAAGGATACATCCAGTCATAGACCGACGTGGCCAGCCCCCAGTCCGTTTTTTCGAGGGCCCGGGCGGACACAACGCGGTAGGTTTCCAGGTCTTCCTTGTTGACAAACTCGCTGTCGGCCTTAGTCGTGGGAGGACGCAGAATGACCCGGCCGCAGCAGTGGTGCTGGATATAGATGGCGATGTTGGGATGGGAGGCGACAAAATCCACTTCCGCCCGGGTGGTGCGCTCCTCCATGGGGTAGACACCCCCTCCGCCCTGGCCGGCTTCGGGTTTCCAATTGCCGGGATAGTTCCGGTTGGAAAGGAAATGAGTCTTATAATCGTCCTCGTTGATTTTGCCGTCGCCGTCGTTGTCGATGCCCTCACTGGTGATAGTGTAGGAGTCAAGGCCTGTCTCGTCGGGGGCTTTCCGCACCATGATCCGGGAGTCCCGGGGTGAGATCTTCATCGTCCCCTTGGGATCTTTCCTCCGCATCTCAAGAACAAGGCCGTCTCCGTCCAGGTCTTCCTCCGGGTCTTCATCGAACTTGCCGTCCTTGTCATCGTCGACGGGATGGGGGTCGACTCCCGCCGGTTTCCCCGTCAGGTAAGCTTCCGCCCCGTCCACATCCAGCCGGGGAACGATGTACCAGGCCAGGCCGTCCACAAGCCCGGTCACCTCAGGGTCCTTCCCGTATCTTTCGAGCAGGGACCAGATCGTGTAGTTGCAGGACATCGCGGCGATGACCTCGCCGGCGTGAATCTGGTTGAGGAAAAGGGCCGGTTTTTCGGTATCCGCGCCTGTTTTGGGGTTGTTGATGACCATCATCCAGACGTCACGTCCCAGGGGGGATTTGCACAGAGAGCGGACTTCGGCAAGTCCCGGGTAGGCTTTAGCCATATCGTGGAGATAGTTCGTCAGCTCGCTGTATTCATAATAATGCCAGAAATCGTATTTCCCGAGGGCCTTGACCGAAGGGTTTTTTGGGGAGAGGTCGCTCTCCTCGATCCAGGCCTTTTCGATGATGACCGGCTTTTTCGGCTTGTGCATGGCTAGCTTCTTGTCGGGGCCTTCCCATTTTTCTTCGACTTCGACCTCGCTGATCCTTTCCAGAGTGTTGTAGCCCTCGACGAGATGTCCGAATACCGTGTACTTTCCGTCCAGGTGCGGACGCGGCGCGACGCAGATATAAAACTCAGAATCGCCGCTGTTGACATCTTCATCGCGGCCGAGGCCGACCGTCCCTATGAGGTGCGGTTTTTTGCTGAACTCGGGAGGGAGGTTGGGGGCATCGCCGCCGCCGGTCTGGATGACGTGACCTTTGACCACGCGATAGAATTCCTTGCCGTTGTAAAAACCGTCGCGGACGAGTTTCTGGATCTGTTTTGAGGTTTGAGGTGCCTCCGCCTCAAAAAACCTGAAGGCCAGCGTTCCCAGGTTCGTCTGCAGCACGCAGACGTTCTGCCTGCCGGATTGCGCGGGGAGACTCGGGAGCGCAGACAGAAGGACTATCAACGTGATGACCATCGAAGATTTTCTTTGAGATTGTTTCATGACTCCCTCCGCAGAGATGGTAGCTTATGACGAAAAGAGATGTCAAAGAGAAAGATGCTCAGAGACCCGTTATGCTCCGCAGGGCTTGATGTATGTCCGCGTATTGAAAGACGAATCCGTTGTCCACTAGCTTTTTGGGGATAACCCTCTGTCCCTTGAGGATGACCGACCCGAACTCTCCCAGGACAAGCTTGACCATAAACCCCGGGGCCGGAATAAAGGACGGCTTGTGAAGGGCGCTACCCAGCGCCTTTGCCAGGTCCCTATTCCTTACCGGATGCGGAGAGCACACATTGACAGGTCCGGAAACCTCCGGGTGTTTCAGCAAGAAGGCAAAGACCTCGGCGAGGTCCGTGATATGAATCCAGGAAAACCACTGTTTTCCGCTTCCGATCGGCCCTCCGATGTATCTCCTAAAAAGCGGTATCATCTGGCTGAGAGCTCCCCCCTTTTCTCCGAGGACGATGCCGAACCGGGTGGTCAACACCCGGGCGCCTTTGGCTGCGGCCTTCAGGGCTTCTCCTTCCCACTCTATGGTTAGCCGAGCCAGGAAATCATTCCCGGGAGGGGACGCTTCGGTGAGTTCTTCGTCGCCGCAAAAGCCGTAGTAGCCTACGGCCGAGGCGCTGAGGAGAATGATTTTCTTTTCAGGGTGGGAAGGGATTCCCTCGACGATATTCCGGGTGGTGTTGACACGGCTCTCCCGGATGGCTTTCTTACGGTCGCCAGTCCATCTGCTGAAGATTAAGGCGCCCGCAAGGTTGATGACGGCATCGTGCTCCTTTACTGCTTCCTGCCAAGGGCCTTTTCGCGTCGGATCCCCGTGCAGGTAGGAAATCCCTGGGGCCGTCTGCTCTGGGTGTTTTCCGGACCGGGTCAGGATCGTCACTTCGTTTCCATCCTGAATCAAACGGAAGGTCAGTTGGGTGCCGACAAAACCCGTGCCGCCGGTAATCAGGATCTTCATTTTGTTCCCTTTTTGAGAACAATTTTTCCTTTTTGCGTGGGCCGCTCAGTCTTCCACATCAAGGTTCATCTTCTTGACATATCCATCCGCATCGAATTTCCTTTTCAACCCATTGTCATTCATGTATCTCACCTTGCCAAAAACCGGCCTCTCACCCCAGGGACGGTCATGCTTTCCAAAGCACCAGGCCACACCGGCAAAGCCATTCGGATCCCGGCCATCCAATTCATATTTGTTATTCAAGTAAAGCGCCGCCCGGAAAGCTCCTTCCGGGGTTCTGCTCCATTCGATGATTTTCTTCCCCCAATACATTCTCATGTACCCGTGCATCTTGCCCTTGACCACCATCTCCTTCTGGGCCGCATTCCAATAGGGATCATGAGTCTTGCCTGATTCCAGCTCTTCAAGTTTATAAGTGTACGGACGCCTGTCTTTCTGATGAGCCCGCAGAGTTTTTTTCGCCCACTCAGGAACGGCGCTGAATGAACCGTAATTTTTGTTATAAAAAACAAAGTTCATACTCAGCTCTCTGCGGACGATCAGTTCCTCTAGAAATGCTCCTGTCCCCGGGCTTCCGGTCTCCAGCGCTTTCAGAGCGATGAACAGCGGTGAGATCTGGCCAAAGTGGAGATAAGGACTCAGTCCGGAAAGACAATCCAGGGTGGGATCATTCCTCCCTTCCGGGAAGTGATCCAGCTTTTCCTTTAGAAAGAGCGTGAGATGTTTTTTGGCCTCTTCCGTCCCCCCCTGAAAAGAGCTGACCCTGTGAACACTTCGATCCACTTGAAGTCTGGACATCGCTTTGTCGACATCCCGGATATCAAGAGAATCGAAACCAAGGGACAGGGATTCGACCGCGGGAACGCCCGGCTTCAAGGGGACGAGATAACGGCTCAGCTGCTTATGAATTTTCGGCCTGATCGTCGCCGCTGCGTATTCCTCTTTCGGCGAGGCTTCCTCAACCGGGACGATGACATCGCTTTCCACCTGAAGGAGA
>Ga0209253_10003881_pt1 | contig 13080 bp, 10 predicted proteins | sample FrelakmetBRP12BR_FD_187145 | JGI IMG/M metagenome (GOLD analysis project Ga0209253, IMG submission 187145) | Freshwater lake sediment microbial communities from the University of Notre Dame, USA, for methane emissions studies - BRP12 BR (SPAdes)... | ecosystem: Environmental > Aquatic >...
TTATACAACGACGAAGAATAAACGAACCATGCAGAATCGTCTGGAACTGAAAAAATATTGCAAATTTTGTCGGTCTCATAAGATTCACAGGGAAACCAAGTAAATTAGCGTTAGAATATGTTGTGTGATGAACAGGCCAGTAGCTCTAATGGATAGAGCGCCGGACTCCAAATCCGGATGCTGGGGGTTCGAGTCCCTCCTGGCCTGCCATTTTATTTCAATGAGATATTGGCCTGTTTCATAACAAAGTCAAGGGAAAAGGTATAGCAGCATGGATCCTGATCGAGCTAAACGGAGTGAAGGGTCTTGGGTTTAATGTTGAGGAATTGAATCTATGGACAGGATAAAATTAATTACTGAAAAAATTGTACGGTTTTTAAAAGAAGCAAAGGTTGAATTGAAAAAAGTGACATGGCCGACCCCCAGGCAAACTCTTGCTTCCACATCAGTCGTAATTATTGTTGTTATAATTGTGTCCATATATCTCGGGATCGTAGATTTTGGAGTGGCGAAAGCAATAAGGTTTGTTTTGGGTTAAAATACTATGGCGTTTAAATGGTATGTCGTTCATACGTATTCGGGATTTGAGAACAGGGTAAAACTCTCTCTGCAGGAAAGGATTGACGCAGCAGGGATGCAGAGCTACTTTTCCGATATTCTCATTCCTGAAGAAGATATCGTTGAACTGGTATCAGGAGAGAAAAAAACATCCAAAAGAAAATTCTTTCCGGGCTACATTCTCGTCAGAATGGAGATGAATGACGACACATGGCATATTGTCAAGGGTACACCCAAAGTTACTGGATTTATCGGCGGTAAAGATAAACCGTCGCCGATTTCTGATAAGGATGTGGAAAACCTTAAGACTAGGATTAATGAAGGAACCTTGAAACCCAAACCAAAATTCAGGTTTGAAATTGGTGATCATGTGAAGATTATTGATGGGCCATTTACGAACTTTGATGGGGTTGTCGATGAGGTTAAGCCGGAGAAAGGAAAGTTAAGAGTTATTGTGAGTATCTTCGGCAGGTCAACGCCTGTTGAACTGGATTTTATACAAGTTATCCAGAATTGATGAAATGCATAGCAGGTGATTTTTATCGCCCCCATAGGCGGGTAAGAACCTTAATTTGTTTTTAAGGGGTCAAGGAAGAGGGGGCTTTGATGGCTTTCCACTCAAAGAAATAGGTGGGTTACGAATAAAACAATGTAATTGGGGTGATCATAATGGCAAAAAAGATTATCGCGAGTATAAAACTTCAGATTAAGGCAGGCAAAGCAACCCCATCGCCCCCCATAGGGCCAGCTCTTGGTCAACACGGGGTTAATATAATGGAGTTCTGTAAGGCATACAATGCTATGACACAAAATCAGGAAGGAATGGTTATTCCTGTCGTTATAACAGTATATGCAGATCGATCATTTACCTTTATTACGAAGACTCCACCGGCTTCTGTGCTTCTCAAGCAGGCGGCCAAGATTGCTAAGGGCTCAGGAGATCCAAGGAGAGAAAAGGTCGGAGTGGTGACGGCGAAGCAGGTGAGGGAGATCGCAGAAGTGAAGTATAATGACCTCAATGCTGTTGATATGGATGGAGCGGTGAGAATCATTGAAGGGACAGCAAGGTCAATGGGAATCGAAGTTTCAGGTTGAATAAACTTGAGGTGTTTAAAACTCCACTCTGCTGAGGCGGATGTGAATTCCAGCTTGTTTCTTGAGCACGTAGTCTCGATTTGAGGTTTTAACATGTTTAAAAGAGGTAAAAGTTTTATTGAAGCGAAAAAGAAGGTTGAACCTGGGAAGAGGTATACCCTGAAGGAGGCTGTAGAAATAGTCGTCAATACGGGGAGGGCAAAGTTTGACGAAACCGTCGATGCTGCTATCCGTTTGGGTGTAAATCCGCAGCATGCTGATCAGATGGTCAGAGGAAGTGTCGTGTTACCGAATGGATTGGGGAGATCAGTAAGGGTGTTGGTTTTTGCCAAGGGTGAAAAAGAAAAGGAAGCCGTCGAAGCGGGAGCCGATGTTGTCGGTTCTGATGATATTATTGAAAAGATAAAAGGTGGATGGCTCGATTTTGACAGAGTAATTGCCACGCCGGATGTGATGGGTAATGTCGGAAAACTGGGAAAGATTTTGGGCCCTCGCGGATTGATGCCCAATCCAAAGGTTGGTACGGTCACTTTTGATGTGGCAAAGGCTGTTCGGGAACTGAAGGCCGGTAAGGTGGAATTTCGTGTAGAAAAAGCGGGTATTGTACATAGTCCTGTTGGGAAGGTATCTTTTGGAGTAGATAAGTTGTGTGAAAATATCAGTGCCCTTTTGGAAATGATTATGAAGCTGAAACCCGCTTCTAGTAAAGGTACGTACCTTAAAAGTATATCGCTTTCTACGACCATGGGACCAGGGGTAAAGGTCGATCCCTTGGATGTGAGGAATATTTAGCGCTATAAGTCTGAGACAGCAGGTACAGGGATTTAAACGATTTAATCGGCCTGCCGAGACCAGTAAACGGTTTCAAAACACTATAAAAATGGCCATTTATGTCATTTGTGTTTAATATCTCCTGTAGTGTGCGTAGTTCTCTGACTTTTAATGTATGCAAATGAAGAAAGGAGGTTATTGATTGGATCGGAGAACTAAAGAAAAAGTTGTATCTGAGCTCCATGAGCTAATCAAGGATACCAGGTTGGCAGTTCTTACCGGGTATACCGGTATGAATGTTGAAAAGATGAATGCCTTGAGGAATAATTTGCGAAAATCGGGTACCGAACTCAGGGTACTAAAAAACACTCTCTTTGGAATTGCCTCCAAGGGGACCGATTTTAGTAAATTAGAAGAGTATTTTAAGGGACCCTTGGCAATTGCCTTAAACCGCGGAGATGTGGTTGGGCCGGCAAAGTTGCTGGTTGAATTTGCCAAAAAGAACGCTGAACTGGAAATAAAAGCTGGAATACTGGATGGTAAGCTCATTAGCAAAGAACAGATCAGTGCTCTGGCAGAATTGCCAAGTAAAGAAGTCCTTATGGGGAAGCTCCTTTCCGTAATGGTAGGAGTCCAGGCTTCATTTGTAAACGTATTAAGCGGGGTACCGCGAAGTTTTATTTGTGCCCTCAACGCATATCGAACTAAAAAAGAATCAGGAAATTAAATATACAGGAGAGGATAATAAAAATGGCCAGTAAAATAACAAAAGATGATGTGGTAAAATTCATTGAGGAAATGACGGTTCTTGAGCTTTCTGAGTTGGTAAAGGAACTGGAAGAAAAATTCGGTGTGTCCGCAGCAGCGCCTGTGGCGGTAGCCCAAGTTTCCGCAAAGGCAGAACAGGCAGTCCCGATGGAGGAAAAAACAGAATTCGATGTCATACTGACCGGATTTGGTGATCAGAAAATTCAGGTGATCAAAGTAGTCAGGGCTATTACAAGTTTAGGGTTGAAAGAGGCGAAAGACTTGGTCGATGGAGTGCCCAAGCCTATTAAAGAAGGTGTTTCGAAAGAAGAGGCGGCGGATATAAAGAAAAAAATAGAGGAAGTTGGAGGCACGGTAGAAATTAAGTAGTGTGCGGGAAAGAATTAAAAAATCGTGATAACGAATAATAATGTGTTTGTAAGGAGAGAACTTTAAAACACAAAAGGATACTATGAGCGAGTTTAGAAAAAATTTCGGACGAATAAAAAAGATTATGGATATTCCTAATCTGATTGATATCCAGAAGAAGTCCTACGAAAAATTCCTTCAGAAGGATAGTGATCCGTTGAAAAGGAGCAACTTCGGACTTCAGGGTGCATTCAAGAGTGTTTTCCCCATCTCTGACTTTAGCGGGAAATGTTCATTAGAATTTGTGAGTTACAAGATAGGAAGTGTCAGATATGATGTGAAAGAATGTGTCCAGAAGGGTATGACGTATGCGGCTCCTTTGAAGATTGTGGTGAGACTGGTCGTCTTTGATACCGACCGTGGTTCCGTGCAGAAAACAATCAGGGATATCAAGGAACAGGAGATTTACTTCGGAGAAATTCCATTGATGACGGATAATGGTACCTTCATCATGAATGGTACGGAAAGGGTCATTGTGAGTCAGCTTCACAGATCCCCGGGGATATTCTTCGATCATGATAAAGGTAAAACCCTTGCCAGCGGGAAACTGATTTATTCCGCAAGAATAATACCGATAAGAGGTTCCTGGCTGGATTTTGAATTTGATTCCAAAGACCTCCTCTATGTCAGAATTGACAGGCGGAGAAAGATGCCCGTAACGATTCTTTTCAAGGCTATGGGTGCAGCTACAGAGTCCCTCCTCAGTTATTTCTACAATATTGAAAAGGTATTCATAGATGGCAATAAGCTTTATATGGTCGTGGACGACTCCCTCGTGGGAGAGAAGGCCCCGGATGATGTGAAAGAACCCGGAACCGGCGAAGTCATTATAAAAAAAATGAGGAAGTTCAGCAAGGCTCATATCAAGAGGATGGCTGAACTTAAAATGAGCCGGATACAGATTAAGGACGTCGATATAATTGGGAAGATCCTTGCTTGCAACGCAGTAGATCCCGAAACCGGAGAGGTATTGTTGAGATGTAATGAAGAACTGACACTCGAAGGTCTGGAGCGGGTAAGAACTAAGCCGATTAAAGAACTTCGTTTTATTTACATTGATGAGGAAAGATCTAATGCATCCATCAGGGATACCCTTTTGGTTGACAAGATTGATAATGCTGAAGAGGCGATAATAGAGATATACAGGAGGCTGCGGCCGAGTAATCCGCCTACGCCGGAGACGGCGCATAAGTTTTTCAACAGTCTCTTTTTTGATTCTACGAGTTACGACCTTTCGGATGTGGGAAGGGCAAAAATGAATTACAAGCTCCGCCTGGATGTCCCCAGAGATGTAACGGTTTTGCGGAACGAGGATATCCTGGCTGCTGTGAAATATCTCATTGATCTTAAGAATGGTGCTGGTGACTGCAGTGTGGATGATATTGACCATCTTGGTAACCGCAGAGTCCGATCAGTGGGTGAGCTTATCGAAAATCAGTACCGGATCGGTTTGGTAAGAATCGAGAGGGCGATCAAGGAGAGGATGAGTCTTCAGGACATCGAAACCATGATGCCTCATGAACTCATCAATGCCAAACCTGTAACGGCGGTTGTAAATGAGTTTCTGGGGAGCAGTCAGCTTTCCCAGTTTATGGATCAGACAAATCCTCTGTCCGAAATTACCCATAAGAGAAGACTTTCCGCCCTCGGTCCTGGTGGCCTCACCCGTGAAAGAGCCGGTTTTGAAGTGAGGGATGTTCACCCCACCCATTATGGCCGAATATGCCCCGTGGAGACACCGGAAGGGCCCAATATCGGGCTGATTGTATCTCTCAGCACATATGCGAGGGTAAATGAATTTGGTTTTATTGAAACACCTTACAGAGTAGTTCGAGATGGAATAGTCCTCGATGATGTTCGCTATCTGACGGCCATTGAAGAGGAGAAATACATTGTCGCACCGGCGGACAGTCTCCTCGACAAAGGAGGGAAATTTAAAGGGGAACTTGTTTCTACCAGAAAGGGTAGTGATTTTCTCTCTGTGCCGCCCACAGAGGTCAACTTGATGGATGTATCACCAGATCAACTTGTCAGTATCGCAGCTGCGTCTATTCCGTTTCTCGAGCATGATGACGCCAATCGGGCGCTCATGGGTTCTAATATGCAGCGACAGGCGGTTCCCCTCTTGAGACCGGAAGTGCCTCTTGTCGGAACAGGTATGGAATCTATTGTTGCCAGGGATTCGGGGGCAGTTGTTGTAGCGAGACGCTCCGGAGTTGTCGAGCATGTGGACGCTTCCCGGATCGTGATTAAATGCGATGGAATAGGAGAGGACAAACTTGATACAGGCGTTGATATCTACAACCTCATAAAGTATCAGCGATCAAATCAGGATACCTGCTTTAACCAAAAACCTATAGTAAATAAAGGAGATTGGATCAATAAGGCTGATATTATTGCTGACGGCCCTGCAACTGATGCCGGGGAACTTGCTTTGGGGCGGAATGTAATGGTCGCGTTCATGTCCTGGGGAGGATACAACTATGAAGACTCCATTCTGGTCAGTGAAAGGCTCATTAAAGATGATATCTATACGTCAATTCATATCGAAGAATTCGAAACTATGGCAAGGGACACGAAACTGGGAAAGGAGGAAATTACCAGAGACATTCCCAACGTAGGAGAGGACGCTCTCAGAAATCTTGATGAAAGCGGAATTGTCAGGATGGGCGTATTTGTGAAAGCTGGAGATATTCTTGTCGGAAAGATCACTCCGAAAGGGGAGACGCAACTATCGCCGGAGGAAAAACTGCTTCGGGCGATATTTGGTGAAAAGGCGAGCGATGTCCGGGACACCTCTCTCAAGGTTCCCCCCGGCGTGGAAGGCACTGTGATAGACGCGAAAGTATTTACCAGAAAAGGCGCCGAAAGAGACCACAGATCGCAATATATTGAAGATGAGGCAGTGCGGGAGTTATGCAAAGACCGGGATGATGAAATCAGGATTATTACAGAAAGTTTGAGAAACAATGTTGCTGGCATGCTTGTCGGGAAAACGTCCGCAGCGAAGCTGGTTGATCAAAAAAAGAAAAAAACATTATTGAAAAAAGGAGAGACAATAGAAAAAGAGGTTATAGAAAAGATACCCTTTAGCTTGTGGAATGAGATATCGCTTGTCGGAGAGGAGGCCACAGAGGAAAAGATAAATATTCTGATGGCGAACTATGAGAGAAAAAAAGAAATTGTAGAAGCATATTTTGAAGAGAAAATTGAAAAGCTGAAAGCAGGTGATGAGCTTCCCCCCGGTGTCATCAAAATGGTAAAAGTCTATATTTCTATTAAGAGAGGGCTTTCCGTCGGTGATAAGATGGCTGGCCGCCACGGAAACAAGGGGGTCTTATCGAGGATACTGCCTGAAGAGGATATGCCTTACTTTAAAGACGGGACGCCAGTTGACATCATTTTAAATCCTCTGGGTGTTCCATCCCGTATGAATGTCGGGCAGATTCTGGAGACACATTTAGGTTGGGCCGCTAGAGGCTTGGGTGAAAATATCAATAAAATGTTGGAAAAGCATTACAAGACCGACCGGTTGAAGCAGGAGTTAAAGAAGATTTATTCCTCTCCTGAATTTGATAGCTTTGTCGACGGTGTTTCTGAGGATAAGCTTAAGGCATTTATTGGAAAACTGAAGAGAGGTATTTTGGTATCTACTCCGGTGTTCGATGGAGCAGACGAAAGTGAAATCCGTGATATGCTTAGAAGCGTGAATCTTCCGGAAAATGGACAAACTATCCTTTTCGACGGAAAGACTGGAGAACCTTTTGATCAGGAGGTTACAGTCGGCTTGATATATATGTTGAAGCTCCATCATCTTGTTGATGATAAGATTCACGCCCGATCCATAGGACCTTATTCTTTAGTGACACAGCAACCTCTTGGTGGGAAGGCGCAATTCGGTGGTCAGCGGCTTGGTGAAATGGAAGTGTGGGCCATGGAAGCGTATGGTGCCGCGTATTCACTGCAGGAGTTTCTTACCGTTAAGTCCGATGATGTGGCGGGGAGAACAAGGATCTACGAAGCGATAGTGAAAGGCGAGCATACATTTGAACCGGGGCTTCCGGAGTCCTTTAATGTTCTTGTCAAAGAAATGCAGAGTCTTTGCCTTGATGTAGAATTGATTGAAGATGAATAACCGTTTTTGCCCGCCCAAGGCGGGAGCATAAGGAAAAATTATCAAATAAGAGTGAAATAATGCCTGGTTCCGACGGGAAACGGGAAGGGTAATACTAAATACTCATTACATTATCTCCTGCGGAGAGCAGGAGATAAAGGAGATAAAAAATAGTGGAAGATATTTACAGCTATTTTGAAAAACCGAAAGATCCTATCAGATTCAGTGCCATCAAAATGTCAATTGCTTCGCCGGAAAAGATCCTTTCGTGGTCCCATGGTGAAGTGAAAAAACCTGAGACGATTAATTACAGAACATTCAAACCGGAAAGAGACGGGCTTTTCTGTGCAAAAATCTTCGGCCCTGTAAAGGACTATGAGTGTCTTTGCGGACGGTATAAGCGGATGAAATATCGCGGGGTCGTCTGCGAGAAATGCGGTGTCGAAGTTATACAATCAAAGGTTCGCAGAGAAAGGATGGGTCATATTACCCTGGCGACACCGGTAGCGCATATTTGGTTTCTCAAGAGTCTTCCGAGCCGTATCGGAAATGTTCTCGATTTAAGCCTCAAAGAGCTGGAAAAGGTTCTTTATTTTGAGTCATGGATCGTTCTGGATTCAAAAAACACTCCATTGAAAAAGAAGGAACTTGTTTCTGAGGAAGAGGTAAGTGAATTAAAAGAACAGTACGGCGAAGATGCGTTTGAGGTCGGTATTGGAGCCGAGGCTGTGAGAAAGCTTCTCGATGAAATCGATCTGATAAAATTGGATGAAGAACTACGATCAGAGCTGAAATCAGCTCTTTCTGACACCAAAAGAAAAAAGCTTGTGAAGAGGTTGAAGGTAATTGAAGCCCTGAAAAAATCAAAGACAAACAGACCGGAATGGATGATTCTCACAGTGTTGCCTGTTATACCTCCGGATTTACGACCTCTCGTACCTCTTGATGGCGGCCGTTTTGCCACATCGGATTTGAACGATCTTTACAGGAGGGTGATCAACAGAAATAATCGTTTGAAACGCCTGCAGGAATTAAACGCCCCGGAAATTATCGTGAGAAACGAAAAGAGAATGCTCCAGGAAGCGGTGGACGTTCTTTTTGATAATGGGAGAAGAGGCAGGGCCATTACCGGTTCCAATAAGAGGCCCCTCCGGTCACTGTCAGATATGTTAAAAGGGAAACAGGGCAGGTTCAGACAAAACCTCCTGGGAAAAAGGGTGGATTACTCGGGACGGTCCGTGATTACCGTAGGTCCCGATCTTAGGCTTCATCAGTGCGGTCTTCCAAAGAAGATGGCCTTGGAACTATTTAAACCATTTGTCTATAACCGCCTTGAGGATAAGGGGTATGTAACAACGGTGAAAAGTGCGAAAAAGATGGTGGAAAAGGAAACAGCCGAGGTATGGGATGCTCTCGATGAAGTGGTTCGCGAGTATCCGGTTTTGCTGAATAGAGCGCCTACCTTGCACAGGCTCGGCATTCAGGCCTTCGAGCCGGTTCTCATAGAAGGGAAGGCAATTCAACTTCATCCACTGGTCTGCACGGCATTTAACGCTGACTTTGATGGTGACCAGATGGCTGTGCATGTTCCCCTCTCCATTGAGGCTCAGACAGAGGCCCGAGTCTTAATGATGTCCACGAATAATATACTTTCTCCAGCGAATGGAAAACCAATTATCAATCCGAGTCAGGATATTGTCCTCGGGATTTATTACTTAACGCGAGCCAGGTCCGGTGTAAAAGGGGAAGGAATGGTCTTTTCAGATCCTGATGAAGTTCGCCGCGCCTTTGACATGCATGTTGTTGACATGCATGCAAAAATAAAAGTTCGTATGGGGGGTGAATTGAAGGATACGACCGTGGGGAGGGTGGTTCTTAATGAAATTGTACCTAAAGACATCTCTTTCGACATCGTCAATAAAGTGATGAATAAAAAGGAGTTGGCAAATCTCATTGACAATTGCTACAGGTTGTGCGGTGCCAAAACAACGGTATTACTGGCAGATCAGCTGAAAGATTTGGGATTTAAATATGCGACAAGTTCAGGGGCCTCAATTGCCATCCACAATATGGTTATTCCGGGGAATAAAAAAGATATTGTAGATATGGCAGACAGCGAGGTTCTCAAGGTTCAGAAGCAGTATATGGATGGCCTTATCACGGATGGTGAGCGCTACAATAAGGTTATCGACATATGGGCGCAGGCTACAGAAAAGATTGCCGCTGAGATGTTGAGGGGCATCGGTGCGGAAGAAATAATTGAACCGTCCGGGGTGAAGAGAAAAGGAGAAAGCTTAAATCCTATCTATATGATGGCTGATTCCGGTGCGAGAGGAAGTGCCGTGCAGATCAGACAGCTTGCAGGCATGAGGGGATTAATGGCCAAACCGTCCGGTGAAATTATCGAAACACCGATTACGGCGAACTTCCGGGAAGGCCTTACCGTTCTTCAATATTTTATTTCTACCCATGGTGCCAGGAAGGGTCTGGCTGATACAGCCCTCAAGACTGCCAATTCAGGATATCTCACCAGAAGGCTTGTTGATGTAGCCCAGGATTGTATTATCAGTGAAATTGATTGCGATACTATTGACGGTATTTATGTCTCCGCACTTATGGAGGGTGGAGAGATTATCGAGACAGCGGGTGAGCGGGTTTTGGGCAGGGTTGCCCTGGAAGAAATTAAGGATCCTTTTACCGGGGAGATCCTTGTCCATTCGAATGAGGAAGTAGATGAAGCTCTCGCGGAGAAAATTGATAGGGCCGGTATCGAAAAGGTAAACATACGATCCGTGCTCACGTGTAAATCGAAGCACGGCGTCTGCGCCATGTGCTATGGAAGAGACTTGGCCCAGGGTCATCTCGTCAATATTGGTGAGGCCGTAGGAATTATTGCCGCCCAATCGATTGGTGAACCAGGCACCCAGCTCACCATGCGAACATTTCATATCGGTGGTACGGCAAAGTTTGAAGAACACTCCACCCTGGAAGCAAGGCATGACGGCACTATTAAGTTCATGAATCTCAATACAGTGAAAAGCCATGGGCGGGATCTCGTGGTCATGAACAGGAACGGCGAGATTCATGTTCTTGATGAACAGCAAAGAAGCCGCGGTAAGTATCCCGTTCCCTATGGGGCACATCTCAAAATAAAAAATGGCACCCTTGTGAAGAGGGGTGATCTGATCGCTGAATGGGATCCTTTTTCCATACCGATACTTGCTGAAGTTGACGGTTCGGTGAAGTATGGTGACATCATTGAAGGAAAGACCATGCAGGAACAGGTTGATGAAGTGACCGGACTTTCCAGAAAGGTGATCGTCGAATACAAGGGTGCGAATTTGCGCACAAGGGTTTCCATAAAAGATGAAAAAGGTAAGACGGTAAAGATCCCCGGCACAAATTCGGTAGCGAGGTATCTGTTGCCTGTTGGCGCCAATATAGTTGTTTCTGAGGGGAATAAGGTCAAAGCGGGTGATATCGTTGCCAAGATTCCCAGAGAAACCACAAAAACAAAGGATATTACGGGAGGTCTTCCCCGGGTTGCAGAGCTTTTTGAAGCCAGGAAGCCGAGGGAATTCGCTGTGATAAGTGAGATTGACGGTACGGTGTCGTATGGTAAAGATGCGAAGGGGAAAAGAAAGGTAGTCATAACCCCGGATGTGGGAGAAGAGAAGGAATATCTTATTCCCAAAGGCAAACATGTCAGCGTTCAGGAGGGTGACAGGGTTCAGGCGGGCGAGGCCCTCATGGATGGCGTCCATAACCCCCATGATCTTCTGGCGATTAAAGGCGAAAAGGCTTTGGCTCGGTACCTGGTGGATGAGGTGCAGGAGGTGTACAGACTTCAGGGTGTGAAAATCAATGACAAGCACATGGAAATAATAGTACGCCAGATGTTGCGCAGGGTGAAAGTAAAAGATCCGGGAGATGCGTCATTCATTGCCGATGAGCAGATAGAGAGGCACCGCTTCCAGGAAGAAAATGCGAGGGTTATTGCCAAAAATGGAAGACCGGCTATCGGGGAGCCAATGCTTTTAGGTATTACCAAGGCATCTCTCAGTACACAGAGTTTCATCTCTGCCGCGTCCTTCCAGGAAACAACTCGAGTTCTCACAGAGGCTTCTCTTGCGGGAAAGATAGATTACTTGAGGGGACTTAAGGAGAATGTCATCATGGGGAGGCTGATTCCTGCGGGGACCGGTCTATCCATGTACAGGAAGCTGGGCATTAAAATAGTAGAAGATGAAAGCGCCCACGAATTAGGAAACCAGGAAATGGATGAAAATTTAATTGAGAAAAAGCTTGACATACAGGCTGCAAATTGATAGCAAAATTTCTTTTGTTGCACAGGATGGTTGATTGATAATATTTGGGAGGAATGATGCCGACAGTAAATCAATTGGTCCGTAAAGGAAGAGTAAAGATACAGAAGAAAACTTCAACGCCTGCGTTAACGGGTTCCCCACAGAGGCGGGGTGTTTGTGTCCGGGTGTATACCTCAACGCCGAAGAAGCCGAATTCTGCATTAAGAAAAGTCGCGAGGGTTCGTCTCGCCAGTGGTTACGAAGTGACATCGTATATACCGGGAGTAGGCCATAACCTTCAGGAGCATTCCGTTGTCCTCGTGAGAGGAGGCAGGGTAAAGGATCTTCCCGGCGTCCGGTATCATATCATAAGAGGCACGCTGGATGCCGTTGGCGTTCAGGATAGAAAGCAGGGGAGATCAAAATACGGAGCTAAAAAGCCGAGCTAAGTGAGAATAGAATCATGCCGAGAAGAAGAGAAATTACCAAAAGAGAAGTAATTCCGGATCCCAAATACAATAATAAACTTGTGGCAAAATTTATTAATAACCTTTTGAGAAAGGGTAAGAAAAGTATTGCTGAGTCTATCTTCTACGGGGCTTTGGATATCATTGAAAAGAGAACAAAAGAGCAGCCGGTGGAGGTCTTTGAAAAGGCATTGAATAATGTTAAGCCTGTGATAGAAGTAAAGTCTCGGCGCGTGGGTGGGTCCACGTACCAGGTACCCACGGAAGTTATGCCGGGCAGAAGAGTCGCGCTGGCGATTCGCTGGTTAATTCTCCATTCAAAAGAGCGTGCTGAAAAAACGATGAAAGAAAAATTGGCCGCAGAATTGATTGATGCGGCAAACAACAGGGGCGCTTCTGTCAAAAAGAGGGAGAGTGTTCACAAAATGGCAGAGGCAAACAAGGCATTTGCCCATTACCGGTTTTAGCTTTTCTATTAGGTTTGGGTGAATAGTAATTGGCACGTATTGTTCCTTTACATAGTCTCCGCAATATCGGCATTATGGCGCACATTGATGCCGGCAAGACGACTACGACAGAGCGGGTATTGTAT
>Ga0209253_10003882_pt1 | contig 13080 bp, 11 predicted proteins | sample FrelakmetBRP12BR_FD_187145 | JGI IMG/M metagenome (GOLD analysis project Ga0209253, IMG submission 187145) | Freshwater lake sediment microbial communities from the University of Notre Dame, USA, for methane emissions studies - BRP12 BR (SPAdes)... | ecosystem: Environmental > Aquatic >...
GCTCAACGCCATCAACACCCGACTCGATGCCGAGGCGATCGCCTTCATGCTGGCGCATGGCGAGGCGAAGTTGTTCATCGTCGACCGCGAGTTCTCGGCCGCTGCGCATGCCGCGGTCAAGAAGTTGCGACATGCGATCGAGGTCATCGATGTCGACGATCCCGTGTACGACGGTCCGGGCGAGCGGATCGGTGCGATCGACTATGAGGCTCTTGTCGCCGAAGGCAGTGCCGAGTTCGCCTGGCAGCCGCCCGCCGACGAATGGGACGCGATCGCGCTGAACTACACGTCGGGCACGACCGGCGACCCGAAAGGCGTCGTCTATCACCACCGCGGGGCGTACCTGAACGCGGTGTCGAACATCCTCGTCTGGGCGCTGCCGCACCATCCCGTCTACCTGTGGACGCTGCCGATGTTCCACTGCAACGGCTGGTGCTTTCCATGGACGGTGGCAGCGATGGCCGGCACCAATGTCTGCCTGCGCCGGGTCGAGGCGGCGGCGATCTTCGAGGCGATTCGTGCCCACCGCGTCACGCACTACTGCGGCGCGCCGATCGTGCACTCGCTGCTGGTGAACGCGCCCGCTGAACTCAGGCACGGCATCACCCATCGCGTCAATGCGATGGTTGCCGGGGCGGCGCCGCCGGCAGCAATGATCGAGGGCATGGAGCGGCTCGGTTTCGACCTCACCCATGTCTACGGTCTGACCGAGGTCTACGGCCCGGCCACGGTGTGCGCCAAGCAGCCGGAGTGGGACGCGCTCGACGTGGGCGAGCGGGCGGTGAACAACGGCCGGCAGGGCGTCCGCTATCCGATGGAGGAGGCGGTGACGGTGCTCGATCCGGAATCGCTGCAACCGGTGCCCGCGGACGGCGAGACCATCGGCGAGGTGATGTTCCGCGGCAATATCACCATGAAGGGCTACCTGAAGAACCCTGCTGCCACGCAGAAGGCATTTGCCGGCGGCTGGTTCCGCTCGGGCGATCTGGCTGTGGTCTACCCCGACGGCTACTTGCGCATCAAGGACCGCAGCAAGGACATCATCATTTCCGGCGGCGAGAACATCAGTTCGATCGAGGTGGAAGATGTCCTGTATCGCCACCCGGCGGTGATGATCGCGGCGGTGGTCGCGGCGCCCGATCCGAAATGGGGCGAAGTGCCCTGCGCCTTCATCGAAACGCGCGAAGGCGCGCGCGTCACGGCCGAGGAACTGACGGCGCACTGCCGCGCCCACCTGGCCGGATTCAAGGTGCCGAAGAAGTTCGTTTTCGGCTTGGTGCCGAAGACGAATACCGGCAAGATCCAGAAGTTCCTGCTCCGCCAGCAAGCCAGATCGGCGAGCGCGATCGACGTCTAGCGCGCGATAACGACAGTAACCTTTCGCAAGGAGAACACCATGAACGCCCCGCAGGCCCCGGCCCAACTGGAACCGCTGCTGCTCGAGCAGCGCTCGCCCGAGGGCATCGTCACGCTGACGCTGAACCGTCCGGCGCAGTTCAACTCGTTGTCCGAGGAGATGCTGGCGGCGCTGCAGCAGGCGTTCGACCGCATCGGCGCCGACACCAGCGCGCGCGTGATCGTGATCGCGGCGGCCGGCAAGGCCTTCTGCGCCGGGCACGACCTGAAGCAGATGAAGTCCAACCCCCGCCTGGACTACTACGAGAAGCTGTTCGCCGACTGTGCCAGGCTGATGCTGACGATCCAGCGCGTGCCGCAACCGGTCATCGCGCGCATCCACGGCATCGCCACGGCGGCGGGCTGCCAACTGGTGGCGACCTGCGACCTGGCGGTGGCCGCTGAAGGCACTCGCTTCGGCGTCAACGGCATCGACGTCGGCCTTTTCTGCTCCAGCCCGAGCGTGGCGCTGGCGCGCAATGTCGGCCGCAAGCAGGCATTCGAGATGCTGGTCACCGGCGAGTTCATCGATGCCGCTGCGGCCAAGGCGCGCGGGCTGGTCAACCGGGTCGTGCCGGCCGATCAGCTCGATGCGGAAGTGAGGCGGCTCGCCGACGCGATCATCGCCAAGCCCGCGGTGGCGATTGGCATGGGCAAGGGGCTCTTCTATCGGCAACTGGAGATGGGTGTCGACGCCGCCTATCAGCTCGCCGGCGAGACGATGGCCTGCAACATGATCGACGAGGTCGCGCAGGAAGGCGTGGCGGCATTCATGGAGAAGCGAAAGCCGCACTGGTCCGGCAGCCACTGACTGGACAGGTGGCGCCGCCCGGCGAAGCTAGAGCCTGATCGCGGCGCTGCAGGCGAGCAGGACGAGCCAGGCGACCACGAACACCGGCCCCGCCCAGCCGCTGATCTTCGAAACTTCCTTGGGCAGGTTCGGCGTCCGGCCGCTCAATGCGGCCAGTTCCGCTTCGACCGCGCGGCGCTGCACGACGAGCAGCGCCAGCGTCCGCGCGGCGCGATCGATATGTCCGTGCAGCGCCAGCGCGCAGAGGATGCCAACCAGCGCGAGGCCGCCCAGCAGCCAGTGATTGAGCGCAACAACGCCCAGGCCGCTGACGATGAACAGCATCAGGAACGCGTGGATGAAGATGGCCTGGGAGGCGATCAGCCAGTTCATGTGCTGCCCGAGCGCCAATTGCTCGACCGTAGCTGCCTGATTGAGCCGGTCCAGTTCCCTTTCCGCTGCCGCCTGCTTCTGCGCATGCGCATCCTCGGCGCTCAACGGCGGCGCTGGCACCGGGCGATCGGCATCGATGCGCAGCGTTGCACGGGAGCCGTCCGCTTCGGAGGCCGCCGGGACGACGCGAAGTTCGGTGTTTCGAGGTGTGGTCATCGCATTGCAGTGTGCGCGGGACGGCGCGGCTCAAGAATCCGCCGATCGTCTTAGGGCGCGCAGCCGGATCGATCTGCGCACGAAGACCGACTCGGCTCCTGCATCGCCCGAACGCGACTGCAGGTCGACGCTCGATCGGTCGCATCGCACGGTAGGATCGGTGGTACTCAGCCTGTAGCGGCCGATCGCGTCGCTGGCTGCAGTGACTCCGGAACATCGTTCAATGCTGCTCTTCGACCCGCAGAGCCTGAATCCCGGCGTGCCGCGGCGAGAGGTATTCGCGTGGGCGATGTACGACTTCGCCAACTCGGGCTACACGACCGTGGTGCTGACGGCCGTGTTCAACGCCTATTTCGTCAATGTGGTCGCCGGCAGTGCGCCATGGGGCACGCTCGCCTGGACGCTCGCCCTGTCCGCTTCCTACCTGCTCGGCATGCTGGTGATGCCTGCGCTGGGCGCCTATGCCGACCTGCACGCGCGCAAGAAGCCGCTGATGGGACTGATGACCATCGGCTGCGTCGTCGGCACCGCGGCGCTGGCGCTCGCTGGCCCCGGCGACCTGGCGCTGGCGGTGGCTGCACTCATCGTATCCAACATCTGTTTCTCCGCCGGCGTGACGCTCAACAGTGCCTTCCTTCCTGAACTGGCGCGGCCGGAAGCGCTCGGCAAGGTGTCGGGCTGGGGCTGGAGCCTCGGCTATCTGGGCGGCCTGCTCGCTCTTGCGCTCGGTCTCGGCTATGTGCTCTGGGCGCAGGCGCGGGGACTGTCGGCCACTCACTATGTGCCGGTCACCATGCTGATCACCGCGGCCCTTTTCGCACTGGCGGTGATTCCCACCTTCACGACCTTGCGCGAGCGGGCGGTGCCGCTCGGTCAGGGAACGGTGCGCAGCGTGCTGAGGGATTCGACGCGGCGCCTTTGGCAAACGCTGGCCAACATCCACGAGTTCCGCGACTTCGGCTGGCTGACGTTGTGCGGGCTGCTGTACCAAGGTGGGTTGTCGGTGGTGATCGCGCTGGCGGCGATCTACGCGCAGCAGGTGATGAACTTCGAAACGGCGCAGACGATGATGCTGATCCTGGCCGTGAACATCACTGCCGCACTGGGCGCGTTCCTGTTCGGCTACGTGCAGGACGCCATCGGCCACAAACGGGCGCTGGCGCTGACCATCGCCGGCTGGATCCTGATGGTGCTGATCGCCGGCCTCTCCTCCGGCGTGGCGTGGTTCTGGGTCGCCGCCAATATCGCCGGCCTGTGCATGGGGTCGAGCCAGTCTGCCGGCCGGGCGATGGTGGGCGTGTTCGCGCCGGACCATCGCCGGGCCGAGTTCTACAGTCTGTGGAACGTTTCGCTGTGGCTGTCGGCGGTGATCGGGCCACTGACCTACGGCCTCGTCACCTGGATCACCGACAACAACCACCGGCTGGCGATCCTCACCACGGGGCTGTACTTCGTCGCCGGCCTGCTGGTGCTGGCCAATGTCGACGTCGAGCGGGGGCAGCGGGCAGCGCGCGCCTGTACCGATTGACGCCGCTTCGCTGCGCTTTCTAAAGGCCCAGCGCCGCGATGCCGGCCTTGGCAACCTGCGCGTCCTCGATCGACTTGACGCCGGAGACTCCGACCGCGCCGACCACCTGCCCGTCAACGATGATCGGCACGCCGCCCTCGAGCATGCCCTGCAGCGGCGCCGACAGGAACGCGTTGCGGCCCTGGTTGATCATGTCTTCGTAGATCTTGGTTTCGCGCCGGCCCAGCGCCGCGGCGCGAGCCTTCTCCGGCGCGATGTAGGCAGACACCGGCGGCGCGCCGTTGAGCCGGGCGAACTGCAGCAGATGCCCGCCATCGTCGACGATGGCGATGGTCACCGCCCAGTTGTTCTTCTTCGCCTCGGCGATTGCGCCCTCCATGATGCGCGCGGTGTCTTCAATGCCCAGCATGCTCTTCTTCTGCATTGCGTTCTCCTTGCATTCGAAAGTCAGTTGCGCAGCCGGTACCACAGGCCGGCCGCCCATTCGCGCAGCGCCAGGTTGCTGACCCGCAGCGCTTCGGCGTTCGGCACGAGGTGCTGCGGCCTGAACGCCGGTCGTCCAATGTAGCCGGTCGGCGCGGCAATCGGAGCGAGACCGGCGGCGGCAAAGGCGCGTTCCGCACGCGGCATGTGGTACGCATCGGTCACCAGCAGCACGCGCTTTACCCCCAGCGGGGCGAGGATTGCCGCGGTCAGGCGTGCGTTTTCTGCTGTTGTGTTGCTGCGCTCTTCGAGCCAGCGCGCCTTGATGCCGAACTCGCGCTCGATCACCATCTGCATCAGCCCCGCCTCGGGCAGTTGGGCCCGGTCCGGATTGCCGCCGGTGAGCAGCACGGGCAGGCCTGTCTCGCGCGCCAGTTGCGCACCGTAGCGAAGGCGGCGCAGCGTCGAGGTGTTGACGGTATCGCCGCCCCATTCCGGTGAGGCGCGCACGCGCCCGCCGCTGAGGATCACGATTGCCTGCGCTCCGGCGCGCTGCGCAGCGGCCAGCGGCGGCGGCTCCAGGGTCTGCATCAGCGCCTGTGCGATCGAAAATGTGCTCAGCGCCAGCAGCGCCAGCAGGCTTGCTGCTGCAATGGCAATGCCGGCGGCGCGCCGGCGCAGGGACAGAAGAGCACCCGCCAGCGCTGCCACGACCAGCGAGGTCGGCGGCAGCGCCAGCTGCCCAAGCACGTAGGTGGTCGTCTCGCCGGCGGTCATGCCGCGCGGCGCGTCAGCCTGCCGGCTTGACGGCGGTGCGCACCTGATCGAGCGCGGTCGGATCCTCGATGGTGGTCAGATCGCCCGGATCGCGGCCCTCGCAGAGCGCCTGGATCGAGCGGCGCAGTAGTTTGCCGGAGCGCGTCTTCGGCAGCGCGGTGACGAAATGAACGCGCGCCGGCCGCGCCACCGCGCCGAGCTGGCTGTCGACCGTCTTCATCACGTCGCCCTCGAGCGCCAGCCGGGCCTCGCGTGTTGCGATGGCATTGGCGTCCTTGACCACGGCGAAGGCCATCGCGACCTGGCCCTTGAGCTGATCAGCAACGCCGACCACCGCGACCTCGGCGATCGCCGAGTGCGAACTGATCGATTCCTCGATCTCGCGCGTGCCGAGCCGGTGGCCGGCGACGTTGATCACGTCGTCGGTACGGCCGAGGATGAAGAAGTAGCCGTCGGAATCCCGTATGCCCCAGTCGAAGGTCGAGTAGACCATGCGGTTGGGGATGCTCTGCCAGTAGGTGCGGACGAAGCGGTCGTCGTCGCCCCAAACCGTGGTCATGCAGCCCGGCGGCAGCGGGCCCTCGATGGCCACCACGCCCTTGTCGTTGGCGCCCGTGATCTCGGCGCCGGTCGCCTCGTTGAACAGCTTCACGTCGTAGCCGTACACGGGCAGCCCCGGGCTGCCGAACTTCGACGGCAGCGGGTCGACGCCACGGGAAATGGCCAGGATCGGCCAGCCCGTCTCGGTCTGCCAGAAGTTGTCGACGACCGGCTTTTTCAGGCCGTCGGAGATCCAGCGCGCAGTCGGCTCATCGAGCGGTTCGCCGGCCAGGAACAGCAGGCGCAGGCTCGACAGGTCGTACTTGCTCAGGAACGCGGGGTCCTGTTTCTTCAGCACGCGGATCGCCGTCGGCGCGGAGAACATCACCGAGACCTTGTACTTCTCGACGATGCTCCACCAGACGCCGCCATCGGGCCGGATTGGCGTGCCCTCGAACAGGATGGTGGCCATGCCGGCGATCAGCGGGCCGTAGATGATGTACGAGTGGCCGACCACCCAGCCGATGTCGCTGGTGGAAAAATAGGTTTCGCCGGCGTTGCCGCAGAAGATGTGCTTCATCGAGGCGGCGAGCGCCACCGCGTAGCCGCCGGTGTCGCGCTGCACGCCCTTCGGCTTGCCAGTGGTGCCGGAGGTGTACAGGATGTACGACGGCTCGCTCGATTCCATCCACTCGCACGGCACCTCGTCGTTCATGTGCACGGCGCGCAGCTGCGCGTAGTCGACGTCGCGGCCGGCCGTCTTCTCCATTGGCGCCAGGCCGCGGTCGACCAGGAGCACCTTCGTCGGCGGGCTCTTGGACAGGCGAATCGCCTCGTCAAGCAGGCCCTTGTAGGGCACCACCTTGCCGGCGCGCGAGCCGGCGTCCGAACTGACGATCACCTTCGGCTGCGCGTCGTCGATGCGCGAGGCAAGGCTCACCGAGGCAAAACCGCCGAAGACCACCGAGTGGATGGCGCCGATGCGCGCGCAGGCCAGCATCGCGAAAGCCGCCTCCGGGATCATCGGCATGTAGATGAGCACGCGGTCGCCGCGCCCCACGCCCAGTCCGCGCAGGATGCCCGCCATGCGGTTCACCTCGCGGTGCAGCTGGTTGAACGTATAGGTCTTCTCGGCGTCCACCTCAGTGGACACATAGATCAGGGCCGGCTGATCGCCGCGGGCGGCGAGGTGCCGGTCGATGGCGTTGTGGCAGAGGTTGGTTCGGCCGCCGACAAACCAGCGCGCAAACGGCGGCCGAGAGTAGTCGAGCGTGCGTTGGAAGGGCGCGTGCCAGTCGATCAGGCGCGCTTGCTCGGCCCAGAAAGCGTCACGATCATTGATCGAGCGGGCCTGGAACTCCCTGTAGGCTGCCATGGACGACGGTCTCCTTTTTCGATAGTTCGAGTTCTTTTTGCTGTCGCACCAGGGCCATCAACGGGCGGAGCTGGTGCACCAACCGGGGCAGGTGGGGCACGACTTCCGCTGCGCGCCCTGAACGAATCAGGGTCAGCGCAAGGTTGACGTCCATCGAACCCTCGTCAGCGCGCAACCGACCGTTGCCGCCGCTGGCGTCTGCCGCGCCCAGTACGATACGCCGCGACCGCCCGGTCTGTGCCTGCTGGGCGCGTTTCTGGCTGATCTGGCGCAACTGTTCCGCGGTCAGCCGCATGTCCTCCGACAGGCTGGCCACGCCGATACAGGTCCAGACTTCGACGCCACCGCCGGCGGCATCGACGTTCTCCAGGATCTTGCGCAGCCGGGCTGCGAGCCGCAGCACGCTGGCCACGCCGTCGCTCTGCGTGGCGACGCAGAACTCGTAGCGGTCGGAGCGCGTGGCCAGATCCTCCATCCTGATCGTGCCGGCGAGCGAGCGGCCAACAAGACGTACGCGCTGCTCGATCTCGCCTTCCCAGGTTTCCGACTCCGGCATCGACAGTTCGACGCGGATGCACACGACCGCCACGTCGGTCATGTTGCGGCGCGAATAGGAGATCAGCTTGTCGACCTGGCGGTCGAAGAACGACGGAACCAGCAGATCGGTGTCGGGGTCGACCGTGCGCGACGACTCGAGCACCGCGCGGCTTTCCGCCAGCGCCTCGCGCGTCGACGACAGCTTGATCAGCACCTCGAGCCGCGAAATCAGCTCGGCGGCGTTGACGCCCTTGGAGATGAAGTCGGTGGCGCCCAGGGCGGCGGCCCGCTCACACTCCGCCTGCTCGTCGGCGCCGGAGATCACGATCAGCGGCAGCTCACGGATGCGCTGGATCTTGGAGGCGCGTGCGCGGGTGATCAGTTCGAACCCATCGACCTTCGGCATTGTCAGGTCGGTGATCACGACCCGGATCGACGAGTCAAGCAGCATCGCCTGCCACGCCGCCTCACCGTCGGTAGCCTCGCGCACGTCGAAGCGGTCGCGGATGTGTTGCGCGATCGTGGCGCGAACGATCCGGGAATCGTCGGCGATGAGGATGCGCGCTTTGGCGGACACGGGTCCAGTCGACAATCGGGTTGAACTGAGCACGCGCGACGGACGGACGCGGGCGTGCAGCCTTCTGGCCGCGCAGGACCCGGGCAGCCGAATCAGCGTGATCGAGCGGGAATGCTGCCGCAACCGGACGCGCTTTTCTTCATCTGTTCGGCTATCTTGACGGCTGTCCCACGGGATTCGGGGGTTGCTTGCGCGACTCGACGCGACGTACGCGGATGATCGCCGCGGTGCTCTGCGCGACAGCGTTGCTGTCGGGCTGGGCCGCGGCATCACGCGCGCAGCCAGCGGTAGGCGGCGCAACGGAGCTCGTGCTGCACGCCCTAGGGCTGCTCGGTGTCCCGTACAGGTACGGCGGCGATCACCCGGCCTCGGGGTTTGATTGCAGCGGCCTGGTCCGGTTCGTGGCTCGCACCGTCCTCGGCGTCCAGTTGCCGCGGCAGGCGGAAGCGATCAGCCGGGCCGGCATCGAGGTTGCCCAGCAGCAGTTGCAGCCAGGCGATCTCGTCTTCTTCAATACGGCCGGCAGGCCTTTCTCCCATGTCGGCTTCTATCTGGGCGAAGGCCAGTTCGTCCACGCGCCGGCGCAGCGCGGACAGGTCCGCATCGAGCAGATGTCGCAGCCGTACTGGCAGGCGCGCTTCAATGGGGCGCGGCGGTTCGAAGTGCTCGCTACAGAGGCGGCGGCCGTCGATTCGACCGGCTTCGACTTTGTTGGACCGCCGCGGCTGGACGAGCTGCACATCACCGTCGAGCCCTGACCTGGCGGCCAGCAGCCGCGCGGGGCGCAGCAAAGAACGGCTGATCCGTGTCAAACAAGAATTATTTACAATTGAGAATGTTTCTTGATAATCTCCGCCCTGTGGGTCGCCGGGACTTTCCGGCGCCGTTGACCGGTTGACAGAAACAGCGCGGAGGGATTGATGGCAAGGGGCAGTGCGGCAAGGAAAGCGAAGTTCGGCTTCAAGCAGTTCGTGTGGGGCGCGTTGGCGCTGGCGGCAGTGGCAAGTCTCGTCGCGCCCGTCCCGGGACAGGCGCAGCAGGCGGTACTGAACCTGTACTCCGCGCGGCATTACCAGACCGACGAAGCGCTCTACCGGACCTTCACCGAGCAGACCGGCATCAAGATCAACCGCATCGAACTTGGAGATGAACCGCTGCTGCAGCGGCTGCAGAGCGAGGGCGCCAACAGCCCCGCGGATGTCGTGCTACTGGTCGATGCCGCCCGGTTGTGGCGGGCGCAGATCGACGGCCTGTTCCAGCCCATCGATTCGAAGATTCTGAACGAGCGCATTCCTGCCAATCTGCGCGCGAGCGACCGCAGCTGGTACGGGTTCTCGACGCGGGCGCGGGTGATCGTCTACGACAAGGCGAAGGTCAAGCCGCAGGAAGTCGATACTTACGAGAAGCTGGCCGATCCGGTGAACAAGGGGCGCGTGTGCACGCGCTCCGGCTCGCACCCGTACATGCTGTCGTTGATCGGGGCGATGGTCGAGCGCAGCGGCGAGCCGGCTACCGAGCAGTGGGCGCGGGGCATGGTCGCCAACATGGCACGGCCGCCGCGCGGCGGCGACACCGACCAGATCCGCGCCGTGGCCAGCGGCGAGTGTGGTGTCGCTCTGACCAATACCTACTACTGGGTGCGACTCATGCGATCGAGCGATCCGAAGGACAAGGAGGTCGTCGCCAAGGTCGGCTTCATCTGGCCGAACCAGGCGACGTCGGGCACGCACGTGAATATCTCCGGCGGTGGTGTGGCCCGCCACGCACCGAACCGTGCCAACGCGATCCGCTTCCTCGAGTACCTCTCAAGCCCGCAGGCGCAGGCCTACTTTGCCGACGGCAACAACGAGTGGCCGGTAGTCAAGGGCGTCGAAGTGAACAACCCGGCGCTTGCCTCGCTCGGCACGTACAAGGCCGAAAGCGTGCCCGTGTCGTCGATCGGCAAGGGCCAGATCGCAGCGCAGCGCATCCTCGATCGGGTCGGCTTTCGCTGAGACCGACGTGCGCTCCGGCCGGATACGCCTTCTGGGATGATGCGTTCCGGCAACCGGGGCGCAAATGGACAAGCCTGATGTTCTGATCATCGGCGCGGGCCACAACGGACTGGTCTGCGCCGCCTATCTCGCCGCAGCAGGGTTGAAGGTCCGCGTGCTGGAGCGCCGCAGCGTGGTTGGCGGCGCGGCGGTCACCGAGGAGTTCGTTCCCGGCTTTCGCAACTCGACCGCCAGCTACACGGTCAGCCTGCTCAACCCGATGGTGATCCGCGACCTGCGGCTCGTCGAGCGAGGCTTGCGGATCGTCGAGCGGCCGTTCTCCAACTTCGTGCCGCTTGCCGATGGCAGGTTCCTGAAGTTCGGCGGCGAGCTGGCGGCGACGCAGGCGGAGGTCGCCAAGTTCTCGGCGGCCGACGCGCAGAGGTTGCCCGTCTACTACGCGCAGCTCGATCGCGTCGCTGAGCAGTTGAAACAGTGGGTGCTGCAAGCGCCGCCGAATCTCGGCGGGCCGTTCATCGTGCAGGGTTGGCGCGATCTCATCTCGGCCGCTCGATTGCTCTGGATCTACGGCCGGATGCCGCGCGACGGCCAGAGCGATCTCATCAACTTCTTCACCAAGAGTGCCGGTCACTGGCTCGATTCCATCTTCGAGTCCGAGCCCCTGCGGGCAGTGCTGGGCTGGGATTCCGTGGTTGGCAATTACGCCAGCCCGTATGCTGCCGGCTCTGCGTACGTGCTGCTGCACCACTGCTTCGGCGAGGTCAATGGCAAGCCGGGCAAGTGGGGCCACGCGATTGGTGGCATGGGGCGAATCTCCGAGCTGATGGCCGACGAGGCACGCGCGCGGGGGGTGCGCGTCGACGTCGACGCCGAGGTGGCGCAGGTTCTGGTGGAAGGCGGGCGCGCCGTCGGCGTGCGGTTGGCGAGTGGCGAGGAAGTCCGCGCTCGGGCGGTGGCTGCCAACGTCAACCCGAAGCTGCTGTACCAGCGGCTGATCGAGCGTGACGCGCTGCCGGCACAGTTCGCCGCGTCGATCGACCGTTATCGCTGCGGCTCAGGTTCGTTCCGCATCAACGTGGCCCTTGCCGAACTGCCTGCTTTCAGTTGCTTGCCAGGCACGCAGGCACAGCCGCATCACGGCAGCGGTATCGTGTTCGCCCCATCGCTTGCCTATATGGACCAGGCCTGGCGCGATGCCGAGGCGCAGGGATTCGCTGCGGCGCCGATCGTCGAGATGCTGATTGCAAGCACCGTCGACGACACGCTGGCGCCGAAGGGCGCGCATGTCGCCAGCCTGTTCTGCCAGCATTTTCGGCCGGACGCCGACTGGAACAACCTGAAACCACGGGCCGTCGAGGCGATCTTCGACGTCGTGCAGGCGTACTGCCCGAACTTCCGTCGTTCGCTGCTCGGTGTTCGCGCGCTGTCGCCGCTGGACCTGGAGCGCGAGTTCGGTCTTGTCGGCGGCGACATCTTTCATGGCCAGCTGTCGCTCGACCAGTTGTTCTCGATGCGGCCGGTATTTGGCTACGCCCGATATCGTGGGCCGCTCTCCGGTCTGTATCACTGCGGCGCGGGCGCGCATCCGGGCGGCGGCGTCACCGGCGCTCCGGGACACAATGCCGCCATCGAAATTGCGCGCGACCTCTGCTGAGGGAAAATGCGGTTCGGTGCAGTGGCTTCGCGCCCATAGAATCGCGCGCTTGGCGACCCTGCAAGGACGGCGCGCGGCGCATGTTCGATTTCTCAGCCGAGGCCGGCTTGGTCGGCCTGTTCATCGCCAGCTTCATATCGGCTACCGTGCTGCCCGGCGGCTCGGAGGTGGTGCTGATCGCGGTGATCCATGAGCACCCGGAAATGCTGCTGCAGGCGGTTGCCGTTGCCACGGTCGGCAACACGCTCGGCGGCATGACCTCCTACCTGCTTGGCCGCCTGATTCCCAACCGCGCCGACAGCCGCGCCGTCATCTGGCTGCACCGATACGGCTACTGGGCGCTGCTCCTTTCGTGGGTTCCACTGTTTGGCGACGCGCTCTGCGTGGGCGCGGGCTGGCTGCGCTTCAATCCATACGTGTCCCTGCTGCTGTTCGCGGCCGGCAAGTTGCTTCGCTACGTGCTGGTGGCCGGCGGCTGGGCATGGATCGAGGCGGTCGTACTGCCGATGTTCTTCTCGTAGAGCACAGGCTCCAGAGCCGGTTGCAAAGGCGGGCTCCGTGGTCCCGGTTCGTATAATCGACGCAATTCTGCGGAGACACCCGGGTCATGAAAATCCTTGTTTCGGTCAAGCGCGTCGTTGACTACAACGTGAAGGTTCGCGTGAAGTCCGATGGCAGCGGTGTCGACATCGCCAACGTGAAGATGTCGATGAACCCATTCGACGAGATCGCCGTCGAGGAGGCCGTGCGGCTGAAAGAGGCGGGCAAGGCCACCGAGATCGTGGCAGTTTCGTGCGGCGTGGCGCAGTGCCAGGAGACCCTGCGCACCGCCATGGCCATCGGCGCTGACCGCGCGATCCTGGTCGAGACCGATGCCGAGG
>Ga0209253_10003883_pt1 | contig 13079 bp, 9 predicted proteins | sample FrelakmetBRP12BR_FD_187145 | JGI IMG/M metagenome (GOLD analysis project Ga0209253, IMG submission 187145) | Freshwater lake sediment microbial communities from the University of Notre Dame, USA, for methane emissions studies - BRP12 BR (SPAdes)... | ecosystem: Environmental > Aquatic >...
TGGGCTGTTCCTCGGGCTTCTTCTTGTCCTTCTTGGCCTTGTCCACCTCGGCCTTGACCGGGGCGATCGTGAAGACGACGAACTTGCCGTCGACCGTGACGACGGGCCGACCGCCGCGGGCGGCGCGGAACTCCTTGTCCGTCTTGAGATTGAGGACGACCAGCTCACCGTCCCCGTCCTGCGGTGCGAGGGCGTAGGCGAGCCACTGGCCGTCGCGCGAGAGCTGCGTCCCCTGGATAGAGCGCCAGCCGTCGTAGGCATCGTAGCTCACGAGCTTCTTCGTCCCTGCGGGCGCGCCGGTCGCGGCGGCGAGCGGCAGGATGAGGGCGATGACGACAAGGATCCGAACGAGCGTGAGTCCGTGTTTCTTGGTCATAGGGCCTCCTCGGATAGGTCGGGGCTGTCCCCGGCGGGGACCGTCCCTCTCGTCACCCTGGGCGGGATCGGCATGAGACGTGAATATATCAACGCCGCCTCCGGCCGTCAACCAAGCTTCAGCGAAGGAAGACGAGCAGGGCGTCGCCGACCGCGCGCTCGCCGGTGAGGTCGGACGGGCTGTTGACGACGCGGTCCCGGACGACCATCGTCGTCGAGCCGCCGCCGTCCATGTTGACGGCTTCGACGGCCCCGAGCTCGAGGAGGAGGGCGGCCAGCTCGGCGATGGTCATGCCGACGCTCAGCTCCGGCTGGCGGCCGTCCACAGCGACGAGGATGATGTGGCCGTCGGCACGGACCCCGATCGCCGTCCGCGGATGGCGGGCGTCCGCGAAGCCCGAAGGGTAGATCCCGGGATCGGGCGGCCCGGCGGAACGGCCGCCTCGGACGAGCCGGGGCCCGCCGCCGATGACGAAGTCCGGCGGGAACGCGGGCCGGGGGCTGAAGGCGGCCTCTGTCTTGGTCTCGACGCGGGTCCCCGGCCTGAGGTTGGAGCGGACCCAGGCCGCCGCCTCTCCGTGGGCGGAGAGGACACCGCCGTCCCGGGGTATGACCGCCCCGCCGACCGCCTCGACGACGCCCCCGACGCGGCCTTTCGCGAATGTCGCTTCGATCCCTTGGGGGCCGGTCAGGGTCGTCCGGTCGAATCCGGGAGTGAACAGGATAAGTTCGTTTTCGAGGCGGGGCCGGTTGATGCCGTCGATGCGGCGGCGGGCCTTTCCCGCGGCGACGGCCTCGGCCCGGAGATCAACGTCGACGACGGCCAGCCGCGTCCGCGGGCCCTTGTTGGACACGGCCAGGCCGGGCCGCCTGCGCGACGGCTCGCTCAGGACCTTGCCGGACGTGATGACGATCCCGGCCGGCTCGCCCCGGTAGGGGCCGTCCGTGCGGAAGTAACCGCCGTTCGTCGCCGCGAGGGCGCCGCGGCGGCGGGCGATGGCGCTCGTCGTCTCGACGCCGACGCCGCGGTCGTGGGCCCGCCCGAGGGCGAGACGGACCTTCGAGGGATCGCAGACGAGGACGTTGATGACCCAGCGGTCGGGACCGAGGCCGCGGCCGAAGTCCCCGCGCCGGATCTCGACATGCTCGACGCCCGGGGCGACCGTTCCGGCGCGCCGCGTATCCGGCGGCCCTTCGGGCGACTGCTGCGCCGGCTTGGCCTGGGCGGGCAGAATGGAAGATAGAGCGAGGAGGATACTGAAGACGGAGAGGACGAAGCGAAGCGGATAGCGAGGCCGATATCGACAAGCCCGGACGCCGGCCGGCGCCCGCGGCCTCATCCCGGATCGATGGCGGGCTCCGCTCACCTCATCCCGTGAAGTAGAGGTATGCGGCCAGGATCAGTGCGAGGACGATGACTGAGCCGATGATGTCGCGGGCCTGCCAGCTGGCCCGGGATTCCTTCTTGTGCTCGGCCGTGACCGTGCCGTAGGTCAGGCCGCTGATCTTCTCGTAGTCCGGTTTTTCCGTCAGGTAGCTGACGACGATCATCACCAGAAGGCTCACGAGGAAGATGATCAGGCTGTAGTACTGGAAGAAGATATGGTTGACGATCCACAGGAACGAGCCTTCGGCGTACGAAAACCCCTGAATGAGCTTGACCGGCGTGTCGACGGCCAGGCGGAAAAGCCCGAGCGCGAAGCCCGTGCCGAGCGCGGCCAGGCAGCCCTTGGCGTTCAGCCGCTTCATGAAGACGCCGAAGAAGAAGACGACGAAGATGGGCGGGGCGAGATAGGATTGGACGCCCTGGAGATAATCGTAGAGGCCGCGGCCGCCGCGGATGACCGGGATCCAGAGCAGGCCGATGAGGACCATGACGCCGGTGGCGACGCGGCCTATCCAGACGAGCCGCTCCTGGGTCACCTTGGGGCGCAGGCGCTGGTAGAAATCCATGGTGAAGAGCGTCGCCGCGGCGTTGAAGGCCCCGGCGAGCGAGCTCATGAGCGCCGCCAGCAGCCCGGCCACGACGATGCCGCGAACGCCGACCGGAAGGACCGTGGCGACGAGCATGGGGAAGGCCTTCTGGGCGTTGGCCCGGACGAGCTCCGTGCCCGTGCCGAAGAGCTCCTGTTGAAGGGGCTGGTTCAAGCCGCTCTTGGCCAGGGCGAAGGCGATCATGCCGGGGATGATGAAGAGGAAGACGGGCAGGAGCTTGAAGAAGCCCGCGGTGATGGACCCCCGGCGGGCTTCCCGCTCGTTGGGGGCGCCGAGGACCCTCTGGACGATGTACTGGTCGGTGCACCAATACCAGAGGCCGATGATGGGCGCGCAGAAGAGCATGCCGATCCAGGGGTAGTTGTCATTGAAGTACCAGGCCATCCGGCCGGCCTCGTGGACCGGGGCCCAGGTGCCCTCGATCCCGGCGGGGACGAGGGGCTTCCAGAGGTTGAACATCTCCGAGCCGGCGATCTCCCGGAGCTGGCCCCAGCCGCCGAGGGCCTTCAGGCCGAAGTAGGTCACGAGCGCCGAGCCGATGATGAAGATGAACGTCTGGATCGCCTCCGTGTAAGCGACGGCCTTGAGTCCGCCGAGTACCGTGTAGAGGCCGGTGACGAGGATGACCAGGATGGAGCCGATCCAGAAGCTGTCGAGGCCGAACAAGTTCATTTCAGGCAGGAGGACGCTGAAGACGATGCCCCCGGCGAAGATGCCGACGGCCATCTTGGTCAGGACATAGGCGACAAGCGAGATGAGGGACAGGACGGTCCGGGCGGCCGGGGAGAAGCGCCGCTCCAGGAACTCGGGCATGGTGAAGACCTTCGAGCGCATGTAGAAAGGCACCATGACCCAGGCCAGGACGAGCAGGCACCAGGCGTGGAGCTCGTAGTGGGCCATGGCCACGCCGTCGGTGGCGCCCGACCCGGCCAGCCCGACGAGGTGCTCGGCCCCGATGTTCGAGGCGAAGATCGAGGCGCCGATGATGAGCCAGCCCAAGTGTCTGCCGGCCAGGAAGTAGTCGGTCGACGTCCTCTGCTTCTCGCGCATGACCTTCCAGGCGATGCCGAGGATGATGGTGAAATAGACGAGGATGATGATCCAGTCGAGGGGTTTGAGTACGCCCATGTCCGCTCCTTGTTCGGAGGATTCGCGGTCGGGGCCGATTTTACATCATCGCCGCCCGCCGCTGAAAGCATTTTTTCGAGAGACTCGGCCCTTCGGCTTCGCTCGGGTATCGCCCCTGGCTCCCCGGCCCCCCGGGAACCAGTCGTCCGGTTCCCCCCGCTGCGCGGGTCCCCTCTCCACGGACGGGGATCTTCGGGGCGACAACCCTCACCGCCTTGTGACGAGGCCCCCGTAAATGGCGTTCAGCAGCGGCGCAGAAATTCAATCGTCGTCGGTGACCAGTGTCACGGCCCAGGCCGGATAGGGCGCGGCCGGGCCCTTGACGGCGTGCCAAAGGATGCGGTTGAGCATATCCTCCGGACAGGCGTCGATCCGCCGGAAGTTCATGCGCCCCGAATGGATGGCGTGCTTGCGGAGCAGGGGATCGGTGATCTTCTCTTTCGGCGGGTTCATCGTATCCAGACGGATATTGTTGGGGACGGTCGTGAACGGCGTGTCGTCCGGCGTCTCCGTGAAGCAGTCAAACATCGGCGTCGCCGTCGCGTCGAATTGGTTCATCGGCGGCAGGCCGAGGATCTGCTCGATCGTCCGCAGGATGCTCGTCGTGTTGTACTGGGTGCTGACGACGGCGCCGCGCTTCGTATAAGGGCTGGCGCAGTAGGCCGTCGTGCGGTAGCCGCTGACATGGTCCCAGCCGTTCTGCGGGTCGTCCTCGATGCCGAAGATGACCGTCTCCTTCCAGAAAGAGCTCCGGCTGAAGGCCTCGACGATGCGGCCGAAGGCGAGGTCGTTGTCGGCGACACAGGCCTCGGGCGTCGGCGAGCCCTCGCTCGTCCCGCTGGTGTGGTCGTCGGGCAGGCAGACGAGGATGAGCTGGGGCATCCGCCCCTCCTTCTCCCACGCGGCGATCTGGTCGGCGATGTAGCGGGCCCGCCAGACATCGGGGACGGCCATGTTCCAGCCGAGGGTATCCTTCGGCGAAAAGGGCTCGACCGTGGGGATGGCCGGGACGCTGCCGATGCGGACCAGGCCCCGGCCGTGGCGGTACTCGTCCCAGTAATCGGCCCACTGGGGGTCGTTCTTGCGGGCCGGGTCGGCCCAGCCGCAGGCGGGCATGGTGAACTCGCCGAAGTTCCAGAGCGAGACGCCGTGCCTGAGGGCGTTGTCCCAGATGAAGCCGCTCGGCGCGTAGGCCAGGGCGTCGATCTCGTCGGGGCCCATGCCGTCGGGGTAGCTCCGGGGCCAGCCGGCGAACGACCGCTCGACGTAGTCGGTGCTGAAGGCCGTCGTCGACCATTGGTGGCCGTCGGCGCTGAGGATGCCGCTGCAGTAGGTGTTGTCGAGCAGGACGAACTCGCGGACGAGCTTGTGCTGGTTGGGGGTGACCTCCTCGCCGAAGATGCAGAGGGCCGGGTCGCCGTTCCCGGCGGCGACGTCGCCGAGGACCTGGTCGTAGGTCCGGTTCTCCTTGATGACGTAGACGACGTGCTTGAAAACGCTCGGCTCGCCGATCCGCTCGGGGACGGGCCGGGGCGGCTGGCCGCGGCGGGGCTTGCTCAGGGCCTGGGCCATGCGCTCGCGGCGGTAGTTGGCGTAAACGATGTCTGTCAGGTCCCAGAGCTCATCCTGGCGGAGGAACGGGACGATCGAGACCGAGCCGCCGTGCTGATGGCTATTGAAGCCGGGGGTGCCGGACGGCTCGGAGGCCGCGGGCTCGGCGGCGTGCCCCTTGATGTTGGCGACGAGGATCGTCCCCCGGGCGGCGTTGGTGGCTAGGGCCCCGGGGAACCAGCCCACGGGGATGAGCCCTTTCAGCCGCGACTTCCGTTTCTTCGGGCTGAACTTGATGGCCGCGACGGCGTTCTGGGTCCCGTTGGCGGCGTAGAGCGTCTTCCCGTCTGGGGCGAAGGCCAGGGCGTTCGGGGACGCGCCGAAGAGGTCGGCCGGGCTGGCCTTGACCCAGATCGTCTCGACGACGGCGTCGGTCGCGGCGTCGATGACGCTGAGATTGTCCGACGCGGAGTTGGCGCAGACGACGTAGCGGCCGTCGGGCGAAACGGCCAGGGCCGAGGCGTGGAGATGGACGAGGATCTCGGACTTGAGGCCGCCGGAAGCGACGTCGATGACGCTCACGGACCCTTCGCTGGCGATGTGGCGCACGGGATCGATCCGGACCGTCGTTCCCCTTCCGGCGGGGCCGGTGAGGTCGCCCGGCTGCGGCCGCCGTCCGCCCCAGTTGCTGACGTAGGCTTTGGCGCCCACGAGGACGACGTCGAACGGAGCGACGCCGACGTCGAACGTCCGCAGGACCGCTCCGCTCCCCGTGTCGATCTCGAGGAGGCGGTTGGACAGATTGCCGCAAACGTAGAGCCGGCTGCCGTCGGTCGTCAGGGCCAGTCCGGCCGGGATCTCCTCGGCCCGCTTGGGCGCATCGGCCGGGGGGAGGGGGATCGTATGCGACGGCTCGACCGTCCCGTCCGGATCGACGGCGAAGACCTTGATGCTGCCGTCGACGTTGCTCATATAGATCCTGCGGCCGTCAGGGGCGAAGATGAGGCCGGTGTAGCTGAGCTGGCCTTCGAGATCGGGTTCGAGGATCATCGGGGAGACCGACTGGGGCCGCTGTTCCTCCTGATTCTCGGCCGGGAGGACGACCTGCTGGCGGATCATCCCGGTCGCGGCGTCGGCGACGATGATCTCGTGCGTCTTCCCGGCGACGACGAAGAAGGTCCCGTCGGGCGAGAGGGCCAGGGCCTGGGGCCTGAGGCCCGGCAGGGAGAGCTGGATCCCGACCGGCGTCGCGATCTGGTTGACGGGGAGGACCGTCCGGCCCGGCCCCTTCTTGCCGACCGTGTCCCGGTCCTGGGAAGGGGCGGGGGTCCGGCTCGAGGCCGATGCCGAGAGGGACACGAGGATCGCGGCCGCCGCGGCGGCGGCTCGGAAAGACCCCGACGTCATCGCACCTCCTACTTGATCAGGCGCTTGCGCATCATCCGGATGGAGATCGTGAAGACGATGGCCGCCAGGACGGCGAGGCCGGCCAGGCCCCAGCCGAGGCCGGCCTCCGGCTCGCCGGTGAAGACGGCGCGGGAGATCCGGACGGCGTGGGTCAGCGGCAGGAGCTCGGCCAGGGTCTTCATCCAGCCGGGGAAGTTGTCCAGCGGGAAGAAAACTCCCGAGAAGAACAGCATCGGCGTGATGACGAGCTCCGTGTAATAGCTGAAGAAGTCGAAGCTCGGGGCGAGCGACGTGACGATCATGGCCAGGGCGCCGAAGAGGATGCCGATGAAGGCCATGAAGACGAGCAGGACGGCCAGGCGGAGCGGCGAGGCCGGAGCGACCCCCATGGCCAGCGCGACGGACATCATGAGCGTGCCGCTGATGAGGCCGCGGAACGACCCCCAGGCGATGTCGCCGGCCACGGCCTCGTCGGCCGAGACGGGCGTCGCGATGAGCGAGTCGTAGACCTTCTCGTGGACGATCTTGATATAGGTCCCGTAGAGGCACTCGAAGGACGAGGACATCATGACGGCCGTGACGAGGACCCCGGGCACGAGGAAGTGGAGGTAGGGCCTGCCGCCGAAGGCGCCCATGTAGGCGCCCATGCCGACGCCGAAGGTGATGAGATAGAACAGCGGCTCGATCAGGGAGACGAGGAAGGTCGGCACGACGAAGCGCTTGTAAGAATAGAGGTTGCGCAGGAAGACGTAGCCGATCCGATAGGACAGGTTCATTCGTGGAGGCTCCGGCCGGTGAGCTTGAGGAAGACGTCCTCGAGGGTGGCCGGCCTGTTCAGGGTGTTGGGCAGGTCGAGCTCGAGGAGCTTCTTCATGAGGCCGTGGCCCTCGCGGCAGTAGAAGTAGAGGGTGTCGCCGACGCGCTCGTGGGCGCACGGGAAATCGGCTAAATGGGCGAGGACCCGGGTGTCGTCCTCCGTCGGGACGCGGACCTCGACGACCTCGCGGCCGATCAGCTCCTCGACGAGCGTTGCCGGCGACCCCTCCTTGAGGATCCGGCCCTGGTACATGACGACGATGCGGTCGCAGAGCTGCTGGGCCTCCTCCATGTACTGGGTCGTCAGGACGAGCGTCGTGCCCTGGGCCTTGAGCTGGCGGAGCCGCTGCCAGATGAGGTGGCGGGCCTGCGGGTCGAGGCCCGTCGTCGGCTCGTCGGCGACGATGAGCCGCGGCCGGTTGATCAGGGCCCGGGCGATGAGCAGGCGCCGTTTCATCCCCGTCGACAGTTCCGAGATCTTGCTCCCCGCTTTGGCCTCGAGCTCGACGAAGCGGAGGAGCTCGCCGATCCGGGCTTTGGCCTCCCGGCGGCCGATGTCGAAGAAGCGGGCGAAGACGATAAGGTTCTCGCGGACGGTGAGGTCGTTATCGAGGTTGATCTCCTGAGGGATGACGCCGGTCATCTTCTTCAGGGCCCTGTTGCCGATCCCGGAAGGCAGCCCGCCGACGGTAAGAGCCCCCGAGGTCACGGGCGAAACGCAGTGGATCATCCGGACGGTCGTCGTCTTCCCGGCCCCGTTCGGGCCGAGGAAGCCGAAGCACTCGCCCTCGCGGATGTCGAACGAGATGCCGGCCACGGCGACGAGGTCGCCGTACCTCTTGGTCAGGCCGGAGGCGGTGACGAGGATGCCCATGCGCCGCCCCTCACATCCTCTCGAGCAGGGCCTTGAAACGGGGGTGGCCGCGGAGGGGATCGAGGTCGCCGTCGTGCTCGTACCAGCCCTTCTGGAGGAGCCCGCCCTTCGCGGCCCGCTCCAGGCAATCGATGGCTTCCTCGATGTCCCCGGCCAGCGAATGGATGCAGCCGAGGTTGTAGAGGAGCATCGGGTCGTCGGGGTCGATGCGGCGGGCCCGGCGGGCCCAATCGAGGCCTTTAGCCCGCTCGCCCAGCCCGACGAGGCCGTTGGCGCCCATGTAGAGGGCCCGGGCGTCGTCGGGGTGGAGGTCGATATGACGCTCGACGAGGGAGACGCCGCGCCGGCGGGAGGCCTGGGCGTCCTCGTGGCGACCGAGCTCGTCGTAGATGTTGGCGACGAGAAGGGGGGCGTAGAAGTCCTCCGGACGGACCCGCATGGCCTGCTCGTAGAGGGAGACCGCCTTGGCCAGGTCCCCGCCGGCGAAGGTGTGTCGGGCATAGAAATACCACGCTTCGAAAAGCGTCGGGTCGAGCTCGATGGCCTTTTCGAAGGCCGCCTTGGCCTCCTCCTTGCGGGCGCCGAGCGATAGGGCCATGCCGAGCGAGGCCTGGGCCTGGGCCAGTCCCGGGGCCAGCTCGACCGCCCGGCGGCCGGCGGCCTCGGCCTGCGCCCGGACCGCGTCCTTGCGCTCGGCGTAGAGATAAATGTAGGACCAGCAGTCGGCCTGGCCGGCATGGGCCAAGGCGTATTCGGGGTCGAGATCGGTCGCCCGGGAAAAGAGCTGCAGGGCGAATTCGATGTCATGGCGCCCATAGCGATAGAAGAAGCTCCGGCCCTTGAGGTAGTAATCGTAGGCCTGGACGTGGCTCGTCGGGACCTCGGCCAGGGCCCCCCGCTCCTGGGGGCTCAGCGTGATCCGCAGGGCCCTGGCGATGTTGCGGGCGATCTCCTGCTGAATGGCGAAGACGTCGCGGAACTCCCGGTCGTAGGATTCCGACCAGAGGTGGTAGCCGCGGGCGGCGTCGATGAGCTGGGCGGTGATCCGCAGGCGGTTGTCGGACTTGCGGACGCTGCCCTCGAGGATGCTGTCGACGCGCAGCCGGTTGCCGATTTCGCGGAGGTCGGCCGGCGTCCCCTGGAACTGGAACGACCCGGTGCGGGAAGCGACGCGGAGCCCCTGGATGCGGCAGAGGGCGTTGATGATCTCCTCGGCGATGCCCTCGCAGAAATAATCCTGGTCCTTCTCCCGGCTCATGTCCGTGAAGGGCAGGACGGCGATCGACGGGACCTCGACCGCCCGTCCGGCGGCCCCGGCCTGGCGTAGGGCGTCGAGCTCGTCGCGCAGATCGCGCGCGGAGGCCATGCGATACCGGGGCTCCTTCTCCAGGCAATGGTGGAGGAGGCGGTCCAGCGGGCGGGGGAGGCGGGGATTGAGCGCGACGGCCGATCGGGGCTCCTCTTTGAGGACGCCGGCGATCCTGTCCGGCCCCGTCTTCCCGCCGAAGGGGAACTGTCCCGTCGCCCATTCAAAGAGGACGACGCCGAGCGAGAAGATGTCGGTGCGGTGGTCGAGGGGCTCGCTCCTCAGCTGCTCGGGCGACATGTAGGCGATCGTCCCGGCGAAATCGGAGTCGATCGTCGCGGTGCTCCCTTCGTCCCGTCCGATGAGCTTGGACAGAGGGAGGAGGATCCGGGCCAGCCCGAAATCCAGGATCTTGAGCGTCCCTTGCGCGTCGATCATGATGTTCTGGGGCTTGAGGTCCCTGTGGATGATCCCCCGGGCGTGGGCGGCGGCCACGGCGTCGGCCATGGGGACCGCGACCTCGAGGAAGCGGTCGAGCGTGACGCCGCCGGGCTCGATGAGCTTCGACAGGGGCTGGCCGTCGACGAACTCCATGGTGAAGAAGCTCGTTCCCTCGGCCTCGTCGACGGCGAAGATCGTGACGATGTTGGGGTGGCTCAGGGCGGCGACGGCCTTGGCCTCGCGCTCGAAGAAGGCCCGCCGCTCGGGATCGGCGACCGCGCCCCCGACGAGGAACTTGACCGCCACGTCGCGCTCGAGCTTGAGGTCTCGGGCCTTCCAGACGGCGCCCATGCCGCCCTCGCCGAGCTTCTCGATGAGGCGGTAGTTGCCGAGGACGAGGTCTCTTTCCGGGTTCATCGCGGGTCTTTTCTCTAAGACCTTACAGGAATCCCCGAAGATCTGTCAACCAGGCACCGGATTGAAAGGACGGGCGACGAAGTGCTAAAATAGATCTATGGCCGGAAGAAGGAGCGTGCGATGAGCGAAGTCATCTATATATGCTCGGTGTGCGGAAAGCGGGTCAAGGCCAAAACGGGGAAGCCGATCCCCCTGTGCTGCAGGAAAGACATGGAGCCGCTGCCGTTCTGCACGACACAACCCCATCCGGAGATGGCCCGGAACTATGACGAGGACCTTCCCTGTGACGACGGGACGCTGGCCAAGCCCAAGCCGGCGCCCAAGCCCGGGAAGACGTAAGATCCGCCCGGGCCTCAGGCCTTTTTCGCCTTGACGACCACCCGGTCGTAGATCGCCAACCCGATGACGGAGAGGACTCCGATCCCCACGATGATGAGCCACATCGTCACCGTGTCGACGGGCCGGCCCTCCTTGAGCGGCGTGTTGATATAGCGCTCGAAGAGCCGGCCGCCGACCGGGCCGCCGATCATGCTGGCCAGGGCGATGGGCAGGCTCTGGTAGCCCAGGTACAATCCCTCCTGCCCTTTGGGCGCGATGGCTCCGATGTACTCGAAGACGCGCGGCGAGGCCATCATCTCCCCGACGGCCATCGCGGCGATGGAGACGATCATGAAGATCCCGGCGATGGGCAGGCTCAGCCCGAGCACGGCCGTCTTCTGGCTGGGATCCGAGAAGAACAGGGACGGCAAGGCCATGACGAGCATCCCCAGGGTCATGACGATGGCCCCCATCATGATCGTCTTGATCGGGAGCCAGCGCTTGACGAAGCGGGTGATGAGGAGCTGGAAGCAGACGATCATGATCGGGTTGGCCAGGGTGTAGAGCTCCATCGGCGCCTTGGGATCGATGTAGCGGATGAACAGGGGCATGAGGTTGTAGACCTGGATATAGAGGAACCAGAACATGCCCAAGGCGACGATCAGGAAAAGGAACTTGACGTTGCCCAGGACGACGAAGATCCCCGCCAGGGCCTGGCCGAGGGTCCGCTTTTGGACCGTCTGCCCGTCCTTGATCCCGTCGCTGACGTACTCCGGCTCCCTGTAGATGACAAGGGTGACGAGCAGGCCGATGAGGGCAAAGGACGTCGCGGCGTAGGTGAAGATGGCCGGGATGCCCAGGCTCGTCCGGATGAAATACGAGACGCTCCGCCCCGTGATCGAGCCGATGTTGATGACCATATAGAAGACGCCGAAAGCGAGCGTCGCCCGCGTGCCGGCCGTCTTCTGGATCGTGCCGGCGATGCAGGGCTTGACGATCGAGCCGCCGATGGCGATGAGGACGGCCCCGAGGACCACGGGAACGGTGAAGTCGACGGCCTCGGCGGCGCCCTTGCCGATGAGGCCGGGCCACAGCCGCTGGACGTTGCCCATGACGAAATAGCCCAGCGAGATGAGCACGAAAGAGATGGAGAGCGACCGCTTGAAACCGAACTTGTCGGCCAGCGTCCCCGAAAGGATGGGCATGAAATAGATGATGCCCCAGAGCACGGTGCCGTTGAGGAAGGTGGCGAAGCTGGGGGTCATGCCCAGGGACTCCTTCAGGTAGATGACCATGAAGGAGGCCATGGAATAGTAGGCGGCCCGCTCGAAGAGCTCGATCGTGTTGGCCGTCCAGAAGGTCGCCGGGAACTTCGGCTTGGGGGTCGATGGGTCGGTCATGCGTCCTCCTCCCGAGGGGGGCGTTCGGTATCGCGGCTAAAATAAACCAGGCGTCGCGCGGGAATCAAGGGATATTTGGACGGCGGGAGGCCCTAGAGGAGGGCGAGAGCTCTCTCTTCGAGGCGCCGGAGGAGGGCGTCGCAGCTCTTCCGGTCGGGCGCTTCCAGCACGACGATCAGAGCGGACCGCACCCGAACGGCGCCTGCCGCCTCCCCCGATTCGAGCTCTTCGACGACGCGGGCCGACTTCGGATCGAAGCCGCCCGGGAAGAAGTCCCGGCCGAACCGCCCGTAAACCTCGGCCGCGCGAGCCTCGGTCGAATAGGACACGATAAGGACGAGCGCCTCCCCGCCGCCCGCGCGGTACCGGGCGAAGACCGCCTCGGCCTTCCCGTCGAGCCCCAGGACCTTATCGTCGGCCAGGTAGTAATGGGCGTTGAGGGCCGCCTGACCGCGGATGCGGGCGACGCTCGAGGCGATCAGGCCCTCGGCCGGCAAGACGTCCCGGAGGGGAGGGCCGCCCGGCGCCTGGGCCGGGGCGAAGGGACTGCCGTATGCCGGTCCGACGGCTCCGATGATCACGAGAACCAGGATGATACGGGTCATGCGGACCTACTCTATCCAATTCCCGCCGGACGCGTCAATCCGCGCGTTTTTTTGCGTTGTCGCCGTTCCAGGAGAATGATAGAATCCTCAAAGGAGGTTGAGGTGCTCAAGAAGCTTATGCCCAAAGACGATTTTTATTTTACCCATCTCGATCGGATCGCGGAGAAGATCGTCGAGGGGGTCCGCATCCTCAATGAGATGCTCGAGGCCGGCGGCGCCTACGGAAAGTACGCCCAGCGCCTCAAGACCGTCGAGCACGAAGGAGACGAGTTCGTTCACGCCCTCCTGTCCCGGCTCCACAGGACGTTCATCACCCCCCTCGACCGCGACGACATCCATATGCTCGTCTGCGGCCTGGACGACGTCCTCGACACGGCCGAAGGGGCCGGCGCCCGGATCGACATGTTCCAGCCCCGGCACGTCCCGTCCGAGGCCAAGGACCTGGC
>Ga0209253_10003884_pt1 | contig 13077 bp, 10 predicted proteins | sample FrelakmetBRP12BR_FD_187145 | JGI IMG/M metagenome (GOLD analysis project Ga0209253, IMG submission 187145) | Freshwater lake sediment microbial communities from the University of Notre Dame, USA, for methane emissions studies - BRP12 BR (SPAdes)... | ecosystem: Environmental > Aquatic >...
GGGGTGGAACTGCCGCCGGTCCCCACTGTGTCTCCGCCCTCTGCCCCGACGGTGTCGGGATCGGGAACGGCGCCGCCGGGGCCGACTGTTTTTTCCCCGTCGACTTCCGAGCAGGCTGCCGCCGTTCCCACGAGCACGGCCCCAACTCCTTCGGGGCAGGCCCGGGTGACGGACATCAGGTACTGGTCGGCACCCGACTACACCAGGGTCGTTATTCACGTAGACGGCCAGGTGCCGTACACGAGTCGTCTGCTCCGAGCCGATCCTGGACTGAAGACCCCACCCCGACTCTACATCGACATCGAAAGCTCGCGCCTGAGTCCCTCGGTGCCGAGTTCCATCCCCATCGGGGACGGCCTGCTCCGTCATGCCCGAGTAGGACAGCATACAGCCGACGCGGTCCGGGTGGTCCTCGACATCGAATCCATCGAGCGTCACAAGATCTTTTCCCTGTACGACCCCTACCGGATCGTCGTCGACGTCACCGGGGAGAGCAAGGCCCAGCCGCCGGCCCCCGAGCGGGGGACGCCCTCTACGCTCTCTCTGGCCCAGCAACTCGGTCTGGGCGTGAAGAGGGTTGTCATTGATCCTGGACACGGCGGCAAGGACCCTGGCGCCCAGGGCTCGGGGGGACTGGCTGAGAAGCATGTTACCCTCTCGATCGCGAAGAAGCTCCGGGATAAGCTCACGAAGGAGCTCAAGCTGGAAGCGATCCTGACCCGGGGGACTGATGTATTCCTGCCCCTCGAGGAACGTACCGTCATCGCCAATACGAGGAAGGCCGACCTCTTCATCTCCATCCACACCAACGCAAGCCGGAACAAGGAGGTGAGAGGCATCTCCACCTACATCCTGAATGTGGCCACCGATCATGAGGCGGCCAAGCTCGCCGCATTCGAGAACGCGGTCTCGACCAAACGAATTAGTGATCTCGAGAAGATCCTGAGCGATCTCATGCTGAACACCAAGATCAGCGAGTCAACCCGACTCGCCCACATGGCTCAAGATGGGATGATCCGGGCACTGGACCCGAAGTACAACGACGTACGGGACCTCGGGGTGCGACAGGCGCCGTTCTACGTGCTCATCGGCGCGCAGATGCCCTGCATCATGGTAGAATGCTCCTTTATCAGCAACCCGATCGAGGCGAAGCGGTTGGCGAGCCCGGCCTACCAGGATATGGTAGCCAGAGGGATCGTGAACGGCATTCGCTCCTACATCAAACAGATCGAAACGGGAGCCGGGCAGGGTTGACGCCCGGCAGGCTGTAGATCAATAAAGGGCTGTCATGGATAGGGAGATCAAGCCCGGAGCCGTGGTGGAGTTTTTCGACGAGAAACGGCTCCTATGCGCCGTTTGCCTGGAGGTCCGGGACGGTCGCCTCCAGGTGCTTACGGAGCAGAATAGGCAGGCGAATGTTGCGAGCAAGCGAATCCTCCGGGTGGATGAAAGACCGCTCGATCTCCGCCAAGGTCGCGCCGAGCTCCTCGCCGCCCTCCAGGAGAAGGTCGCCAGGCGCCAGGACCTCATGACCCGCGTCTCCGTCGAGGAGCTGTGGGATCTCCTCCAGGAGGAAGAGGAAGGGTTCGATCCCCGGCAACTCGCGGAGTTCTGTTTCAGCGAGGAGGTCAGTGGCGACCATATCTCGGCTGTACTCCGTGCCCTCCTCGGCGATACTCTGTACTTCAAGTACCGGAATGGGCTCTTCTATCCCAACAGCCTGGAAAGGCTGGAACAGGTCCGGCTCCAGCTCGAGCGGGAGGCCCAGAAGGAAAGGGAGCTGGCCGAGAGCAGCACGTGGCTGGCAGCGGTCTGGCGCGGGGAGACGGTGCCGGCACCGGAGAGCCGAGATCGCTACATCCGGATGATCATGGATCTCTACCTCCATGGACCTGAGGCGCCCACATACCAGCATGCCAAGGCGGTTTTAAGCCTGGCGCAGATCCCCCTCCCCCAGGGCGCCTTTCAGGTTCTGGTGCAACTTGGCGCCTGGCGGGAGGACGAGAATCTCTACTTCCATCGCTTCGGCATCCAGGAGACTTTCCCGCAACCGGTGATGAACGCCGCCGACCGGGTGGAGCACGAACTGGCGCCGGTGGTTTCCCTCGGGACCTACGGGGAGCGCGAGGATCTCACCGCCCTTGAACTCCTCACCATCGACGGGCCCATGACGCGAGACTACGACGACGCCCTGAGTGTGCGCACCCTCGACCACGGGACCGAGGTAGGGATTCACATTGCCGACGCCGCCGAGTTTGTGGCCCGGAATGGTCCCTTGGACGAGGAGGCCCTGGAGCGAACCACATCCCTCTACCTCCCGGACAGCAAGATTCCCATGTTGCCCCCGCTTCTCTCTGAGGGTCTCTGCAGTCTCAAGCAGGGTGAAAATCGTCTCGCCCTGAGCCTCCTTATCCGCTTCGACCAGGATGACCGGCTCCTGGACTACCGCTTCACTCTGAGCCGGGTGCGCGTGCACCGACAGCTCACGTACACGGGTGCCAACGATCTCATGTCCGCTGACAGGACCCTGGCCTATCTCTTTCGCTTAAGTACTCGGCTCCGGCGGCAGCGAATCGTCAAGGGAGCGCTCCACCTGCCCCTCCCCGAGCTGCGTATCTGGGTGAACAACAATGGGGTCATCCACATCAGCAGGGTCGACCGCGAGACCCCTTCTCAGGTGGTGGTCTCCGAGCTCATGATCCTTGCCAACGCCCTGGCAGCGGCGGAACTCGCCGCCCGGGGAGTTCCCGCCATCTACCGGAGCCAGGAGAAACCCCAGGAGGTTCTCTTCGACGGAGACACGGACGACTTTTACCTCAAGTATCGCCAGCGACGATTCCTGAGCCGGGCCGAGCTGGGCATTACCCCGAAGCCCCATAACGGCCTGGGCATGGAGGCCTACACCAGCTGGACCTCGCCCATTCGCCGGTACGTGGATCTCGTCGTCCAGCGCCAGCTCAAGAGCATGGCCCTCGGCGCTCCGCCCGCGCACGATCGAGACGCCCTCGGCGAGATCGTGGCCAGGGTGGCCCTTCCCCAGAGCCGGGCTCAGCTCATCAAACGTCAGTGGACGCGCTACTGGATACTCAAGTACCTGGAGCGGGAACGGATCAAGACGCTGGACGCGCTGGTGCTCGACCAGGGCGTGCGGAACTACTACCTCCTGCTTCCCGATTACCTTCTGGAGGCCAACATGCCGCTTGCGGAGGGGAGGGGGCTGAAGCCGGGAGATCACTTCCGGGTGGAAATCGTCAGGGTGGATCCCCGGGAGGAGGTGCTCAAGCTCACCATGGTGTGAGCAGGAAGCCCTTTCCCCATCGAGGGGAGAGGGCCTACCCGCCTCAGGCGAGTAAAGGTGAAGGGTCGTTATTTCTGCTCTTTCTGTGCTACCGGCTGGAGCAGATAGGCCTCGATGAACTCGTCCAGGCCTCCATCGAGGACGGCATCCACGTTCCCTTTTTCCACCTGAGTGCGGTGGTCTTTTACCAGCCGGTAGGGCTGGAGCACATAGGAGCGAATCTGGCTGCCCCAGGCGATCTCCTCGAGGGAGTCGTGGATCTGTTGGAGCTTTGCCGCTCGCTTCTGCTGCTCCCGCTCGTAGATGCGGGCCCGGAGCACCTTCAGGGCCAGATCTCGGTTCCGGTGCTGGGATTTCTCGTTCTGACACTGGACCACGATCCCGGTGGGGATGTGGGTAATCCGAACGGCTGAGCTCGTCTTGTTCACGTGCTGGCCGCCCGCACCACTTGCCCGGTAAGTATCGATTCGGAGATCGGACTGCTTGATATCGACGACGATATCATCCGCGACCTGGGGATAGACGAATACGGCGGCGAAGGAGGTGTGCCGTCTGCCGCTCGCGTCGAAGGGGGAAATGCGCACGAGGCGATGAATCCCCTTCTCCGCCTTGAGGAGGCCGTAGGCGTACCGCCCGCTGGCGGTAAAGGTGACGCTCTTGATTCCCGCCTCCTCTCCCGCCTGCATGTCGATGATCTCGGTTTGGAAGCCCCTCTTTTCCGTCCAGCGCAGGTACATGCGCAGGAGCATCTCGGCCCAGTCCTGGGCCTCCGTGCCCCCGGCCCCGGCGTTGATGCTCACGATGGCGTCCAGATGGTCGTCGTGGCCGCCGAGCATCTGCTCCATTTCCTGAGCGGAGATCTCCGCTTCGAGGCCTTTCAGCTTCCGGCTGATCTCCGTCAGCTCCTGCTCGTCGTTCTCCTCAACCGCCAGCTCCAGAAGAAAGGTGACGTCCTCCAGCTCGCTGCTCAGGCGCTTGAACCGTTCGAGAATATCGTTGAGACCGGCTCTCTCCTTAAGGACATGGCGCTGCTGCTCCAGGTTGTCCCAGAAGCCGTTCTTGGTCATGATCGCCTCGATCTCCTTCAGGCGATCGGATTTTCCGTCGATGTCAAAGGTGACCTCGGAGGTCGGTGAGGCGTTTTGTGAGTGCGTCGATGCGGGTTTTCAGCTCTGAACTCATGTAATTAGTCTCCTTCAATTTTCTGCCCATCTTCAGTGAAACACAAATTTCACCGTTTGTACAGGGGAGTATGCCAGTTCCATGCCCTTTGGTATTATCCGGGGCGGCGGATCAGAGGGATCACGAAGGCGATTCCGCTCACAAGGAGGCAACCCAGGGAGAGCCATTCGCCATAGCGGCAGTAGAAGGTCTGCCCGGACCCGACGGGCAGGCTGCCGGTCAGGCCTCCTTCCTCGAAGAGACCGGTCTCTTGGAGGATGCGGCCCGACGGATCGATGAGGGCGGAGATGCCGGTATTGGCGCAGCGGACCATGGGTACTCGGAGCTCGACGGTGCGAAGCACCGCCATGGAGAGGTGCTGGTAGGGGGCGCTCGTCCGGCCGAACCAGGCATCGTTGGTGATGTTCACGAGGAGGTTGGCGCCGTGCCGGACGAGATCGCGACTGAGCTCCGGGAAGATGGCTTCATAGCAGATGAGAATGCCTGGTCGGGCGGCGGGGAGGTTCATGACCACCGGTCGATCGCCGGCGGCGAAGTCCCCGGCCGCCTCCACCAGCCGGTGGACAAAGAAGAGGACGCTCTGGAAGGGGACGTACTCGCCAAAGGGAACGAGGTGCCTCTTGTCGTAGTACCCACCAATCCGCCCCCGTTCGTCGAGGAGATAGGCCCGGTTGTACAACCTGAGGCGGTCCCCCTGACGCCGAACGGCAGGGCTTCCGAAGAGGAGCGGGGTCTGGAGAGACTGCACCTCCAGAATGAGGACCCGGCTGAGCTCCCCTTCGCCGAGGAAGGCGAAGGGAGTTGCTGTCTCCGGCCAGACGACAAGCTGGGGATTGTCGCGTTCCACCGTCTCCCTGGTGAGCCGCAGGTATCGCTCTAGGGTAGCCTGCTGGAAGGCTGGCTCCCACTTGGTCTCCTGGGGGATGTTCCCCTGGATGAGGGAAACCTTGAGCGACGGAGAGGATGAGGTCTCGAGAGTGCCGAGGCGCCAGCGGCCGTAACCGTACTGACCGAGGATGATGGCCGCGGCGAGAGTCACCGGCAGGATGGAGGCAAGGATCTGTCGCCGTTGCATGAGAGTCGCGAGTGCGTGGAAGAGGAGGGCATTCACGGTAACCAGGAGAAAGGATATCCCGGCCGCCCCTGTCAGGTCGGCCACCTGAATGAGAGGGAGGAAACGGTACTGGCTGTATCCCAGGTTTTCCCAGGGGAAGCCGCTGAAGAGCCAACCCCGCCCGAACTCCAGGGCCACCCAGAGAAAGGGCGCCACTGGAAGCCACGGAAGTCCTCCCGTCCGAAGCCGGCTCAGCCCGGTGCAGAAGAGGCCGGGGTAGAGGGCCAGGTATGCCACCAGCAGGAAACAGACGGCAACGCTCGCCACGAAGGGCAGGTTGCCGTAATGATTGACGACGAAGACGATCCAGTAGAGGAGGGTCAAGCCATGGACAAGGCCGGCAAACCAGCCGAGCTTGAAGCATGCTGCCGGTGGTGAGGATTGGACGACAAAGAGAAGGGGCAGGAGGGCGCCCCAGGCCAGAGGGCTGAGGCTGTACACAGGAAAAGAAAGGGTGAGAAGAAGTCCCGTAGCGCCGCTCAGGAGGATCGCCTTGCGGTCAGGGAGAGAGAGACGAAGCATACCCGGAGTTCCCTCACAGTTGGCCCCGCCGGGCCTCGCTTCACCGGGACTGATCCGGTGCTTGGCTCACGGGTTAGACAGGGCTAGGCACTAGCGGGCGTTTCAAGGGAGCCGGCCCGCGGGTCGTGGAGCCTCACCCGGACCGTGTGGATCTTCCGGGCGTCAGCCGACTCGACAGTCATCTCGAGGGGGGCGTATTCAATGGTCTCCCGGGGTTGGGGGACCCGGCCCAGGAGGTTGATAATGAACCCTCCGACGGACTCGAAATTCCCCTCCGGGATCTGCACTCCGAGATGCTCTGCCAGCTCCTCGATATCCAGGCGAGCATCCACCAGCAGGTCACCGTCGGGGGTGGGAATGATGCGCCGTTCCTCCGTGTCGTGCTCATCGCGGATCTCACCGACAATCTCCTCCAGAATGTCCTCGATGGTCGCCAAGCCGGCGAAGCCGCCGTACTCGTCGATGACGATGGCCATGTGCGACTTCCGATCCCGAAGCTCCTTTAGGAGCTGGCTGATTTTCTTGGTCTCGGGAACGAAGTGCGGGGTACGGAGGAGACCCTTGAGATCCACCTGCTCCTGGCCCCAATAGGCGAGGAGGTCCTTGACGTGGAGGATGCCGACGATGTTGTCGCTGCTCTCGCTGAAGACCGGAATCCGGGAATGTCCCTCCTTGATGGCGGTTTCGAGCAAGGTCCCGATCGAGGTGTCGGAGCTGGCGGCGACGATCTCGGTTCGGGGCACCATGATCTCCCGGACGGTCGTATCCCGGAAGGAGAGGATGCTCTGGATCATCTCTCCCTCGTCCTCGCTGATGACCCCTTCCTGCTCTCCGGCATCGATGAGATGCTGGATCTCGCGCTCGATGTCGGGATGGGAGAACTCTCTCCGGCGCCCCATGCTCAACATGCCCGAGAGCTTGCGCCAAAGGCTGCTAACGAACCCCTCTGCCAAGGATTTCCCCACATACAGGACTAGCAGGCTGGTGACATACCTTCCGAGCCAGCCCCGGCTGCCACTCAGACCTGGCTCTGGCCCTGCAGGGCAGGGCGATCTACTCGGCAACGCCACGCTAGGGCGTGGTCGCATCACTCAAATCTTAACTGCCGGTTTTTCCTTTTGTCAAATCCGGGCCGTCGACCGGTAGGCGAGGATCTTGAAGACCAGCTTGGCGGCGAGGAAGTCGGGGGCGGGATTCCCGGGCTGCGGGCAGAGCTCCATGACATCCGCCCCAATGAGACGTCGGCGTTGACATACGAGGCGGACCAGGTCGAGGATCTCATACCAGTGGAGGCCGCCCGGTTCAGGGGTGCCCACTGCCGGCATCTCGGCGGGGTCGAAGACATCGAGGTCAATGGTGAGGTACACCTCCGGGCCGAGGTGGGCGAGAACCTCTTCCTGCCAGTTGGGCCGCCGCCGAATGTCTCCGGCGTAGAACACGGGAAGGTCTTGCTCCTGGAGCCACCGATGCTCTTCCACGCTCAGGGCGCGAATGCCGACTGATACCAGGGAGCCGTAATCGTTCGCGAGGCGCATGACGCAGGCGTTAGAGTAAGGAGTCCCCTGATAGGTCTCCCGCAGGTCGCCGTGGGCATCGAGGTGGAGGATCGAGGGACGATCGGCTTTTCCGCCCACCGCCTGGATCATGCCCAGAGAGAGGAGGTGTTCGCCCCCGAGCATGAGGGGAAAGAGACCCGCAGCGAGGGCCTGTTCTCCCAGGGAGCGGACCCTAGCCACCATGGCCGTGGGGCCGCCCGCATCCACCTCCACCTCGTCGAGGGTAGCGATCCCGAGCTCCTGCATCTCCTGGCACGTCTCTTCGTCGAAGAGTTCGAGCTGCTGCGAAGCGCGCAGGATGGCGGCCGGACCCTGACGGGTGCCGGAGAGGTAGGTGGTCGTGGCATCGTACGGCACTGGAACGATGAGGACTTTTGCGTTCTTCGGGTCCCTGACTGCGGCGGCCGCACCGCCGAAAGCCGCTGAACCCGTCGCGAGAGCGGGAGAGAAAGGATGAAGGGGGTTTCGAGCTGTCATGACGGGTGGAGGTCGGTTGCAGGGTGCCCGTTCCCCGCGTGCGTGATCCGTTCTATGCTGACGTGGCCCCAGCCCGCATTATGCACGAGCCACCTGCTGCGACCGCGAATCTGGCCGTCCTTCCGGGCGTCCTCGGGTCTCGAACCTTGCGACGTACTGAAAAGTGCGTCTCAGATCCGAGCCCCTGCGGTTGCCCGGTGGCACGGCCATCTCCACGATCTCGCTACGGCGCCCCGTGCATAATGCGGGCTACGTGAAGGTATTAGTCCAGGTGGTTGAAACGACAGGACCGGTCTTCACCCTGAGCGCCGGCCGGAGAAAGCTCGTCGAAGCGGTGGAGAAATCGTGGCGACCCTCTCCGGGTCTTTCGGACTTGCCGGCGATACGGCCTGCGACGAGCTCCATTCGCCCCGCGCTCAGGACCGAGGGCGGTCGAGTCGAGACCAGCCCTGACCTCGGCAAACCATGTACAGGAAACCGTACGTGGGGTCTTCCGACCGAGCCCCAAAAGGTCGGAGCTTCGAGGGGCAAGCGCGCCGCACCCGCCACATCGAGTGGCTCAGCAGGGCTCGACGCGAAGGCGGTCCTGCTGAACGATGTGGGCGGTGGCACGAATGCTCTTCGGAAACTCCAGACCACGGTCGAGCACTCTGGTCTCGCTCTTCGCCACCGCGAACATCTTCTCCACATAGGCTACGGCCCGGTCGGCATCAAAACTCTTACAGGAGAAGATGTCCAGGCTGAGATAACCCTTGTCAGGGAAGGTGTGAATGCTGATGTGGCTCTCAGCAATCAGGACAAAGCCCGAAATCCCCCAATCCTCCGGCTTGTTGGCCCCGTCATAACGAAAGACGTAGGGGGGCATGATTTTGGTCATACCCATATGGGCGGGGTACTCACTCAGGAAATTATAAATGAGCGACAGATCCTCGAGGCGGCTCCGGTCGCAACCGTAGCCGTCTACCATAAGGTGCATACCAAAACCGTACTCAGGCTTTCTCAATTTAGCCACCTCCTTACCCTGCTGAAGTTGGTTACCCCGGCACTTTCAGGAACCTCCCAACCCCTTTCAAAACACGGGCGGTGACACGATCCATAGTATTCTGGCAACCGCCTTTCCCGTGTTCTGCAACCGGTGCTCCCGGTCGGAAGTGAAGTAGAAGCAATCCCCTTTCCGCATCCGGTAAGGTACCTTGTCTACCCAAAGGGTCACCCTTCCCTGTAACAAGAAGCCGAATTCCTCGCCCTCATGGGCTGGTTGGATCTTGGTGTCGCTACCCGGCTCCAGGCTCACGAGGACCGGGTCCATGATCCGACTCTGAGCGCTGGGGACGAGGACCTCAACCTTCATCTCCTCCGTGGAGGCGGAACTGAGCACTCGAGCCTTCGTGTCGAACAGGACTCGCTCGTGCTTCACGTCGCGGAAGAAATCAGCGAGCTCCTCCCCGAGAACGTCGAGGATACCCTTGAGCGTCGCGATCGACGGCGAGGTCAGATCGCGCTCAAGCTGGCTGAGGAACCCCTTGGTCAGATACGTGCGATTCGCAAGCTCTTCCAAGGTGAGGTTGTTGGCCTTGCGCAACCTCCTGATCTTCTCCCCTATCTTCAGACTCGTTTCCACGGTTCAGAATCACTAAACAGAAAGTTTAGCAAAAGTTTGCTCTTTCTAAATTCTGCGTAAGCTTTTGTCAAGGGGTTTTTTTACCCTTCGCCGAGATTTCTTGACTCTTCTTCCATCTCAGCCAAAGGACGGGGAAGAAGACGATGATTAGGAGGCGGGGTTCGGGCTCAGGATTCGCCTTGTCGCGTACCTCGCCCTGTGGCTCCCGACAACCACAACCTGAGGCGCGAGGAGGGCGGGACGACAACGTGCTAGGTGGTCGGGAGTGTTGTTGATGGGGGAGGCGCGGCGTCCTCAGCATTCTCTTCGGTGATACACACCTGGTTGCCGCCGTTGTGCTTGGCCCGGTACAGTGAGATGTCGGCGCTCCGGAGCAGGCGCTGGACATTTGCCTCGAAGGCATCCGCCGTCCCCCGGAGCCTGGCCATGCCGATACTGATGGTGGTGGGCGAGAGGTGGCAGTCGCCGTAGCGGCTCCGCAACCGTTCCGCTACCAGTAGGGCCTGTTCCCTGTTGGCGTGAGGAATGATAACGGCGAACTCGTCGCCGCCGTAACGGTAGCCGGAGTCGACATTTTTCCGGATGTGAAGACTGATGATCTTGGCGAGTTCCTTGAGGGCCTCGTCGCCCCGTTGGTGACCGTGCCGGTCGTTGTATTCCTTGAAGCTGTCGATATCGATGATGAGCAGATAGAGGCCGTAGTTCTGCCTCGAGGCCCGAACCGCCTCGCTCCGCAGGCTCTCGTCGAAGTGACGACGATTGTAAAGTCCGGTGAGTCCGTCGCGCACTGAGAGCCTCTTCAGCTGTTCCCGCAGGGTTCGCTCGCGGATGATGCGGTTGATCTTGGCCTCCAATTCGTTGACATTGAAGGGTTTCGAGATGAAGTCGCTCGCCCCCGCCTCGATGACGTCGGTATACCTGTACTTGTTGTGGTAGCCGGTGAAGGCGATCACATCCACTTCTCGGAATTCCCCGTGGATGCGTCTGATCAATTCCATACCGTCCATGCGGGGCATGTTGATATCGGTGATGACGATATCGAAGGTGTTCTCGCTGAGCCGCGCCAGGGCCTCGACGCCGTCTGCGGCGGTGAAGCTCGCGTGACCCATGCGGGTGATCACCTCGTGGAGCAATTCACGGAGGTCCCGGTCGTCGTCAACGCTCAGAATGGAGCACTGCATCCGCATGTCCTGGTCCATGGGCACCTCGTCTCACAGTGAACGCGGAGTATAGCACTTTTCATCCCAAGTTTCAAAGATGCTTGAACGGAAGCGCGACAGCTCTCTCGTACCGCTCTCGGAAAAGAAATCGCGTGATTTGTGCCGCCAACAGAAACCGCCCTGCTGAATGGCAGCGAGTTCCGCTCGGTTGGGCCGTACCGGTTGACCCACGCCACAGAATTCTGCTAAGAACACGGAGTACCGACCAGAGTGCAGTCTCCAAACTGAAATCGGGCGGAGTGATGGCAAAGATAACCGTCATCTACAAGCGAGACAAGTCGCTCGCAGCTGAACTCGGGCTCGAGATGAAGCATTGGCTGGAGCAGCGCGGCGTGGAGGTGTACCTTCGGGAGAATGTGGCCCGCCACCTGCCGGGGGATAAAGTGGAAGATCCTCCCCTCCAGATACCGCCGGAGAGCATGGCGGTGGTGGTTCTCGGTGGTGACGGCACCTTCTTGAGCGTTGCCCGACTTGTCGGTAACCTTCCCGCTCCGCTGCTCGGAATCAACATTGGCGGTATGGGGTTCCTCACCGAGGTGAACCTCAGGGATCGCTACGTGCTCCTCGAGGAAATCCTGGCCCGGCGGTACGAGGTGGAGGAGCGCATGCGCCTTCGCGCCGCCCTCGCGAGAGGCGGTGAGACCGTTGCCGACATCACCGTGCTGAACGACGTGGTGATCAACAAGGCGGCCCTCGCCCGTATCGTCGACCTAGAGGTCTCCATAGACGGCCGCTATTTCACCACCTACCGGGCCGACGGCCTTATCGTCTCGACGCCCACCGGCTCGACGGCCTACAATCTCGCCGCTGGCGGCCCCATCGTCTTCCCTACGGCGCGAGCCATCATCCTCACCCCTATCTGCTCCTTCTCGTTGAGCAACCGTCCCCTCGTGCTGCCCGGAACCTCCCGAGTGCAGGTGGAGGTGATCACCAAGGAGACCGAGGCCACCCTGACCGGAGACGGACAGGTGGGCGAGCTGCTCCGGCCCGGCGACCGGGTAACGGTGGAGCAGGCGCCTCACCCCCAGAGGCTCATCAAGACCCGTCAGGAGGACTACTTCAGTACCCTCAGAAACAAGCTCAAGTACGGGGAGGTGTAGCGGGCCGCCCCACCCCTGCGGCGTGCGGTGCCATGGTGCGAGACTGGGTTACCTGCTCGGCAAAGGGCATCCGCCGGGACCGATGAAAAACATCTTGCGAACGGGGGAGATGGTGTGGTAGCTGTTAGCACCTTTTGCCGGGACGGGCCAGCCCGCATTATGCACGAGCCACCTGCTCCGACCGCGGATATGGCCGTCCTTCCGGGCGTCCTCGGGTCTCGAACCTTGCGGCGTACTAAGAAGTACGCCTCAGGTCCGAGCCCCTGCGGTTGCCCGGTGGCGCGACCATCTCCACGATCTCGCTACGGCGTCTCGTGCATAATGCGGACTTAGATGTCCGGGCTTCAAACCTGCGAGAATGGGCAGGACTGGCGAAGATGGCCGACATCGCTCCGCTCAGGGGATACCGCTATAACCAGGACGTGGTTCCTGACCTCGCCGCCGTGGTGACGCCTCCCTATGACGTCATCTCGCCGGCTGAACAGGAGATGTATCATCGTCGCCACCCCTACAACATGGTCAGACTCATCCTGGGAAACAAAGAGCCGGGAGATACGGAGGAGCGCAACTGGTTCACGCGGGCCGCTGAGGCTCTCAGGACCTGGCGGGAACAGGAGATTCTTCTGCGCGATCCACAGCCGGCGCTCTACGACTACGAGATCGACTACTCTGAGCCTGCCGGTCTCGCCAAGACCCGGCATGGGTTCATCTGTCTTGTGCGCCTCCAAGAGTTTGCCCACGGATCAATCCGGCCCCACGAACGGACCTTCGCCGCGACCAAGTCTGAGCGCCTGAAGCTCATGTGCGCCTGCAACGCCAACCTCAGCCAGATTTTTGCCCTCTACTCCGACCCCGCCGAACTCGTCCGGGGACAGCTCAGGGCGGGGCGGGAGGAGAGGCCCGTCGTCGCTTTCACCGACGAGACGGGAAACCGTCATTGCCTATGGCGGGTGACGGCTCCGCAGGTGCTCAAGGGTGTGGCGACGC
>Ga0209253_10003885_pt1 | contig 13072 bp, 12 predicted proteins | sample FrelakmetBRP12BR_FD_187145 | JGI IMG/M metagenome (GOLD analysis project Ga0209253, IMG submission 187145) | Freshwater lake sediment microbial communities from the University of Notre Dame, USA, for methane emissions studies - BRP12 BR (SPAdes)... | ecosystem: Environmental > Aquatic >...
CGACGAAAGGATCGGAAATGGAAGTGAGCACCAGGCCGATGGCCTTCGTGCGCCGGACTTTCAGGCTCTGCGCGACCGCGTTCGGGGTGTAGCCCAACTCGCGGGCCAGGCGGCGGGTGGCCGGCGAGGCCGGGACCGGTCCCTGGCGCGGGCCGGGGGCCTGGGAGGCGACGGCGGCCGGCTCCGGCACGATTGCCGCCTTTGGGACCGCTGCGGACGGTTCGGGGGCCGCCGCGGGTTTTTCCCCGGACGCGGAGAAGGTCATCAGCACCTGCCCGACCTTGACCGTGTCGCCGGCCTTGACGAGGATTTCAAGAACGGTGCCGGTGGCGGGGGAGGGGATTTCGACCGCGGCCTTGTCGGTTTCAACCTCCAGGATGATGTCGCCCTCTTTGACCGCCTGTCCCACGGCGACCCGCACGGCAAGCACCTCTCCCTCGTGGATCCCTTCCCCCAGGTCCGGGAGCTTGAACTCCTTGGCCATGTTCGCCTCCTTTTACGCCGCCAGCAGCTTCCGGGCTGCGTCGATGATGCGGGGAACTCCCGGCAGGTAGTATTTTTCACGGTTGAACAGCGGGATGACCACGTCGTAGCCGGTCACCCGGGCGACCGGGGCCTCCAGATGGAAAAAGGCCTTCTCCACCAGGCGGGCCACGACCTCGGCCCCCGGCCCGAAGCTGCGCGGCGCCTCGTGCACCACGGCCACGCGCCCGGTCCTGCGGGCGGATTCCACCAGCAGGGAATCGTCCAGCGGCGAAATCGTCAACAAGTCGATCACGTCCGCTTCGACGCCGTGTTTTTGTTTGAGTTCCTCGGCCGCCTCCAGCGTCGGCCGCATCATGGCGCCGTAGGAGATCAGGGTGAGGTCTTGGCCGTCGCGCACGCGCTGGGACTTCCCGATCGGGAAGGTTTCTTCCTCCTCGGGAACCTCTTCGCGGAACGCGCGGTAAACGGCTTTGGGCTCGTAGAAGATGACCGGGTCCGGGTCGCGGATGGCGCTGACCAGCAGGGCCCGCGCGTTGCGGGGGCCGGAGGGGATCACCATCTTGAGGCCCGGGATGTGCGCCCAAAAAGCCTCACGGCTTTCGGAGTGATGCTCCAGGGCGCGCACGCCGCCGCCGAAAGGCGCCCGCAGGACCATGGGGACGTGGTACCGCCCCTGGGAGCGCCAGCGCAGGCGCGACGCATGGGCTTCGATCTGGTGCATGGCGTAGTAGCTGAACCCGTCGAACTGCATCTCGCAGACCGGTTTCAACCCGTAGACGGCCATGCCGATGGACATCCCGGCGATGGCGGACTCCGCGAGCGGGGTGTCCACGACGCGGCGCTCCCCGAAGGCATCGATGAGGCCATCGGTCACCCGGAAGACGCCGCCGTCCACGCCCACGTCCTCGCCCAAGACGATGACGCTGTCGTCCTTTTCCATCTCCTGACGCAGGGCCAGGTTCAGGGCCTGCACCATGGTCATCTTAGGCATGCTTCTCCTCCTTCTGCGCCTCGGCCATGAACCGGATGAAGTCGGCGCGCTGCTCTTTCAGGTAGTCCGGCATCTCGGCGTAGGCGTGCTCGAACATGAGCAGGGGGTCTCCCAGGCCCTTCATCTCCTCCTCCGCGCGCTCCACCGCCGCCTGGATCTCGGCTGCAATCGCCTCCTCCTCGGCCTTGACGGCGTCTTCGTTCAAAAGCCCTTTGGCGATGAGGTAGCCCTGGAAGCGGGGGATGGGGTCTTTCCGCCGCCACGCTTCCACCTCGGCGTCGCTGCGGTAGCGCTTGGGGTCGTCCGCGGTGGTGTGCACGGCCATGCGGTAGGTGACGCACTCGATCAGGGTGGCGCCGCCCCCGGCACGCGCCCGGTCGACCGCCTCCCGGGCGGCCGCATAGACGGCCAGAATGTCGTTGCCGTCCACCTGGATCCCGGGGATCCCGTAGGCACTCGCTTTTTGGGCCAGGGTTTTGGAGCGGGTCTGCTTGGCGCGCGGAATCGATATGGCCCACTGGTTGTTCTGGCAGACAAAGACCACCGGCAGTTGGAACACACCGGCAAAATTGAGGCCCTCGTGAAAATCCCCCTGGGAGGTTGCACCGTCGCCGAAAAAGGTCATGGCGACGTCGTCTTTTCCGCGGTATTGCATGGCCCAGGCGATGCCCACGGCGTGCAGGATCTGGGACCCCACCGGAACGGATATCGGCATGTCGTTGCGGTCGGCGGGGATGCGGCTGCCTTCGTTGAGGCCGTTGTTGTAGACGATGATGCTCTCCAGGGGCCGGCCGCGCCAGATGTCGGCCGCCATTTCCCGGAAGGCCGGGACCACCCAGTCCGAGGCCCGCAGATCGGCGACGGCGCCGAGATGGGCCGCCTCCTGGCCTGAGATCGGGGGGAACGTCCCGATCCGTCCCTGGCGCTGCAGGCTGAGCAGGCGCTCGTCGAAGCGGCGGGCCAGCAGCATCGTCCGATGCAGCTTAAGCAGCGTGGTCGCATCGATGGCCGGCTCGAGGGATGGGTCGACCTCGCCCTTCTCGTTGAGGATCGACAGGTGGTCAATGCGGTCCGGCAGCTCAATCGGGGTTTTCGGCATACGAGCGTCCTTTCGTCGAAAACGAGATGCAGCAATTCATGTGATTATTTCCCGAAGAATATGTGACGCCATCAACTCGAGTCAAGAGGAAGGCGTGTCTGTCGCGACACGCCTGACAGGCATGCGCGAGGAGAATGGGGCGGGGCGCGGAAGCAAACGGCGCGCCGGCATTATGGCGTTTCCTGGCACACCCCGGCATAGGGAGTACATCGTGGACTGTCGGAAGATCATCGAAACGGCCGAAGCATTATTCGGCGGGCATCATTCAACAATTTCGAGCAAGGCGCGCTTCTTCTGCTTGGCGGAAGTGGCGCCGAGGATCGTGCGAATCGCCTTGGCGGTCCGGCCCTGTTTTCCAATAATCTTCCCCAGGTCCACCTTGGCCACCGTCAACTCCAGGATGGTGGCCTGGCTGCCTTCAAGCACGTTCACACTGACCTGTTCCGGATAATCGACCAGGGCTTTGGCGATGTATTCGATCAGCTCTTTCATGGGGTCCCCTCTCTCCGTTGCAGTTCGAAGTCAGCCGCGAGAGCTAACGTGAGATATCTGAAGCCAGAACGCGAAGATGGAAAACCGGCCACGGGAAACGGATTGTATTTTTCTTACCACGAGTGTCTTGATAGTTGCAATAAGATCATCAAAAAAAGAATTAGATTCATTTTCTCTTGTTTTTTTCATTTGAAAATTCTAACTCCTTTGCCAACAGCAAACAGCGCAACCGGCCACTCAATCACCAGAGGAGAAATGTGATGGAGTTTTCAATCCCCCTTCATCTGAGCGCGGAAATGGAACATTTCCGGGAATTTTTGCAGGGACCCATGTCATCGCGCTTGTCGGACTGGCACCGTCAAGGGGAACTGCCGAGGGAATTTTTTGAAAAAATGGGTGAAGGCGGCTGGTACGGGTTTGAAGTTTCCGAAGGTCGTTGGGCCAGGCGGCCGGCCCTCCGGGAGGCCCTCATCGCCGAGGAACTCGCCAGAATTTCGCCCGGTGCGGCCATTGCGGCACTGGCTCATGCGGACCTCGGAATGATGGGAGTCTGCCTTTTCGGCTCCGAAACGCTGCAACGCCGCTACGGACCGGCCGCCGTGTCAGGCCGAGCGGTCATGTGTCTCGGCAACACGGAAGGCCAGGCCGGGAGCGATGTGGCGGCCGTGGCTGCGCGCGCGGTTCCGGATTCCGGCGGCTGGCGGCTGAGCGGAGCCAAGTCTTACGTGACGAACGGTGCCGTCGCAGACCTCGCCGTCGTCACGGCGGTGACCGACGCCGAAGCTCCGCGCAGCAACCGGGTGTCGATGTTCCTGGCGGACCTGGGCGCCGAGGGCGTCAAACGCACCCGGCTGAGCAAGCAGGTGTGGGTGCCGTCGGATTTGACCCGGCTTGAGTTTCAGGATGTTTTTGTTCCGGAGGACCACCTGATCGGGCGGCGGGGAAAAGGGCTGCAGCAGGTGCTCTCGATCTTCACCCACAGCCGGGTGGCGATCGCCGCCCTCACCCTGGGCACGGCGGCCGGCGCTTTCGACCTGGCCGTGAAACGCGCTGTGAAGCGCACCGCCTTCGGCCGGCCGATCGCCGATTTTCAAGCCAAGTCCTTTGAGATCGCCGACCTGCACGCCGGGATCGAAGCCGCCCGGCTGATGCTCTGGAAAGCGTGCTGGAAGGTGGACCGGGGTGAGGAGTTCCGGGAGGAGGCCTCGCTGGCCAAATACCTGGCGGTGGACATCGCCCGCAAGGCAACCGTTTGGTCGGCGGACATGTTCGGCGCGGCCTCGGTCATGCGCGACCACCCCATCCACAAGTTCCCGATGGACGCCTGGGGCGCCTCCCTGGGCGAAGGCACCCAGGATGTTCAAAAGCTGATCATCTTCCGCGAAGTCATGAAGCGCTACCGATAAAGATTTTCGGCGAGCGCGCCGCGCACGCTGAAAATCTTTAGGGTTGCAAAACGATCTTGCCGAATTGCCGGCCCTCCTCCATCAGGCGATAGGCCTCGATGCCGTCCCGGAGGGGGATCACCCGGCTGATCACCGGCTTGAGCTTGCCCTGCCGGAGAAGTTCGATCACGACGCGGAAATCCTGATGGTTGCCCATGGTGCTGCCGATCAGGCTGATCTGTTTTCCGAAGATGAAGCGGATGTCGATCTCGGCCATCGGGCCGCTGGTGTTGCCGACGATCACGATACGCCCCCCGCGGGCCACGGCCTGCATGCTGCCCGCGAGCGTCGCCCGGCCGACGTTGTCCACCACCACGTCGACGCCGCGTTTGCCGGTCAGCTTGAACACTTCCCGCACCCAATCCACCCGGGATCGATCGACGACGACATCGGCTCCGAGGGAGCGGGCCTGCACCGCTTTTTCTTCACTGCTCGCAACGGCGAAAACGACGGCACCGGCCAGCTTGGCGATCTGGATCGAAAGGCTGTTGACTCCGCCGCCGGCGCCGACGACCAGAACGGACTCGCCCGCTTGGAGGGCGGCCCGGTGGATCAGCATGCGCCAGGCGGTCAGCCCGGCCAGCAGCGGGGCTGCCGCCTGCGGGAAATCCAACCCCTCGGGCATCGGCGCCAGGTTTTCAGCCGGCACGGCCACGTATTCGGCCGCCCCGCCGCGCACGTGTTCGCCGAGAATGTGGTAGCCGGGGCTGACCGACGCCTCCCCGCGCCGCGTGTACTCGTCCTGCACCCGGTTGACCCCGGGATCGACCACCACCGGCTGTCCGACCGACCAGCCCGAGACGCCCTCGCCGACGGCGGCAATCTCGCCGGCCACATCCGCACCGCACCAATGCGGCATCTCAAGCTTCAGCCCGGGCCAACCGCGCCGCACCCAGATGTCCAGGAAATTCAGCGCACAGGCCTTGACTCGCACCACCACCTGGCCGGGTGCGTCAGCCGGGTCGGGGACGTCTCCGTAGCGCAGCACTTCCAATTCTCCGTGCTTTTCGAAAAAAACGGCTTTCATCGTTCCACCTCCTCACCTGGGTCAGCGGTGTCGGCGTATTCCCGGCCGGCCCCGCAGCCAGAGGCGGCCGTTGCTGAGACCCTCGGAATCACGCCCGAATGAAATGAGTTTTCATCTCTGTGGGAGCGGCTTTCCAGCCGCGATTCAGTTGCCGCAATCGCGGATGCTATGGAGAAGACGTCGTATCGAGGCTGGAAAGCCTCTCCCACAGTGGGGGATATCATCAATTCTATACCGGCAGGCTTGCCGGCTGTAAAGCCTTTTGCGGTCGATGACCCGCGCGGCGATCGGCTTCTTGACAACGCCCGGCCGATCGTTGGATACTGCACCATCGCTCGACGCCCTCCGCAGCGCGCTTTGCCCTATCCCCGCGCGGCCGATCAACCGATGGACAGGAACCGCTTCCATGACGCATCCGTCTCAGGCCCGGCCACCCATCCGACGTTTCGAGGAGGTGGAGCACACCGCCGACCGGGCATTGCGGATTTGCGGGCGCGACCTCGCCGAGCTTTTCAGCAACGCCGCGCTGGGGATGAACAGCCTGATGCGGTCCGCCGCCGGCGGCCGACCGTCCGTCGCCAAGGAGATCGAGCTGGAGGCCATCGATGCCGAAAGCCTGCTGGTGGCCTGGCTGAGCGAGCTCGCATTCTGGGCGGAAACCGAATCGCTCCTGTTCACCCGTTTTGAATTTCTCCGGATTTCGCCGACACGCCTCAGTGCCGTGGTGCGCGGCGACCGGGTCGGGGCGTTTGAAAAACACGTGAAGGCGGTGACGTTTCACAACCTGGACATCCGATCCGAAGCCGGCGGGTTGACGACGACGGTGGTGTTTGATGTTTAGAAAAGGTGTCGAAAAACAAGCATCAGACCGTCAGCCAAGGCGCGAGGCGATTTGGAAAGCGCAGCATATAGTCTGATATGTGAGCATTTACAAGAGCCTCGCAACGCCGGATCACGGGCTGAGGTGCTGTTTTGCAGACGCCTGAGGAGGTGCCCATGGCAGGTATGCGGGGCTTCCAAAAAATAGACGAGTTCCTCTACGAGATCCCGGTGTCTTTCCGCGAAGGCATGCGCGTGCCGGCGCGGTTTTACGCGGATGATGAATTGGTCGCGGCCATGACCGGCGACCGCAGCCTGGAGCAACTGGTGAACACCGCCACCCTGCCCGGGGTCGTCAGACACGTCCTGGCCATGCCGGACATGCACCAGGGCTACGGCTTTCCCATCGGGGGCGTGGTGGCGACCGCTCTTCCGGACGGCGTCATCTCCCCCGGCGGCGTGGGCTACGACATCAACTGCGGGGTTCGGCTGCTGGCGAGCCACCTCCGCGTGGAGCAGGTCGCCCCCCACCTGGATGACCTGGCCTCGGCGCTCTATGCCAACTGCCCGAGCGGCGTCGGCAAGGGCGGGCCGGTGAAGCTCAAGCCCGGGGAACTGGACGAGGTCATGGAAAAGGGCGCAGGCTGGGCGGTGCGCCGCGGCTATGGGACCGAGGCCGATCTTGAGCGCACCGAGGAGAACGGATGCCTGCCGGGGGCCGATGCCGCCAAGGTCAGCGCCCGCGCCCGGGACCGCGGCCAGAACCAGGTGGGGACGCTGGGGGCCGGCAATCACTTCATCGAGGTGGACCGCGTCGAGCACGTCGTCGACGAGGCGCTCGCCCGGCGCATCGGTCTTTCCCCCGGCCAGGTCGTCGTTCAGATCCACTGCGGCTCGCGCGGACTGGGGCACCAGGTCTGCACGGACTACGTCAACCTGTTTCAGAAAGCCGTTCGGAAATACCACTATGAGCTTCCGGACCGGGAGCTGGTGTGCGCGCCCCTGAGCAGCCCCGAAGGCCGGGACTACCTGGCCGCCATGACGTCGGCCGCCAACTATGCCTTTGCCAACCGCCAGGTGCTGGCGTTTCACATCCGGCGCAGCTTCGAACAGGTCCTGGCCGGCAAGGTGAAGAATTTCGGCCTTTACCAGATCTACGACATCGCCCACAACATGGCCAAGATCGAAACGCACGTGGTCGACGGCCGCAAGCGCGAGCTGTGCGTCCACCGCAAAGGGGCCACGCGCGCCTTCGGTCCCGGCTCGGAAGTGCTGCCGGAAATCTACCGGGACATCGGCCAGCCCGTGCTGGTGCCGGGGTCCATGGGGACATCCAGCTGGGTGCTGGTCGGCACCGAGGGCGCCATGGCGCAAACCTTCGGGTCCACCTGCCACGGTGCGGGGAGGACCATGAGCCGGCATCAGGCCAAGCGCTCCGTGCACGGGGCCGCGCTGCGCGAGGAGCTGGAAGCCGGCGGGATTCACGTGCGGGCGGGCAGCCTGGGGGGGCTGGCGGAAGAGGCGCCGGCCGCCTACAAGGACGTGGACCGGGTGGTCGATGTCGTTCACGGCGCCGGCCTCGCCAAACGGGTGGCGCGGCTGACGCCGCTCGCCGTCATCAAGGGGTGAGGACGTTCACTGAAAGGAGGTTCCATCATGCGAATGCAATTCCGAAGCATCGTTTGCGCGACCGACTTTTCGGAACATTCCAACCAGACCATTCCTTACGGGGTGGCGATCGCTCAGGAGTTCGAGGCCCGGCTCTACGTCTGCCATGTGATCGATCTTTCGGCGGTCACCATTTACGGCGAGTTCCAGCTGGACCCGATCGGCCAGCAGGAGCGGATCCGGCAGGAAGCCCAGGAGCAGTTGTCCCGGATGCCGGGGCTTCAGGAGGTGGATTGGGAGCCTCTGATCCGCGTGGGGCAGCCGGCGGCGGAGATCGCCCGGATCGTCGAGGAAAAGGGGGTGGACCTCGTGATCGCCTCCACCCGCGGCCGCTCCGGCTTGAAGCGCCTGATCCTGGGGTCCGTGACCCAGCGGATGATGCGGACGCTGAACTGCCCTCTGCTGGCGGTGCAAAGCCTTGAGGAGGCCTTCATCGACAAGGGCGCCGGCGGCGTCCGGTTGAAGAAAATTCTGGTCGGGAGCGACTTCTCCGCGGACTCGGTCCTGGCCCTGAACTATGGCCTCAGCCTGGCGCAGGAATTCGAGGCCGAGCTGCATCTGATTCACGTCATGGAGCCGCCGGTCTATCCGGAGTTCCTCACCCCCGCCGAACAGGGCCAGGACATGGTCCGCGCGGACGTGTTCAAGGAAAAACTGAACGGGTTGGTTCCGGAGGACGCCCGCAACTGGTGTTCCTTGAAAACCGCCGTCCTGCGCGGCCAGTCCTATGAAGAGCTGGTGGCCTATGCGATGACGCAGAGCATGGACATGATCGTGGTGGGGGTGCGCGGCCACGGCCTGGTCAAATCGCTGCTCATGGGCTCGACCACGGACCGCGTTGTGCGGCGCGCGCCCTGCCCGGTGCTGACGGTGAGCGCCCACGCGGCAAAGGGCTGAGCCGGACCGCACCGTGTTCAGCTTCTATGACGCCATCCGCAATCCGGCCGCGATCACGCTGCGGTCCTCCTGCAGTCGGCCGTCGGAGACCTGCATGACCCGCCGCGCATAGGCGGCGCTCTCCGCGCTGTGGGTCACCATGATGATGGTCATGCCCCCGTCGTTGAGGTGCTGGAACAGGTGCATGACCTCCCGGCTGTTCCTGGAATCCAGGTTGCCGGTGGGCTCGTCGGCCAGCAGGATGGGCGGCTCGTTGACGATCGCGCGGGCCACCGCCACACGCTCCTTTTCCCCGCCCGAGATTTCACCCGGCAGGCGATCGGCTTTTTCCGTCAACCCGACGCGGGACAGCGCCTCCAGAGCCATGGCGCGTTTCTCCGTTTTGCTGCGGCGGGTCACGGTCAGCGGCAGCATGACGTTTTCGATCACCGAAAGATAGGACACCAGGTGAAAGCTCTGGAACACGAACCCGAGATACTCGCGGCGGAAATCCGCCAGCTGTTCCGCGTGGAGGCGGTACACATCGATGTCATCCACCAGCAGGCGGCCGGAAGAAGGGGCGTTCATGGCGCCGAGAATTCCGAGCAGCGTTGATTTCCCGGCGCCGGATTCCCCCATGATCGCTACGAACTCCCCCGGTGCAATCTGGAAACTGATCTCGGACACGGCCGGCACGGCCGAGGCGCCGGCGCCGAAGGTCTTCACCAAACAGTCTGCAATAATATAGCTCACGATGGACTCCTTTATCGTGCCTCGCGTTCTGAACCCCCGACGAGGTCCGGGCGGCGGGCATTCCGTGGAACGTGACGGCCGGCGGCTAAAGCGTCCGCAGGGCTTCGTTGGGGTCAAGCCGGGCGGCCATGGCCGCGGGGTAGGCACTGGCCGCCAGACCGAGCGCCAGCGCCAGAACCAGGGACCCTATCGCCAGCGCCGGGTTGAACGGCACATGCCCCCCGTGGCTCTCCGATAGAAGCGACAGCGCCGCCTGGGCGCAGCCCAGCCCCAGCCCGTAGCCGATGATGCCGGCCAGGCCGGAAAGGATCCCGGCCTCCAGAAAAACGATCCGCATGATGTGGGAGCGCCGGAACCCGATGGCCCGGAAAATGCCGATCTCGTCGGTGCGCTCCCGCACGCTGCCCATCATGGTGACGAGCACGACCAGCCCGCCGATGAACAGGATCACGCCGGAGATGCCGTAGGAGAAATGCGAGAACTGGGCCAGCATTTCCATGCGGCTCTTGACCACCTGCTGAATCGCCATGACCTTGGCGCCGGGCAGCACCTCCGCGATCTGCCGGACCATGTCTTCGATCGGGCAGTCCTTGCACAGGGCGGCCACCTCCGCCATGGAGATGCGGCCGGTCTTCTGGAAGGCCTGCTGGGCGGTGGTCAGGGCGGCAAACGCCAGCTGGTCGTCCTGGGAACCCGTCGGCTCGAGGATCCCGGAGACGGTGAGGTCAAGCCCGTTGACCGGCAGCCGGTCGCCGGCTTTCAGATTCAGCAGCCCGGCCGCCTCGGACCCCAAAAGGATGCCGTTTGCGTCCGGGTAGGCCCCCTGAACGCGCCACCAGGGTTTCAGGATGCCGGCGGCCCTGAAGTCGACTCCCGCCATGAGGATGCGCCGGCCCTCGACCGACGCCACCCCCAGCACCATCGGGCCGACCGCCGCGATGTTGCGGTGGTTCTTGATGGTGGCGAGCCGGGCGAGCTCCGACTCCCGGATTTCCTCCAGATCGAAGGACACCCCGCCGAGGGAGAGCCCGCCGTAGCTGAGGGAAAGGTTTTCCGTGCGCGGCACGATGAGGATGTTGGCCCCGTACTGCTCGAGCTTGTGAGCGATGTCGTGGGTGGTGGCCTCCACGAAGCTGATGATGCCGACCACGGTCGCAACCCCGATCACGAGCCCGGCCAGGATGAAGGCCGCCTTGCCCTTGCGCCGCATCAAGTTGCGCAGCGATATCAGTTTCAGCGTCATGGTTCAGGCCTTTCCGGAAAAGTCGAAATAGGTTTTGCCTTCGAGAATGTCGCCCACGCGGATGAGAAGCATCCCGTTTTCAACGCGCCGCTCGAGCGGCGCCGGGTTGCAGCCGCCCTTGACCTCGTTGACCTTGGTCGAGTGGAAGCGCTGGCCGCAGTTGCGGCACACCATGAAATCCCCGTCCTGAGCGTAGCCCTTGCCGGCCGGCCAGCACACATCGCAGGCGTCGAAGGCCGCCCGCACCACGCCGTCGGCGCTCTTGACGACGAAGTAGCGAATCGTGAGGTCCCCGCTCTTGTGCTGGAAATAGTGCGCCTTGCCGTCGTCGAAGGTGGACACCGGCATGGAGACGATATCCCCGGAGGCGTTGGCGGTGGCTGTCGGGTCGGCCGGGCGCTGCGGGGATGGAGCGCCGAAATACCAGAACGCCGCGCCGGCCAGCAGGACCACCGCGGCGAGGCCGGCGAACAGCGGCATGCGGCTTTTTGTTTGAGGTCCGAGAACGGCGGCTTTCTTGGCCGCCAGCTTGTCGCTTGCAGATTTTTGGGACATAACAACACTCCTTGTTGGTTTTGTGAGAAACGAGCGTGTGAATGAAACACCGGCCTCATCGGGCGGCCGCCGTCGGCCGTCGGAAGCGGCGATTCGATCAAGGACGAGAAAAAACCAGGTCTTCGATGATGGGGATCAGATCAACAGGGTTTGCAGACGTAAGTAAAGCGGCGTGTCGGGCGGGCTTGAATCCACGCAACGGGCTGCCGGTGTCGAGGCGCTCGACCGCATCGGGTTTTCGAGAACCACCCCAACCGTCGCCGAGGCTATGATGGGACCGTTTTCACCCCCGGAGGGCAGGGCGAGCTTGTGCTGATCGAACCGGCATCCGGAGCCGATGCCCGGAGAAGCCTCCGCCACCGGTGTGCAGCAGGGCTTGGCGTGCGCAGCGTCCGGCTGGTGGGAAACCGGCTGGGCCTTGTGCCGGCAGCAGGGCATGCTGCAGTTCTCCGAGCCGGCGCAGGCAGGCGCCATGGCGGCGGCAAGGATTAACAGCGCAAGAAGAACATGGATGCATTTGGCGCCGACTGATTTCATAGCCTGTAACTATAGAATCTTCAGCGGGCATCTGTCAAGCCGAAAATGAAAGGCGAAAATGAAAGGGCATCGGGCTTTCAATGAAGTCGCTTTTCGGCAACCCCGTGGGAGCGGCTTTCCAGCCGCGAACTCGAGGCTGAAAGCCTCTCCCACAAAAACCATACTGCATTCCCGACAGGATGGCGCGCCGCGCCATCCTGACTAAAGACGCTTGCCCGACTGGGCCAGGTCCTTCAGGCCATCGGCGTCGAGCAGCGCTATTTTCCGGCCTTGGACCTGGATGAGCTGCTGCGAGGACAGCTTGGCAAAGATGCGGGAGAGCGTTTCGGGGATCGTGCCGAGCAGGCTGGCCAGCTGGCCCTTGGATATGCTCAAGGTGACATGGTCGGCGCGGCCCTGCTCCTCGGCCAGATACAGGAGATAGGTGGCCAGGCGCGCCGGGATCTCTTTTAGCGAGAGGTTCTCGATTTGAACGGTGAACTGCCGCAGCTTGAGCGACAGGTCGGCCAGCAGCTTGAGGGACAACGCCGGGTTTTTTTCAAGCAGGGCCACAAATGCCGAGCGCGGGAAAAACAGCGTCCGGGTGTCCTGCAGGGCCTCGGCGTTCGCCGGGAAGTGCTCGCCGGCGAACACCGGGACCTCGCCGAAGGTCTGGCCTGCGGTGAAGATGTGAAGAATGTGCTCCTTGCCGTCCGGAGAGACCTTGAAGACTTTCACGGTGCCCGCGAGGATGATGTAGAAACCGCTGCCCTCGTCTCCTTCGGAAAAGATCATTTCGCTTTTGCCAAAGTTTTTCTCCAGCGCGATGCTCTGGAACTGGGCGAGCTGCCCGAGGCTCAGGCCGCTGAAAAGCGGGATTCGGGCAATGACGTCGAGCGCTTTTTCCATGCCGTTTCTTTTGACAACATTTGAAAGGCAAGTCAAGGCAATATGGCAGGAGGGAAGCAAAACCAGGGCCGGTTTCGGTCGCGGGTGGACACCGGCGGCAGAGGGTCTTTATTACTCCGGCAATCAAATATGCCAAGTTCAGCATCTCACGCACCGGCGGGCACCCCGCACCGCCTTCACCCGAACAAGGGTT
>Ga0209253_10003886_pt1 | contig 13068 bp, 13 predicted proteins | sample FrelakmetBRP12BR_FD_187145 | JGI IMG/M metagenome (GOLD analysis project Ga0209253, IMG submission 187145) | Freshwater lake sediment microbial communities from the University of Notre Dame, USA, for methane emissions studies - BRP12 BR (SPAdes)... | ecosystem: Environmental > Aquatic >...
CAGTCTCGAACGCCACCGCCGTCAGGACCTTCTGTTGCAGCACGCGCGCCAGTTCCGGCACGGCAGCCAGATGCAGGTACGAGAACAGCACATGCTCGGGCCGCAGGAGGTCGTATTCCGGCGCGATCGGCTCTTTCACCTTGACGATGAGCTGCGCGCGTCCATACAGAGCTGCCGCATCCGGCAAGATCTGCACGCCCTGCGCGCTATAGGCGCTGTCCGGATAACCGCTCTTCTCTCCGGCCCCGGCCTGCACATACACCCCGTTCCCGGCATGCACCAGTTCCCCGGCAGCTTCGGGCACGAGTGCCACGCGCCCTTCGAGTGGTTTGATTTCCTTTGGAATACCGATACGCATACCTGCTCCTTTGGTCATTGCCCGGAAAGACTTCGCCACAGGATAACAGTCGTTATAATAGCGCCCCTAATCCCCACGCACTTTCCGGAGTCTTGTTCATGGCCATTGCCAAACACTGCCGTCTCCTGATCCTGGGCTCCGGCCCGGCCGGTTACAGCGCCGCCGTGTACGCCGCGCGCGCCAATCTCAAACCAGTGCTGGTCACCGGCATGGAACAGGGCGGCCAACTCATGACTACCACCGATGTCGACAACTGGCCGGGCGACGTCGAAGGCCTGCAGGGTCCGGGGCTGATGGAGCGCATGCAGAAACACGCTGAGCGCTTCAAGACTGAGATCGTCCACGATCACATCCGCGCCGTCGATCTCAAGGCACGGCCATTCAAGCTCACCGGCGACTCCGGTGAGTACTCCTGTGATGCGCTTATCATCGCCACCGGCGCCTCGGCCAAGTATCTTGGCATCCCGTCGGAAGAGAAATTCCGCGGCAAGGGTGTCTCCGCCTGCGCCACCTGCGACGGCTTCTTCTACAAAAACCAGAAGGTCGCCGTGGTAGGTGGCGGCAACACCGCCGTGGAAGAGGCGCTGTACTTGTCCAATATCGCCGAGCATGTCACGCTCATCCACCGGAGCGACAAGTTCAAGGCCGAGGCCATCCTGGTCGATAAGCTCATGGAAAAGGTCTCGACCGGCAAGATCGCACTCGAACTCAATAGCAGCACGGATGAGATCCTGGGCGACACCAGCGGCGTCACCGGCGTACGCATCAAGGACAATGCCGGAAAGACCAAGAACATCGGCGTGCACGGCGTGTTCATCGCCATTGGCCACGCGCCCAACACCGCGATCTTTGAAGGCCAGTTGGACCTGGAACACGGTTACATCAAGACCCGTTCCGGCAACCAGGGCAACGCCACCGCCACCAGCATACTGGGCGTGTTCGCGGCCGGCGATGTGCAGGATCACATCTACCGTCAGGCGATCACCTCCGCCGGCAGCGGCTGTATGGCGGCACTCGATGTCGAGCGCTATCTCGAGCAGCTGAAGAAGTAGTTTTTACGAAAAGCGTTGGCCACAGATGAACACAGATTGATGCAGATTTTACATACAGGTCTTTCGATTTAACCTATCTGCGTTCATCTGTGGCTGCCTTCTTGGCACTTCGCGCCACAAGGAATCACGCCATCCAAACGGAAATTCTGCTCACCGCCGGGTTGATCGTACTCGCGGCGTATTTCATCCGCGGTATCTCCGGCTTCGGCTCGGGATTGATCGCAGTGCCGTTGCTGGCGCACTTCCTGCCGCTCACCTTCGTAGTGCCGATGATCCTGGTCACAGATGTCACGGCCTCGCTTGCGCTCGGCACACATACACGCAAGCACGTGCGCTGGGATGAACTGCGACCGTTGATCCCCTTCAGCATTCTCGGTGTACTGGCCGGCACCACCCTGCTGGTCAACCTGCCGAAAGTGCCGCTGCTCGCCACGCTCGGCGTTTTTGTATTGCTGTTCGGCGCACGCAGTGTGCTCAACCTGCATGGCACACGCACGGTTTCGCGCCGCTGGGCCATGCCAGCCGGGCTCGCGGGTGGCGCCATCGGTGCGCTGTTCGGCACCGGTGGGCCGCCGTACGTGATCTACCTCAACCACCGCCTGCACGACAAGGGTGAGCTACGTGCGACCTTCAGTGGCTTGTTTCTCGTCGAAGGTGGTCTGCGCATTGTCGTGTTTCTGGTCGCCGGTCTTCTGCTCCATACTGAGCTGCTGCTCACGATCCTCGCTGCCCTGCCGCTGGTAGCGCTCGGGCTCTTCCTCGGCAACCGTGTGCACATCGGTATCTCGCCGCTGCAGATGCAACGCCTTATCGGGATCATGCTTCTCGTCAGCGGCACTTCGCTGCTGTGGCGCGCCTGGAGCTAGCCCGTACCCGGGCCCGCGAGGGGCTCCCCGTTGCGTTTTCGATGCCAGCACCGCATATTCCTTGCATCACACCCCGCATGACATGCCATGGCAGACCAGGACGGCGAGAACGACGACAAGAGCCTGTTCCGCAAGGCGGTGAACGGCACGCGTCCACTCAAGCAGGATCGCAACAACCCGCATCGGCCGCGCCGTAAACCGGTGCCGCTGCAACGGCAACGCGATGATCAGGAGGTCATGGCCAGTCTGCTCTCGGACGATTATTCCCCGGATATCGAGACCGGCGAGGAGTTGCTGTTCGTGCGCACTGGCATCCAGCAGCGCGTGTTGCGCAAGTTTCGCCGTGGCCAGTACACCATCGAGGCAGAACTCGACTTGCACGGGCGCACTGCCTCCGAGGCACGCGAACTGGTGAGCCAGTTTCTGCACCGCGCACGCGCCAGCAACAAGCGTTGCGTGCGCATCATCCACGGCAAGGGTCTGAGCTCGATCGGCAAACTGCCGGTACTGAAAGTAAAGGTGAACAGCTGGCTGCGGCAGTGGGACGAGGTGCTCGCGTTCTGCTCGGCGCGTCCCAACGATGGCGGTACCGGTGCCGTGTACGTGCTGCTCAAGAAGGCCTAGCTATGGCTATTTTTCCAGGCGTCGTTAAAGTCCACTGCGCCAATAACGGCGCCTGGATTGGCGTAATGGACTTTGTGCAGGCCTGCTTTCACTGATCGCCTGATCCGGCGCCAGCTTCAGGGAATGATGTCGTAGCCGCTTGGCCTTTCGGCGATGGACGTCAGCAACACTACCGCGTGCGCAGCGATGCCTTCTTCGCGCCCGGCGAAGCCAAGTTTTTCCGTCGTGGTGGCCTTGACGTTGACACAGTCGGCGCTGATGCCGAGATCAGCCGCGATGTTGGTGATCATCGTCGGGATATGCGGCGCAAGCTTGGGGGCCTGCGCGATGATTGTGCTGTCCAGGTTCTCCAACCGCCAGCCGCGTTCGTCGAGCAGCGCCTCGACATGGCGCAGAAGATCGCGACTATCAATGCCCTTGTAGCGCGGGTCGGTGTCCGGGAAATGCCGGCCGAGGTCGCCCAGGCCGGCGGCACCGAGGCAGGCGTCGCAAATTGCGTGCAGCAACACATCCGCATCCGAATGTCCAAGCAGGCCTTTGGCGTGCGGTATTTTCACCCCGCCAAGAATAAGGTCGCGTCCGGCAACCAATTGATGCACGTCATAACCATGGCCAACACGGATCATCGAGGTTCACGCTCCTGTTCTCGCAGGAAGAGTTCGGCCAGCGCCAAGTCCTCGGGTTCGGTGATCTTGATATTGTCCGCGTGCCCGTGCACCAGCCGCGGACGCGCGCCGCTATATTCCATGGCCGAGGCCTCGTCGGTGATCTCTATGCCGGCACGCATTGCCGATTCGAGCGCATCGCTCAGGGCCGCGAGCCGGAAGACCTGGGGCGTAAGCGCCCGCCACAGCCCGGCGCGTGCCACGGTATCCTCGACGCAGCCGTTGTGGTCAGCACGTTTCACCGTATCGCTGAGCGGCAGGGCCAGAAGACCGCCATCCGCATGCCCGGCGACAGCCGCCAGCAAGACATCGATATCGGTGTGCCGCACACATGGGCGCGCCGCGTCATGCACCAGCACCCAGTCATCGGGCGCGGCATACGTCTCCAACGCCCGCAAGCCGTTCAGGACCGTCTGGGCACGTTCCGCGCCGCCCACATAGGTAGTCAGCAGATTCGGAATCTCAGTGGCTAACGTCGGCCAGTAAGCATCGTCCGCGGCGATGCCAACCACCAGGCCACGCAGACGCGGATAGTGCCCAAGACGCTCGAGGGTATGCTGCAGAATCGCGCGGCCGAGGAGAGGAAGATACTGCTTGGGGCGAGCGGCACGCATGCGCGCGCCGCCGCCAGCGGCTGGCACCACCGCCCAAAGCGCGGGAGCAGACGCGGTGGCCAAGGGGCTCAGGGATTAGACGTCAGGCAGCGACGCCGACCTGCTCGCGGATTTTGTGAATCGCGTCTTCCGGCGATATGCCGGAGACGACCGCGACCTCGCGCGCAAGATGATTGCAGCCGGTCTGCAACAGACGCACTTCTTCGAACGACAAACTTTTCTGGCTCTTCCAGCGCAGCAGGTCGCGCACGACTTCGCCGATTTCCATGCACGAGCCGGCGTTCACTTTGCGCGCCAATTCCCGGCAACGCTCCAACTGGTTACCAGCGTTCGAGCGATTCTTGCCCGAACTGGACAGCACCTTGTATAGGTCATTGACCTTTTTGCCATCGAGCAGCTGACGAATGCCATTCGTTTCCATATTCGCGAGCGGCACCTTGATGGTGGCGCCGCTTTCCAGAATGCGAATGACGAAACAGGGTTCGAGATTGCCGGTGAGAAACACGTCTTCCTGACTTTCAATCACACCAACGCCCGCCGCCGGGTAGAACACTGCATCGCCAACCTTGTAACCGGATTTCCGTGCCATTCAGCCACCCCTCCATTTCTAGTTTAGATACTCTTGCTAACCATTTGAACAATAGAAGTATCCATTTGTCAAATATCTCCTTAACTTCCAGCCATCCAAGCCTGAACCAGCCGCCACATGGATGGGGATCGGGTACAATACCGACCCCAAAACGCCGAGCCCCGGTCATCGTCCTTGCCTTCCCTGCCTCCTACCGTCGACTCTGACGAGCTGTGCTCGCCGATCCTGCCTCGCTGGCCTCATCAGCCTGGGGCGGGCCTGCGCTGGCGACATTTGCTAGGCTCGGGCCGGGGACTGGCCATTGCCCGCGCTGCCGAGGGGCATGCCGGCCCGCTGCTGGTCATCACACGCGATACCCGCACTGCCCGACAGATCGAGGACGAGATCCGCTTTTACCTGGGTGCGACCGAGCGTGTCCCGCTGCTGCCGTTTCCGGACTGGGAGAGCCTGCCGTACGACGCCTTCGCCCCGCACCCCGACATCATCTCCGAGCGGCTCCTGACCCTGTACCGGCTGCCGGAGCTAACCCGTGGCATTGTGCTGCTCACCGCCGCCACCCTGCAGCACCGCCTGCCGCCGAGGACCTATGTGTCCGGGCACACCTTTGTGCTGAATGCCGGCTCCGCCCTCGACATCGAGGCATTTCGTGCGCGCCTGCAGCAGGCCGGCTACCAGTCGGTCGCACAGGTCATGGAACCCGGGGAGTATGCCGTGCGCGGCGGCATCGTGGACGTGTTTCCGATGGGCGCACCGGCACCCTACCGCATCGACCTGTTTGGGGAAAAAGTTGAGTCCATTCGCCTGTTCGATCCGGAGACTCAGCGTTCCGGGGAGAAACTGCCGGGGGTGCGGCTGCTACCGGCGCGTGAAGTGCCACTCCAGCCCGAGGCCATCCAGCGTTTCCGCCAGGCGTTCCGCACACGCTTTGAGGGCGACCCACAGAAGGTGGCGCTGTACCGCGAGGTCAGTAAGGGCTCTGCCCCGGCCGGCATCGAGTACTACCTGCCTCTGTTTTTCGAGGCCACCGCCAGCCTGTTCGATTACCTGCCGGGGAACACGCTGTGCATCATCGAGGACGGGATCGAGGAAACCACGCAGGTCTTCTGGCAGGAGACCGAGGAGCGCTATCGCATTCTGCGCACCGATCCGGACCGGCCGGTGCTGCCACCCGGGGAACTGTTTCTTAAGCCCGCCGATCTCGTTGCCGCCCTCGACGGCTATGCACGGGTGCGGCTGACGCCGTTTGCCGAAGATGCGTCCCGCTCGCCAAATGGCGAGACGGTGACTTTCGAGACCCGGCTGCCGCCTGCGCTACCAGTAAGCGCCAAGGCTGAGGTGCCGCACGCCGCGCTGTTCGACTGGCTGAAACAGTATCCGGGGCGAGTGCTGCTGGTCGCCGAGACTCCGGGGCGGCGCGAGGTGCTGCGCGCCTTGCTGCACGATCATGGTTTCTATCCCGAACCCTGCGCCGATTGGCCGGCGTTTGTCACCATGGCGGCGCCACTCGCGCTCACGGTCGCCGATCTGGAAAAGGGTTTGTGGTTGTCTGATCCGGCGCTCGCCGTCATCACCGAGCCACAGCTGTACGGTGAGCGTGCCGCGCAACGCCGGCGGCGTTCCCAGTCCAATCGCGACATCGGCACCGTCATTCGCGATCTGGCCGAACTTCATCTGGGCGATCCGGTGGTGCACGAAGACAACGGCGTCGGCCGCTACCGCGGCCTGCAGACCATGGATGTCGGCGACGGCCCGACTGAATTCCTGACTCTTGAATACCAGGGTGGCGACAAACTCTACATCCCGGTAACGGACCTGGTGCGGGTCACACGCTACACCGGCACCCACCCGGACCAGGCGCCGCTGCATAAACTCGGCGGCGATGCCTGGGACAAGGCCAAGCGACGCGCCCGCGAAAAAGCCTGGGATGCGGCCGTAGAATTGCTCGAGATCCAGGCGCTGCGCCAGAGCCGTGCCGGTCATGCGTTCGCGACGCCGGATGACCACTACGATGCGTTCGCCGCAGCCTTCCCGTTCGAAGAAACACCCGACCAGACACGCGTCATCGACGAAGTGCTGCACGACATGGAGGCGTCGCGCCCCATGGACCGGTTGGTGTGCGGCGATGTCGGCTTCGGCAAAACCGAGGTGGCGCTGCGTGCCGCGTTTCTTGCCGTACATAACAGTAAACAAGTGGCGGTGCTCGTGCCCACCACCCTGCTCGCTCAGCAGCATTTCCAGAACTTCAGCGACCGGTTCGCCGATCTGCCAGTGAAGATCGAGGTGCTGTCACGCTTTCGCAGCCAAGCCGAGATCAACAAAGCGATCACGGCGCTGGCCGAGGGCAAGATCGACATCGTGATCGGTACTCATCGGCTGCTGCAAGATGATGTGCACTTCAAGCGTCTCGGGCTCGCGATCATCGACGAAGAGCACCGTTTCGGTGTGCGTCAGAAGGAGCGGCTCAAGAAACTGCGCAGCGAGGTGGATATTCTGACGCTCACCGCCACTCCGGTGCCGCGCACGCTCAACCTGGCGCTGTCCGGCATGCGCGATGTCTCGCTCATCGGCACACCACCGCAGTCACGCCTCGCCATCAAGACCTTCGTGCTCGAATGGAACGATGCCCTGATCCGCGAGGCCTGCCAGCGAGAAATCCGGCGCGGCGGCCAGGTGTTCTTTCTGCACAACGACGTGCGCACCATGGACCGGATGCTGGAAAAGCTGGTGAAACTCGTACCGGAGGCGGACATCCGCATTGCCCACGGCCAGATGCCGGAGCGCGATCTTGAACGCGTGATGCTCGACTTCTACCACCAGCGCTTCAACATCCTGTTGTGCAGCACCATCATCGAAACAGGTATTGACATCCCGACCGCCAATACCATCGTGATCGAACGCGCCGACAAGTTCGGCCTGGCGCAACTGCACCAGTTGCGCGGGCGCGTCGGGCGCTCGCACCACCGCGCCTATGCCTACCTGCTGATACCGCCGCGCACCGCACTGAGCGGCGATGCGCTCAAGCGTCTGGAGGCGATCGCCGCGCTGGAAGATCTGGGGGTTGGGTTTGCGCTCGCCTCGCACGACCTTGAGATCCGCGGCGCCGGCGAACTGTTGGGCGAGGCGCAGAGCGGACAGATCGACGAGGTGGGATTTGCGATGTACAGCGACCTGCTGAACCGCGCGGTGGAATCGCTCAAGGCGGGACGCCAGCCGGATCTGGAAACACCGATCTCAAGCGGCGCGGAAATCAATTTGCACGTGCCAGCGCTGTTGCCGGCCGATTACCTGCCAGACGTACATGTGCGCCTGGTGCACTACAAACGCATCGCCGGCACCCGTAACCGCGAGGAACTCGAGGACCTCATGGCCGAAACCATTGACCGCTTCGGTCCGTTACCGGAGGCGACCCGGGTGTTGTTCGAAGTCAGCGTGCTGCGGCTGCGCGCAAATCCGTTGGGCGTGCGCAAGATCGAGGCTGGACCGAAAGGCGCGCGGATTGAGTTCACGGACAAGCCGAACGTCGATCCGGCCAAGATCATCCGCCTGCTGCAGGCGGCCCCGCGCCTCTACCGGCTGGACGGTCCGAACAAACTGCGGATTATGGCGGACATGCCGGATGCCAAGTCACGCATCCAGGCGCTGCGCGTACTGGTCGATGCGCTGACACCGATGAGAGAGGCTACAACGCCCTAGTCGAACGAGTTTTGAGCGTGGCGTAGTCGGCGCTATTACATCTCCGGAAACAGCGCGTCCTCGTACCCAAACAGGCGCATGTCCTTGAGGCGCATCGGGTAGAGAATACCATCCAGGTGATCGCATTCGTGCTGCACAACACGCGCATGAAAGCCGTGCGCTTCGCGTGCGATCTGCTTACCGTGCTGGTCGAACCCCGAATAACGCAGATGCGTGCAGCGGCTCACGAGGCCGCGCATCCCGGGGACGCTCAAGCAACCTTCCCAACCGTCTTCGGCGTCCTGCGTCAGGAACTCGAGGACCGGGTTGATGAGCACCGTGGTCGGTACCGGTTCGGCATCCGGATAACGCGGATTGGCTTCCACGCCAAAAATGACCACGCGCCGGGATACACCGATCTGTGGGGCGGCGAGGCCGGCGCCACTGAGCGCCGCCATGGTGTCAAACATGTCGGTAATGAGCGCCTGCAACGCCGGGCTGTCGAACTCCTGCACCGGCTCCGCCACCCGGAACAGCACTGGGTCACCCATTTTCAACACGCGCCGTACGGTCATGGCCGGCTCCCGAATTTCGTCATTTTCAATACCATACTATAATGCCGCTGAGCCACGAGGAAATCTCCATGCGCATCGCGATGTTAGTGCTAGTTGGTTTCAGCCTGCTCGGTACCTTGCCGGTACAGGCAGCGCCCGCGGAGAAGGAAAGCAGTTACGAAATCGAGGTCGTGGTATTTGAGAACCGCCTGCCCGATCTGATTGGTGACGAACTACTGGCCAAGGATGCCGAGACCAAGATCCGAAAGCTGGAGAGCGCCGTGACGCCCGAGGCGGCGGAAAGTAAACCCTATCTACAGCCGGCGATCACCAAGCTGCTGGAACAAGATGGCCATTACCGTGTGCTCGCGCATAAGCACTGGCAGCAGACAATCGATGCCAAGACGGTGGCCAAACCGGTGCGTGTTGCGGCCGCCAATCCCGCCGAGCTGGAAGGGACAATTCGCTTCTTTATGAGCCGGCACCTGCATCTGGACGTCAACCTTCTGTTCCGCGAAGGTGTGGCGGGGTCAGAGCCGAGCGGGGGCGTCGTTTACCGCCTCAGCGAACAGCGTAAATTGAAGAGTCAGGAAACGCACTACTTCGATCATCCAAAGTTTGGAGTGCTCGTACGCGTCATGCCAATGGAAAAGGACAAAGAAAAAGAGAAGATGAAAAACTGACCTCGTCGTTGCGACGGGGATGCTTACGCTGCCTCTCGGCATCCGACTGGCCAGGGATAACCGGGCCTAGCGCGAGACCAGCATCGGCAGTGCCTGCTCCAGCAAACTGCGCACCTTCTCCATACCCGATTCCAGGGTGCGTTCAATTTCCTTCAGACTGATGACGCCAGCCGCCTTGCCGGCCGCCGGATTGGCGACCACGGCAATACAGGCGTAACACAATCCCAATTCGCGCGCGAGACTCGTCTCCGGCATGCCGGTCATACCGACAATATCGCCGCCGTCACGTTCCAGCCGGCGGATTTCGGCAACGGTCTCGAAACGCGGGCCCTGGGTGGCGGCGTAGGTGCCCTGCTCCATCGCCGCCAGGCGCGCGCGTTGCGCCGCTGCCACCAGCACCGTGCGCAACTCCTCGCAGTACGGAAAGGTGAAGTCGATATGCGTGACGGACTTCTGTTCAATCCCGAAATAGGTATGCACTCGTCCATAGGTATAGTCGATGATCTGGTCGGGGAAGACCAGGCTGCCCGCTGTCATGGTCGGCGTGATGCCGCCTACCGCGTTGACGGCAATCACGTGGCTTGCACCGACTTCCTTGAGCGCCCAGATATTGGCACGGTAGTTAACGTCATGCGGCGGGATGGTGTGGCCGTGGCCGTGGCGGGCAAGAAAAACCGCGTTCTGACCGCCGAGATGACCGAATACGAGCGGCGCCGACGGCTCGCCGAATGGCGTGCGCAGCACCTCGCGCCGGGTGATTTCCAGATTCTTGAGGTTGGTGAGTCCGCTGCCACCGATGATCGCTACGAGCTGCATGTCTGGTACGCCTGAAGAATGAGTTTATGGAACGCACGCCTGCACAAAGTCCATTGCGCCAATAACGGCGCCTGGAAAAATAGCTATTCTATTTTTCGTGCACGGCAGCTACCGCATAGATACCGGGTGCGTTACGCAGATAGCTTTTGTAGTCCATGCCGTAACCGAACACGTAGCGGTCGGGGATCTCGAGGCCCACAAAATCGACGTTGATCGCCACCTTGCGTGGCCGGTCTTTGCGTGTCAGGACCGCCTTGAAGACGCGTTGCGCGCCGTCCGCCCGGTAACGCGCCTCAATGGCCGCCAAGGTTGTGCCTTCGTCGAGAATATCGTCCACCAGCAGTACGGTACGATCACGCGCCGGCACGAACGGTCCGGCTAGCCACTCAAGTTCACCACCCTTAATGCGCGCGCCATAGCGCGTGGCATGCACGTAATCGACCTGCAGGGGAAATTGTAATCGGGTCAGGAGTTTCCCGAATGGCACGACACCGCCGTTCATGAGACAGACCACGACTGGATTGGTGTCGGCGAGTTTTTGCTTGATGGCCGCCGCCATGTTATCGAGCGCGGCCTCGACCTGCGGTTCGGCAAACAGGCAATCTGCCTGCTGGAAGACCTCCCACGCCTGCTCTGGAGTAACCGCCGACAAGAAAAGAGTAGCTCGGTTCAGTAGGTGAAGGTGACGGTATCGTCGTCCATGGCCTGGCTGATGATATACGCACCACCCACGGTTTCCTCGATCTCCGGGATAAGATCCCGTCCCCACAGTTCGAGCGTGGGTGTGCAGACCTTGAACTTCACGCCTGCCTCATGCGCGTCCTTGATGAAGTCGTAGACACTCTTCGGGCTGCCTTCCTGGACATGCAGCTTTTCTGCCACGCCCTTGATCGCAAGCTCACCGGCACGTGCTGTGAGAATAACCTCGACATCGTATTCCATGGCCGCCGCCACGGCGGCCTGAAAAAATGGCGCGCCCAGCTCCGCTCCGTTGGTGGGATCGGTGTTGACCATCACGATCATAAGCTTGTTGGGCATGCATCTCTCCTTCTGGTGACAGCACTTGTTCAGCACTTGACTGCTGCGAGCAATTATATCGGCAGACCAAAGCCGATACTACCGCTGGCGTGGCGACCATCGTCCCGGGCTGAATACTGCTTCAGTCAGGGATTTTGAGCTTCCCCAGATACTCACGGAAGCTGTCCTTGAGGTCCGGGTGTTGCAAGGCGAATTCGACCGTGGCCTGAAGATAGCCGAGCTTGCTGCCGCAATCATAGCGCTTGCCCTTGAATTCGTAGGCCAGCACCTGTTCGCGCGCAAGCAGGCTGGCGATACCATCGGTGAGCTGGATCTCGCCACCCGACCCAACCTGCACGCTCTCCAGATGCTTGAAGATACGCGGCGTCAAAATATAGCGGCCGATGGCGGCAAGTGTGGATGGGGCCTTGTCCGGTTCCGGTTTCTCTACAATGGCTTCGAGTTTGTGCAGGCCGGGATCCAGCTGGCGAGTCTTCACAACGCCGTAGAAACGGGTCTCCTCGCGCGACACCTGTTGGACCGCGATGATGGAATTATGATGATGGCTATAGAGATCCGCCATCTGTTCGAGTACCGGTGGATTGGCATGGATGAGGTCATCGGCGAGCAGCACGGCAAACGGTTCGTTGCCCACTACCTGTTGTGCGCAAAGCACGGCGTGGCCCAACCCCAATGCCTCGCTCTGGCGGATATACACACAGGTCACATTGGACGGCAGCATGCTGTGAAGCAACTCCAGCAGCTGGTCCTTGCCGCGCGCCTTGAGCTCGGTTTCCAGCTCATAGGCCTTGTCGAAATGATCCTCGATGGCGCGCTTGCTGCGGCCCGTGACGAAAATGAGCTCAGTGATGCCGGCCGCCAGCGCCTCTTCTACAGCGTACTGGATAATCGGCTTGTCCACGATCGGCAGCATCTCCTTCGGGCTTGCCTTGGTGGCAGGCAGGAAGCGTGTGCCGAGACCGGCGACCGGGAAAACTGCTTTGGTAATGGCTGTCATGGTTTCGAATCTTCAGTTGGTATTGTGAATTCAGATACTCCGGCCAATCCCGTGGTACTCGAAGCCTGCTTCCTGCATGGCATTCAGCTCATACTGGTTGCGGCCATCGAAGATTACCGGATTCTTCATGAGCACACGCATGCGCTCAAAGTCAGGATGACGGAAGGATTTCCATTCCGTGACCAGCGCCATGGCATCCACATCCTTCAGCGCATCATATTGATCATCCACGAAACGTAACTGTCCGGACGCAAACCACGTCGCCGGCAACTCATTCCGGGCCACCGGCATTGCCACCGGGTCATGCGCGATCACGCGCGCACCGGCGCCGATCAATTCATGCAGTAGAACGACGGATGGCGCTTCGCGCATGTCATCTGTGCCCGGTTTGAACGCAAGTCCCCACAGGCAAATAGCGCGTCCTGACAAATCCGCCCCAAAGTGCCGAGTGATTTTCTGGAACAACACGTGTTTCTGGGCTTCGTTGCGCTCCTCCACCGCCAGGAGCAGCTTCGGGGTAAAGTCATTTTGTTCAGCAGT
>Ga0209253_10003887_pt1 | contig 13062 bp, 11 predicted proteins | sample FrelakmetBRP12BR_FD_187145 | JGI IMG/M metagenome (GOLD analysis project Ga0209253, IMG submission 187145) | Freshwater lake sediment microbial communities from the University of Notre Dame, USA, for methane emissions studies - BRP12 BR (SPAdes)... | ecosystem: Environmental > Aquatic >...
GAACGGCAGCAGGAGCATCCGGCTCCGAACAGATTGCAGCCCTGTCGTTCCTGAAAATCCCCGCTTTCTCGAATCCGATTTCTTCCCGCGTGTTGCCAAGATAATCCATATGATCAAAGTCAATGCTGGTCAGTACTGCGCAATCAGTATCAAAGATATTGACTGCGTCCAGGCGCCCGCCCAGCCCCACTTCCAGAATCGCAACATCCACCCCAGCTTGACTGAACAACTGCATTGCCGCCAGAGTTCCAAACTCAAAATAAGTCAGGGAAATGCCGCTGGCTATCCGCGCTGATTCGACCTTTTCAAAAGCTTTACATAAATCAGCGTCGCTTGCCTCCCGCTGGCTTATCCGCACTCGCTCGTTATAGCGCAGCAAATGTGGCGAAGTGTAGCAAGCGACGCGATACCCAGCACGACTCAGAATCGCTTCCAGCATGGCGCAGGTCGAGCCCTTGCCATTAGTGCCGCCGACAGTGATGATGGGGAAAACTGGCACAAGGCCCAGCATGGTCCTGACCTGATCGACGCGCTCCAGCCCCATCTCGATGGTTACCGGGTGGAGGTGTTCGAGATGGCTCAACCAATCGGACAGAGTCTCGGGTTTTGAATTGGATTCAATCATTTGCCGTCACGTGCGGTCCTGGCAATGAATGCCACGATACGGATTGAATCAGGATGTGGGAGCGGGCACCCGCATCAGCAGCGTGCACAGATTGGCGAGCTTGTCGCGCATCTGCCTGCGGTCCACGATCATGTCGATCGCCCCATGTTCCAGCAGGAACTCGGCGCGCTGGAAGCCTTCTGGCAGGGTTTGCCGCACTGTCTGCTCGATTACGCGCGGCCCGGCAAAACCGATCAACGCTCCCGGTTCAGCGATTACCACGTCGCCGATAAAGGCGAAGCTGGCCGATACACCGCCCATGGTGGGGTCGGTAAGCACCGAGATGAAAGGGGTTTTTTCCTGGCTTAACTGGGTCAATGCCGCTGATGTCTTGGCCATTTGCATCAGCGATAACAACCCTTCCTGCATGCGCGCTCCACCACTGGCGGTAAAACATATAAACGGCAGACGCTGCTCAACGCATACCTGCACGCCGCGTGCAAAACGCTCGCCCACCACCGAACCCATCGAGCCGCCCATGAATCCGAACTCGAACGCTGCCACCACCACAGGAACCGTCTTGACGCTGCCTTGCATTACCACCAGTGCGTCGTCTTCGTCAGTATCTATTTTTGCCTGCGCCAGGCGGTCACTGTAGCGTTTGCTGTCCTTGAATTTGAGCGGATCCAGTGACTGCACTTCTGCGCCGATCTCGTAACGCCCCTCTGCGTCCAGCAACAAATCAAGGCGCACTCTGGCGGAAATGCGATTGTGATGATTGCACTTGGGGCAGACGTTGAGATTGTTCCCCAGATCGGAGTAATACAGCACCGCTTCGCAGGAAGCGCATTTGCTCCACAATCCTTCGGGTACAATTTTCTTGTCGCCACTTTCCTTGCGTTTGATTTTTGGAGGGAGAAGTTTCTGGAACCAGCTCATAAATCTGTACTCAACTTTTAATGTTTGCTGCTGACTTCATCAATCGCGCTGCGCAGGTCTCTTACCAAACAACCCACATTTGCCAGCACTTTCGTTTTGGACGATTTCTCGATTTCCTCAATGATGCGGCTACCCACCACCACCGCATCCGCCAATCCAGCCACCGCCTTGGCCGTCGCGCCATCGCGAATACCGAAACCGACACCGATGGGGATGGAAATATGCGACCGCAGTTGATCCAGTTTTCTGGCTACTTCGCCCAGATCAAGGTGTGACGCGCCGGTTACGCCTTTCAGCGAAACGTAGTACACATACCCCTGCGCCATTTCTGCCACTTGCTCAATACGGGCCTGTGGCGTAGTGGGCGACAACAAAAAAATTGCATCCAATTTCTGCTGCCTGAGATGTTCCACCCATTCCGCACATTCTTCCGGTGGATAATCCACCGTCAGCACTCCGTCTACGCCGCATTCTTTTGCCTTGGCTGCAAACTTCGCGTAGCCCATCGCTTCCACCGGATTGGCATAACCCATCAACACCACGGGTGTGCCCATATCGCTTGTTCTGAATTCCGCCACCATGGCCAACACATCTTTCAAGCCCACGTGATGCTTCAACGCTCTCTCGGAGGAACGTTGTATGGTTGGCCCATCCGCCATCGGGTCAGAAAATGGCACCCCCAGTTCAATGATGTCAGCGCCCGCCTGCACCAGTTCATGCATCAATGGAACCGTCATGGTCGGGTCCGGATCACCGGCGGTGATGAAAGGGATCAGGGCTTTCTTGTTTTGCTGGCGCAGGCTGGCAAATACTGTTGCGATACGGGACATGAATATCTCGGGTTTGGTCAGAATGTGATGCCGGAGGCTTGGGCCACGGTGGCCATGTCCTTGTCACCGCGCCCGGAGAGATTCACCAGTAGCAACTTGTCCTTGTCGAGCGTAGATGCAAGCTTGGCAGCGTAAGCCAGCGCGTGGCTTGATTCCAGTGCCGGCATGATGCCCTCGTAACGGCACAGGGTATGAAACGCCGCCAGCGCTTCAACATCGGTTATCCCCACGTATTCGGCGCGGTTACTGTCTTTGAGCCAGGAGTGTTCCGGACCAACACCGGGGTAGTCGAGGCCAGCGGAAATGGAGTGGGTCTCGACGATCTGTCCGTCCTCGTCCTGAATCAGATAAGTGCGATTACCATGCAGCACACCAGGCCTTCCTGTCAGCAGGGTGGCGGCGTGCTGCCCGCTTTCGATGCCATGACCTGCCGCTTCCACGCCTATCATGCGTACATTGCTGTCGTCTATATAAGGATAAAATAAGCCAATGGCATTTGATCCACCGCCGACGCAGGCGATCAGCGCATCCGGCTGACGTCCATATTCTTCCTGCATCTGCACCTTGGCTTCACGCCCGATGATGGCCTGGAAATCACGCACCATCATCGGATAGGGATGTGGCCCCGCCACCGTGCCGATGATGTAGAAAGTATTTTCAACGTTGGTGACCCAATCGCGCATGGCTTCATTGAGTGCGTCCTTCAGCGTCCGGGAGCCGGACTCGACTGGCACCACCGTCGCACCCAGCAGTTTCATCCGATAGACATTGGTAGCCTGGCGTTTTACATCCTCGGAACCCATGTAGACCACGCATTCCATCCCGTAGCGCGCGGCTACCGTGGCGCTGGCAACGCCATGCTGGCCCGCTCCGGTCTCGGCAATCACGCGTGGTTTGCCCATGCGCTTGGCCAACAAGGCTTGGCCGATGGTATTATTTATTTTGTGCGCACCCGTGTGATTCAGGTCTTCACGCTTCAGCAGAATCTGTGCCCCTCCCAGAAGCGCCGACCATCTCTTTGCATGATAAATGGGGCTGGGTCGTCCCACGTAATGTTTCAACTCATAGGCGAATTCCGCCTGAAAATCGGCATCGCTGCGATAGTACTCATACTGGCTGCGCAATTCCTCCAGCGCCGCGATCAGCGTTTCAGCTACAAATACCCCACCATAAGGGCCAAAATGGCCGCGCTTGTCGGGAAGGTCATAAACTTTCACTATTTCGAACTCCTTGCATGAAAGCGGCAATTTTCTCCGCATCCTTGATGCCCTTGGCGACCTCCACCCCGCTCGATACATCCACCGCCCATGGTTGCACCTGTTTGATCGCCATCGTCACATTGCCGGGATGGAGGCCGCCGGAAAGAATCAGCGGCAGCGATAAGCGATGCGGAATCAAGCCCCAGTTAAACGCATCCCCAGTCCCGCCCGGCGTACCTTCGACATAGGTATCCAGCAGCAGTCCCTTGGCACTGGAATAACAAGTTGCGTATTGTAGCAAATCTACCCCGGCCCTGACTCGCACGGCCTTAATATATGGCAGTGAAAATTGGCTGCAAAACTCGGGGGACTCATCGCCATGAAATTGCAACAGGTTCAAACCGGCTACAGAGGCGGTTTCTTCTACCCACTCCGCTGCCGGATCAACATATATCCCTACCGAACTGATGAATGGCGGCAGCACGGCTACAATTTCATGCGCCTTGGCAGGCGTGATGGAACGTGCACTTTGTGGCCAGAACACAAGACCGATGGCATCTGCACCCAGACGCGCTGCCGCCAGCGCATCTTCAATACGGGTAATGCCACAGATTTTTATTCGGGTAGGCATAAGTCAAAATGAATCTGTTGAACATGAATGAAGAACAAGCTTGCTGTTATTCGTAATTAAGTTTTTCCCTGTCGCGACTGAATCCGCGGCAGCAAGCTCGCGATAGGCTGCTCTGTAAAACCCGGCATACCCCATTTTGGATCATAAGCAATCCCCGCCAAGTATAACCCGGCAGCGGGGAAAGTCGGTGCAGCATTAGTACGGTCACGACCTTCCAGCAGGGTTTGCATCCATTCGGATTGATATTTACCCTTGCCCACATAAACCAGGCAACCCACAATATTGCGCACCATGTGATGTAAAAACGCGTTTGCACGCAGCTCAAACGCAATGATGTCGCCTTGTCGCGTGATTTCCAATTTGGTCAGATTGCGCACCGGGGACTTGGCCTGGCATTCGGCTGCACGGAAGGCACTAAAATCATGTTCACCCAACAGCATGTGTGCGGCGACTCGCATCCGTTCCAGATCAAGGGGCTGGTGAAACCAGCCGACTTTGCCATGATGAAGCCCGGCGCGCACTGGATGATTTAACAGCAGGTAGAGATAACAGCGTTCGGTAGCGCTGTAACGGGCATGGAAGTCATCAGGAACCTCGGATGCCCACAGCACCGCCATGCTGTCAGGCAACAGCGCATTGACGCCACGTACCCAGGCACTTGGAGGCCGTTGTGTCTGCGAGTCGAAATGCACCACTTGGTACAGGGCATGCACACCGGCATCGGTACGTCCCGCCGTGAATACCCGGGCATCGCTACCGGCGATTCTCGATAATGCCTTTTCCAGTGCATCCTGTACTGATCTGCCCGAGGGCTGACTTTGCCAACCACAAAAACCGCTGCCATCGTACTCCAGCACCAACGCGACTCTCACAGGACAAGTGCTGTCAGCGTCAAAACGATCCAAAGCCGAATCAGAGCGACCGGGTGCACGGATGGAATTCCCGCAGGAAAAGTAGAAATACTGAACATATGGTATTCCGTGGAACAGCGCCGCAGGGACTTTTAATTAATCTTCGATTAACACCAGATTGGAGGATTAATCCGGATACAAATCCTACAGACTGGCCAGCATCGTCCTCGCGCTTTCCTGTTGCTGCGCATCGCCTTCGCGCATTACTTCCTCGAGAATTTCTTTGGCACCATCATTGTCACCCATTTCCTGATAGGCTCTGGCCAAATCAATCTTGGTAGAAATTTCATGCCAGTGGGCACTTTCCGCAGGTTTTGTGTCGGTTGATAGGTCAGGCGGCGGTTCGCCCATGTTTAAATTTAAATCAATATCGGTTAGGTCAGATTCCGGCAGGGAGGCGAAATCCAGCGCTGGCACTGCAGCAGGCTCGGATTCTGATTCAGGTGTAACAGGAAAATCAATGCTGAAAGCCAATCCCATGTCTTCAGCCGGGAGGGGTTCCATAGCAGCATCCGTCGTAGGAGCATCAAGATCAAACACCATGGCTTTTTCCACCCTCCCCCCCATTGGCATTGCTGACGCAATTGCCGCAGCGGATTGGGTATCTATCACGGAAGATTTGTGATCATCATCGCCATACTCTGCATCGAATTTCATTCCGAAATCGGACACAGCCGTCTGCTTCCATGCTGCTGATTGGTTTGCTGGCGTGGAAGCGGTGCCACCCATGTCAAAATCCATGGCAGAAATCATTTCCGATGCAGTTACATTCTGCGGCGAATCGGAAATAGGTACAGGCATCTCATCTTTGGCCGCACCGGTATTTGTCGCGACTGCATTGCCGTACAAAGGGTTTCCGGGATCGATTCCGGCTCCCAATCCGGCGGCCCTCTCCCACAATGGGCTTGAAGGTGCCACGGCTTTCAGTGTCCGGGCAGTGGCTTCAAATGCGGCCTTGTCCTTGCGTTGAACATACACTTCAAGCAATTTGGCCAATATTTCCGGGCGATTCGGATCCTTTACCAAGGCCTCCGTGAGAGTTTTCTCAGCTTGGATGTCGCGTCCATAATCCAAATAAATTTCCGCTTCGGCGACTGGATCTACATCTCCGGTACTTATAACGGCTTCCGGCACGGTTGTAAGCGCAGGTGCCGCCACTACGGGCAACGCTTCGTCGTGCAGTTGATGTTCTGCCATGTGCGGCGTTCCGATCATATCGGAACCCCCGGTCTGAATTTCTTTTTTCCGGCGCATCATGGATACACCAAGCATTCCGGTCAGCAGAAGCGCAAGCACTCCCCCCACATATTCGATGTTCTGCATAAGGTCGTCCATCAGCGAGGATTCCACTGGAACGGGTGGCGGCGCAACCGGTATAACGGTGGAATCCACCGCAGGCTTGGCCGGTTCGACTGCTGCTACTGCAGATGCATCCGATTCTACGGGTGCTGCACTTATGTCTTCCGATTCGGCTGACACGGTAGGCACCGGAGCAGGCTGGGGGGTTGAAGACGGGGTAACATCCGGCTTGAGACTTTCCGCTCGTTTCTGCGCTTCCACCATGGTAGCGGATTTCAATTCCAGCAGATGTTGCATTTCCTTGATGTTCTTTTCCAGCAGCACAATACGCTCGCTGGCTTCGTTTAATGCCTTATTCCTGGCAATGGCATCCTCTTCCATAGCGCGAATGCGATCTTGCGATGCATTTACTCCCTTGCCACCTGTCCCGCTCAGCTCTTCGCCTTTGGAAAGCTTCAACACTTCTTTGGACGGCTCTCGGGTTGCGGTGGAATTGTCCTCAACAATGGTGGTAATCTTGCCGCTAGCTGTTTGCTTCGGTGCCCCAGTCGCTGGAGTTGCACCGGTGGCTCCAGCCAACTTCTGCCGGTAAGCATTCCAGTCTGCTATCTGCGCTTTTACTTCTATAGCCGCTTCTACCGAAGAAATCTTGGCAATTTCATCGCTGTCTGGCACTCGCAGAATTGGCCCCGCCTTAAGCCGATTTATATTATTGCCGGAGAAGGCATCACGGTTGGCGCGATGCAACGCAACCAGCATCTGGTTGAGATTTACCCCATCGGGAGTAACCTGCCGGGCAATCCTGCTTAAAGTATCGCCGCTCATTATCGGACCATAGGTGGTACCACCAGTTCTGCCAACCGGGACTGGTTCCCGTATTGCTGGTTTCTTGTCACTGATAAAATCTTTAATCGGGGCATCCGGTTTTTCAATCATAACCGGTCCAGCTTCGACGACAGGCGGCTCAGTGGGCGCAATCTGGATCGCGGGCACGCTTTGGATCGCGGGTGCGATCTGGGTCGTCGGCGCTACCGGCTGGGGTCTGTCAGTTTCCGGCAGATCCAGCAGCACGGTATATTCACGCAGCAACCGCCCCGATGCCCAGTTCAATTCGATCAGCATGCTCAGGAACGGTTCGACAACAGGTTGCGGGGAGACAATTCTGATGTAGGGTTGGCCGTCGGAGCGGGCTTCAACGCTGACTGTGAACGTAGAAAGGAATGGCGCATAATCGACATCTGCTTTACGAAAAGCATCGCGTGAGGCAAGACGCGCCGCTAAAGAAGGGATCTCCTCTTTTTTTACCGCAACCAGATCAATCTCTGCCTTGAACGGCTGTCCCAGCGCAGAATTAACCGTCAGCTTTCCCAGTCCCGCCGCATGCACAGCCCACGGCGATATCAGCACGATCAGGAACAACCCTAGTTTAAAAATCGATTTGCACACAGCGGCGCGCTCTGGTTTTTTGAAAGAAGAAATAGACTAACATCATGTAGTTATCGAAGCAAGCTGAGCTTACCTCTGATGCTTTGTATCAATTCGGTTATTTCTTAACTGAAATTTACGATTGTGACATGAAGTTTTTATAGAAAACCGCAAGCTGGCGGCGTAATGGCCAACTATCCAAAGAGCCATTGCATTATGCCGTGATTGCTCAAACCTCTTCAATGAGGGTATGAAAGATCAGGCTTGTACCAGAATTCTCAGCATCCTGCGCAATGGTTCTGCTGCGCCCCATAGCAACTGATCTCCCACCGTGAATGCGGACAAATACTCCTTGCCCATGGCGAGTTTGCGCAGCCGCCCCACCGGTATATTGAGTGTTCCTGTAACTGCGGCTGGAGTCAGCTCCTTCAAAGTGCTTTCGCGGTCATTGGGAACAACCCGCACCCAACTGTTCGCTGCCGCGAGAATATCTTCCACCTCATCCAGCGGAACATCCTTTTTCAATTTGATGGTCAACGCCTGGCTATGGCAGCGCATGGCACCAACACGAACGCAGATGCCATCCACCGGAATTGCCTGATCACTGCGTCCCAGAATTTTGTTGGTCTCGGACTGGCCTTTCCATTCCTCACGGGTCTGGCCATTGCCAAGATCCCGGTCTATCCACGGAATCAGGCTGCCAGCCAGCGGCACACCAAAATTCGCTGTGGGAAATTTCTCGTCGCGCAGCGTTCCCGCCACTTCCCGATCAATGTCGAGTATGCTCGCAGCCGGGTCATCCAGCATGGTCTTTGCTACTCGATGGGCCTCACCCATCTGCTGTAGCAATTCACGCATGTTTTGCGCACCCGCACCGGAAGCCGCCTGATAAGTCATGGCGCTCATCCATTCCACTAGGTCTTCTTCGAACAATCCACCCATCGCCATCAGCATCAGACTCACGGTGCAATTACCGCCGATGAAATCTTTCCCGCCATCATGCAGCGCCTGTTCGATGACCGGCAGATTGATCGGGTCGAGTATGATTACGGCATCTTTGCCCATGCGCAATGTTGAAGCTGCATCAATCCAGTAACCCTGCCAGCCTGCCTGACGCAGCTTGTCAAATACCGCAGTGGTATAGTCGCCTCCCTGGCAGGAAATGATGATATCCATCGCCTTGAGTTCGTCGATATTGTATGCATCCCTGAGCGGCGGCGTTTCTCTGCCGATATCCGGACCCTGGCCGCCCTTTTGCGAGGTGGTGAAAAACACCGGCTCCACCAGCGCAAAATCATTTTCCTCCCGCATGCGCTGCATCAGCACTGAACCCACCATGCCGCGCCAGCCAACAAATCCCACTCGTTTCATTTGATCATCTCTCTTCTATCTATAAATTCGCCAATACCGCATTGCCCATTCCAGCGGTGCCGACTTTTTTCATCCCTGATTCGTAAATATCGCCGGTGCGATAACCTTGCGCCAGCACTTTTTTTACTGCCTTCTCAATGCGCGCCGCCGCAGGTTCCTGATCGAATGTATAGCGCAGCATCATCGCCACCGACAATATCGTTGCCAGCGGATTGGCCACATCCTTGCCGGCAATATCCGGAGCTGAGCCGTGTATTGGCTCATACAGTCCTTTGTTCTTGTCATCCAGCGATGCTGATGGCAGCATGCCGATAGAACCGGTCAGCATCGACGCTTCATCCGACAGAATATCGCCGAACATGTTGCCCGTCACCATCACGTCGAACTGTCGGGGATTGCGTACCAATTGCATCGCCGCATTATCCACCAGCATGTGCGCAAGCTCCACGTCGGGGTATTCCGCCGCTGTTTCGACCACTACTTCGCGCCATAGTTGCGTACATTCAAGCACATTCATCTTGTCCACCGAGCACAACCTGCGACTGCGCTTGCGTGCCGCCCGGAAAGCAACATGCGCAATTCTGCGTATCTCCGCTTCGCTATAAATCATGGTGTTGAAACCGACACGCTGACCATCACGCTGCTCGATGCCACGCGGCTCGCCGAAGTAAATATCGCCAGTCAACTCGCGCACAATCAGAATATCCAGCCCCGCGACCACTTCGGGTTTCAGCGTCGAAGCGTTGGCAAGCTCGGGGTAAAGCACCGCTGGTCGCAGGTTGGCGAAAAGATTCAACGCCTTGCGGATAGCAAGCAAGCCCCGTTCCGGACGCTGCGCGCGCGGCAGCGTATCATACTGCGGACCACCCACGGCACCCAGCAGTACGGCATCGGCGGCGGCAACCAACTTGTGTGTCGCCTCCGGAAATGGTTCCCCGGTTGCATCGACTGCGCACCCTCCCAGCAAACCCGGTTCCAATTCGAATTTCAATCCGTCGCTTCTCAGCGCTTCCAGCACCTGCACCGCCTGGGCAACGATTTCCGGACCGATGCCGTCACCGGCTAGAACCGCAATTTTCATAAAACCTTTTCCTGAACCGCAGTAAAATTATTATTACGCAAACAGCCACGGTTGTTCCGTGCGCCGCTTTTCCTCGAATGCCTTGATCTTGTCCGCGTACTGCAACGTCAAACCGATTTCATCCAGGCCGTTCAGTAGGCAATGCTTGCGAAACGGGTCGACATCAAAGGTGCAGACTTCGCCACTGGGCGCAGTCACCGTCTGATTCTCCAGATTTACTGTCAGACAATAACCTTCAGTTGAGTTTACTTCGTGGAATATCTGATCAACAATGCTTGTATCAAGCACGATGGGCAACAGGCCGATCTTGAAGCAGTTGCTGAAAAAAATGTCGGCGAAACTGGGGGCAATGATCACCCGGAAACCATAATCCTGCAAAGCCCAGGGCGCATGCTCCCGGCTCGAGCCACAACCGAAATTTGCGCGCGCAAGTAATATTTGCGCACCACGATAACGCGGTTGATTAAGGACAAAATCCGGGTTGAGCCTGCGTTGGGTCACGTCCATCCCCGGCTCGCCGTGATCCAGATAACGCCACTCGTCAAACAGATTTAGACCGAAGCCGGAACGTTTGATGGATTTTAGAAACTGCTTGGGAATAATGGCATCGGTATCGATGTTAGCGCGGTCCAGCGGCGCCACCAGCCCCTTGCAGGAATGAAATTTTTCCACTCGCTAGTCGGGGTTATTTTGCCGTTCTCTCAATCGCCTCACCACTCCTCTGCAGGTCTTTACCAAAACCCTGAAAGGTATTGCATGCTGACAAACAAAAAGTGGCAATCAACAAGATCATTACAGGCAATGTTTTCATAACTCCCTCTTTCTTAAAAAATAAACAAAAACCATTTCCGCAGTTTAATATATTTCCCGCACATCCACAAAATGTCCCGCCACTGCTGCCGCAGCAGCCATCACTGGACTCACCAGGTGGGTGCGCCCACCCGGTCCCTGCCTGCCTTCAAAATTACGGTTTGATGTAGAAGCGCAGCGCTCCCCCGGCGCCAGTCGGTCTTCATTCATCGCCAGACACATGGAACAGCCCGGTTCACGCCATTCAAAGCCGGCATCACGGAATATTCTGTCGAGCCCTTCCTGCTCCGCTTGATGCTTTACCAGGCCGGAACCGGGCACCACCAAGGCAAGCTTGATGTTCGCGGCAACATGCCTGCCCTTCACCACTTCCGCCGCCGCCCGCAAGTCTTCAATGCGCGAGTTGGTACAGGAACCAATGAATATCTTATCCAGGTGGATTTCATTAATCGGCATATTGGGAGTCAGCCCCATGTATTTGAGAGCATGCTCCATGTCATGACGCTTCACTGCATCGGCGATCTGCGAGGGATCGGGCACTCTGCCGTCAATCGTCGTCACCATCTCGGGTGAAGTCCCCCAAGTTACCTGCGGTTTGACCTGTGCCGCATCCAGCCTCACCACTTGGTCGAAGTTTACCCCCGCGTCGCTTTTGAGAGTGCGCCAATAAGCGACCGCTTTCTCCCATAATTCACCTTTTGGCGCAAAAGGGCGTCCCTTAATGTAATTGATGGTGGTGTCGTCCACCGCTATCATGCCGGCGCGCGCGCCCGCCTCGATCGCCATATTGCAGAGCGTCATGCGTGCTTCCATGGAAAGCGCGCGGATGGCGTTGCCGGCAAATTCAATCGCGTAACCGGTACCCCCTGCGGTACCGATCTTACCGACAACGGCGAGCGCAACGTCCTTGGCAGTGACGCCATGGCCGAGCCTGCCTTCGACCAGAACCTGCATCGCCTTGGCTTTTTTCAGCAACAGGCACTGGGTCGCAAGCGCATGTTCCACTTCCGAGGTGCCGATACCGAAAGCGAGACAGGCGAACGCGCCATGCGTGCTGGTATGCGAATCGCCACACACCACCGTCATGCCGGGCAGCGTGGCGCCCTGCTCCGGGCCGATTACGTGAACGATCCCTTGGCGCAGGTCGTTCATTCTGAATTCGGTTATACCCAATTCTGCACAATTCTGGTCGAGGGTTTCCACTTGAAGACGCGATATCGGGTCGCTGATGCCGTGGCTGCGCTCGGTGGTAGGCACATTGTGATCGGCTACCGCAAGAATTGAGTCCAGGCGCCAAGGCTTGCGTCCAGCCAGCCTCAGCCCTTCGAACGCCTGCGGGCTGGTAACTTCGTGCACTAGGTGGCGGTCGATGTAGAGCAGTGCCATCCCGTCCGGTTTATCGGATTCTTCGTGCACTACATGGCTTTGCCAGAGTTTGTCGTAGAGAGTCTGCATCTTGCAAGGTTCTGGAGAGATGCGAAATTATCCCATAATGCAGCCATCAGAAGTAGGCCATGTAGACAGACAAACATGGGCAAACTGGTACATTCAAGAGGGTACTCCGCTGCACGTATTGCAAGAGTTGGGCGGGTGGTCAACGCCGGAGATGGTGCAGAAGTACGCGCACCTCTCCAGTGAGCATCTCGCACAATGGGTAGATCGCAGACCCCTTGGTTCCGTAAGCTCCCCCGTCAAGTAGACAGTTCAGAAGTAGAATTTTTCCCTGCGAGCAGTTGCTCACGGAACACAGCCGGGGGCAGGTGTCCCAGCGCGTCATGGGGCCGTTCTTCGTTGTAACTTTGAAGCCATTGATGCGTAATTTCTCGTACTTCGTCAAGCGATGTAAATAACCAGCTGTCGAGCACTTCCGTCCGGTACGATCGGTTGAAGCGTTCAATGAAAGCGTTCTGATTCGGCTTGCCGGGCTGGATAAAACGCAGCTCGATATCCTTGCTTTTGCAC
>Ga0209253_10003888_pt1 | contig 13061 bp, 5 predicted proteins | sample FrelakmetBRP12BR_FD_187145 | JGI IMG/M metagenome (GOLD analysis project Ga0209253, IMG submission 187145) | Freshwater lake sediment microbial communities from the University of Notre Dame, USA, for methane emissions studies - BRP12 BR (SPAdes)... | ecosystem: Environmental > Aquatic >...
TCCCTCCTCGGGTGGAACGGTACACCGTACAGGGAGTTCCGGCTCGCGTTTCCCGTTCGCGCAGAACAGGGACGCGTCGCGTACGAAGTGCCGTTTGGCGTGCTCGACGTCGGCGCGGGCGAGATGAAAGGAGCGGCGGGCGAGCGATATACGCAGGAGGTTTCGCGGGTCCGACCGCGCGCGATACAGAATTGGATCGGTCTCTATGGTACCCGGTCCGGGGTGACGCTCAGCTCATCGGTGGCGGTCTGGGATTACCTGAACCCGACGGACCCGGCACCGGATCGTTTCCTGCTTCAACCGGTACTGCTTGCGTCCCGGAGGAGTTGCCACGGCGAAGGTCCATGGTATTTGCAGAAGGGCGATCATCATTATCGTTTTTCGCTCACTTCTCACGGCCCTGCGAGGCAGAGCGGGCAACGCCGGGGCGTTGAAGCGAACGCGCCTCTCATCGCCGTCGTCGATCCGCCACGGGACCCGCAGGCGCGGCTTGCCGAGTCCGGCAGCTTTGTCTCGCTGGATGCCGACAACCTCGTCCTGAGCACGATGAAGAAATGTGAGGACGATGAGACGGTTATCGTCCGGTTGTTCGATGATGCAGGAAAGGCCACAAGCGGCCACCTCGAGATGTTCATCCCGGTGCAGAAAGCCGAGGAGACGAACCTTCTTGAAGAGGTCAGCACAACGGTGGCGATCGAAGGGGACAGGATTGCCGTCCAGGCCGGACCCTATGCGATTCACACCCTGAAGATAACTCCCAGGCGCATTTCCCGCTGACGCCTGAACTACTGCCGGCTCAGACAAGCGCACATTCCGCAGGCCCTGAAGCCGGAGATCCGCCGAGGAAATGCCTTCTCAGCCCAAGTCTGGAGCAGGTCATGAGCACACTCGCCATACGCATTGCATGCGCACTCCTCCTTCTCGCTGTTTCTGCCCATGCACAACCCCGGCTGAAGCTCGTTGATACGCTGGAGCCTCTCTTTCCGGATTCGAACGATACAGGTCGGTGGGACCAACGATATGAAGCCCACTTCCCGGCCGGCACGGAGGCGGACGTCCACGTGCTCCTCGCTGTATCGCCCGGGGATTCGTTCTCGATTTCCGGCGTTCTTCACGGTACGCCGCTCCCCCTCAGCAGCTGGAGTCAGCTTCTGGACGTCCCGGTTGAGCAGAACACGGGCCTGGACAGCCGGACGGAGATATTCACCAATCAGCACAACCCCTATGTCATTCGCCGGGCTCCGTTTAGGGTCTACGAGGCGCTGCAGCCGCTTTCGACGACAACACTCACTGCCCGGAATCCCTACACCGCCTTGCGGCTGTCGGTCCCCGCAGGCATGCTGAATGCCCCCGGCACCTACCGCATCGAGATCTCGGCAAAAGGCAGAAACTGGAGCCAGCAGGGCACATTCATCGCGACCATCCATCCGGTTCGCCTGCCCCCGCTTTCGGAGAGCACATTTTTCTACACCAACTGGTACAGCCTGGTCCAGATGGAAGAGAGACACGGACTCACCCGGTGGAGCAAGGAGTGGTATGCCATGCTGGACATCTATGCGGCGATGATGGCCCATGGCAGGCAGAATTGCATCAGCATTCCTGCCGAGCTCATCTCCATTTCGGATGGCCGGATATCCCTCGATGAGAAACAGATGCTCGCCTTTGTTGAAGTATTCCGGCGGCACGGCTTTCAGTACTTCGAGTCGCCCCATCTCATGTATCGGGGCGACGAGGACGATTGGGGAGATCCCGAACTGAAAGTCTCCCTCACAAAGAGACGGTACGGCGCGGTCGAGGCAAAGAAGGACGTAGAGACGATCGTCACGCTGACAAAGAACTTCGCGTCACAACACGGCCTGACCAACAACTGGCTCCAGCACATCTCCGATGAGCCGACAGCCGTGCAGGCCCAATGCTACAAAGAGGTGGTGAAACAGGTACGATCGATCTATCCCGAAATACGAATCATGGAGGCGACGAGCGATCGGGACACGCTCGCCGGCGCCGTCGACATCTGGTGCCCCACGATCGATGATTTTCAGAAGAACGAGGCATTCTTCCGGAGCAGAGAACAGCAGAATGAGAAGGTCCTGGTCTACACCTGTTTGATCCCGGGAGGGAAATGGCTGAACAGGCTTCTCGACCAGGAGCGGTTACGGCAGGTATACTTCGGGTGGGGTGCGGCCCGCTACGGTACGTCCGGTTATCTGCACTGGGGTTTGAATCAATACCTGGTCGCGGATCCGTTCAATCAGAGCGTCGTCCATCATCCGTCTCCCATCGCCACGCCGAACAACTTTCTGCCGGCCGGAGACAGTCACATCCTCTACCCGGGCTCGACGGGCCCGTTGTCCTCGACCAGGTTTGAAGCCTGTCGCATCGGGATCGAGGACTTCGAGCTGCTCCAGATACTCAAGAAGAAAGATGCCGCGAAGGCATCGGAGCTGATCCGGCAACTCTTCAGAGACTACACCGACTACAGCACTGACGTCTCCGTCTATCGCGCCGTGCGCAAGGCGCTACTCGACGCGCAGTGATGGCAGCGGTTCAGAACCGACTCGCCTGTCAATATGAGCCCGTTGCATCGGCACTAGTGCACGGTCAGCACGCCCTGAAGCCGGACATCCGCCGAGGAGCTGCCGATCAGGATGCTGAACTCACCCGGCTCGATGACCCGCTTCAGGTTCAGATCCAGCATCGCAAGCATCTCCGGCGTGATGGTGAAGGAGAGTTGTTTTGCCTCACCTGCACGGAGATGGACCCGCTGAAAGCCCTTCAGCTCCATCACCGGCCTCGCGACGGTGGCGACCGGGTCTCTCAGATAGAGCTGCACAACCTCATCGCCGTCGCGTAATCCCGTGTTCTTCACTGTGAACTGAACGCGCACCGAGTCGCGACTGCTGATCGACGTCCTGTCGAATGTCAGGCCGCTGTAGGCAAATGTGGAATAGCTCAGTCCGAAGCCAAAGGGGAAGAGCGGCTCACCGGGCAGATCGTAGTAGTAGTCCAGGCGCCCTGTCGGCTTGTGATTGTAGATGAGCGGCACCTGACCCACGGCCATGGGGAACGTTATCGGAAGACGACCGGCAGGATTGTAATCAGCGAACAGGACATCCGCCACCGCGTTTCCCCCTTCTTCTCCGGGGTACCAGACCGCCACGACACCGTCCACCTCATCGAGCCAATGATCCATGGTGACTGCGCTCCCGCCCACAAGGACGACGACGACCGGTTTGCCGGTGGCAGCGATTGCCCGTATGAGTTCGGGCTGATGGCCCGGCAGCCCCAGGGATGCCCGGTCCATCGACTCCCCTTCAATAATCCCGACGACAACGACAGCTCTCTCGCACTTCGCCGCGGCCTGCACAGCCTGGTCGATCCGGGAACGCCAGTCCTTGTTGATCCCGTGATCCCAGAGCAGCCGTAGCCGTCCATTGCCCGTTGTCTCGCGGAATTCGATTCTCAGCGCATACGCCTTGCCCTGAACGACCTTGAGGCCCCGCAGGTTCCTGGTGTAGGATCGTTTCTCCCATGAGTCAATCATCAGTGAATCGTTCACGAAGAGACGGTATCCATCGTTTCCCTCGAGTCCGATGGTGAGTTTCCCGCTCGCCGGTGCGACCAGCTCTCCGGCCCATCGGGCGGAGAACCAATCGCGGGAAATGTCGGGATGCGGCGGAAAGAGCGTCCAGTTGAACTGCGGTTCCTTGTCGACACGCTGGTGTGCGGGTGTGCCGGAGAGATCCGAGTTCTTCCAGTAGCTGGCAAGAAGTCCGTTCGCGGTGGTGCCACCGGCAGTGCACCGCAGATACGTGCTTGGAATGACGACCGCTTCCGGCTCTTCCCGCTTGCACCCTTCCGCAAAAACCACGTTCGCCGATGTGCCCAGTTTCTCCCGAATCCCATTGAGGATCGAGACCTTGCGATTTCCCGGTCCGCTGTACCCGCCGAGGCGCATCTCCTCCGCATCCGGGCCGATCACGGCGATGCTCGAGAGCCCCTTGCTCAGCGGCAGCACGCCCTTATGGTTCTTCAGGAGCACGATGGCTTCACGGGCAGCCTGCCGTGAAAGCTCCCGGTGGCGCGGATGGCCGTTCAACCTGGCCGCCTCGTCCGGATCGGCATAGGGGCGCTCGAAGAGACCGAGCTCGAACTTGGTCCGCAGTACCCGTGTCACGGCTTCGTCGATTGCGCGAGGGTCGATGGTCTTGCTTTCGATCGGTTTCTTGAAGAAGAGCGGAAAATGATCCACGCTCGTCTGCAACACTACATCCTGCCCGTTCTCAATCGCCTGTTTCATCGATTCCGGGTAATCCGTCGATGTGCGATGGAGGTCGTTCATCCCTCCCACGGACCCTGCATCGGAGATCACAAACCCCGTGAACCCCCACTCCTTTTTGAGTTTCTTTTCCAGGAGCCACTCATTGGCAGTGCAGGGCCGGCCGTCCAGTGAGTTGTATGATGTCATCACCGATCGCGATCCGCCGGCCGTCCAGCACGCCCTGAAGGGCGGAAAATAGGTGTCCTCCAGCATCCGCTCATTCCAGTGTGCGGGATAGCTGTCCCGGCCGCCGTCTCCGTGATTCGCAACGAAATGCTTGGGGGTCGTGACAACCCCCTGTTTCTCAAATTCCCTGACGAACACCGCACCCATCACCGCCGAGAGATACGGATCTTCGCCATACGTCTCTTCCACCCTGCCCCAGCGAACGTCAGTGGCGACATTCACCACCGGAGAGAGGATCTGCCGAATCCCCCGCGCCCGGGTCTCCTGTGCGATAGCATGGGCAACCTGTGACATCAGTCCCGGATCCCATGATGCCGCCAGAGCGATGGATTGCGGGAAGGCCGTCGCTCCTTCCCGCACAAGTCCATGCAGTGCCTCATCGAAAGGGATAATCGGAATGCCGAGCCGGGTTTCCTCCGTGAAGAACCGTTGTGCCGCATTGATCTTTTCCGCTGCCGCACGGGCTGTGCCGGAGGAACCGTAGCGCAGGAGCTGTTCGGAGACCTTTTCGCTGGAGGATTTCGTATCCATCTGCAGGCCGAAAATCCCATGACGATACTTCTCCTTCCCTTCGTCAAGATCTCCGGAGACCATAAACATCTGCCAGAACTTCTCCTCCAGCGTCATGCGCGGAAGAAGATCGTTCACCCGCTGTTCCACAGGGAGCTTCGCATTCTTGTACGGAGGCACTTGTGTTTCTTGCGCATGGGCGACGACAATCAGGCACACCGGCAGAAACCCCAGACAATTCACATGAATCTTCATCGCATCACTCCAGAATGTTATGAGGTGGATTCCCCAGCACACATTCACCTTCGACACGCGGAACAACCCATGAACGGCGGTCCCTGAGAAGACCGACACCGTGTTTCCGTAGACGTCGCTGCGCTCCGCGATTTCTCAGTACATCCAGATCGTCTCCTTTCCTGCCCTTGCTTCAGAAACAGCACAGGGAGGAAGCGCGCCATTTGCACTACTCTAACAACAGCGAGAGTGGTTGATACTGTTGAAGATCTACGTCAAATGATCCCGCTATTATCCGGAACACCTTTCCGGCGATTTTCTCACCTCGCAGAGTACAGGCGTGAGCGGAAGTATAACCTGCTGTTGATGGCAATGTGACTCTACATGTGCCGGCATTCCCTGTTTGCTCCCACAAACGCAGCAATGTTCCACGCCCATCGGGATTTTTGCCGAACGCCGTAACAAACACTCCCTTCTTCGACAACGAGATCCCGGAATTCATCACAGGTAACTTGCCCGGAGGGCCCTCAGCGATGATGGCTCTGAGAGGAACACGCAGTTCCTCAGAGGGCACAACGACGGAACTGCCATTCTCGAATCTGTCGATAGCCCACACGTACATACGCGCCGACCAGGAACCCTCAATCCATTCCGTGAAATTGGTGCTCCACTGGTTGTTGTACAGGTTGACGAATACGTTGGCCTTCTGCGGAATGAAGGAGCCCGAATACTTCCATAGGCCGGGCCGGTCCAGGCTCACACCCGGCGCATCGGGAGAACAAAGACCAAATCCTTTTCCTGTACCATCAATGACGGCCATGCCGGTATTGAGGAAACCGTAGTCGAAGTTGGAGCCCTTGACGAAGTCTGTTGCCGGATCGACCACTGCTCCAAGCCGCCCGAGCTTGAAGGTCGGCCGCTGGAGATTAAAGGGGAAGCTGATCCATCCCGCTTCAGGCCAGGGCTCCGCCGGCTTGCTGTTGATACTCCAGGTGATCTCGACATACGGCATGTCGCGGTAGAGCCTGATGATACGTGTGACGTCATGGGGCATCCCCCCTTGAGGCGCACACTGCATCACGGCACCGACCGAGATTCCGTTCTTCGTAAACGTGATCTTCGCACCCGCCCCCTTGATCATGCACGAGGGATCATCGGTGAGGTTCGGCCTCCCGAGTTCATCCAGGGACCATTCCCATCCCCCCTTGACATATGCTTTCGTATATGCCTCGGTGTCCTCTTTGCTGAAGCGCTCGTACAGATACTGGCCAAACCCGAACTCGCTCTGCGCGTTCACCATTTCCAGGCCGGTCTGCTTGTTGCGTACAGAGAGAAGCGCTCCACTCTTCGCATCAATTGCGCACTTCACAAACTCGTTCTCCAGGACACCCGCCCCTTCATCGAGAAAGAGGCTGCCCTGCTGGTCCGCGTTGCCTTCCTCGGCGGGCACATATGTGCGATATCCCATCGATGGGACACCCTTCGCCACAAACTGCAGAACGTTTCCTGCATTGGCCACGTTGAAGACGAGACCGGTTTCAACATCTTTGAGCGCCCTTATGGGATGCACACGCGAGTGGGCCTGGATCGACACAACCCCCGTACGCTCCCACGGAAGCGGGTTATAGACGATAACCCGCGATCCCTCGCAGCGGACAGAGCGCGCCAATTCATCCAGTTGCCGGTGGATCGTAGGCGTGATGATCCGTTCAGCCTGATACACCCTGTCGCTCTTCTCCTTCCACGAATCCTCAATCGGCTTAAACACACCCTTTGCCCGTTCTGCTTTGAACTCCTCCCCATAGCACCAGCGGCCGGAACGGCCGTGGCTCATGGCCATGCCGAACGTGTGCTCATCGAAGAGCAGGGCACTTTCCATGGCCTCCGACACTATCGCCTCCACACTCATGCTCTTTCCGTTCCAGATGCCGCACAGAGTATTCAGGGCTTCCAGAGCGAAGATTTCTTTCCGCACCGATCGCGACTCTTTCACTTCTTTCGGCATGGACATGTAGCCGTGAATCCAGGTATCGGGCATATCGCCGCGAACCAGAGGGAGTTGGGGGTTCTCCTTCATCAGTGCGTCGTAGAAATCCGAAATCCGTCCGATTTTCAGCCTGGCCTTGGGCGCAAGCGCGTGCGCTTCACTCAACACTTTCTCCACTTCCTCCGGTGACGGTGCGCCGACATTGTCATTTGTATGGATGATCGCCAGCCACGTGGCAAACGGCCAGCCCTCGGGTGGTGTGAGGCTGGTGCCATAGTATTCCCCCCAATACATCGTGAGCAGGCGCGATCCATCCGGACCCTCCCACCAGAAGAGCAGAGGGACTTCGGGCGACCGGGATGCAGCATTGCAGCCGATATGGAGGATGTTGACACCTGCGTGAGTGAGCAAAGTGGGAATAATCCACGAATGGCTCGGGACATCGGTGAGCTTTGCGTCCCGCGGGAGAGGCAGTCCCTGCTGCCTCGCGATTGTCGAGGAGAACGAGAAGGATCGTGCGAGGTTTTCAAGATCGCTCGCTTCGGTTTCAAACGTGAAGGGCAATGCGTGTACGGCAAACCACCCTTCCGCAATCGCCTTCAGAACCCGGGGTTTCATTGCCGGATCGCACCGCTTCAGTATCTGGCTCATCGGCCACCCCGGAACCGTCCACACGAAGCGCCGGTCGGGGGGCAGCGTTCTGGTGCTCTCCAGCACATCCAATGCGCCCGTGATCATGGATGAGCCGTATTTTTGCAGAATCGCCTCGGCGAAGTCCGTGTAGCCGATGTCGAAATGCGTTTTGAATGCTATGATAATCTCTTTGACGTCCATATTGGGTCGTTTCTCCTGTTCACAGACTGCGTTGGTACAGCACAGCGCAAGAAGAAGGACGCTACATGTTCGCGATATATCATTCATGCGTGTTCACCCGGGTACACGGAGCGGTTTACCGCTGCTGTCAGCGTTTCGGCTTCGGGGAATCCTCCCGCGTTGTCAGGCATTTCACCACCTGTCAGTCCGTATGGAACACTTCTTCCATGGTTGCCCACCATTCACCCTCTGCACGTGATGCAAGCGGGGCTTGCATGGGCATCATGATACTCCACCATTTCTGCGTCTTCGGGTCGGCCGCCATTCTTGCCATATCTGCGGCAAAGTCACTGCCGTGATACTCAAAATAGGCAAACAACAACCCCTCGTGATAATATATTGAGTAGTTGCGTATGTTGCATTCGCGAATCATTTTCAAGATTTCCGGCCAGACCTCGGCATGATACGCTTTGTATTCGTCGAGGTGGTCCGGTTTCACCCCGACGATCTGCCCGAAACGTTTCATGTGCTCCTCCTGATGTTGCCTTACCGATCCCTTTGAGAGGTGATCAGGTCGCCCAAACGGAGCTTGCTGCAACACGCAGCCCTCCGTCTCACTGTTCCTACTCCACAACGATTTCATCGGCAAAAATGAATGCATCGTTTCCTGCCGCGTGGTGCCACGCCGGCAGCTTCCCCGGTGTCTTCGCAATCACCTTCACAAAGCGGGTCTTGAAACCGCCGAACTCTGCAACAACATCGCGGACAACAGTCCCCTCTTGCTTTGGATCGACCGTGTTGACGACTTCCTGGACAAGTGCATACGCCCCCCCATCTTCCGAAGCCCAGAATTGCACTCGCTCCGGCATCACAATCCACGAGTAGCTCTGCTGCAAGAAACCGATGTATATCTTGTTGATCTCCGTCGTTTTCTCAAGATCGATAACAACCTCGAGATCCTGTCCCTGGAACCCCTGCCAGGCACCGTCGGTAAAGGCCTCTGATCCACGGATCCCATCCAGCAGTCCCATCTCGCCTCCGGCTGCGTAGGCAGGATTGTAGAGGCTGTACTGGGCATTCAATGTGTGCAGTTTCCCAATGGCCTTGTGGACCAGAAGGTACTTCTCGGCCATGGCATACCCCTGCTTGTCGACGAAGACCCGGGCTCGAATGAGGGTACTGCGGTCAATCGCAATCGGGCCATTGTACGGTATTGAACGAAGAGTCGGCTCGGCGCCGCCCGTGGTATAGTAGATCGTCTGATCGGCAAAGGCGGTTCTCAGCCTGACCTGACGTTTTCCGTCGGCCAGAGCGTTGTCAGGCTCAATAAACACCATTTTATCCAGATCAAGCAGCTGATTCCCCAGGCGGTCATACTTCTCGAGCACGCGCGGAAGCCACCAGGCGCGATTCTCCCTCTCCCAAAGGCCAACATACTCGGCCTTCAGCTGGTGCAGGTCGTGCAGCAGGTCGTTCAGAAGCACCTTTGCCCGAGCGACATCTTCACGAGATGCAGACTCCATTGCCCGGACAAGGGCGATCCGTGCAAGGTTTTTCCTCCCCGTGAACAACACACGTCGCGCTGCCAGGAGAGCGGCGTCAAGCATCTCCCTGTTGCGTTGTACCCGTGCACGTAATGCATGCAGATCCCCAACGAAGGTAACGGCCTCACGGACAAGGTGTTCATTGTTCTTCCGCGCTTCTTCATTGACATTCTCCGGATACATCTCCACCATGCTGCTCCATACTGCCTGATTGGTGACGAGTCCTCTCACCGAGAGCGTGCGGAGTGAATCGAACAGGAAAAGTGTCCCCATGACATCGGGAGCCCCGAAGAACAATGCATCGAACGCCCTGTGGAACGACTCTGCACGCGTGTCCCTCTCCCTGCGTGCGGCGTCTCCCGTGAGAGGACGAAGAGGATTCCAGGAGCACTCCGCTCCCCATGCGAGTCCGTGCCAATTATGGTTGAAGAGGTTCTCTCCATCATCAACCCACACGGTATTCATCACCCCCATCGCTCCGAGCTTTGCCCCGTCACGAACATAGTTGGCAATGTTCACGACCGCCGTGGACATGTCGGGCCAGACCTGGCCCCAGCAGCTGACCCCGGGCGCAACCATAAAATCGAAACCGGTTTTCTTGAAGGGGAGAAGTGCGTCGTCGAAGCTCTCCGCTGCATGGTATCCCCAGGAGATGATCACCAGATCTTTCGGCAATTGCTCGATGATCTGAGGATTGCCCGCAGCGATGTCCCCCCACATGAGTATGCGCTTCCCATACGGCCGGATGATATCCCTGATGCGCGAAATGTGATATGCATACACGCCAGCGGCGCCCATCGAGTCGACCATGCGCTTGCCTGGTCCGTCCCCGAGGCCTGTCACCTCGTCACAGTTGATATGGAACAGATTGCTTCGATATGCGGGGATAATCTCCGCATACATATCCTTGAGAAATGTGTACGTTTCCTCCAGAGCGGGGCTGACGACCCAGGAGTTTTCTCTCAGGCGGTGATAGAACGGACTGGCGAGGATATGCTCCATATGGCCGAACGACTGCGCATTGCCCACCAGCTCAACGTGGTAGGTCTTCGCAAATGAGGAGAGTTCGGCAATCTCCTCCGCCGAAATGCCATCCATCGGCGCGATCTCCGGGTGCGATTTCAATCGGAAGACATGCTCGGTGTACAACGTGAAGAAGTTCTGTTTGAACTCTGCCATCTTCACGACGATCTGTTTCAGGAAAGCCATCGTGGGAATCGGTCCGCGGCTGATATCGTGCATCCAGCCACGGTAGCGAAGTGCCGGCCAATCGGCGATCGTGACACAGGGAATTGCGTTGCCTGATCTATTCGAACGGATCAGTTGTTTGAGGGTTTGTACACCATAGAACACCCCGGCGCCGGATTTTGCGGCTACGACAACCCTCGCGGGCGATACATGAACGACATATCCTTCATCCCCGAGGCTGTCCAATGGGAATGCACCAATAGTCCTGAGACTTTTCCGCACAAATCCATCCCTGTCGATCCGGCCGATGACAATGCATTTTCCCTGCACATGTGCCGTCCTCTTTGGACGGAATCCCAGCTCCGCCTCGATCCCCTCCGCGAGTTGAGAAGCAGAAAAGTGATCCTCCGCTTCCTTCGTGTCAGCACTGCAGATGGTGACATCGGGTGACAGTGTAAAGCGACCGGTTGTCCGCTCGACCTTTCGGGGAGTGGGAATCATTATGAGCGATGAGTCCGTTGCTGTCGCCGAACGGGACGACTCATTGTCGGGAGATGTTGTTGTGCAGTAACAGACCAAAGGAAGAAGAAGCATCCCGAGAAAAAGGGAGCGTGTTCGAGGCAGTCGCATATGATGCTCCAGGTGAGTAGACTACTTGTTTTGTGCCCGACAGAGCCTGACTTTCACTACTCCGTTGTACGGGGTCTGCAACGTGACAGGGCGCTCGTAGTTTCCCCAGTTCAAGTTGACATAGGTCCATTCGTTGTCGACGAAGAGATGGAGCGATCCGTCTCCCTGTACCGCCGTCCGAGCGGCAAGGGCTCCCTCCGATTCAACCCGAAGACCGCACCCTTTCTGTTGATTCCACAACCCGTACTCAACGATGTTCTCCTTCAATCCGCGGAAATCATGTGGAACGGGCAGCCCGCCCGGCTGCATTCCCCCCTCTTTCCGGTAGAGAGAGAAATCCTTCGTGTCCATCGACCATGGCCCTTCGGGGGTCTGCCGGTACTGTTCACGTTTCCCGGTTGACGCGAACTTCGACACTTCCCCAACGGATCGGCCAATATGGTCTTCCGGGTAGGAGGACCAGAGCGCGTGTCGATTCCAGGAGAGCTTGTCCACACCGGCATTCACGAGAAATCGAATTCCCACTTCCTGACATTTCTCCGGCGGATCCTCGATCTCGTACGACGTGATAATCTCCCCGTCCCCGGTAACGGTCAGGTTGATCTTCACAGCGTACTTCCCGGCATGGCCCCGCAATGCCACTGCAAGTCTTTCGAGGGATGACTGGTAACTCATCGAATCGAGCTTCCACTCCATCCCCGTCACGTCGATCAGAGAATCGACATCCCAGCTCAAGGACGGTCCAGGAACGACAAGGCGAATGAATGGCCCGCTCTCGATAACCTTTTCTCCGGCATAGACTCCCGCTTCAATGAGCCCCGAGGTCTTGCTGAATGTCACTGCAAACTCTCCTCCCCGAGCCACCAGTCTGTCGGGTGTTTCATCTACCCGCAGTTCTTTCACAGGCCGTTCATTGCGCGGCGCCTGAGAAGTGAACGTGAGTACTTCTTCGTCAATCAGTCGCTGATCGACGTCAAAGAACCGTATATTCAGTCGGTCACCCTGGATGAGCCTTCCGGGTATTTTCAACTCTCCCTGTTGGTGCGGACCGATATTCGGAGACGGAATCACCCCAGATGCCGCACCGGAGACGGCAAGAATACGCATCTCCTCCATGTTGGTGTGATCAAACCGATTATGGAGAGGAAGCAGGAGATCTTTTCCTGCACTGTAGTCTTCGACACGAGTGGTTGGGAGCCTCACCGGGGAATAGGCTTTTCTCGTGTGCCAGAACTCAGGCTTCTTTCGCCGCCAGACGTCAACGATTCCCCACTGACCGTATCCGGAACAGGTATCGGGCAGGAGGAACACTTCATCGATCATCCCCCAAATAGCTCCCCCGATACTCCGTTCTGAATCGACGTTGTACTCCCATGCACGTTTGATGCTCTCTCCCCAGGAGTTGCGGATATTCGGATCCTCTTTCAGATCCTGCACGCAGTAGCAGGCAACGTGCATCCATTCATCACCGAGAACGGGATAGGCGGCCTTCCTCTCCTCTTCGGAAAGCCGGATGCATCGATCGTAGGATGGATAGTGATCACTGAAGATGTCGTAACAATACGTGTCTTGGGGGACTGTTTTTGGAAAACTGAACATCACCGGACGTGAAGGATCGACCTTTTTCACATAATCGAACTCCTTCTGG
>Ga0209253_10003889_pt1 | contig 13061 bp, 10 predicted proteins | sample FrelakmetBRP12BR_FD_187145 | JGI IMG/M metagenome (GOLD analysis project Ga0209253, IMG submission 187145) | Freshwater lake sediment microbial communities from the University of Notre Dame, USA, for methane emissions studies - BRP12 BR (SPAdes)... | ecosystem: Environmental > Aquatic >...
GTCTTCCGAGCGCCTCGCGCCGGGTCCGCTTGTGCGCGTTCCGCGGCGTCGAATAGTGCGTGTGTCGTGGATCTGAAGAACCTGGGATTGGCGGGCGAATTGAGGGAAAACGAACCGATGGCGCGGCATGTCACATGGAGAGCAGGGGGCGCGGCCAAGCACGCATATTTTCCGGCAAATGTGGACGACCTCGCGCGCTTCCTGAGCCTGGTGCGGACCGACGAACCGATTCTGCTCGTCGGACTGGGCAGCAACCTTCTGGTGCGGGATGGCGGATTCGACGGCACGGTGGTGTTCTCCCATCCCGCCCTGGGCGGGCTGAAGCGAGAGCCGGACGGGACGATCTTTGCGGAAGCGGGCGTGGCGAGTCCGAAGGCCGCGCGCTTCGCCGCGAACCACGACCTCGCCGGGGCCGAGTTCCTTGCCGGCATTCCCGGCACCATCGGTGGCGCGCTCGCCATGAATGCGGGGTGTTACGGCGGTGAGACCTGGAATGTCGTCGAGCGCGTGCGGACCGTCGATCGGGCGGGGAAGTTCCACGACCGGACCCGTGACGATTACGTGGTCGGGTACCGCCACTGCGGATCGCGGCTGGCTGCCGACGAATGGTTCGTGGCGGCGTGGTTGCGGCTCGATCCGGGCGATGGCGGCGAATCGCGCACGCGCATCCGCGAACTGCTGGAACGCCGCGTGACGAGTCAGCCGCTGCAACTGCCCAACGCCGGATCGGTGTTCCGCAATCCGCCGGGGTGCCACGCCGCGCGGCTGATCGAGGATGCGGGCCTCAAGGGCCTGCGCGTGGGTGGTGCGCTCGTATCGGACAAGCACGCCAACTTCATCGTCAATCCGGGCCGTGAAGCCAGCGCCGCCGACATCGAATCCCTGATCGAAACGATGCGGCGGACGGTCGAGGAGCGCTTCGGCGTCGAGCTGACGTGCGAGGTCAGGATAGTGGGCGAACGAATGCAAACGGCGGGTGACGCGTGATGAGTGAGGATTTCGGCAAAGTCGCGGTGCTGATGGGCGGCGCTTCGGCCGAGCGGGAAATCTCCCTCCTGTCGGGTAACGCCGTGCTTGCGGCGCTGCGCAGCCAGGGCGTCGACGCCCACGCTTTCGATCCCAGTCAGCGCTCCCTCTGCGCGCTGCGCGACGAAGGTTTCGCGCGAGTGTTCATCGCGCTGCACGGGCGCGGCGGCGAGGACGGCACCGTGCAGGGTGCGTTGGAGACGCTGGGTCTGCCTTACACGGGCAGCGGCGTGATGGCATCCGCCTTGGCCATGGACAAATGGCGGACCAAGCTGGTCTGGCTCGCCGCCGGTTTGCCGACGCCGCGTTATCGGTTGCTGAACAAAGCGACGGACTGGGAGCAGGTCGCGCGCGAGCTCGGCTTTCCGATCTTCGTCAAGCCGGTGCGCGAAGGATCCAGCGTCGGGGCGACGAAAGTGACCGGCTTGGCGGATCTGGCCGGCGCCTACGAGCTGGCGGCACGGCATGACCGGCTGGTGCTCGCCGAAGAGTTCGTCGACGGCGAAGAGATCACCTGCGGGTTTGTCGGAGACCAGCCGCTGCCGCTGGTGAAGATCGCGGCGCCCGGCGGCAACTACGATTACCAGAACAAGTACTTCAGCAGCGAGACCGAGTATTTCTGTCCAAGCGGAATCGCGCCGGAGAAGGAAAACGAAATTCAGCGGCTCGTGATGCGCGCCGCCAAGCTCCTCGGCTGCCGCGGTTGGGGCAGGGCCGATTTGATCCTCACCCCTGCCGACAAGGCGACGCTGCTCGAAATGAACACGGCGCCCGGCATGACCGGACACTCCCTGGTGCCGATGGCGGCACGGGCGGCAGGGATCGGATTCGAGGAATTGGTCCTGCGCATCCTGGCGCAGGCGAGGCTGGGAGACTGAAGCCGGTCATGGTTGAGAACGACTCACGCAGACGTCGCGCGCCGAGAGCCGCACGCAAGCAAAGCAGCGGTTTTTGGGAACAACCAGGGATGATGAATCTCGTGGCGGACTGGCTGCTTGTCGCGGCGATGATCGGGCTCGGCTATGCCGCTCTGACGCTGGCGATGCGGCTGCCGGTTGCCCCGCTGCGGGAAATCGTGATCGCGAATCCGCTCGTGCAGGTGACTTCCACCCAATTGGAGTACGCGGCGCGAACCGGCGTCGCGGGTAACTTCTTCACCGTCAACCTGGACAAGGTTCGCGCCGCCTTCGAGAAACTGCCGTGGGTCCGCCGGGTCGAGATCAGGCGCGTCTGGCCGGCCGTGCTTGAGCTGGAGATCGAGGAGCATCGGGCCGCGGCGCTGTGGAAGCCCGGAGAGGGGGAGACCCGCCTTGTGAGCGACCGAGGCGAGGTGTTTTCCGCGGCTTCCGGCGTAGCGTTGCCGGTGTTCGCCGGGCCTGAGGGCAGCGCGCCGGAAGTCCTGCGGGGCTATCGGACGTTTGCCGAGATCCTGACCCCGCTCGGCCGCGAGCCGCACGGGGTTTCGCTGTCACCGCGGCTGGCGTGGCAGTTGCGGCTCGATGACGGCTTGCTGATCGACCTCGGGCGCGACCAGCCGAAAGCGCCGATCGCCGAGCGGCTCAGGCGCTTCGCGGCGGTATACCGTGAGGCGCTGGCGAAGGCAGGTGCGCCGGTGACGCTGGCCGACCTGCGCTATCCCGCTGGCTTCGCGCTGCGGCCGGCGCAGCCGAGAAACGAAGCGAAGACGAAGCGATGAGCAAAGATACCAAAGACCTGATCGTGGGGCTGGACATCGGGACCTCCAAGGTGGTGGCCATGGTGGCCCATCTCACCCCGGAAGGACGACTGGACGTGCTCGGCCTGGGCAGCCAGGATTCCAAGGGGCTCAAGAAGGGCGTGGTGGTCAATATCGAAGCCACCGTTGGCACCATCTCCCGCGTCATCCAGGAAGTGGAGCTGATGGCGGACTGCAAGGTGAAGGAGGTCTACACCGGGATCGCCGGCAGCCACATCCGCAGCTTCAATTCCGCCGGGATGGTCGCCATCAAGGACAAGGAGGTCTCGCCCACTGACGTGGAACGCGTGATCGAGGTGGCCAAGGCGATGCCGATCCCGGCCGACCAGCAGATCCTGCACATTCTCACGCAGGAATTCATCATCGACGGCCAGGACGGCGTGCGCGAGCCCATCGGCATGAGCGGCGTGAAGCTGGAGGTGAAGGTGCACATCGTCACCGGCGCGGTCAGCGCGGCGCAGAACATCGTCAAATGCGTGCGACGCTGCGGCCTGGAGGTGGTGGATCTGGTGCTGCAGCCGCTGGCATCGAGCTTCGCCGTGCTGTCGGAAGACGAGCGGGATCTCGGCGTCTGCCTGGTGGACGTCGGTGGCGGAACGACCGATATCGCGGTGTTCACGCAGGGCGCCATCCGGCACACCGCGGTGATCCCCATCGCGGGCGACCAGATCACCAACGACATCGCCATGGCACTGCGTACGCCGACCCAGGAGGCCGAGGAGATCAAGATCCGGCACGGCGTGGCGCTCGCTCAGCTGGCTGATCCCCAGGAAATGATCGAGGTGCCGGGTATCGGTGAGCGCGGCGCCAGGAAGCTGTCGCGCCAGGCGCTTGCGGATGTCATCGAGCCGCGCGTGTCCGAGCTTTTCGAACTGGTGCAGGCGGAGCTGCGGCGCAGCGGCTACGAGGAGCTGCTTTCTTCGGGCGTGGTGCTGACCGGAGGTTCGTCGGTCATGCACGGAATGATCGAGCTGGCCGAGGAGACTTTCCACATGCCGGTGCGTCTCGGCACGCCCAAGTACGGCGGCGGCCTGGCGGACGTCGTGCAGCATCCGAAGTATGCGACGGCGATGGGTCTGCTGCTTGAAGCGGCGGCGCAACGCAAGCGCGGCATCGCGGCCCGCGAGACCCGCACCATGAAGCAGGTGCTGGGAAGGATGAGATCGTGGTTCGAGAAAAACTTCTAGCTGTGATTGGAGAGCCGGTAGTGGCGGGCCGCGGACGGTGGTTCCAGCGGCTTGCGACTCAAGGCAGTTTTTTTGTTCAACAAGGAGGCGAGCATGTTTGAAATTCTGGATAAGGAGCCCGGCGGCACCATCATCAAAGTGATCGGCATCGGCGGCGCCGGCGGCAATGCGGTCGATCACATGATCCGCGAAGGTGTTCAGGGCGTGGAATTCATTTCCGCCAATACCGACGCCCAGGCGCTCAAACGCAACCAGTCGGGCTTCAAGCTGCAGCTCGGCAAGACCGGACTGGGGTCGGGCGCCCGTCCTGACGCCGGCCGCACGGCGGCGACGGAAGCGCGCGAGATGATCGCCGAGTCCCTGCGCGGCGCTCATATGACATTCATCACCGCCGGGATGGGCGGGGGCACTGGAACGGGCGCCGCTCCGGTGGTGGCGGAAATCGCGCGAGAGATGGGCATCCTGACCGTCGCGGTGGTGACCAAGCCCTTCGCGTTCGAGGGCAAGCGCAGGCGCATCGCCGAGGAAGGCATCGAAGAGCTCGCCAAGCACGTGGATTCGCTGATCGTGATTCTGAACGAGAAGCTGATGGAGGTCCTGGGCGACGACATCAGCGTTCAGGATGCCTTCAAGGCCGCCGACAACGTCCTGCGCAACGCCGTCGGCGGCATCGCGGAAATCATCAATTTCCCGGGGCTGGTGAACGTGGACTTCGAGGACGTGCGCACCGTCATGGGCGAAATGGGGGTTGCGATGATGGGATCGGCGTCGGCCGCCGGCGTGGACCGCTCGCGGCTGGCCGCCGAGCAAGCCGTCGCCAGCCCTCTGCTGGAGGGTATTCACCTGTCCGGCGCGCGCGGCGTGCTCGTCAATATCACGGCTTCTTCGTCGCTGCGCATGCGCGAGGTCAATGAGGTCATGACGACGATCCGCGCGTTCGCCGCCGATGATGCGCATATCATCTTTGGCGCGGTGTTCGACGAGAACATGGGGGATGATCTGCGCGTGACCGTGGTCGCGACCGGCCTCGGGCAGGCGCAGCGCGCGCAGCACCGGCCGACCATCACCGTGGTGGAGAAAACCGGAACGGACAACATGCCCGTGACGCCGGTGGTGGATTACCACCACCTCGATATCCCCGCCGTGATCCGGGGACGCGGCAGCCGCCTCGCCGCCACGACCACCGTCGAGGCCATGCGTTCCAGCGGGGTTGATGTCCTCGACATTCCCGCCTTCCTGCGCAAGCAGGCCGATTAGCGCCCGTGTCGCGCTGACGCGAGCGGAGCGGGAATACCGCCATGATAGAATTCGCCTCCATGTCATCGGCGGCAACACCATGCTGAAGCAGCGTACGCTCAAGTCGGTTATCCAGGCTACCGGGGTCGGGTTGCATTCCGGGGTCAAGGTCAGGCTCGCCTTGCGCCCGGCCGCGCCCGACACCGGCATCGTCTTCCGGCGGATCGATCTGCCCGAGCCGGTGGAACTGCGCGCCGACCCGCTCCTGATCGAGGATACGCGTCTGGCGTCATGCCTGGAGCGCGACGGCGCGAAGGTCGCCACGGTGGAGCACCTGATGTCGGCCCTGTGCGGTCTCGGCATCGATAACGCCTACGTCGACGTCGACGCCGCCGAAATCCCCATCATGGACGGCAGCGCGGCCTCGTTCGTCTTTCTCATCAAGCAGGCCGGGATCGAGGAGCAGCCGGCGCCCAAGCGCTTCCTGCGCGTCAAGCACGACGTCGAAGTGCGCGAGGCCGACAAGTGGGCCCGTCTCGAACCCTACGAGGGTTTCCGGCTCACGTTTTCCATCGACTTCGATCATCCGGTCCTGGACCGCTCTGGCGCGGAGCTGGTGTTTGATTTCGCCGAGGACTCCTATGCCAGGGACGTGGCCCGGGCGCGCACCTTTGGCTTCATGCAGGACGTGGAAACCATGCTCCAGCACGGCTTGGCCCTGGGCGGCAGTCTGGATAACGCCATTGTCATGGACGAGTATCGGGTTCTGAACGCCGACGGTCTGCGCGCGCCCGACGAGTTCGTCCGGCACAAGATCCTGGACGCGATCGGCGACCTTTACACCGTCGGGCATCCGATGCTGGCTGCTTTTTCCGCGCACAAATCCGGCCACGCCCTGAACAACCGGCTCCTGCGCAAGCTGCTCGCCGACCGGACAGCGTGGGAGATCGTCACCTTTGTTGATCAAGCGTCGGCGCCGCCGCGAGTAGCGCGCGTGTTCGATCTTCAGCCGATCTGACTGGTCGCGGCAAGGATTGCCGGGAAAGAACCTGCCGGGAACGCGCTGAATCACCATGTTGATCCTGCGTATCGTCGGCGTGCTGGCGTTGGTAGCCATCGGGGCGAGCATCTTCGCCTTCCTTCTCTCACGCGACCGACGCTATCTCACGCTCGCATGGAACATCGGAAAATACACGCTCATCTTCGCGCTGGTGATTCTTTCCCTGTTCTTCCTCGAGCGGGTCATTCCGCTCGGCTGACGGAACAACGACGAAGCTACGCCGCGCCCGGCGAAGATCCTTTCTTCTCCGCGTCGGCCAACCGCTGAGAGCCTGTGAAAGAATCCCCTTGTGGGAGCGGGCTTGCCCGCGACATTTCAACGCAATCATGTAGTTATCGCTGCCATGGCCGCTCCCACAAAGAAAAATTCACAAGCGCTGAGCTCGCCCCACCCAGGCCGGAATCATCCGCTGCGATCGACCAGTCGGATCAGGGCGCATCGTACCGGTGAGTCCTCCGGCAGGACGCCAGCCAGGTCCATGAGTCGTCGCTTTGTTTCTTCGCTCAGGGGCGCCCGAGGGGGCGCGGTGAGTCGAATGTCATTGGACGCGGTAACTTGGACACGTACCTCGACTTCGGTCACCTGAAACCCTCTTCTCCGGAACTCCTCGGCGAGGCGTGGCGAAAGCTGTTTGAGTTTGGCGGCGAACGCGCCGTTCGCGGCGTGAATAACCAGCTTCCCCGCCTTGACATTCGCCACCAGGCTTCCCCGGACCAGGTAGGCCGGCGCGATTTCGGCGTAAGCGCGCTGCAGCCGGGCGAGCCGCTCGGCCTGCGGAGCGATGCGTACCAGCTCCTGCGCTGACTTGAGGTAGTTGTCCAGGCTTTTGTCGGCCACAAGCGTCGTTTTCGCCGCTAAACGGGGAAATGGCGTGTATTTTAACCTTGAAGGTACGGGCGGAAATGCGTAACTGACCACCGTCTTCGCAGGTCGGGGCTCCGTCCGACGTGTGATGGTAAAATCCGCCCCTTGCCTTACCCGCAGACCCGCCTCGCCCATGATTCCCGCCCTGCTCAGACGCATCTTCGGCAGCCGCAACGACCGGCTGGTTCGGAGCTATTCCCACAAGGTGCGGGCTATCAACGCGCTGGAGGCCGGCATCCAGGCGCTGACCGACGAGCAGTTGCGCGGCAAGACGGCGGAATTCAAGCAGAAGCTGGCGAACGGCGCGGCGCTGGAAGATATCCTGCCAGCGGCCTTCGCGGTGGTCCGCGAGACCAGCAAACGCACGCTGGGCATGAGACATTTCGATGTGCAGATGATCGGCGGCATGGTGCTGAACGACAACAAGATCGCCGAGATGCGCACCGGAGAGGGCAAGACCCTGGTTGCTACCCTCCCCGCCTATCTCAATGCGCTGACCGGCAAGAGCGTCCATATCGTCACGGTCAACGACTACCTGGCGAGCCGCGACGCCGAATGGATGGGCAAGATCTACCGCTTCCTGGGGCTGACCGTGGGCTGTAACCTGTCCCAGATGCTGCACGACACGAAACAGGAAGCCTACCGCGCCGATATCACTTACGGTACGAACAACGAGTTCGGTTTCGATTACCTTCGCGACAACATGGTGTATTCGGTCTCCGAGCGCGTGCAGCGTGGTCTGCACTACGCCATCGTCGACGAAGTCGATTCGATCCTGATCGACGAGGCCAGGACGCCCCTCATCATTTCCGGGCAAGCCGAGGACCACACCGACCTGTACGTCCGCATGAACCGGGTGGTGCCGCTGCTCAGCCGTTGCGAGAAGGAAGATGCGCCGGGCGATTACTGGGTCGATGAGAAGGGGCACCAGGTTCATCTCACGGAACAGGGGCACGAGCATGCGGAGGAGATACTGGTGCGTCTGGAGATACTCGCCGACGGGCGCAGCCTGTATGAACCGTCCAACATCCTGTTGATGCACCACCTGAACGCCGCGCTGAAGGCGCATAGCCTGTTTCACCGCGATCAGCACTACGTTAACCAGAACGGCGAAATCATCATCGTCGATGAATTCACCGGGCGACTGATGCCCGGCCGCCGCTGGTCGGACGGCCTGCACCAGGCGGTGGAGGCCAAGGAAAACGCAAAAATCCAGAGCGAGAACCAGACGCTCGCTTCGATCACTTTCCAGAACTATTTCCGCATGTACGGCAAGCTCGCCGGCATGACGGGCACGGCGGACACGGAGGCGTACGAGTTTCACCAGATCTATGGGCTGGAGACGGTGGTCATTCCTACCCATATGCCGATGATCCGCAAGGATCACAACGATCAGGTGTTCCGCACCGCCGCCGAAAAGCACGCCGCGGTGACCGCCGACATCAACGACTGCCATCAGCGCGGCCAGCCGGTTCTCGTCGGCACCACCTCGATCGAGAGTTCGGAGTTGTTGTCCAGCCTGCTCGACAAGGCCAAGCTGCGCCACCAGGTGCTCAATGCCAAACAGCACGAGAAGGAAGCGCAGATCGTCGCGCAGGCCGGCCGACCCGGAATGATCACCATCGCCACCAACATGGCGGGCCGCGGCACGGACATCGTGCTGGGGGGCAACGTCGAGAAGCAGGTGGACGCGCTTCGGCTGGACGAATCGGTCTCCTTGGAGGAAAAGGAGAAGCAGATCAACACCCTTCGCCACGAGTGGCGGAAACTGCATGAGCAGGTGGTTGCCGCGGGGGGGCTGCACATCGTCGGCACCGAGCGTCACGAATCGCGGCGCGTCGACAACCAGCTGCGCGGCCGATCAGGCCGCCAGGGCGATCCGGGATCGTCGCGATTCTTCCTCTCGCTGGAAGATTCGCTCCTGCGCATTTTCGCGGGCGAGCGGCTGAATGCGATCATGGTGCGGCTGAAGATGCCCGAAGGCGAAGCCATCGAGCACCCTCTGGTGACGCGCTCGCTGGAGTCCGCCCAGCGCAAGGTCGAGCAGCGCAACTTCGACATCCGCAAGCAGTTGCTGGAATACGACGACGTCGCCAATGACCAGCGCAAGGTCATTTACCAGCAGCGCAATGAATTGCTGGAGTCGAGCGACATCTCGGAGACGATCACGGCCATGCGGCACGGCGTCCTCTACGACAGTTTCCGCGAGCACGTGCCGGCCGAATCCGTGGAAGAGCAGTGGCACATCGCCGGGCTGGAAAAAGCACTGGCATCGGACTTCCTGGTGCACGCGCCGGTCGACGAATGGATGAAGGCGGAACCGACCTTGTCGGACGATGACATCCTGAAGCGCATCATCGCCGGCGCCGACAAGGCGTACCAGGACAAGATCGGGCAGGTGGGTGAGGAAGCGTGGCGCCAGTTCGAGCGCAATGTCATGCTGCAGAGCCTCGATACCCACTGGCGCGAACACCTGGCGGCGCTTGACCACCTGCGCCAGGGCATTCACCTCCGCGGCTACGCCCAGAAGAACCCCAAGCAGGAGTACAAGCGCGAAGCCTTCGAGCTGTTCGAGGGCTTGCTGCAGGCCGTGCGCATGGATGTGAGCCGTTTGTTGATGACGGTGGAGATACACAGCCAGGAGCAGGTCGAGGAGACGCAGCCGCAGCCCGAGGTCGAGAACGTCCAGTACCACCACGCCGACTACGATGAAGCGCTGGCCGCCGCGGCCGCGGAAAAGAAGGAGCAACCCTTCGTCCGCGCCGGACACAAAGTCGGTCGCAACGACCCCTGCCCGTGCGGCAGCGGCAAGAAATACAAGCACTGCCACGGAAAGCTGTCGTGACGATCAATGAGCGTCAACCTGACTCCTCCACGACCTGAAGAGCTCCATCCGGTAAGGGGGGTGCGGCTCGGCCATGCCGAAGCGGGTATTCGCAAACCGGACCGCAAGGATCTGCTGCTGATCGAGCTTGCACCGGGAAGTCGCGTGGCGGGTGTGTTCACGCGCAACCGATTCTGCGCCGCGCCGGTCACGGTGTGCCGCGAACACTTGGCCGGCAGCGTGGTTCGCGCGATGGTCATCAACACGGGTAACGCGAACGCGGGAACGGGCGAACCGGGGCTCGCCGCCGCCCGCGCCACTTGCCTCGCAACGGCCGATCTGCTCGGCTGCAGGGCTGACGAAGTCCTGCCGTTCTCCACCGGCGTGATCCTGGAGCCGCTGCCGGTGGATCGCATCGTGGCGGGGCTGGCTGCGTGCGTGGCCAATCTCGGGAAATCCGATTGGCGGGATGCGGCGCAGGCGATCATGACGACGGATACCGTGCCGAAAGCCGTTTCCCGCCGCGCCGAGGTCGCGGGCTGCCCCCTGACGGTCACCGGCATAGCCAAGGGCGCCGGTATGATCAAGCCGGACATGGCCACCATGCTGGGTTTCGTTTGCACCGATGCGGCGGTGAGCCAGCGCGCTGTCGACACGTTGGTCAAGCAAGCCGCCGACCGATCATTCAACTGCGTGACGGTGGACGGCGACACGTCGACCAACGATTCTTTCGTTGTCGCGGCAACGGGTCGGGCGGGAAACGACGAGATCGACGACCTCGGTTCACCGGCCGGTCGCGCCGTGGCGGAAGCCGTGATCGAGGTTTCGATGCTTCTGGCGCAGGCGATCGCGCGGGACGGCGAAGGAGCGACCAAATTCATCACGATCGATGTGGAAGGGGGGCGCGAGCGCGATGAATGCAAGCGGGTGGGTTATGCGATTGCTCACTCGCCCTTGGTGAAGACAGCGTTTTTCGCGTCCGACCCGAACCTCGGCCGCATCCTGGCCGCCATTGGCAACAGCGGCGTCGCGGAACTTGACGTCCGGGCGATCCGCGTGTGGCTGGACGATGTGTTGGTCGCCGCGAACGGCGGCCGTCATCCTGACTATCGGGAAGAGGAGGGCGCGCGGGTAATGAAGCAGGCCGAAATCAGCATACGGGTCGATCTCGCGCGAGGACCGGCGCAAGCGACCGTGTGGACGTGCGATTTGTCGTATGACTACGTCAGGATCAACGCCGATTACCGGACTTAGAACTTGTGAATTTTTCGTTGTGGGAGCGGCCTTGGCCGCGATGACTGTGTTGTGGGAGCGGCCTTGGCCGCGATGACTGCATGATTGCGTCGAAATATCGCGGGCAAGCCCGCTCCCACGAGGGGATTTTTCAACGGCTCCAAGCATGGGCGAACTGATCGCAGCGCGCGAACTTGTCAAGACCTACAGACTGGGCGAAACCGATGTCCATGCCCTGCGCGGCGTAAGCGTCGCCATCGAAGCCGGCGAACTCGTGGCGGTCATGGGACCCTCCGGCTCGGGCAAATCGACCTTCATGAACCTGCTGGGGTGCCTCGATACCCCCAGTGGCGGTGAGCTGCTGCTCGACGGGCAGCCGGTGGCGGGGCTGCCGGGAGACGAACTGGCGCGGGTGCGCAATCGGATGATAGGTTTCGTGTTCCAGAGTTTCAACCTGCTCGCCCGCACCGACGCGCTGGACAACGTCCAGCTTCCCCTGCTCTATGCCGGAGTCGATGCCGGTCAGCGCCGGCGCCTCGCGGCCGAAGCACTGGAGAAGGTTGGACTCGCCGACCGCGCCCATCATCAGCCCTCGCAACTGTCGGGCGGTCAGCAGCAGCGCGTGGCGATCGCCCGGGCGCTGGTGAATCACCCCAAGCTGATCCTGGCCGACGAGCCCACCGGAGCGCTGGATTCACGCACCAGCCTGGAGGTCATGGCGCTGCTGCAGAGCCTCAATTCGAATGGAATGACGGTGGTGCTCGTCACCCACGAGCCGGACATCGCCCGGTTCGCGCGGCGGCTGCTGCGCTTCCGCGACGGCCGCATCGTCGAGGATGCGCCGATCGCCCATGCCGCCGACGCCGCGCAACTGCTCGCCAGCGAGCCCGCCGTGCCGGCATGAACCTGCTCGCCACCGTCAGGATCGCCGTGGGCGCGCTGGCGACCCACAAGCTGCGCAGCGCGCTCACCATGCTGGGCATCATCATCGGCGTCGCGGCGGTGATTGTCATGATCGCCGTCGGCGCCGGCGCGCAGGCGCGCGTCGAGGAGCAGATCCGCGCGCTCGGCTCCAACCTGATGATCATTCTGCCCGGAACAACATCGGCGAGCGGGGTTCGGCTCGGCTTCGGTACCGGCGTTCCGATCACCGAGGACGACGCCGCCGCGCTGGTCCGCGAGATCCCCGGCGTCATGGCCGCGGGCACCCTGCGCGGCTCGGCGCAGGTGGTGTTCGGCAACACCAACTGGTCCACCATCATCTTCGGCATACCGCCCGAATACCTGGAGATCCGCGAGTGGAGCCTCGTTGCAGGCCGCAACTTCGATGCGGGCGAGGTAAGCGGCGCCGCCAAGGTGGCGCTGATCGGCCAGACAGTGGCGAAGAATCTGTTCGGCGACGGCGATCCGATCGACCAGGTGATCCGCGTCAGGCGCGTGCCGTTCACCGTCATCGGCCTGCTCGAGCGCAAGGGCCAGAGCCTGCAGGGCCAGGACCAGGACGACGTCATCTTCGTGCCATTGTCCACGGCGCGCAAGCGCGTGCTCGGCGGCGGCGCCGTGAAGCTGCGCACCGTCAACAATATCTGGATCAAGGTACGCGAGGGCTACGACATGAAAGGCGTCGAAGAAGAGGTGCGCAGCCTCCTGCGCCAGCGCCAGCGCACGCAACCGGGTCAGAACGAAAGCTTCTATCTGCGCAACCTGGCCGAAGTGGCCGACGCGCAGGAGAGCGCCTCGCGCGTGCTGGCGATTCTGCTCGCCGCGGTCGCCTCGGTCTCGCTCATCGTCGGCGGCATCGGCATCATGAACATCATGCTGGTGTCGGTGACCGAGCGTACCCGGGAAATCGGCCTGCGCATGGCGGTCGGCGCGCGCGGCCGCGACATTCTCGGC
>Ga0209253_10003890_pt1 | contig 13061 bp, 12 predicted proteins | sample FrelakmetBRP12BR_FD_187145 | JGI IMG/M metagenome (GOLD analysis project Ga0209253, IMG submission 187145) | Freshwater lake sediment microbial communities from the University of Notre Dame, USA, for methane emissions studies - BRP12 BR (SPAdes)... | ecosystem: Environmental > Aquatic >...
CTTGGCCTTCATCAAATTGGCAGGATTATTGACAGCCACCCTGGCAACGAAGGCGCTTCCTTCCAAGGTCGCTAACATCTCCGCCATTCGGATGGGATATCCGTCGTAGGTAAAGTCTCTTCCATAGGGACTCGTGCTGGTCTTTTGTCCAAGAAGGGTTGTGGGCGCCATCTGTCCTCCGGTCATCCCATAAATCCCATTATTGGCAAAGATGAGGGTGATGTTCTCACCGCGATTGGCCGTGTGAATCCCCTCTGCAATCCCGATGGCGGCAAGGTCTCCGTCCCCCTGGTAAGTGAAGACGATCCGGTCTTTGCGAGCGCGCTTCACTCCTGAAGCCACCGCCGAAGCTCTTCCATGGGGTGCCTCTAAGACGTCGATATTAAAATAATCATACATAAAAACCGAGCAGCCTACCGAGGCGACCCCGATTGTTTTTTCCCGGAGCTTGAAATAGTCAATGGTTTCTGCCACCAATCGGTGGACGATACCATGGTGACATCCGGGGCAGAAATGAAATGGAATATCGATCAAACACTCGGGACGCTTAAAAACAAGTTCCATTTCTTAAATCCTCCAAACTCGAAATCCGAATATCGAAATCCGAAACAATATCAAAATACGAATCCCCTTTTAGTTCAAATTTTGAATTTGGGTCATTTGGAAATTGTTTCGAATTTCGGATTTCGTGCTTCGAAATTAAAATCTCTTCAGTAATATTTTTTTATCTCTTCCAATATCTCCTCGGGAGAGGGGAGGGAGCCCGGAGGCCTGCCATAAAAATAGACTTGGGCATCCCGTTCCGTGGAAAGCTTTACGTCCTCCACCATCTGTCCTGTATTCAATTCAACAGTGAGAAACCTCTTGACCTGCCGGGAGAGGTCATGAAACGCCTTTTCTGGAAAGGGGAAGAGCGTGATTGGCCTGAGAAGTCCCACGTTCATGCCTCCCTCCCTCGCCAACTCGACAGAAGTCTTGGATACCCTGGCCATACTCCCAAATGCGGCAACGATCAGATTGGCATCCTCTGTAAGAAAATGTTCAAACAGGACTTCCTCTTTCTTCATCTGCTCGTATTTTTGATGAAGTTTCCAATTATGGTCTGAAAGTTCACCCTCCTGGAGATAAAGGGATTTCAGGCGGTTGGGTTTTCTCCCTTTTGCTCCGGTCAGGGCCCAGTCTTTTGGCGGGAGGGTCATCCTCACGGACTTTCTCCGGAGAAGGGGTTCTTTCATCTGCCCGATCAAGGCATCGCCCAGAATCATGGCAGGGTTTCGGTATTTGTCGGAAAGATCAAAGGCAACACAGGTCAAGTCATACATTTCTTGAACCGAGGAGGGGGCAAGGACGATCATTCGATAATCTCCGTGTCCTCCACCACGGGTGGCTTGAAAATAGTCTCCTTGGGAAGGAGAGATTCCTCCCAATCCTGGTCCGCTCCTGGAGATGTTGACGATGAGCGCTGGGAGTTCACTTCCCGCCATATAAGAGATTCCTTCCTGCATCAGAGAGATCCCAGGGCTTGAGGAAGAGGTCATGGCTCTTGCTCCAGTCGCGGAAGCCCCTAAGAGTAAATTGATGGAAGCGATCTCGCTTTCTGCTTGGATAAACTCACCGCCTAAGGCAGGAAGATGTTTGGAAAGGTATTCGGGGATGTCATTCTGCGGAGTGATGGGATATCCGAAATAGAGGAGACATCCCGAGTCGATGGCAGCCATGGCGATGGCTTCATTCCCCTTGGCCAATATTTTTTCAGAATGTTGTTCCATCAAGCTTCAAGCCTTTCCTTCTAATTGACCATTTCCTTTTACGCTTTTACTTTCGCTTAATGACCTTATCTCCCTATCCCCCTGTCTCCCCATCTATCTTCATCCCTTCCATACCCGGATGGCGACATCAGGGCAGATCTCCCCGCAAATAGCGCACCCCGTACATTGTCCATCCGTATCCCAGACGACGTAAAAATACCCCTGACGATTGATTTCTTCCCCAATCTTCATCAGAGCCTTAGGACAGGCAATCGTACAGAGCCCGCATCCTTTGCATCGCTCTCGGTCAATTTCAATCTTGGCCATGCGTCACCACCAACAAAAATCGAAATAGCGCAATCTTAAAAAAAATTAATAACATATCAAGTTGAAAAATAAAAGTCTCCGACTTAAAGTAACGTAATAGATTCACCTTAATCCGATCCGCTTGTCGCTTAGCGTATTTCTAGCGGACAAATATAGCTTGACGGGAAATATTAGGAGTGATATTGAATTAGAGTTCATGTGTAAAGTCAATGAGTCAGGAGGAGCCATTTATGAAAAAAACTTCGAAAAAGAGTTCAAAAAAACCATCAAAAAAGCTTTTGAAAAAGGCTTCTAAAAAGGCATCGAAAAAACCTTTAAAGAAACCTCTGAAAAAACCTTCGGGAAGACTTTTAAAAAAACCGGTGAAGAAACTTGCCAAGAAGATTTCAAAAAAGCCGCCGAAAAGGCCTTCCAAGAAACCCGCCGTTAAAAAAATTATGAAGCCATTGAAGAAGCCTTTGTGGATACCCTCTGAACTTCAAATCAAGAAGGCCAACATGACTCGATTTATTGAGTTTGTGAACCGCAAGTTTGGGAAGAAATTTAGAACCTACGAGGACTTGTATCAGTGGTCTGTTGATTTCATCCCTGATTTCTGGGTTGCCCTATGGGATTTTGCCGAGGTCAAAGCCTCGAGAAAGTGGGATCAGGTAGTGGAGGACCTGAAAAAGTTCCCGGGGACGAAGTGGTTTCCCGGGGCAAAGCTCAACTTTGCAGAAAATCTTCTGCGGTACCGAGACGACCGTTTGGCCTTTATTTTTAGGGGAGAAACGCAGAAATCAGCGAAGATGACGTATAAAGAACTCTATAACACAGTGGCCCGGCTGGCAAAATCCTTGCGTGAGATCGGGATTCAGCCGGGAGATCGGGTCGCAGGCTACATGCCGAACATGATGGAGACCGCGATCGGCATGCTGGCAGCGACCAGCATCGGAGCTGTCTGGTCCTCTTGCGCCACAGACATCGGGCCGCAAGCTGCCCTGGACCGACTCGGTCAAATAGAACCCAAGGTCTTAATCTCCGTAGACGGATATTTCTACAAGGCGAAACCGTTCAACACCCTGGGGAATGTAGCGGACGTGGCCAAAGCCATTCCTTCCCTCAAGAAAGTCATTATTGTCTCCTATCCAGGAACGAAGCCCGATATCGGGAACATTCCTCATGCCGTCCACTACGAGGACTTCCTTGCCGCGGAAAGAGAGCCTGCCTTGGAATTTGAACAATTGCCTTTTGACCATCCCATCTTCATCATGTTCTCCTCTGGGACGACCGGCAAGCCTAAATGTATGGTGCAGGGGGCGGGCGGGATCTTACTCCACCACATGAAAGAGCTTATGCTCCACAGCGATCTGAAGCGCGAAGACAAAGTTTTTTACATCACCACATGCAGCTGGATGATGTGGAACTGGTTGATCAGTACATTGGGCGTAGGCGCCACCATTGTCTTGTATGATGGCAATCCGAATTACCCCGATGCCGGGGCCATGTGGAAAATGGTACAGGATGAAAAGATAACCTTTTTCGGCCTGAGCGCAACCTATATCAACTATCTCCGAGGCGAAGGGATTCAACCCGGAGAGACTTATGATCTTTCGTCTTTGCGAGAGATTTCTCAAACAGGCTCTCCTCTCTCTAAGGAAGGGTTTGAATGGGTCTATCAGGCGGTCAAAAAGGACCTCCATTTCAATTCCATCGCGGGGGGTACGGACATCAACGGTTGTTTTGCCATCGGCAGCCCAATTCAACAGGTCTATGCGGGAGAGCTCCAAGGCCCTGGCTTGGGCATGAAGGTGAAGGCCTATGACGAAAACGGGAAGCCCATCTGGGATAAAGAGGGGGAGTTGGTATGCGAAGCTCCTGCGCCATGCATGCCTCTCTATTTCTGGAATGATCCCGCTGGGGAAAAGTATAAGAGTGCCTACTTTGAATACTATCCCAATGTCTGGCGCCATGGCGACTATGTCGTCTTTCACAGTGACACCCAGGGGATTACTTTCTATGGCCGTTCCGATGCCGTTCTGAAGCCATCGGGAGTCCGGATCGGCACGGCTGAAATCTATAACGTGGTGGAGAGGATAGAGGGAATTGCCGACAGCCTGGCCATCGGACAGAATTGGGAGGGGGAACAGCGCATTATCCTCTTCGTGAAGTTGGCGCCGAGTGCCCAGTTGACAGAGGCATTGAAGGATAGCGTCAAAAAAGCACTGAGAGAAAAGGCTTCTCCCCGCCATGTTCCAGCGATCATCATGGAGATGCCCGATGCTCCCTATACCTTAAATATGAAAAAAGTAGAGAGTGCTGTCACCAACATCATTCATGGGAGACCGGTTTTGAACAGGGATGCCTTGAGTAACCCGCAGGTTCTGGATTACTTTGAGAAGACCGTTCCGGACCTGCAAAAATGAACAGTTCGGAGTAATGAGTTCGGCGTTTGGAGACATAAAAATACTCCGAACTCTAAACTCCGAACTCCGAACTTTCTCATCATGAAATTGACCCGAAAAGAGTTTGAGGAGTTGGTCGTTTTAGCCCTGAGGAGACTTCCCCGATTCTTTAAAAAGAAGATGAAGAACGTGGACGTGGTGGTAGAGGATCGGGCCTCACGAGATCTCCTGTTGGAGATGGGACTGCGATCTCCCTCCGAATTGTTGGGACTTTATCAGGGCGTTCCTTTGGATCAAAGGGGATTTTACTACGGGAATGTCCTTCCGGATAAGATCACGCTCTTCCAGATCCCGATCGAATCGATGTGCCAAACGAGAGAGCAGGTCGAAGAGAGAGCCAAAGAGGTCGTGATGCACGAGGTCGGGCACTACTTCGGCTTGGATGATGACAGGTTAAGAGAACTGGAAAAGGAATAAGGGGAACGAACTTTTTTAGGTTCCGGTTTGGGTTAAGGTTAAAATTTGGATTTAGAATAAATGTTGAGCTGGTTTTGAGTGATTGGAGTTAGTCACGAAGCGTTTGAAGTTTTCCGATCGGTAGGTTTCCTCAACCTCAGCCTTAACCTTAACACTTCTAGCCAATATGTCTTTCATCAAATTCCTAGGCACGGCCGGCGCTCGTTTCGTGGTGATGAAGCAACTCCGGGCTTCTGGCGGCGTTTGGCTGTCGGTGGGTCAGACGAATCTTTATATCGATCCAGGACCTGGGGCTCTAGTCCGGTGTCTAAGTAGCAAGCCCAAGATGGACCCTTCAATATTGGACGGCATTCTCCTCACCCACAAGCATTTAGACCATTCCGGGGATGCCAACGTGATGATCGAGGCCATGACGGAAGGAGGGTTTAAGAAGAGGGGCATCCTGTTTGCTCCGAGGGACGCCCTGGAGGAAGACCCGGTTGTTTTAAAATATTTGATGGGTTATGTTGATAAAGTGGAGGTGTTGAGGGAAGACTCCGAATATCGAATCGGAGATATACGGTTTTCGACCGCCCGTAAGCACTATCATCGAGTGGAAACGTATGGTCTTAATTTCAGGACGTCACCCCACACCCTTTCCTTTATCACGGATACAAAATTTTTCTCTGAACTTCCGGATCTCTATCGGGGGGAAATCCTGGTCATCCATGTGGTTCGGTTGAAACCCGTGGGGGAGGAGCCGATCGAGCACCTCTCGATCGACGATGTGAGAAGCATCCTCAAGATAGCGAGGCCGAGATTGACCCTCTTGACTCATTTTGGAATGACGATGATCAAGGCGAAGCCCTGGGTTGTGGCTGCTGAATTGGAGAAAGAATTGGGGTTGAAAGTCATCGCTGCCAGCGACGGTATGAAAATAGATTTGGAGAGTGTTTGAAAAACTATTAAACACTCTCTGATTAAAGAGATTTCAGAAGATGATTACAAAGATTTCCTTGATTCATAAAGTGCTTTACATCTGTGTAATCGTTCCTAATCAGCGTAATCAGAGATTTTTAGGCTTTCTCAAAAATTTCTTGGAGGAGGTTGGATGATGGAAAAGTGGATGGGAGGAGACATGCATCCGAGTTACCGGATACTGATGGGCCCCGGGCCGAGCAATGTGCATTACCGGGTTTATCAAGCGATGTCCAATCCGGTGATCGGTTATCTCGATCCCCAAATTCTGGCCTGCATGGACGAGATCAGTGAGATGTTGAGAGGCGTTTTCCAGACGAAAAACAAGGTCACCCTGGCGATTTCCGCTACAGGGAGTTCGGGGATGGAGACTTCCTATGTCAATTTCGCGGAGCCCGGAGATGTGGTTGTCGTCGGGGTGAACGGGTTTTTTGCGGATCGGATGACTCAGGTGGCTTCCCGCTGCGGTGCGAAAATCATTCGAGTTGAGGAGGAATGGGGAAAGATCATTGAACCGGAAAAGTTGATCAAAGCCCTAAAAGAACATCCCGAAGCCAAGATCTGTGGCGTTGTTCACGGAGAGACCTCCACTGGGGTGAGGCAACCCCTTGAGGAAATAGGAGCCTACTGCAAAAAGGTGAACACACTCCTGGTCGTGGATGCTGTCACTACTTTGGGAGGATATGATGTAAAGGTGGACGGCTGGGGGATTGATGTCTGCTACGGCAGTTCCCAGAAGTGCATCAGTGTTCCGCCAGGGCTTTCTCCTATTACGGTGAGTTCCAAGGCCATGGACCTCCTCCGGGCCCGCAAGACAAATGTACAAAGTTTTTATCTTGATTTATTATTACTGGAAAAGTATTGGGGAGAGGAAAGGGTTTATCACCATACGGCGCCGGTTTCCATGTTCTATGCCTTGAGAGAAGGGCTGAAAATCGTTTACGAGGAGGGCCTTGAGAATAGATTCCGGCGCCATGAGATGCTGGGGGATCGGTTGAAGATGGAACTGGAGGCCTTGGGGTTCAAGCTTTTTGCGCAGGAAGGATATCGCTTGCCCATGTTGACTTCGGTGGGTCTTCCTGCTGGGATGGATGATGCCAAGGCACGGTCGAGGCTCCTGAACGAGTACAACATTGAAGTAGGAGCAGGTTTAGGCTGGCTGAAGGGCAAAATATGGAGAGTGGGCCTCATGGGCGAGACCTGCAAGCTCAGATATATCCATTGTCTCCTGGGGGCGTTGAAAGAGATACTGGCATAAGCTCAGATTGCGGAATTATTTTAGTGAGTTGACCGGATCAAGCTTTGCCCTGACCTTTTCCGTTCGCTCTTTGTCTCGGCAACAAACAAAGAAAAGGCCGATGGAATGAAGAAACACCTTTCTATCTTCCTGACCTCCTTCCTTCTTTTCTTTACAGGCTGTACTTCGTTTACCGCGCAACGAATTTCGAAGTCTTTTGAGAGGCCGGAGGACTGTCAGTCATTCCTTGCTGCATTGGATGATCGAGTAAACCGGTCCGGTGTAAGGGATGCCGCAAGCTACCCCGTTCCAGGGTTCCCATACCTTCGTGCCAATCGGTTTCTTTCGTTTTTGAAAGAGAAGATCGATGCTCAAGGAGGGAGGGAGCAATGGAGCCGCTGGATGCAGAAGCTGGATCTCGAAGCCAGGGAAAAGGAAATCAGCAGCCTGCCCGAGGATGTTGTTTCTTCCTTTCCGTATGAGCCGGGAACGGAACCAGGCCGTGCGGGTTTATCCGACCGGGTGAAATCCTGCTCTGACAGGCTCTTCGAGCATGACAAGACCCGGCCGGATTTCTATGAAACCCTGAATCCACTTGTTGAGGTGCCGGATGAGTATTCTTTTGCGATGAGGGCGATCGGCCTCTATCCGCTCGTGGCCATCCCTGTGGCGATCCTCACGGATGCCTCGCGGAAAAGAGTTCGGTCATGGTATGAAACGAATCTGGAAGAGCTTCCTGTCGACGGACAGCTGAGAAGCTTCACACCCGCGAAAGCCTTTTCTCTGAGCGGAGAAGAGATTGAGGCAATCCTCGGCTCCTCCAGGAAAAACCCGTTGGGTGTTCCCCTGCCGGATGAGGGCCAGGGCAAGAAGATCGTTGAGCACTTTGCGCCCGTTTTTGTTCAGGACATTGCGGCTCCGTATGATCGGCTAGGCCGGTTGGTGTGGAACGGAAATTGTCCGGATGTCGACCAAGAAAAGCCGACGGTGTATTATTATTTTTCCAATGCCTTCCTGAAAGGCAAACCTATTCTGCAGATTAATTACGTGATCTGGTATTCGGAACGGGCCGGGGAGAGAGCGCCCAGCATCGAACGGGGCCGTCTGGATGGGTTAGCTTTACGCGTGTCGCTGGATGATCAGGGAAAGCCCTTCATGGTGGAGGGGGTGAATAATTGCGGATGCTACCATTTTTTTGCCCCCGAGAAGGAGCGTGTGAATCGAATTATTTCAAAACCGTTGAGGTTTGATCCCTTCGTCCCCCAGGGGTTGCCTGATCTTCGCCCAGGCCAACGGCTCGGGGTACGGTTGAGTTCTGGATGGCACCAGGTCCAGCGCCTGGTTGCAGGAGAGGACTTCCCCTTGCCGATTCCCTATGAACTGGTGCCCTATGATGTCCTCGAGGCACTTCCCCGCGGAGATGACCGCACGGAAAGTGTCTTTGACTCCAACGGAATTGCAAAATGCTCTGAAAGAATCGAACGGTTCATCCTCTTTTCCATGGGAATCCCGAAGATCGGGAGCATGCGGCAAAGAGGCCATCACGCCATTGAGCTGATTGGCAGAGTCCAGTCCGACGACCCGACCCTCTTTGACGAAAGTTTCGTCTTCAAATGATGCGGAAAGTCATTTTAACACTGCTTTCACTTGCCTCTCTGTTTCTCCTCTTTGAGAATTTCGAAGCGATTGCCGGAAACGAAGATCGGATTCTCGTCGTTGCCCAAAACATGGAGGCTGCGTTTAAGAAATTAGAGGATTACACCTGCGAGGTGGAACAGATCTTTTATCAGGATGGAGTGGAGCATCAGCGATACCTTTTCAAGTTTTACTTTAAGAAAGAAAAAAAGATCCGTGTTGAATTCTCCCAGCCCCACTCCGGGTTGACCCTTTTTTATCGTGACGAGGAAAAAGAGGCGACGGTGGTGCCCCTTCGGTTGCTATCCGGCCTGAAATTCCGGTTTTCCGTAGATAACGCTCTGATGAAAACTTTGTCCGGGCAACGGATCAATCAGACCGATATGGGATACTTTATCAAGTTCATGTTTAAGAACCTCAGGAGCGTTGAACAAAAGGAGAACGAATTTCGGGAAAATGACGAACGGGTGGAATTCCTATTTTTGGCGTGGGATTACGTCGAAGAAAAGTCTGCAGAGAAATATCGGATTTCTATCTCAAAGAAACATTGGCTTCCCCTTCGTATTGAGAGATACAATTCGGAAGGCGAACAGATCGAGGTCACCGACATTAGAAATTATGTCCTCAATGCCCATCTGGAAGATAAGTTTTTTATACCGTAAGGGTGCCAATAGCAGCAAAAGGGTCGCATTTCCAAGTGTCGGGAATTCCTCTTGTAAATTAGGGGACGTTCCTATCTTCCGCCACCTCCTCGTTCACAGAGTTAATCTATCAGATTTCCAGGAAGAACTCCCCGCCGCGGGACGGGGCATTTGCCAGCCAAACCTATCATGACCTCGAGTGCTAACTTCGAGGGAGACTTCCTAACGCGCCCGGAAGTGACGAAAAAAGTCACTCCCCTGGCCTTATTCTTCATGTAAGCGACTAAATTCAAAAAGGAATTCATCGTGGCACATATCTTGCCCTCTTTCTTCTCCAGAGTGGTAGAAAGAGAAAAACAAGCCTGAAGTCTACAGGGAAAAGAGGTGGGTAAAACATGCGTTGGACGGGTTTGTTAGACAGTCTTCTGACCCGTGGCCATTCACAGCAATGCGCGAGGGCCTTCACTTTGATAGAGATACTCATTACCCTGGCGATCATCGGAACGTTAAGCGCCATTGCAGTGCCCACTTATCAGAGTCGTGTCGACGAACAGAACATTTCCACAGCCATCGCCGACATAGCGTTGATAGATGGATGGGTTGCAAGGTTTCAGGCCGAGCGTGGAAGACCGCCGGATACCCTTGCTGAAACCGGACTTCCGGCCAAACTGGACCCCTGGGGGCGTTCGTACCAGTATACGAGATTAGCAGGTTTGTCAAAGGCCGATCAGGATGCGAAATGCCGGTGGGACAAGAATGAAAAGCCCTTAAACGCAGATTACGACCTTTATAGCATGGGTAAAGACGGGCAGACTAAACCCAAAATTACCCATGCAGATGCCCATGATGACATCATCCGAGCCCATGGTGGGGCCTATATCGGGCTGGCGTGTGAATATTAACCTGGGCTGTGAACCATGAAAATCGAAACCACATTTCTCCGCAGCAGGGTTGCCATCCGGATTTTTGTCCTCTTTGTCTGTTGTGCGCTTCTTCCCATTGCAGTCCTCGGCATTCTCTCCTACAGCCACGTCACCAAACAGCTCAACGAACAAACCGAGAAGAGACTACAGCAAGCAAGCAAGGATGCGGTAAGGGCCATTGCCGAGAGACTCTATTTTCTTGCAAATGAGCTGAAGGCGGCTGCGTTCAAATTGGGCACGGAATCGAACCTCGCCTTCCACGCTTCTGATAATGGGGGGAGCGGACACCTAAAAGCGAGGTTCAAGAACTTCGCCGTTGTCACCGATGACGGAAGAAATATTCCTTTGTTTGGCTATTTTCAAAAGATACCTCAGTTCACTCCGGAACAGAGGCAGCACCTCCAATCCGGCGGTCCCCTCGTGTTAAGCGAGCATGATTCAACCGGCACGCCACACATCTTGATGAGCGTGGCGGTCGATCCGGGAAACTCGAAACGGGGAATCCTTCTTGGGGAGATTGATCCGACGTATTTGTGGGGTCCAACCAACGACCTTCCGCTGCCGCCCATGGTCGAAGTGTGTATCCTGGACGAATTCAATAACGTCCTCTTTTCGTCATTCCCCGGACCGGTCTTGCTCCCCGAACGGATAGCCCTTCAAATGACTCAAACCACGATGGGTCAATTCAAGTGGGTCAATAAAAAAGAGGAATATCTGGCCAGCTATCGGTGTCTCTATCTACGACCGTCGTTCTTCACGAAGCAATGGATGGTGGTTCTGGGCGAATCGAAATCAGACGTGCTTGCCCCTGCGGCCAAATTCAAAAAGATTTTTCCTCTTGTCCTTCTCATGTCTCTGTGGGTGGTTTTGCTCCTCAGTATCGTACAGATCCGAAGGAGTCTGATCCCTCTCGAAAAGCTTCGGGAAGGAACGAGACGGATTGCCGAACAGGATTTTAATAGTCCGGTAACCATCAAGAGCGGTGACGAGTTTGAGGAGCTTGCCGCATCCTTTAATACCATGGCGAGTCGACTGGGCAAACAATTCAACACCCTGATCACGCTGAATGAGATCGATCGGGCCATTCTTTCATCCTTGGAAACGGAAAAAATCGTAGAAGTGATGCTCACCTGCATGCACGACATCACCCCCTGCGACCATGTGAGCGTGACCTTACTCGACTCCACTACGAAGATGAGAGGACGAACGTATATTGGGGGCGGCGAGGGTAAGGAAGGAACGATCGAAGCGATTGTTCTTGAGCCGGAAGAGCTTCAGGTACTCAACGATCATCCAGAATGCCTATTCGTCGAATTGGATGGAGTGGCTCCTAACTATCTCGCTCCCATGGCTCGGAGTGGCATCAAGACGTTTTGGGTTCTGCCTATTATCCTCAAACAGAGTCTGTCGGGTTTCATCACCCTGGGATGGTCCCTCAAGTCCACTGTGCCGGGACGGGATGATCTGGGTCGATCCCGTCAATTGGCCGATCAAATGGGAGTGGCCCTTACAAACGCCAGACTCGTCAAGGAGTTGAATGAACTGAACTGGGGGACCCTTGAAGCGTTGGCTCGTGCCATCGATGCAAAATCTCATTGGACCGCGGGCCACTCTGAGCGGGTGACAAAACTGGGGCTCAAAATCGGCCGGGCTTTAGGACTTTCCCCAAAAGAGATGGATGTTCTTCATCGAGCAGGGTTATTGCACGACATCGGAAAACTGGGCACACCGAGGGAGATTCTTGACAAGAAGGAGAAGCTGACCCATAAGGAAGAAAAGATCATGCGTGAGCACACCCGCATGGGGGTCCGCATCCTGGAGCCCATTGCCGCTTACGCGGATGTCGTACCGATTGTGTTGCAACATCACGAGTATTTCAACGGCGAAGGGTACCCGGACGGCCTCGCAGGAAACGCCATCAGTTTGGGCGGACGTATTTTCGCGTTGGCAGATTCCTTTGATGCGCTGACCTCTGACCGGCCCTACAGACAGGCACTGAACCGCGAGTATGCTATTGAGATGATCAAGCAGGGTTCCGGCAGGCAATATGACCCGGAGATTGTGCAGGCCTTCTTGGAGGTCATGGCGCAGGAAGGGAGAGGAGGAGAGACATAGATGAAAACGAAGAGGGTATGGTTGATCCTGAGCTGTCTCATGGCATTGGCCGTATTTCAATGTGGGGGGAGAGGGACCGTGCCAGAGAATTTAATCGGGGTGTGGGAGACCACGTCCCCTAACTATGCGGACCGCTTTTTTGAGATCAAGGCGAACGAAATTATCTTCGGAACCGGGGAGGGAAAGTCCGACACCTATCCGATCACCAAGATAAAAACAGAAAAAGACCGCCAAGAACAAAAGACCTTATACCTCATCTGCTACAAGAACATCGAGGGGAAAGAATACAAGTTCTTCTTCTACTATGATCCGACAAATCAGGGGACGATAAGATTCAAGAATCAGAGAGAGATGGCCTGGACTAAGAAAGCTCTCTCTTCCGCTTCCAACTAATCAGAGACCCGGAAGAGAATAGGGTTGTTCCCCGTATGGGGAACAGGTTCAAGCGGGCTTCCCCCTCCCCATCATGGGCCATGACGGGATTCTACTTGCACGGTTCATCTTTTTTAGAGGGTTTAATCGGGTTCAGGATCGTCTGGGCGATGTCCTCGGATTCCACTCCAGGAGACTCAATCTCTTTCGCTTCGTAGAAAGTTTCCACTGTTTCGATGATTTTC
>Ga0209253_10003891_pt1 | contig 13058 bp, 10 predicted proteins | sample FrelakmetBRP12BR_FD_187145 | JGI IMG/M metagenome (GOLD analysis project Ga0209253, IMG submission 187145) | Freshwater lake sediment microbial communities from the University of Notre Dame, USA, for methane emissions studies - BRP12 BR (SPAdes)... | ecosystem: Environmental > Aquatic >...
TCTCCCTCCAAGAAGCCGATGTGGGAAATCGCAGCGTGACTTCGAGCCACATCTCCCGAGCCTCGTCGGGGGGAAGCTGTGGCAGGCCCCAATTCCAGAACAAAATTATCATGGAAACGGAGCCGCTTGCGATCCCCGCCGGCAAAATCCGGCCGGAGCCCACGCCTGTTGGTGTTGGACTTTGGTTCCATAGACAAAGACATTTCCAAATGCTAATATGTTTATGTCGAACGTCATCGCGGGGAGGAGAATCCTTTCCGACCAAAGGAGGTCAAGATGAAAACTCTAAGGCTTGTGGCGTTGTTTCTGTTCATCGCGGCGGCGATTTTTGCTCAGACGGAAGATCTTGGCCAGAATGTTTTCTACAACAACGAGGGCACCATTGCGTTGGCTGTCGATGCCGGCTTGGCCGTCCGAAAACTGGACAGTCCCTATGTCATGTTTATGCTTTTCATGGCCCCGCCATCCAACGCCAGCCTCTCCGTGCAAAGAGACGACATCGTAATGATCTATAAAGGGCAGGAATACAAGATGCCCTCTCTCGAAGAATGGCGGAAGGATTATAGGGGCGCCCAGAACGACATTGAATTCTATGCGCGCCTGGGGAAAGAATCCCTGGCTTCATCAAGAATGAGATTTTACAGCTTCAACTGGACATATGATTTCTACCCTGTCTTAGGCCGAGGCCCTCTCCCGGCGGACGAGTTGTCCATGGCCAGCACCATCGGCGCCAGGACAAAAATCTACTTCAAGAATCCGGGCTTCAAAAACGGTGACGGGCTCATCATCAAAGTCAAGGACCACAAGAACCCGGAGTTCAGCGGCTTCTGCGCGGTCATCCTAAAGTAAGTCAAACCCAAAGCCGTAGTAACAATCGGCGAAGCTCGAACAAGGCCGTCAAAAATGTGTTCAGGGTTCGCCAAAAATCTGCTAAAATGAAGAAATCATAGGATTAAGCTATGGCGACACCGCTCGAAAAATGGGTCGAAGAGCAGGCCCGCCTTTTTCAGCCGAAACAGGTGTATTGGTGCGACGGGTCGGAAGGAGAGGCCCGCCGGCTCATCGAAATGGGGATGAAGGAAGAGAAAATCGGCCAGAACGATATTTTCCGCGAGCTCAACCAGAAAATCTGGCCCAAATCTTATCTCCACAGAAGCCACCCCACCGATGTGGCCCGGACCGAGCACTTGACCTTTGTCTGTCATTCCGACCGAGAGGCCACCGGGCCCAATAACAACTGGATGCATCCCAGGGAGGCCAGGGCAACTCTGACAAAGCTGTCGAACGGCGCCATGCGCGGGAAAACCATGTATGTCCTGCCGTATATGATGGGCCATCCTGATTCTCCCTATGCCAAGGCCTGCGTCCAGGTCACGGATGTTTCTTATGTCGCTATCAGCATGAGAATCATGACCCGGATGGGCAAGAGAATTGTCGATAAGATCGGGAGCGGCGAGAATTTCGTCAAGGGAATCCACTCGGTCGGCGACTTCGACCCTAACAAGCGCTTCATCATGCATTTCCCTGAGGAAAGCCTTGTCTGGAGCGTCGGCTCCGGCTACGGCGGAAACGCTTTGCTGGGAAAGAAATGCTTCTCCCTGAGGATTGCTTCCTGGCTGGGATACAAGCAGGGCTGGCTGGCCGAGCACATGGTCATCATCGGGGTCGAGGACCTTCGGGGAAACGTGACCTATATCACTGCGGCCATGCCTTCGGCCTGCGGCAAGACGAATCTGGCCATGCTCGAATCCGCCCTGCCTGAATACAAGGTCTGGACACTCGGAGATGACATCGCCTGGTTGAACATCGGTCCCGACGGCCGGCTGTACGCGATCAACCCGGAGTCAGGCTTTTTTGGCGTAGCGCCCGGAACATCGACAAAGACCAATCCCAACATGGTCCGAACCCTCAAAGCGTCGAACTCCTACCCCACGATCTTCACCAATGTGGCCCTTAATCAGGACACGAATGAACCGTGGTGGGAAGGCCTGGATGGCCCGGTGCCCGAGCATCTTCTCGATTGGCAGGGACAGCCGTGGGACGCTAAGAAAAAAACAAAAGCCGCCCACCCGAATTCCCGTTTTACGGTTTCTCTTTATAATTGCCCCACCCTGTCCCGGGAATACGATAATCCCAGGGGCGTTCCCATCTCCGCGATTATCCTGGGCGGAAGGCGCTCGAAGCTCATCCCTCTCATAACCGAGGCCTTCAACTGGGAGCACGGCGTGTTCCTGGGCGCAAGGATGGGATCTGAAACGACGGCGGCCGCTGCGGGGAAGGTCGGCGTCCTCAGAAGGGACCCGATGGCCATGCTTCCGTTCTGCGGCTACAATATGGGCAATTATTTCCGGCACTGGATCAGCATGGGAAGGCTCCTCTCCCGTCCGCCAAAGATCTACTCGCTCAACGCTTTCCGGGTGAGCGAGAAAGGCGAATTCCTCTGGCCCGGGTTCGGCGAAAACATCCGCATTTTAAAATGGATCGTGGACCGGGCGAACGGCCGCGCAGCCGCCCGAGAGACGCCCCTGGGCTGGGTCCCCGACCTCAACAGCTTTCCGCTGGAAGGATTAAGCATTCCCAGAAGCAACATGCAGAAGCTGTTCGAGGTCAATCCTGGAGAGTGGTCCTCCGAGCTCGAGGACATCAAAAAATTTCTCAGCCAGTTCGGACCCCACATGCCCTACGAGATCTGGCAGAACTACAGCACAATGGCGGCGCGGTTGAAGGCCTAAAAACAAGCTGCTTCCGGATGTACATTGGAATAGATTTTCTCGTCAGCCCCGGTCTCGAACCGTTCGTGGTCGAGGTGAATATCGGCCTTCCCGGCGGGGCTGAGGAATATCAGCGGACTCATCTCGTCTTTCTTCAAAAGCCCTCGGATGTCTTTTCCAGGATCGAGGAGATTTCAAGAAGAGTCTATGGCCGGCCATTCAAGGACTATCTCGATTCTCTCCCGTTCATAAAAAGCCTGAAGCCCTTCAAGATCTGGATGGATGGTCAAGGCCCCTTTCCGCCCGAATCACATCCCGGACTGCGGCTTGAGGACAAATGGGTCCAACACCAGATTTTGAATCCACTTGTGGCCATGCCCGAGACAACGGTCTTTGATTCCAGGAACTTGGACAAGGCGGAAATATTTCTCCGGCAAAAGGGACGCCTGGTTCTGAAGCGGCGACTCGGGCGCGGGGGAAGGAACTTTCGGGTCATCGACAGTCCTCTGGCCCTCAGGGACGCAAGCTCGGAAATCCATCCCTCTATTCTTCAAGAGCATATCGACTCGAAAATCCAGGGATATGTTTTTTCCGTGCGTTCCGTGGCTTTTGGCGGAGAGCATGTCTGCCTGTATGCCAATCTGTCACACCGCGCCAATTCTAACCACGGGATTCTGGCCCATGTCGTGGAAGGGGATCGTTTCGGGCTGGCCGACCAAGAATTTAGAACAGAATTTTTCAAGCAGAAGTCCTGGGAGGCCAAAATCTGGTTCGGGAAAGCTGAGCCGGCCTATCTTTACCACAACCTCCATGAGGATGAGGTGGCCCGGACCGCGCTCATCCTTCCGAGCCATCTTCTCAAAACAATCCAGGCTCTTTCCATAAAAATTGAAAGATTTTACGACAATCTGGATTGGAGTTCCCTTCCCCCGGCTTGCTTCGAGGAAAGCGCCTGAAGCTTCAGGCCGTCTCTTCTTTTAATTCTGTTAACTTGCTTACGGCATAGTACATTGAGGCAAAGGCACAGCGAATCCACATCACCGCGGGAATGATGCCTACGCCAAAACAGATCAGGCCGGCAATGGCCACGCCAATGGCCAACAACCCCATAAAGAAAATGCTGGTGGCATGTCCCCGGGTCATCCTCCAGCTCTCCTTCACGGCTTCCACCGGCTCCATCTTCTTGTCGACGACAAGATACCTGACAAAGGCCAACCGGCAGCCGAAGATGATACCCGGAACAACCAGCAGGACGATTCCGATGCCGACGATTGCGACGACGAGCAGATGCGCCAGGACCACATTCAGGAAGTTCTCGAAGGTCGAGAACATATCTTTGACTTCGACCGGTTCATTCCTGACAGCTTTTAGAAAAACCAGAGCCGCGCCATAGGTGATTGGGGCGAATAAAAGAAGCCAGTAGGCAAACGAAAACATCTTTAAAAGGATCCCTCCCGGCGTCTCCTGGCCGTCCAGCGATTCAATCATGCCGATCGGAGTCAGGACGACGCCGACAATGACCGTGACAAGAAAAAGGTCCAGGAAAAACTTTTTCATCCTCTTCCAGCCAAAGCTATAGGTTGAGCCGGCAGTCGGGCTAAGGACCAGGACTTTTTCTGTCTCTTTACTCATGTTAACCTCCTGTATTCAGTGCCAAAACTTTTTCCTCTTACGTCCTTAAAATATGTCAAGAAACTCGCCTTTTCTACCACCGAAAGTTGGATTTGGGGAAAACACGACTTTGGTCGGGCTTCCTATTTCAGGGGGAATTTTATTTATCTTGAGGAAATATCAGTTTTTTGTATACTCTAAAACAGGATTGATGAGCGACCCTCTGAAACATGAATAACTTGCTTACAATTACAGCCCTCGTCATTTCTCTTTTCATAGGCTTGTCAGCTATCTTGATCGCCTATCAATTACAGAAAAAGCACAGGCTCTCTTACCTCTCCACCTACCTCTATTTCCAGATATTCATCAATGTCTTTGGGACCTATGGAATATCCGGCCAGGTGATGGCCCAAAGAATTCTCGAGCGGCACCAGTCCTCTTTCCAGACGATCGAGATGATTGGCCATTTTTTCTCTTTTCTCGGCCTGCCTTTCCTGATCTTGGCCTGGTACATGTTTCTCCGGTTATGCCGCGAAATCATCCAGAAAAATGTTTCCCGAGCCGTTACTCTGGGTTACTTTCTTGCCACAAGTATCATTTTCTTCACCTACGGACTTGCCATTATCTGGGCCAACTTATTTCCAATCAAAAATGAGCTGCACGCTTTTTTTTCAAAGGCCATCCTGTTCCTCTATGCAACCTTGGAAATACTCGTCCTTGCGATCGCCCTTGGCCTGCTTTTATTCAATGCCAAGAACATCGCCGAGGAAAGGAATCGGCGAGCAGTGCGGCTTTTTGTCTATCTCAACATTCTCGCCTATTCGACGAGCATCGCTTTCTCACTCTTGTCCGACCGGGGCACCTTGCTGGCTGCCGTTTATATGCTTGCGTTTTTTTCTGCCAATCTGGTCCCTCTCCTCTACTGGAAAAGCTATTTGGCAAAATTCGCCATCGCTCCATCTCTTCAAAAAACCGGCCCCGAGATCATGATGCGGTTCCTCGAGGATTACAGGATTTCCAAAAGAGAGGAGGAGGTCATTCAACATTTATGTGCGGGGAGAACGAATAAGGAGATCAGCAAAGCCCTGTTCATATCGCTACAGACAGTGAAAGACCATATTTACCGGATCTATCAAAAGACCGATGTCAGAAACCGGGTCCAGTTGATCAACCTGATCCAAAGTTACAAAAGTGAGGAGTAAGACATCCCTAAGACTTCTTGAATAGACGCGAAGAAATGGAGGGCCTTCGGGCCAATTATTTCCAGTAACTCGAGACGAATCGCTCGACTTCAGGAATGCCGCCCTGGTAGATCAGATAGCCGTTGTGAGGCTCGCGCTCGGTGATTTCTCCGGCGATCGGCGTCAGCATGATGTCTTTGACCTTATCCAAGTCACGCGTCTGGCCGAGCGCCCAGCCGAGCTTGACGTAGGCGACCTCGGGCAGCATGTTGGCCGCCGGCACAACGCCCATCTCGATGATGTCCCTGCCCGTATCATAGACATACATCTGGACATAGCCCCAAAGTGTCTGGACAGTCATGTACATGGCAATGCCCTTCTCGGCGGCGCGTTTCAAAGACGGGTAAAGCGGTTTATTGACGTGGCCGAGACCGGTTCCTGCAATCACGATCCCCTTATAGCCGTTGTCAATCAGCGACTCGATGATGTCCGGTTTCATGTTGGGATAGTAATAAACGATCGAGACCTTTTCTTCGAAGTCCGTATTGATCCTGACGTTCTTGTCGGTGCGCCTCCTCTTATAGTCGTCCCGAAGAGGAATGATATTCTCCCGACTGACCATGGCAATCGGAACGTCCCCGATGGTCCGGAACGTGGAGCGGTAGGAAGAGTGCATCTTCCGCACCCGGGTGCCGCGGTGGAGCAGGTCGTACTGGTCGCTGGTCGGTCCGAACATGCAGACCATGACCTCGGCGATATCGCTTTCGGCGGCGGTCTTGGTGGCGTTGATCAGGTTGAGGGCCGCGTCAGAGGAAGGCCGGTCACTGGAGCGCTGGGAGCCCACCATAACAATCGGAACCGGCGAATTCTGGACCATAAAGGAGAGAATCGCGGCGGTGTGGTGCATGGTGTCTGTGCCGTGCCCGATGACGATGCCCTGGACGCCCTTCTCGATTTCCCTGCCGATCGCCCTGGCAGTTCCGACCCACTGTTCCGGTCCCATGTTTTCGCTGAAAACGCCATAGAGTTTTTCTGTCTCCAAATTGCAGATCTCGGCCAGCTCGGGGACCGAACCGTAAAGTTCGCCCGGGGTGAAAGCCGGGATGACGGCTCCGGTCCTGTAATCGAGCCGGCTGGCGATGGTCCCTCCGGTTCCGAGCAATTTTACCCGCGGTTTCTTGGGGTCATAAGGGAATTCCTTCTCGGGGATTTTGTAATGGGCTTCTTTGTAGCCGATCTCCTTGATCTCCGCCACCGTGGCAACAGTAATACCGACGTTATAGCCGTTGCGCAGCTTGAGGACGATGTGCTTGTCATCCTCCGTTTCAGAGCGGGGCAGGATGATCCCGGCAAACTTCCCTCTTGTCGTCGTGACTTCGGCATCGCTCCAAACGCGAACGCCGCAGAACTTAAGAAGGGAGAGTGCCTCTCCCCGATAGCCTTTATAGATATCGTTCATTGCCGTTCCCCTGTGTTTCCAATGTCGAGGCTCACAGAACTGATCCCATGGCCTGGCGCAAGAGCGAAGCCACTTTTTCTCCCGGCGCCTTCCCCCTCAAATCTGCCATCAATTCTCCCATGAGATAACGGAATTTTTTGTCCTGGTCCTGCGGCTCGCGATCCCTGTAGATGAGGACGAGCTTTTGGACCAGGTCTTGAATCTCGCCGTCCCCCAGCCTGCGGATTCCCAGCGCTTTGACCGCCGCGCCTGCATCCTTGCTGTCGGCCGACATCATCTTGAGAAGCGCCGGAAAGGCTTCCCTGGCAAATTCTCCTCCGCTGTATCGTTTGAACAGGTCGATCAAAGATTCATCGCCAAGGCGCGAGACGGGCAATCCCTTCCTCTCCAGGTGCTTCAGGATTTGGCTGAGGACTACCGCAGCTAGTTTGGGACTCAAAGGGAGCGTCTCAACAATCTTCTGGAACAAATCGGCCCGAGCATTGAGGACCAGCCGTTCGCTAATTTCCGCGGGGAGGCCGACCTTCCGGTAGAATTCCCGGCGCTGCCACGGCGCCCAGGGAAGCAGGCCTGAGGTCCGTTCGATTCGTTCCTCGGCCAGCGCCACTGGAGGCATGTCCGTGTCGGGGTACATCCTGTCGGGACCGGGCAGAATTCGCTCGAACCCGTTGATGCCCGACCGAAAAGCCTGCCGCGTCTCGTTGGGAATGCCATCCGCCGCCTCTCTTGCCCTGATGATGATTTCCCCGACGGCCGTGTCGGAATCCTTTTTATCTCCCCAAACAAGAACGATGACGTCATCCTTTTGGGCTCGAAGAACGGAGGCGACGCTCCGCCATTCCGAGCCGGAAATACGGCTGTCCCTCATTTCGCTGTGGACGATATTGGGAAGCTCATCGAGACAGGCGATAACCCGGACTCTGTCAGAAACCTCGCTGGCCAGGTCTCTTCCCGGCTGAAGAGGAAAGGTCAGAATGCCTTTAAACCCGGTCAGCCTGACGGCCATCACGCGCCAGCCTCTTTCAACGGCGCGGCGGGCCGGCTCAAACCCTGTATTTTTAAGAATATCAGTCACTTCAGCAGAAAAGGACTCCACGTTGTCCTTGCTGATGCCCCTCCGGCGCAGCTCATCCCTGAGCTCGAGAAGGTTCCACTGCCTGAGGGCCTCAAAATGAGTGAGGGCAGGGATGTAAGGGATCCTGTGCACGCCCTTGATCTCCACCCGTGTTCCGCCCTCAACGCTCACGTTGACATCCTGGCGGGCCCTTCCGATCCCCGTCCTGACGTTTCCCGTGCACCTGGCCAGCTCGCGCAGGATTTCCGCGACCTCGGCGACTTCCCAGGGCGCCCGCATATCAGGATAGGTCACCGTCTCGATCAAGGGGATACTTAATCGATCAGTTTTATAGACTCTGCGGTGACCTTTGTCGCTCACTTCCCGGCAGGCGTCCTCTTCCAGACCGAGCTGCCGGATATTGATCCTCCGGTCTTTGTAAGGAATCCAGCCGTCCGTCCCAAGGATTGTGGTGCGCTGAAACCCGGCCGGAATGCTGCCGTCCAGATATTGCTTTCGCGAAATGTGGAGTTCGCCAACGATGTTGCACCTCAGGAGAAGCGCAACCTCGAGGGCGATATCGAGTGCTTCCTGGTTCAGTTCGAACGGAGGAGTGTCATCCATCTCATAGGTGCAGACATTCGTCTTGTTGAGCTGATAGATGATCTCCTTGCGCGTCTTGAATTCCATCAGGGCCGTGCCGTCGTACTCGCCGAGCTCCGAAAGCGTGGGCCGCATATGCCTCAATACCTCAGCATGGTATTCCTCGAAGTATTCGCCGGCCGGGCAGCGGCAGAAGAGCTTTTTCTGTGTCTTTAGCTGCTGGTGGATTTCGAGGCCGGACCTAAACCCCATCTCGAGGTAGTCTTTTTCCTTGAGGTCGCCGTAGTCCGCTATCTTTGGCATATCACAAAATTCAGTCTTATATCATAACAAAATCCGGTGGTTCAAGCACAGAGATGGTTTTTACTGAGGCGGGGTGGTACTCCGGAACACGGATAAGCTGTGCTTCTTAAGGACTTCTCTTCCCTCCCGGACATAGCCCGGGTCGATATAGAGCCGGCGGAGAAGTTCGTCATTTTCTCCCCGCAACAGCTCGGTGCGGGCGGGGAGGAGGCGGCCGTGGTAGGACTTGAGCATTCTGTACCCAACCCGGTAAGATGTCCGCCCGACGAGGACGAGAGTGATGATAATGATGGCCCCAAGAGCAATCCTCTTCACCCGGGCCGCACGTTTTGATTTCGCGGCGGTTCCGACGTCCCCAAGTTGGACAGCGAGAAAAACGAGAATGGCGAACCAAATGAGGTTGGAAAAGGTCACATAGCGGTAACTCGTCGCCTGCATCGCCCCGAATCCCACTCTCCCGATTCCCGTCAAGGCCGCGCAGGCCAGAGAATACGTCCCCATGAGGAGAAGAGGCGACATAGCTGTCAGTGCGTTGCGATACCTGCGGAGGAAGGACCGCACGGTCCAGCCAAAGAGGATGAGACAGAGAAGACCAAAATAAAGGGCGTACTTTTGATAAGTTATGATCGCGGCGCCAAGGTACTTCAAGATATACTGGACGTATTCCAGCGGGTGCGTAGCAAAATAATGCATCGGCTCCCCGGACGGAGAGCCCGGCCGAAAGCGGAAAAAATAGGAAACATAAACAAGCGCTGTCAGAGAAACCCATGCCGTTAAGGCCTTCTTTTTTTTTCGCAGGCCGCTATAGGCCCCCCCCGCAAGGCCCAAGAGCGCCAAGGGCCAATATGCCAGCCCGTTGGCGAAGGAATAGGTCGCCACAACTCCGCAAACTGCGCCTCCAAAAAACTTGCCCCAATTGAATCCAGGACTCGTCAGGAACAGGAGACCTGCGGCAACAGCCAACACATTCAGGAAGACCTGGATTTGCCAGCCCCAAACCCAGTTTTCACCCTGGTGAAGAGAGAACGCCAAGAGAGAGAGGGCGGGCGCAATCCAGAAGCCTTGGAGGCCGAGAAGCGAAAAGACTTTTCTCGCGCGGCGCAGGACAAGGACAAAGATTGCCGCTGCAAGCACGATGGTGAGGGCCAGCTCCCAGGAAATATCGTAGCCGCTGAGATGCGCGAAACCCAGCATAATGAGCCTGGGAAAAAATAGACGGTGTTCGTTATGAAGCGCCCAGAGGTCTAAGAAAGAAATCTCCCCTTCAAACGATTTTCCCAAAAGGGGAACGAAATTCCACTGGTCCCAGAACGGGACGTCGACACAGAACCGGATAACGTTAACGATCAGGAGGACCAGGGGAAGAAGAGCCAGGGCGAAAAAGAGGGCCCGGGAGAGAGGACCGAATCCCTTTTTCTTAAGATCCAAGAATCTCATGGAAAAATTTTCATGATTATAGTGCGTGGGGACGCAAAAGTCCAATGGGACGGTTTGACGGATGCGCCGCTCTGTGCTATACATGCCTCTGATTTTTTCCACCGGAATGAAAGCCCCCGCCAGAGAAAAAACGGCTGCCAAAGCGTTCGCCGTGATTTTTGACCTGGACGGCGTGATTGTCGACAATATGGGCTATCACAAGAAGGCTTGGGAGATATTCATCAAGAAGTACAACCCGGGTCTGGCCATAGAGGACTTTTCCCGTCATTTTGGGAGGACCAATAAGGACCTCATCCCTCTTGTTTTCGGCCGCGAGCTCTCCGCGGCAGATGTCGCCGTTTACGGTGAAGAAAAGGAGGCGCTCTACAGGAGGCTCTACGCCGAACACATCGTCCCCCTTCCCGGCCTCCTCAATTTCCTGAGGGAATTGAAGGAAAAGCACGTTCGCGCAGCCATTGCCACTTCAGCCCCCAAAAAGAATCTTGACCTCGTGCTGGACGGGCTCGAGATCCGGCCCTGGTTTGACGCTTTAGTCGATGCTTCCGAGGTCGAAAAAGGAAAACCGGACCCAGAGATCTACCTCAAAGCTGCTCAAAAAGCTGGGCAGCCGCCCGAATTATGCATTGTGTTTGAGGACTCCAGGGCGGGCATTCAGGCGGGGCTCAACGCCGGAATGAAGGTCGTCGGCGTCGCCACAACTCTTCCCCCGGAAAAACTCAACGGAACCCACCTCGTGATCAGAGACTTCCGAGAAATCACAGTGGCCCGGCTCGAAAGACTGAAAGATGTGCTAAAATTATCAGGATTCTAAGGAGGCCGCAATGAAGAAAACTGCCGCAGTATTGGCTGTTCTCTTTTTGTTTGTTTGTCTTAGCCCGATATCTACGCGTTCACTCCCGACAGAACCGGCCACGGCCGGTCAAAAAGACGCCCTTCTCACCCCGCAATCCAAAAAGATCGATGAATACCTAACGGCTATTACCCCCTTCGGGTATTCAGGCGCCATACTTGTGGCCAAGTACGGGGAAATCCTTATCAACCGGGGCTATGGCCTGGCGGTCCGGGAGAAAGGAATCCGGAACACTGCGGAGACCATTTTCTGCATAGGGTCTATCACCAAGCAGTTCACGGCGGCGGCCATTCTAAAGCTCGAGATGATGGGCAAGCTGATGGTCGGCGATACTCTTGATAAGTTTTTCAGCGATGTTCCCGCGGAAAAGCAAAAAATCACCCTGCACCAGCTGCTCACCCATACGTCCGGCCTCATCGGAGAAGTGGGAGGCGATTACGAGGCGGCCGGACGAGACGAAACCGTCAAAAAGATCCTGGCTCAACCCCTGCGTTCTGAGCCGGGGACGAAATTCTTTTATTCGAACGCGGGCTACAGCCTTCTTGCGGCGGTCATCGAAAAAACAGGCGGCCGGACATACGAGGATTTTCTTTCCCGAAATTTGTTCAAGCCGGCGGGAATGTCCAACACGGGCTACACGCTTCCACGCTGGAAAAATAAAGTCGTTGCTCACTGGTATGTCGGGGAAAAAGATAACGGCATTCCTCTCGACAAGCCGTTCCCCTACTGGAACCTCATCGGAAACGGCGGGATTTTGAGCACGACCGAGGATATGTTCAAATGGAGCCAGGCCCTCAAATACCCCAAGATCCTCTCTTCCGAAGCCAAAAAGACACTTTGGACGCCCGTACTCAACGACTATGCTTGCGGCTGGGACGTCCTCGAGACCGCCCAGGGGAAGCTTTTCCAGCATGACGGCGGGAGCACTCTGGGCAACAGCGCCGATTTACGCGTCTTTATTGAGCCAGACATCGTCATTGTGCTTTTCTCAAACCAATCGCCTGACGGCTCCGCTCTCATCCTAAAGTTGAGGGACAAAATCGAAAAGCTTGTTTTCGGCGAGGATGTGCTAATCCCCCCGCAGGTCGCGCGGGGCGATGCCAAGGGGTTGGCTAAGTACGCCGGGGAGTACCGACTTCCGCTCGGCGCAAAATTCAATGTCACCACCGGAGAAGGCGGGCTTTCTATAATCGCTGAAGGACAGGGGGCGCTCAGCCTGATTCTTCGCACTGACTTGACTGGCCCGAAATATACCGAACTCAATGACCGGACAACTGCCCTAATCGAAAAGATAGTCCGGGGCGACTACCAGGCGCTCTTTGAAGCTTTCGGCGGCGGGGTTCCGCTGGAGCGCATATCAGCTAGACAAAAGAGGATGTGGGAAGAGATGGAAAATAGTTTCGGGACTTACAAGAGTTTCCGTGTGCTCGGCACGATTCCGCTTGAGGGAGTTTCGGCGACTCTTGTCCAGTACAACTTTGAGAAGGGAACAGAAACGATTCAGTGCGTCTGGGGACCGCGAGGGCTTATGGGTATCAGGGTCCCGGCCGCCCCGGTTAGGCTCACACTCCTCCCCCAAACCGGGACTGAGTTCATCGGCTACGACATTGGAACGGCGCGCCTGATCAAGGCCCAGTTCAACCTGGATAATAACGGAGCGGTGACGAGCCTGGTCATCGGTGGCCGGACCGCGACCCGGCTGTAAAGAGCCTTTTGCGCCTTTTTCGCTCTTCGGCGGGGCGGGGAATAACCTCTTAGACCTGAGTGGTCAGAAAGACGGGCAGGCCCATCTGGGCAATCTGGTCCTGGAGTTCCTCGATCTCATCGATGTGGCCGTCTTCGTCACGGA
>Ga0209253_10003892_pt1 | contig 13055 bp, 12 predicted proteins | sample FrelakmetBRP12BR_FD_187145 | JGI IMG/M metagenome (GOLD analysis project Ga0209253, IMG submission 187145) | Freshwater lake sediment microbial communities from the University of Notre Dame, USA, for methane emissions studies - BRP12 BR (SPAdes)... | ecosystem: Environmental > Aquatic >...
CACCGCGGGCTGCCGTTCTCTGCCTGGCTTTACCGCATCGCTCACAACCTGGTGGCAAACTGGCACCGAGATAACAGCCGCCGAAGGGAGATCCCGTTAGATGAAGCCGTGCTCGGCTGGTATTTGGGCGACCATCCTGAGCATGAGTTGTTGGAGAGTGAAGAGAGAGAAAGGCTGCTATGTGTAATCCGCTGCTTGCCTGCGGACCGCCAGCAGCTTTTAATCCTCAAGTTTGTTGAGCACTTTTCTAATGCCGAGATCGGCAAGATTATGGGGCGGTCCGAGGGTGCGGTTAAAAGTTTATACCACCGGACTTTGCTAAACTTGAGAGAAGAGTACGAGCCGCTGTACCCAGCTCTTCCGGGAAAAGTAAAATTGATCTTGAGTGAACCGGGTAACGGGAAGAAGATGTAATCAAGGTAGGAACAAAGGTGATGAGATGAAGCTAATCAGGTGGAGAAATCACCCTGAAATAGATAATTCTGTGCTGGAGGCCTGCTTGCAGGATGTACTCCAGCCTATCCAACCGCGAGCGGAGTTCGTTCGCAAGCTGCGCTTCCAATTGGTGAACGAACTTGAACCGGCTCAGGAACAAACCCGAATTGAAAAGAAACGGGTTGCCTGGGTAGTAGGAGCCAGTTTGTTGGGAGGAATGTTAGCTTTACTGATGGGGGTGCGAACAATCATGACCCTGGGGGTCGCCCTGGGTCTTCTGGTAGAGTTTAATAAACAAACCCGAGTAGAAAAAGCTGTGCCCTTCCGACAAAGCAACTAAATCAATGAAAGTCCGGTTGAATCAGGCGCATGGAAGTGGAACCACCACAATACCTGCGCCCGATTTTATTTTTGGCGCAGCATGAGCAGAAGCATCGTAGTTGGTGTCTTTGCGTGGACGCTGTGCGGTAGATTGGCCTGCATATGCGCCCAGGTGCCAGCACCCGCCTCGAGGCTGTCCGATCCCAACCGCAATTGGGCGTTGCCCTCCAGGATGTGGATGATCGCGGGCACAGATGCGGTATGCTCGGACAGCTCCTGCCCCTGGGCGAAACGGAACAAGACCGCTTTGACCTGGTCATCGGAGTAGATCGTCCGGCTGATGATGCTGTCGGAAGGGACATCCGGGATTTCCAGGGACAAGTTATTATAGTGCAGATAGGATGGGGTCATGGTTCTCTCCTGAGTTAGGGTATTAACAATATCCGGCGAATCCCCCATAGTGGGCTGGGCAGTGGGGACTCGACTGTTGTTCAGGGGTAGACTGCCTAATAGCTCGGCAGCCAGCTGGTGGGCATCAGCGATGAGATCCACTTCAATTGGAAATGTAAATTCCTGGGTGACACGCTCCAGGAAATGGCCGGTTAGCTCCCGCACACTCGGGGGTAAACCGGCCATTTCGTATAGATACCGCAGACGATCGTAAGCACTTGTCCCTGGGTGTGGGTCGCCGAGCCGATTGAGGTATTCGGTAGCGGCGATCCCGGCAGCCCGCCGTGCACAAACCCGGGCTTTGCCCTCATTCCCGTCGTCTCTGGCGGATTCAGCCTGCCGCAGCTCATCAAGCATACGCTGATATCCAGGAAATATTTCCACATGATCAGGGGTATCATCCATGAGGAGGATTCTATCATGGGGGAGGAGTATCCTTCTTGACGAATGTGCGGGCTGGCAATAGAATAACTCGGAAGGATTCTACTCTGGAGATGTGATGGGACATGATCTGCGGCGCTACGCGCGCCAGACGAACATACGCCTGTTTGCTGGCTTCCTGCTGATTTTATTTCTGGTTGGAGACGGGCTGATCTATGCGTTTTACGGCCCTGGAGCTGCAGTGCTTGGGCTTACCTGCATGCTGGTCGGCCTGGCACCCCTCGTTTTGGTGTGGTTGGCTTTCGTGGTGATCGAGCTGGTTGTTAAACGAGCCAACCGGGATTAGGTGTTAGAAAAACATGGTTTCAAAACCTACATCCCGTGAAATCGACGGCTGGGTGCTGCGCCAGCGGATTCCGCCCGGACCTGGGCCTCACCCACTGATCCTGATGCTACATGGCTGGACGGGAGACGAGGCGTCGATGTGGGTGTTCGCTTCCCGCTTGCCCAAAGAAGCCATGCTGGTATCCCCACGCGGCCTGTATCCAGCCCCGATGGGAGGATACGGTTGGCATGCGCACAAGGAAGGCGACTGGCCCTGGGTGGATGATTTTCAACCAGCCATCGAAGCTTTGCTACAATTGTTAACCCCCCAGTATTTCCCGCAGGCCGAGCTATCCCATATCCAACTGGTGGGCTTCAGCCAGGGGGCGGCTTTGTCTTGTGCGCTTGCACTGCAGTATCCCGCCCGGATTTACGCCCTGGCAGGGCTGTCCGGCTTTTTACCCCAAGGAGCCGAAGCCCTGGCGCGCAACCGCCCGTTGGTAGATATTCCGGTATTTCTCGCCCATGGGAGCCTGGACGAACAGGTGCCGGTCGAGCGCGCCCGGCAGGCTGTGCAAGTATTGGAAGATGCCGGGGCAGTGGTTACATATTGTGAGGATGATGTCGGGCACAAGCTGAGCGCCAACTGCTTCCGCGGGTTGGAAGAGTTTTTTACCCAGCATCCGTGATTTGTAGTGAGGTGTTTCTCACAAATAGCTCTCCAGCATCTGTCCCACCTCTTCCATATTGAAAACCGGCCCATCCACACATACTAGCTTCTCTCCCAGATTGCATCGCCCGCATTTGCCGATGCCGCAATGCATCCTGGCTTCCAGCGTGACGTAGTTCTGCTCCGGTTTGAATCCGAACTTCTCTACTAACATTTTATTGACAAAGTGGATCATAATCGGCGGACCGCAGGTGATTGTTATTGCGTTTTCTGGGGAGGGAGCAACTCGCTCCAGCAGATCAGTGATCAAACCGATATTATGGTCCCACTTGGTATCGGGCTGGTCGACCGTGAGGTGCAATTCCGTATCTGGAGCGCTTCCCCAGTCATCGTATTCGTCGGTAAAGACCAACAGGGATGGATGCCTGGCGGCCCAAAGGATAGAAAAATGCCCATAATCCTGGCGGTGGTCGATGACAGTGTGGATAACGGGTCTAAGCGGCGCGCCACCAATTCCCCCACCGAGGACGATCAAATTTTTCCCCTGAAAACGATCCATCGGGAAGCAGTTACCCAGCGGGCCGCGCATACCGATAATATCACCTTCGCCCATCTCATGTAGTCCGGTCGTCACTGAACCGAGCCGCTGGATAGCGAAATCTAACAAGTCACTACGCTCGTTGGTAGAAGCAATCCCGAAAGGCGCTTCACCGATGCCGAAAGCCGAGAGAAATGCAAATTGTCCTGGATGGTAGTAATTGAATTGCTCGCTGCCGCCGTTAAGAAGTTTCACGCTGAACAGCTTGATTTCCGCACCAAGATCTTTCACCTCCGCGATATAGCCGAGATCAGGTTTCAATGGGTTAGAACCATTATCTGCCATGAAGGGTGCCTCCTCTCATGCGCCGGATCGATCAAGGTCGCTGAGCGAGCCTCGCTGAGCGACATAGGACAGCGCTTCGGTGATGTCAACGCCCACGGGGCAGGCATCGATACAGCGCCCGCAGCCGGTGCAGGCTACCGGGCCGTACTGGGCCGGGTAATAGTAGTATTTGCAGAAAAACCGGTTGCGCAAACGCTGACCTTTTTCAGGACGCGGATTGTGACCCCCGGCGATGCGCCGGTAAGCGGTACCGGTGCAGCTATCCCAGCAGCGGATACGCTCGAAAACCTGCGTCCCGTTTTCCGAAGGGTATAGCTGGTCGCGCACATCGAAGCAGCGGCAGGTTGGGCATACGTAGGCGCAGATGCGGCAGCTGATGCAGCGTTCGGACATCTCATCCCAATAAGGAGATGCGAAAGAAGCGGGCCAATCTTCCTGGTTTGGTATTTCTATGGGTAGCCGGGAGGGGATGTACGATTTAATCTGTTCAGCGGCGGATTCTGCTTCGAGGAGATCGGATTTCAGCGGGAAACTGGAGAGGAGAGAGGCGCCTTTATCGGTTATGACTGCCAGGAAATAATGATCATCCCCTCGGTAAAGCATAAGATCCATGAAGCGGCTGTCGTCCGGCGCTCCGCCAACGCTGGTGCAGAAGCACGAGGGCGCCATCTCGCGGCAGGCCATGCCGATGATAGTTGTGGCTTCTCGCCTGCGCTGGTAATAGTTGTCTGCAGGATCGGTTTCCAAATAAAGAGCGTCCAGGGCTTTTATCCCTTGAGCGTCGCAGGGCCGAATACCAAACAGGACTTGCTTGCCGACCGGTTCGGATTCCACGATAGTCAGGTTATTTCCTTCCCGCTGGATGGTGAATAGCTGCTCAGTCGGAGGAAAGAAGGCATCCTTCGAAGAGAGCGTGGGGCGCGCCTCAGTCCAGGCGATCTGACGGCTGTCCGAGACCGGCTGGTATAGGAGGATACCGCCGACTTCCTGGTGAGCGATCAGTTTCGCCGAGGATTGGATGCGGTCCAACCAATCTGCCAGGTTCTCCTGGCTCACAGAATAAAGTTCGTTTAATCCTGATGAACTGGATATCATCACAGCCCCTCCTCCCTGGATAGAACTGTTACGATCGGTGAGGGTACTGGAGCCAGCCCGGCGGTATAACCGAACCTTTCTCGGACTTCCTGAGCCAGCCTGCGATTCAAATAGCTGATGGGAATGTCCATGGGGCACACCCTTTCACACTCGTCGCAGCCGATACAACGACCTGCCAGGTGGAACGCCCGACCTAAATGGAAGGTTCGGGCTTCATTCAGCCCGACCCCACCCGACCCGGAAGCAGGTCCTACCCAAAGCGAATCATCGCGCTCATACAGGCAAGTGGGGCAATCGCAGGACGGGCACACCTGCCGGCAGGCGTAGCAACGAATGCAGCGGTCGAACTGGCTGAGCCAAAATTCCATGCGCTCTGCGGGTGGGAGAGCCTCGATCGCATCAACCGCCCGGTACGAGTCTGTGCCGGAGAGCTCCGGGGAAACTGTGCCTCCCACAAGACGATCGAACACAACCGGTGTGCGTTCGGAGCATACCTGGCAGCGCTTTTGCAGCCTGGCTTTGCCGCTGACCGGTTGGTTTTCGTACGCATCCAACTCCGCCTGGATCCCTTCGCAGGTAACCCCAATGATATGAACCTGCTCTCGCTGGATCTGCTGTTCGGCAAGCTGCACCTGGATTGCCCGGCTATCACAGGGTTTTACTACAATCCCGATGCTAGCCGGATTCTGGTCAGGTTTTTTACCTGGCGCGCGTCCCCCGTCTCGAATCTTCTCGCTCAGGTAAAGGGTAAGGTTATGGGTGCAGTCCGGATTCCAAACCAGCCGGCTGGCATCCTCTGGGGTGTATATGAACGCCGGTCGTAACCTGCCGCGGGGACTTCGCTCGTATCCGATGACACAACTTACCCGGGATTCTGACAGCAGCTGGCTGGCATAATCCCTTATGGCGGCTTCCCGCATTGCATAGGATTGGATGTCAAAACCTAGGCTGTCTAGCGGTTCAGATTGTGCCCAGGGAAGCTCCACATTGTGAACAGCCCAAGATTTTACAGGGTAGTTTGCCGGTCCGAGGAGACGCACCGATTCGGCAAATTCATTCACAATGCGACTGAAACGTTCCCCCTCAGATGCAGACACCCAATCCAGGTGCAACCTTTGCGGTTCCAAACCGGCATATGCCATCAGGGTTTTTAGTACTGGCAGTCGTTTGGCGGTGCGGTGGTTGCCGCTGTCATAGTGGCATTCGCCGATGTGGCAGCCCAATACCAGCACACCGTCAGCGCCCTGGTCAAAGGTGCGCATGATAATCTCAGGTGAGACTCGTCCAGAACAGGGCACGCGCACCGCGCGCAGGTTGGCTGGGGACTTCAGACGGGCAATTCCGGCAGTGTCGGCACCGGTGTAACTGCACCAGGTACATAGGTATGCGATGATCTTCGGTTCGTACATGGTCTGACCTCCACTCCTAAAAACCAGTATCACGCCAGTGCACCGATCATCTCGTTGATAATCTGTCGATCCGTATAATGGATCAGGCTCATGGCTTTGTTCGGGCAAGCGGCTGCACAGGTGCCGCAGCCCTTGCAAAGGTAGCCTTTGATCTGAGCGGTGTAGGTGCCTGATCCGGGTTTTGTTTCAATCAGGTCGATGGCACCGTACGGGCAAGCCTGGACGCACTGGCCGCAACCCTTGCATAGCTGGTTTGCAACTTCTGCTATGGAGGGATCCATGTATATTGTCCCCTGATCGATGAGGGACAAAGCAGCGGCCGCGGCAGCTCCGGCCTGGGCAACGCTGTCTGGAATATCCTTGGGGCTCTGGCAGGCTCCTGCTAGATAGATGCCTTCGCTGGCGGTTTCAACCGGCGCCAATTTCGGGTGGCGCTCCAGGAAGAAGCCGTCTCGGCTACGGCTGACGCCAAACAGGGTGGCAACCCGGGCAGTATCCTCCTGCGGCTCAAAACCGGTGGATAGGATGACTAAATCCACCGCCACCTGGGAAGGTTGGTTGTAGAAGGCCTCATCCCATTCTACAACGAGTTTGCCATCGTGATCTTCAATTTGCTTCACCTTGCCGTGGTAGAAATGAACATCCTTCTTACGGGTGCGATTGTAAAACTCCTCATAGTCCTTACCGAACGTGCGCATATCACGATAGATTTCATACACATCCGCGTCGACATAATCCCGCACCAGCTGGGCAAGCTTCAAGGAGTACATGCAGCAGGCCCGCGAGCAATACTCATGGTAGCGATCGTCCCGGCTTCCAACGCAATGCAGGATGGCGACGCTTTTTGGAGGCATGCCATTCTTGAGCAGCACTTTTCCCAATGTCGGACCGCTGGTGTTGATCAGTCGCTCGAACTCCAGGGCAGTGATGATATTATCCAGCTTGCCGTAACCGAGCTCAGGAGCTTTTGCAGGGTCAAAATCTTTAAATCCGGTAGCGAGAACGATGGTGCCTACCTCCAGATCCAGGTATTGGTCTTCCATGTCGTGGTTGATAGCGCCCCGGTCACAGGCTACTACGCATTCGAGGCATTCCGAGCAGATACCGCAGCGCAGGCAGCGCCTGGCTTCTGCAAGCGCCTGCTCTTCGGTCAGCGTCAGGTCGACCTCTCGGAAGTTATTGCGCCGCTCCTGATGCGGTATGCTGCTAATTGGGATACGGGGCTCAGGCGATGATTCACCCCGGTCAAATTTCCCTTGAATATCGTCGGGGCTCAGGTGCACCACCGGAAGGCGATGCGGCTCGCGAATCCCTTTGTCACCGCGCAGATATCGATCAATGCTCCGGGCAGCCCTGTGCCCTTCCCCAATTGCATCCACAACGAAGAAGGTGACTCCACGATGGACATCTCCGGCTACGAAGACTCCCAGCATGGTGGTCATCATATCCCCGTTGCTCTGGATACCCACCGGGAAGCGGGTGTTGATGCTTCCATCTTGCGGCAGGAAGGAGAAATCCGGCCCCTGCCCAACTGCCCAGATTACCAGGTCTGCGGGGAGAATATGCTCTGTCCCGGGTATTTCATCCATATCCGGGCGTCCATGTTTGAAGCCGTGGAAGCGAATTTCTGTGCAGCACACTCCGACAATCTTATCGTTCTGAACGACAATCTCTTTAAAAGTCCTTCCCGCGCAGACAACCACACCCTCTTCTTCTGCCACCTTGACCTCCCAGTCAAAACCGGGCATTTCGCCGCGGGGCTCCAGACAGGCCATGCAGACCTGACTGGCACCCAGGCGCAACACGGTGCGGGCACTGTCGAGAGCCACGTTACCACCGCCCAGTACCACAACCCGCTTGCCCGATAAATCTAGCTTCTCTCCAAGGCAGACCTGGCGGAGGACCTTCAAGCTCAGCCAGTTATCCGGATGGTTAGAATTGCGGATAGGCAGCTTCTTAGCCTGGTGGGCGCCGGTGGCGATCAAAACTGAGTCGAATTTTGCATATCCATTTGTGCCTTCCAGCAGGGCAGGGATATCGCTAATCCAGGTATTTAGCTTTAATTCAACACCTTCAGCGACGATTTGCTGGATCTCCCAATCAAGCAATTCGGTTGGCATCCGGTGAGGGGGGATGCCGACACGCATCATTCCACCAGCTATAGGGAGGGCATCAAATACCGTTACTGCATGCCCCAGGCGGACCAGGTCTAACGCAGCCGTCAGCCCGGCAGGACCTGCTCCAATAATGGCAATACGTTTTCCGGTTTGAAATGGGTGGCTTGAAAAAGGTGTACCGATTAAGGATTTATCTCGTAAGAGGGGCAGCTCATCACGATGGTCGTACGCCCAGTCGGAGACGAATCGTTTCAATCCCATTATATTGACCGGATCGTCATACTTCCCCCGGCTGCACTCGTCTTCACATCGGTGGTTGCACACCCGACCACACACCGAGGGAAAAGGATGCTCGCGACGGATGGCCCAGTAAGCATCTGCGTAGCGACTCTGGCTTACCAAGGCAATATACCCCTGAGCTCGCTGACCGGTCGGGCAGGCGTCCCGGCAGGGAGCGATGCCTTTCTTTTGGATAACATAAGCGCCAGGCACGGATTGGGCGGAGAAACGGTAGGTTGCTTTGCGCATGCTCAGCCCCATGTCGAAGGGATTACTTACTTCGATAGGGCAAACGCTTGCGCAAATGCCACAACCGGTGCATTTGGCCTCATCGATATAACGTGCTCTTCGCCTTACCCTGACCTTGAAGTTGCCAACATATCCGGAAACCGATTCGACTTCGCTATAGCTCAGCAGGTTGATGTTTTTGTGGCGTCCAACGGACACCGTTTTGGGAGTGAGTATTCAGGCGGCGCAGTCCAGGGTGGGGAAGGTCTTATAAAGCTGGGACATATGTCCGCCGATGCTTGGCTCGCGTTCAACCAGGTAAACCTGCTTACCTGCATCCGCCAGCCGCAGGGCGGCTTCGATCCCTGCTATCCCGCCACCCACGATGAGGGCGGAGGGCTGCATTTCAACACGCCGCAACTCCAACGGTGCATGGTAGTGCACCCTTTGTACTGCTGCACCAACCATGCTCTTCGCTTTTTCTGTTGCAAGCTCACGATCATCGATCACCCAGGAGCAGTGCTCACGGATATTTGCCATCTGGAAGAAGAACGGGTTCAAGCCGCCTTCTTCGCAGGCGCGCCGGAATGTGGGTTCGTGCATAAGCGGTGAGCAAGAGGCTACAACCACCCGGTTCAAGCCAAAGTCTTGAATATCCGCTTTGATCAGGTCTTGACCTGGATCAGAACACATATAGGTGTAATCCCTTGCCAGGACCACTCCTTCGAGATCGCGGGCATAGTCTGCGACGGCGCTGACATTCACAGTTGCGGCGATGTTCGTGCCACAGTGACAGACGTACACACCCGTTCTGGGTTTCGTGAGATTCATCGGATCACCTCCATCAGCGACTGCATCAGCGCGCCCTCAATCTCTGCCAGGATCTGTTCCTGTGTAAAGCCGTGCTGGACGGCTGCTCCAGCGGGGCAGCCCGCGGCGCAAGCGCCACAACCCTTGCACAACACTTCGTTCACACTGGCGACCATTCGACCATAGAAATCTACCATCTCGATAGCCCCATACGGACACAAGCCCTCACAGGTGCGGCAGCCACCACATTTTTCAGAGATGACAAACGATGTAAAAGGCTCGAGTTCTACCAGTCCAGCGTCCATCAAGGAGAGGGCAGCCGCTGCGGCTGCGCCCCCCTGGGCGACGCTGTCGGGGATATCTTTCGGACCCTGGCAGGTGCCGGCTAAGTAAACACCCTCGGTAGCGGTCTCAACTGGAGCCAACTTAGGATGCCGCTCAAGGAAAAACCCGTCGGGGCTCAAGCTGACGCCGAAGGTTTTTGCAATTTGATGCTGGTCATCGCGGGGTTCAATGCCTGTGCTCAGAACCACCATATCCACCGGAAACGCCATCAGGTTCCCAGAGTAAACATCGACCATGCTCACTTCGAGATGTCCGTTTTGCTGCGCAATCTGGATATCTTGATCGAAGCGGAAGAACTGCACTCCCTGGTGCTGCACGCGCTCGTAAAACGCTTCATAGTCTTTCCCAAAGGTGCGCATGTCCCGGTAGAACTCCAGAACTTCAGCGCCCACATAGTGGCGGACAAGCTGGGCGAGCTTCAGAGAATACATGCAGCACACTCGCGAACAGTACTCGTGGTGGTTCGTGTCTCGGCTGCCAACGCAATGGATAATTGCAATGCGAGCCGGAGTCCTGCCGTCTTTCAGGCGCACCTGACCGGTGGTAGGACCGCCCGTATTAATTAGACGTTCAAACTCCATCCCGGTAAGGACATTTTCGAGCCTGCCGTAACCATAACGATCATCAGAGCGCGGGTCGAAATCCTTAAATCCAGTGGCGAGGATGATCGTTCCAACATCGAATTCGACCATCTGTTCCTTCTGCTCGAAGTCGATGGCGTCCTTTTGGCAGAACTTCTCACAGGCGCGGCATTTGCCTTTGAGAAAGTAAGCGCAATCCTGGGTATCGATCACCGGGACTCTGGGCACCGCCTGGGCGAATGGGAAGTAAATTGCGGGACGGTTGCCCAAACCCAGATCGAACTCTGAAGGATTTTTCTTCCAAGGGCACTTTTCAGTACAAGTGCCGCAGCCGGTACATTTCTCTTCATCTACATATCGAGGCTTCCGACGCACCTTCACGTGGAAATTACCGACGTACCCGGATACCGAATCGACCTCGCTGTAGCTCAGCAGGGTGATATTTTTGTGGCGTCCCACGGACACCATTTTGGGGGTGAGAATTCAGGCCGCACAATCCAGCGTGGGGAAGGTCTTGTAGAGCTGGGCCATGTGCCCGCCGATACTGGGCTGCTTCTCTACCAGGTAGACGTGTTTGCCTGAATCTGCCAGACGTAAGGCAGCTTCGATTCCGGAGATACCTGCCCCGACAACCAGTGTGCTGGCCATCACAGCGACCTGCCGTCTATCCAGCTCCTGGTGGAGACCTACACGCCTCACCGCAGCCGATACAAGCGCTCGTGCTTTTTGTGTGGCTGCTATTGGGTCCGATGACACCCAAGAACAGTGCTCGCGGATATTGGTCATCTGAAACAGGAAAGGATTTAACCCCGCCTCCGAGCAAGCCTGACGGAACGTGGTTTCATGCATCAATGGTGAACAGGAAGCCACCACAATACGATTCAGGCCCTTATCGCGGATATCTTCCTTGATAAGGGCCTGACCAGGATCCGAGCACATATATGCGTAGTGGCGAGCGACCTGTACACCGGGCAGTGCGGATGCGTAATCCGCTACCGCTTCTACGTCTACCATGCCAGCAATATTGGTACCACAGTGGCAAACGTAGACACCAATTTTCGGGCTGCCCCGATCGGTTGGTTTCATCCGCCGTTTCCTCCTTGGATGGGTGAATGCTGCCGGTTAAATATACGGAATAGAAAAGCGCTCCTTGGATAATCGAAGATAAATTTATTATAACATCAATTGTGCAATTTTGCACAATTGATTAAGTAAACTGTCATTATTCTGCGGGTATAATACATGCGAGTTCCACTGTTAGAATTTCACCCAAAGATCAGAATCTCTGGATATCTAATGACTATATTTCTTTATGACACTTATACGCGCAGTCTGCGGGAGTTCGAGCCGATCGAACCGGGGGAGGTCGGCATGTATACCTGCGGCCCGACCGTTTACGACTACGCCCACATCGGAAACCTGCGCACCTACATCTTTGAGGATATTTTACGGCGCACGCTTGAGCTCGACGGCCTGCGGGTGCGGCATGTCATGAATATCACCGACGTTGGGCACCTGGTCTCGGATGCCGACACCGGGGAGGATCGGATGGAGAAGGGCTCACGCCGCACCGGGATGTCTGCCTGGCAGATCGCCGAGCTGTATACAAATGAATTCGTCGCCGACCTGCGGCGACTGAATATTCTGGAACCAACGGTTTGGTGTAAAGCCACCGATCACATCCAGGAGCAGATCGACTTCATCGCCTGCATTGAGGCAAGAGGTTTCACCTACCGCACGCCGGATGGCATTTATTTCGATACATCCAAAATGAATGATTACGGGTACCTGGCTCGCCTGGATGTCGAGGGTCTGCAGGCGGGTGTGCGCATCGAGATGGGCGAGAAACGACATCCAACCGATTTTGCGTTATGGAAATTCAGCCCTCCAGACTCGAAGCGCCAGATGGAATGGGACAGCCCCTGGGGGGTGGGTTTCCCTGGCTGGCATATCGAGTGCTCCGCCATGTCAGCCAAGTATCTTGGGCCGTTTTTCGACATCCATTGTGGCGGCGAGGACCATATCGGCGTGCACCATTCCAACGAGATCGCCCAGACTGAGGCCTGCTATGGCACGCGGCTGGCGAACTTCTGGATGCACGGTTATTTCCTGCAGATCGACGAAGCTCGGATGGGCAAGTCAGCTGGCAATTTCCTGAGGGTGCAAACCTTGATGGAGCGCGGTTACGACCCTCTCGCCTGGCGCTACTTCTGCCTGAACGCCAACTACCGCACCAAGCTAAACTTCTCCTGGGAAGGCGTGGATGGGGCGGCAACCTCGCTCGACCGGCTGCGGACTGCGGTGTACGAGTGGGGTGAACCCGGAATTGCCAGCGACGAGTACGTGGAAAAATTCCGCGAAGCAGTCAATGATGACCTGAACATGCCGCGCGCCCTGGCAGTTACCTGGGAGCTGGTGAAGAGCGACCAGGAACCGGCGGTTAAAAAGGCCACCATCCTGGTTTTTGACCGCGTACTGGGACTGCGCCTGGGAGAATGGCAGCCCCCGGAAGAGGTTATTCCCGCAGAGATCATGGAGATAGTCGAGCAGCGCCAGTTAGCGCGCAAAGAGAAGCGCTGGCAGGATGCTGACAGCCTGCGCAATTTAGTCACAGAGAGCGGGTTCGAGATTGAGGATACCCCCAAGGGTCCGCGGGTCAAGCGCAAGAAGCAGATCATACCGCAATGAAAACCAACAAGGAGATCCAATGAAGCTGGCTATTACAGG
>Ga0209253_10003893_pt1 | contig 13054 bp, 16 predicted proteins | sample FrelakmetBRP12BR_FD_187145 | JGI IMG/M metagenome (GOLD analysis project Ga0209253, IMG submission 187145) | Freshwater lake sediment microbial communities from the University of Notre Dame, USA, for methane emissions studies - BRP12 BR (SPAdes)... | ecosystem: Environmental > Aquatic >...
GGCGCCGATTTCGGCCATTTTCGCGAGCGGCGGCGGGCTTGGCGCGCATCCATCAACGAATCACTGACTCACCACGCTAGCGGGCGTTTCCGGCATTGGGGATACGGCAACTCCCGCAATCGTCGTCGCCGTCCCTCGCATTTGCGTGGGCTAGACACCGGCGGTTATCCGGTGTCCGGTGGCGAACGCCGCTGGGTCCCTGCATCCGCGGGGACGACGGGCCAAAGCAACGGTCACGCAATGCGCCGACCCTCGTCATTCGACGTACCGCTTCCCCGCGCGCCGGCGCCCGGGACGACTCTTCTGGATGACGACGCCGCGCACCGCTCCGAGATCGCGCAACGCGGACTCGGGGTAGGCGGGATTGAGCGCCTTCAACTTCCAGCGATCCGCGTCCGCCACGAGCTGCCGCAATGTCCACTCGCCGTCGACCTGGGCGACGACGAAGGAGCCGTCCTTCGCGTGCCCGTCGGGCTCGACGACGATGACCTCGCCCTCGACGAACTCGGGCGCCATGCTGTCGCCGAGCACGAGCAGCGCGAACGACTCCGCGCCCGTGCAGTCGCCGGCATCGACGCCGGCCACCACGGGAATGATCCTGTGCGCAGTCATCGCGTGTGCCCCGCGCGCGCGCCGATGGCGAAGTGCCGGGATGGTGAATTCATGCCACCGCCGCATAGATCTGCCCCGCGGGCACGCCGGCGGCCTGCAAGGCAATCGCGGCCGCCTCCGTAAAGGGCGCAGGCCCCGCGACATACACGTCGCAGCCCGCGAGCGGGCGCGCCGCGGCCATCTCGCCGACCAGGCGGGCCGCGCCCACCGCAGGATCGGCATCGGTATAGGGCACGTATTGGAACTGGTCGAACGCCTCGGCCCAGGCGCGGCACTGGTTCGCGAGATAGTGCCCGTCCGGGCGGGTCGCGAGCCAGCCGAGCGACAGCGATTCGGCGGCGTCGACGGCCATCGCGTGCTCGATCAGGCTCTTGATGGGCGCGAATCCCGTATCGCAGGCAAGGAACGCCAGGCGCCGGTCGCTCTCCCAGAACACGAAGTCGCCGACCGGCCCGGCGAGGTTGATCGTGCTGCCGGTCCCCAGCGCGCCGGCGAACAGCATCTGTGCGAACGCGTCGCCGCCGTCGCGGCGGATGTGGAAGTGCAGGTTGCGCTCGTCGCAGGGACAGCTCGCGATGGCGTACGTCGCCTGCGCTTCGGCGCCGCCGGCGGCCGCGCTCAGCGTCACGCTCTGGCCGGCGAGGAAGCGCAGGCGCGTCGTCCGCGGCGTCTGCAGGTGCAGGAGCAGCGTGTCCGCGGGCATCGGCTGCATGCTGCGCACGCGGACGGCGATCTGCTGGTCGGGAATGTCGCCCGGTCCGTGCGCCTCCAGCGTCTCCAGCACGATCTCGCTCGACGCCGCGGAATGCACGCACAGCAGCACGTGGCCCTGCAGCCGCTCGGCTTCGGACAACGGATAGTCGTGCGGCGCGAGCTTGGTCACGTCGCCGGATACGACGCGCGCCTTGCACAGGCCGCACGTTCCGTTGCCGCAGCCGTAGTTGAACTTGAGTCCCGCCTTGAGACCGGCCTGCAGCAGTGTGTCGCGCCCCTCGACGAAGAACTCGTGCCCGCTGGGCCGGATGCTGACGTGCGCGGACACCACCTTGAGCATGTCATCCATGATCGCGATCGGGTCTGCCGTGTCCGTGGCCAGCACGTCGGCCAGCCCTCGTTCGAGGAAGGCACGGAGTTCGCGCAGCGCAGGTTCCGGCCGGGCGCCCGCCTCGGCGTCGATGCGGTCCCGCAGCCCGACCACGAGCTCGTGATAGCGCGAAAGATGCCGGCGCGTGTCGGCGAGCTCCTGGCTTTGCGCGAAGAGCCGCTGCGCGAGGACCTCGCGGCCGGGCAGCGTGCGCTCGAACACGCGCCGGCCGAATGCTTCCTCCTTCAGGCGCGCCACGCGTTCGAACGCGCCGGAGTCCTCGAGCCTCATCTGCGGGTAAAGCGCCAGCAGCCCGGCCGTCGAGACCATGCCGTCGTTCGCCGGCAGCCGGCCGTCGCGGATCTCGCGCTGCAGTTCGCCGCGCGACACGCCGATCAGCCGCGCGGCCCGAGAAAGGGTCAGCCATTGCGTCATCCGCTCCCCGCGCGCGACCCGCCGCGCATCGGCGCATCATGCGCGCGGCGGCCGGCATGGGCAATCGCCGCGACCATCGCCGCTGTCCGCGCCGGATCGCCATGGGGGACGCTGCCGCTCACGCGGCACCGGCCACGATGCGGTCGCGATACCGCGCGCGGTAGATGAGCCGGGGACGCCCGGCGTCGTCGACGAAGCCGGAGCGGTCGTGCAGCACGTTGTTGCACAGCAATCCCATCCCGGGGCGCAGCGTTACGCGGTGGATGTAGGGGCAAGGGCCGGCGAGGATTCCCGCGAGGCACTCGACCGCGGCGCGCACGGTGGTGTCGGCCTTCCATTCGATGCTGCGCGTGCGCGCCGTGTAGCGCATGTGCAGCGCGCCGCCGTCCGGGTCGACGGAAAAGACCGGCCCGGTCTCGGCGGCTCGGACGACGCCCGTGTCATCGGTGCGCGCCGGGATGGTCATCGCGTCGGGTTGCATGAGCGCCGCGACGAAGTCCGGATTCGCGTCGCGCAGCAGCACGTACGCGATCTCGTGATCGAGCAGCGCGTTCTCGCCGCCGCTCGCGGCAGGGCTCACGCAGTGCAGGGTCATTGCGCGGATGCGCCGGTCCGGCGCGTTGTAGTAGCCGTCGGTGTGCCAGCGGATGGGACGGTTCGTGTAGGGAATGTAATCGCCGCGGCCGGCTTCTCCGCTGACCGTGACGCTGCTGATGCCGTCCTCGTCGGCGAGCCAGTTGTGATCGAGGCGCACGAGACCGAACTGGCGCCCGAGGAGCCGCGGCAGGTCCTTGTCGGGACCGGTTTCCGCACCCGCATAGATCACCATGTTCGCCCGCGCGCAGCGGTCGGCCAGCGCAGCGTGCTCGTCCCGGGTCAGCGCCCGGGGATCCCGCACGGGCACCACGAGTTCGGCCAGGTCCGACGGGTAGGCGGCGAGCTTCGCCGCGCGCCACGCCTGGTAGGCGTCGTCGTTGCGCGGGTCGAACGGACCGGATGCGGAGGATGGTCGCACCGGAGTCGCCGTTGCCGCTGCGAGGAGGTCACTCACCGGTGGCACGCGCGCCGCGCTCGCGCCGCCGCGGCGATTCGTCGAGCAGTCCCGCCATCGCGCGATGGAGATTGGCGGCCGCCTCGGGCGCCTCGACCTCGATGACCTGCGAGATCGCCCACGTCCGGTCGTCGGCGCTCATCAGGTCGGCGACGCGATGGCCGAAGTAACGCAACAGGCCATAGTCGGGGCCCTCGTCGCCCCATGCGAACTCCGCGCATTCCTCCGCGCACGCGTTGACCTGCGCGATGTAGCGGCGCTTCACGTCCGTCGCGGTCGTGGCGCCCAACAGGTCGGATTCGTTCTCGGCGAGGATCTCGCCCGCACGATTCGCGATCGCCGTCGTGAACGCGACGCGCCACGCTTCGTCGCCCCGACGGTGCGCGAGGCGGTCGGCGCCCAGGGTCAGGAACGTCAGGAACTCCGCCATGAACGCGAAGTATCGCGGACCCGGCGGCAGGTCGAAGCGGGCGGCGCGCATCGTCTTCAGCGAATTCTGCGCGATGCGCCAGACGATGAACGCCGCCGCGCCGGCGATTTCCTCCGGCGACTTGGGTTTGCCTTCCCGGAACCAGTGACTCTTGATGCGCATCAGGACTTGCCGATGTAGAACTCGAACTCGCCCGGGCCGATCTCGTCGGTTTCGAGCAATTTGTAACCGGTCGCCTTCACCCAGTCGGCGACGTCGTCGGCGATCCCCGGACAATTGCTCACGAGCTTCAGGGTTTCCCCGGCCCGCATGCTGCCGAGCAGCTTCTTCGCCTCGACCACGGGTCCCGGGCACACGACGCCGCGGAGGTCGAGCACGGCGCTGGGCGTCAGGTGCTTCGTGCGCCCGCGCCGGATGTGGTACGCGTGGCTGCCGTCCGGCCGCCGCTCGGTGCGGACGATCTTGTTGTCGGTGTACTTGGTCCAGGCGAAGAGGTCGTCCTGCGTGCCGGGGCAGTCGGACAGGAGCAGCAGGATCTCGCCGGGGCGCAGGTCGTCGACGATCTTCTTCGCGCCCAGCAGCGGCGCGGGGCAGCTCGTGCCGCACATGTCGAGCGTCACCGTGGGAGGGGGCAGCGTGTCGTCGCTCATCATCGTTCTCCTGCGGTCGGCACCGATGCCGGTGCGCGGCGGTTCTGCGGTCAGTATCCGCCCTTGCCGAAAGGCTGCGGCAGGCCGGCGATCTTGGCGCCCTGCTTGGCGGGGCCGGTCGGAAACAGGTCGTACAGGTACTTGCTGTCGATCTCGGGCCGGATCGCCTGCATGCCCTTCAGCATGTTCCGGAAGTTCGGCGAATGCCCGTGCTCCTGGTATTCGTTGCGCAGGAACCGGATGACTTCCCAGTGCGCGTCGGTCAGACCGATGCCTTCCCCCGCGGCGATCGCGAGCGCCGCTTCGTCCCGGTAGTCGGGTTCCAGCAAATAGCCTTCATTGTCCGTCGCGAGCTCGACGCCGTCGACCACGTATGCCATTCCATGCCTCCATGTCGTTCGACCGGACGCCGGAACTGCCGGCGCCATCACGTGTCATTCGTCCGCCGCGTAGATCGTTTTCGCGGGGACGAACACTCCCCAGCCCAGGCGCCGCTCGCCGCCGACGCCCGTGCGCTGGATGCGCAGCGAGTCCGCCGGTCCGAGGTCGTGCAGCGCCAGCGCGAACCCGGCGATCTCCCGGCCGCCGGCGTTCGCGCGGCGGCGCCCGCCGGAGATGAGCCGGGCGGCGACGCCCAGCCGCCGCAGCGTATCCGCGACGTCCGCCTCGAACGCGGCCTCGTCGACGGCGTCGGTGGCCACGCGCTGCGCGGACAGCGTGGCGCTCGGCCGCAGCTCGCGCGCGGATCCCGCGCCGACGAGCAGCGCGCTGCCGCCGATGTCGAGGGACGCGTGCTGCAGCGCGAGCGCGTCGGGCAGCCGTGCCTCCGGCAACCGGAGCACCAGCTTGGCGCGTTGGGCGAGGAGAACGACGCCGTACGCCGTCGGCAGCGCACGCAGCGGGTGGATCCCCGCCAGCGCCTCGCCCGGCAGCCACGGCAGCTGCGCTTCGATCGCCAGCAGCAGCGGCAACGCGTAGTCGGCCGGGAGGCTCGTTCCCCTTACGTCGAACGCGACGTCGACGACGGTCGAATCGGTCTCGGGCACCGGCATCCCCGCGCAGTGGGTCCGCGCGCCGTCAGGCGCCCTGCTCGGGCGCCGCCTGCGGCTGCGCGTCTGCCCAGCGGAGCATCGCGGCGGCCCACTGCCGTGCGGTCGCGGGGTCGATGTCGAAGATCGTGAACCGGGTGCGCTCGCGGATCCGGATCCGCAGCAGCCTCATGCCGCCCGCGTCGTGCACGACGTCCTGCAATTCGATCGCCTGCCCACCCAGGGGCACGGCGAACTTCTCCAGCGGAGTGAGCTGCATGGCGGTCCGATCCGACGTCGCGGGATGCGCATCATGCCATCAACGCTTGAGCTTCATGATGCCCATCGCGTTCATCAGCAGCTTCTCGAACACGGGCTCCGTCGTGCCGGACTTCATCTTGCGCAGGAAATACTTCTCGAAGGCGACCTTGGCCAAGTGCACCCACTTGCCTTCGGCGAACCAGTTGACGTTGCGCGGCGGGATCTGCGGCAGCGCGACGAACGCGACGCCGGTGTCGCCGAAGTCGGCGAGGCACACGGCGTTCCAGGTGGCCCGGGTGTCGGGTTCGCGGCCGTCGAGCGCCGCGCGGATGTTGTGCGCGGCCGCCGTCACCATCGACTCGATCATGTAGCCGGTCTTCGGCGCACCCGTCGGCACCGGGGTCACCTCGACCGGCGGGATCGCGACGCACACGCCCACCGAGAAGATGTTCCGGAACTTCGGGTTGCGCTGGAACTCGTCGATCAGGATGAAGCCGCGCGGGTTGGTCAGCCCTTCGATGCCGAACACCGCGTCGACGCCCTTGAACGCGGGCAGCATCATCGAGTAGCGGAACGGCAGCTCGTGCTCCTTCTTCGGCTTGCCGTCGTCGTCGTGCTGGGTGACGAACATCTTCCCCGGCTCGACGCGCGTCGTCTTCGCGTTGCAGATCCACTTGATGTGGCGTTCCCGCAGCGCCGACTCGAGCAGCCCCTTGGAGTCGCCGACGCCGCCCAGCCCCAAATGGCCGACGTAGGGCTCGGCGGTGACGAACGTCATCGGCACCTTGTCGCGGATCCTTCGCCGCCGCAGGTCGGTGTCCATGATCATCGCGAACTCGTACGCGGGGCCGTAGCACGACGCGCCCTGGACGGCCCCGACCACCACGGGTCCCGGGTCGGCCACGAACGCCTGCCAGGCCTTCTCGGCCTCGACCGCGTGGTCGACGTGGCAGATCGACTGCGTGTGGCCGCCGGCGGCGGCGGGCCCGAGCCCGGGAATCTCTTCAAACGCGAGCTTCGGGCCTGTGGCGACCACGAGGTAGTCGTAGCCGACGGCGTTGCCGTCGTCGAGCTCGATCCGGTTCTCGGCCGCGTGCACCCGTCTGGCGCCGACCGGGACGAAGTCGATGCCCTTCCGCTTCAGCGAGGCGCCGATGTCGAGCTCGATGTCGTTGCGCTTCCGCCAGTTGACGGCGACCCAGGGATTGCTCGGGACGAAGTGGAAGCGGGGATTGTTCGAGACGACGGTCACCTTGTCGTCGCGCCTGGCCAGTGCCCGCATCTCGTAGGCCATCGGCATGCCGCCCAGGCCGGCTCCAAGTACGACGATGTGTGCCATGTTCGTTACCCCCGCGCGAGCGCATGGTGTCGGGGCGCGCGCGCGATTTCGGCGGCGTGCGGCCGGCACGATACCGGCCTCCCGTGCAGACTGCCTATTGAGCGAGTTTCGATGGCGCTTCGTCCATAGCCACGGGGAGTTATGGCCCAATACTCCCTGTGGGTGATTTCAATCCCCCGCCATCGGGAATATTAAGAGTAACCGGCCGGAGTGATGGCGCACACCGCGCTTGCCGCCCTATTATCGCGGGCGGTCGGCGAGGGGTCGCCTCTGCCGCCGCACCCCGTTTTCGAAATGTCGTGTCGAGGAGGCAAGGCCCATGGCAAAGCAGATGCATCCGACCCCCATGCTCGACCAGCTCGAGAGCGGCCCGTGGCCGAGCTTCGTCACGGGCCTGAAGCGTCTCGCGAAGGACAAGGACTACGTCGTCGACCTGCTGGGCCAGCTCGAGCTCTCCTACAAGACCCGCAAGGGCTACTGGAAGGGCGGCACGGTCGGCGTGTTCGGCTATGGGGGCGGCGTCATTCCCCGGTTCACGGAGGCGAAGGACGCCGACAACAAGCCGCTGTTTCCGGCCGCCGCCGAGTTCCACACGCTGCGCGTGATGCCGCCCGCCGGCATGCACTACAACACCGACGTGCTGCGCAAGATGGCCGACATCTGGGAAAAGCACGGGTCCGGCCTCATCGCGTTCCACGGCCAGTCGGGCGACATCATGTTCCAGGGCGTGACCAGCGAGAACGTCCAGCCTGCGTTCGACGCGATCAACGAGCTGGGGTTCGACCTGGGCGGCGCCGGCCCGGCCGTGCGGACGTCGATGTCCTGCGTCGGCGCCGCACGCTGCGAGCAGTCGTGCTACGACGAAGCCACCGCGCACCGCACGATCATCAACAGCTTCCTCGACGACATCCACCGGCCCTCGCTTCCGTACAAGTTCAAGTTCAAGTTCTCGGGATGCCCCAACGACTGCATGAACTCGATCCAGCGCGCGGACATGGCGGTCATCGGCACGTGGCGCGACAACATCCGCACCGACGACGCGCTCGCGAAGAAGTGGTTCGCGAAGCACGGGATGAACGAGCTCGTCAACGACGTCGTGGCGCGCTGCCCGACGAAGGCGATCCAGTTGAAGGAGATCAAGGACCTCAAGACCGGCGGCGCGGTGTCGACGGTCGCGGTCAGCGATACCCACGGACTCGAAATCGACAATCGCGACTGCGTGCGCTGCATGCACTGCATCAACGTGATGACCGGCGCGCTCGCGCCGGGCAAGGACAAGGGCGCGACGATCCTGGTCGGCGGCAAGCGGACGCTCAAGATCGGCGACCTCATGGGCACGGTCGTCGTGCCGTTCATGAAGCTCGAAACGGACGAGGACCGCGAGAAGCTGGTCGAGCTCGGCCACCAGATCATCGACTTCTTCGCCGAGAATGCGCTCGAGCACGAACGCACGGGCGAGATGATCGAGCGCATCGGCATCGTCAACTTCCTGGACGCGCTGGGCATCGAAGTCGATCCGACGATGATCTCCGCGCCGCGCACCAACCCCTATGTCCGGATGGACGGCTGGGACGAGGAAGTCGCGCGGCTTGCCGCCAAGAAGCAGGTCGCCTGACGGCGCGAACGCAGGCAATCGAGTCGAGACCGACACGAAGCTGCTTCGTGCGGCGCAACAGGTGCAACAGGTTGAAGGAGGTCGAGGAAACATGAGCCAACCCCAGATGCGGCGCGCGATCGAAAGCGGCGTGCCGGACAACCGGCAGTTCCTGCACCCGCTGCTGAAGAAGAACTACGGCAATTGGAAGTACCACGACCGGCCGCGCCCCGGCGTTCTGCACCACGTGGCGCATTCCGGCGAGGAGGTCTGGACGGTGCGTGCCGGCACGCAGCGCCAGATGGACGTCTACACGATCCGCACGCTGTGCGACATCGCCGACAAGTACGCCGAGAGCCACGTCCGGTTCACCATCCGCTCGAACATCGAGTTCATGGTGTCGTCCTTCGACAAGGTCGGCCCGCTGATCAGTGCGCTGGAAGCGAGCGGATTCCCCGTCGGCGGCACTGGCAACTCCGTGTCCATGATCGCGCACACGCAGGGGTGGCTGCACTGCGACATCCCGGGCACCGACGCGTCGGGCGCGGTCAAGGCGCTGATGGACGACCTCTACGACGAGTTCCGCCGCGAGGAGATGCCCAACCGCGTCCACCTGTCGACGTCGTGCTGCGAGATCAACTGCGGCGGCCAGGCGGACATCGCGATCATCATCCAGCACACGAAGCCGCCGAAGATCAACCACGACCTCGTCGCCAACGTCTGCGAGCGGCCCGCCGTCGTCGCCCGCTGTCCGGTGGCGGCGATCCGCCCGGCGCTGGTCAACGGCAAGCCCTCGCTCGAGGTCGACGAGAAGAAATGCATCTGCTGCGGCGCCTGCTACCCGCCGTGCCCGCCGATGCAGATCAACGATCCCGACCATTCGAAGTTCGCGATATGGGTCGGCGGCAAGAACTCGAACGCCCGCGCGAAGCCGACGTTCATGAAGATGGTCGCCGCGGGCATCCCGAACAATCCGCCCCGCTGGCCCGAGGTCTCCGAGATCGTCAAGCGCATCCTGTACGTCTACAAGGACGACGCGCGGCCGTGGGAGCGACTGTCCGACTGGGTCGAACGCATCGGCTGGCCGCGCTTCTTCGAGAAAACCGAGCTGCCGTTCACGAAATACCTGGTCGACGACTGGCGCGGCGCGCGCGTGAACCTGAACGCGTCGACGCACATCCGGTTCTAGGGCATCCGTGTCATGCGCGTCGCGCGCGCCCCTCACCTCAACCCTCCCTTGCAGGGCGCACCATCGCTTGCAAGCGATGGCTGCTCCAGCGGCACCGAGCATGCTCGGCGAATTCCCGCTCTCGCCCCCGCAAGCGGGGAGAGGGAGCCCGATGGTGGCGTCGCCGCGAGCGGGGAGAGGGCATCCATTGGCGACGACAGCGGATATGGACACTCCCTCTCCCGCCCCCGGCGGGAGAGGGCTGGGGTGAGGGTGGCGGACTCTCTCGGAACAAGCCGCGCTAACCACATCGCTGAACACGGCAGACAACAATGAAATTCGGCATCCTGGTCAACGAAGGCCCCTACCAGCACCAGGCCAGCGATTCCGCGTTCCTGTTCTGCAAGGCGGCGCTGGCGAAGGGGCACACGATCCACCGCGTGTTCTTCTACCACGACGGCGTGAACAACTCGTCGCGCCTGACCGAGCCGCCGCAGGACGACCGCAACATCGTCGCCCGCTGGTCCAAGCTCGCCGCCGACCATGGCGTGGACCTGGTCGTCTGCGTCGCCGCGGCGCTGCGGCGCGGGATCAAGGACGAGAACCTGGCGCCCGGCTTCCGCATTTCGGGCCTGGGGCAGCTCGTCGAGTCCGGCATCCAGGCCGACCGCATGGTCGTCTTCGGTGACTGAGGGGATCGCAATGCCCGAGGGTGCCTCCAAGAAGTTCATGTTCGTCAACCGCACGGCGCCGTACGGCACTGTCTACGCGCTGGAGTCGCTCGAGGTCGTGCTGATCACGGCGGCGTTCGACCAGGAGGTCTGCCTGGTGTTCGTCGACGACGGCGTCTGGCAACTGAAGAAGGGGCAGCAGACCAAGGGCATCGAGACCAAGAACTTCTCGCCGACGTACCGCGCGCTCGAGGACTACGACGTCGAGAAGCTCTACGTCGAGCGCGAGTCGCTCGACGCGCGCGGCCTCGCGGAAGACGACCTGATCGTCGCCGTAACCGTGCTCCCCGCCGCCGAGCTCGGCAAGCTGATGGCCGAGCAGGACGTCGTCCTCTCCTTCTGACCGAACGCCAACACGATGCTCAATATCGTCAACAAGTCACCGCTCGACCGCAACGCGCTCGACGCGTGCCTGCGCATCGCCGCGCCCGGCGCGCTGCTGCTGATCGAGGACGGCGTCTACGCCGCGATCCGCGGCACCGCCGTCGAGGCGCGGATCACGGCCGCGCTCGCCCGCTTTCGCGTCTACGCATTGCTGCCGGATCTGGAAGCGCGGGCCGTCGCCGACCGCGTGATCGACGGCGTGACCACCATCGGCTACGACGGCTTCGTCGACCTCGTGGCGGAGCACGACGCCTGCCAGTCGTGGCTCTGACGATCCCGTTCCGGCATTACCAACGCATTTTCTAGGAGAACCGCATGCCCATGATCGAAGTGAACGGCAAGACGTTCGAGACCGACGAGGAAGGCTATCTCGTCAACCTGGCCGACTGGGACGAGGAAATCGCGAAGCACATCGCGGTGACCGAGAACGTCGAGATGTCGCAGAACCACTGGGAAGTCGTCAACTTCCTGCGCAAGTACTACGACGAGTACCAGATCGCCCCCGCAGTGCGGGTGCTGACGAAGGCGATCGGCAAGCAGCTCGGCCCCGAGAAGGGCAACAGCCAGTACCTGTACGAGCTGTTCCCGTACGGCCCCGCGAAGCAGGCGTGCAAGATCGCCGGCCTGCCCAAGCCGACCGGCTGCGTCTGATCTTGATCGCGCGTCCGCCCTCACCCCGGCCCTCTCCCGCGCGCGGGCGAGGGAAGATGGCGGTCGCGTCCGCGGGTTGCCGCGGCATGGTTCACCCTCACCCCGGCCCTCTCCCGCAAGCGGGAGAGGGAGGACCGTGGCCGCAGTATCCGGCCTCTGCACCAGCAGCATGCACGCTCTCTCCGCTTGCGGGGAGAGGGTAGGGTGAGGGGCCGCCCCGATGACCCCTGCGACGATCGTGTTCGCGCTGCTGTTCTACGCGGCATTCCTCGTGCTCGTGCTGGGCACCGGTTACCGCGTCTGGACGTACACCCGGACGCCGGCGCCGCTCAAGATTCCAACCACGCCGGCGCCGACCTCGCGCGGCGGCGTCGCCTTGCGGCTCGCGCGCGAGGTCCTGCTGTTCGAGAGCCTGTTCAAGGCGGGTCTGTGGCTGTGGCTCGCCGGCTGGCTCTTCCATGCCGGGCTGGCGCTGGTGCTGGCACGGCACCTGCGCTATTTCACCGAGCCGGTCTGGGGCTGGGTCGCGTTCCTGCAGCCGTTCGGCATCTACGCCGGGTTCGCGATGGCCGCGGGCCTGGTCGGCCTGTGGATCCGCCGCATCTTCGTCGCCCGCGTCCGGTACATCTCGACGCCGTCCGACCACCTGATGCTGGCGCTGCTGCTCGGAATCGCGCTGTCGGGGCTCGCGCTGAAGTTCGTCGCGCACACCGACGTCGTCGCGGTGAAGGCGTTCTTCCTGGGCCTCATGTACTTCGATTGGCAGCCGCTGCCCACCGACCCGATGCTCTACGCGCACCTGGCACTCGTTGCGCTGCTGATGCTGGTGTTCCCGGTGAGCAAGCTGCTGCACGCGCCGGGGATCTTCTTCTCGCCGTCGCGCAACCAGGTCGACGACCCGCGCGAGCATCGCCATCTCGCGCCGTGGGCGGCGCGGCTCGACCCCAAGCCCTGAGATGAAACAGCCCCCACGCTCGCTTCGCTCGCTGCCCCCCGAGCCGCCCACGCGCGCGGGGCGAAGCCAAGGCTCGCAGAGCGCGTCCGCGCGCGTGGGCGACGGCCGACACGCTGCAATCCGCCTTTCGTACATGACCAAGGAGGCCGTGGCAGGTCAGTCCCTTGGGACGGCCCGGCGGGACTGACATGGCCGCCGAAGTCAAAGCCCCGTCGCTGCGCGCCGACCCCGGCGCGCCGCAGGCGCTGCTGCCGGGCGCAATGGCCGCGTCGAAGCCGTACGTCGCCACCGACAAGATGCAGCAGGCGTTGGGGTTCCCGGGCGAGCTCGTCGACGGCTGGCAGGAGAAGGCGATCGGCCGGATGGGCGAGCTGCTCGACAAGTACCGCTCGCTCAAGGTCTACATGGACGCCTGCGTCCATTGCGGCGCGTGCGCGGACAAGTGCCACTACTTCATCGGCACGCAGGATCCGCTCAACATGCCGGTCGCGCGGCAGGACCTGATGCGCAGCGTCTACCGGCGGCATTTCACGGTGGCCGGCAAGCTGTTCCCGAAGCTCGTCGGCGCGCGGGAGCTGACCAAAGGCGTGCTCGACCAGTGGTACACGTACTACAACCAGTGCTCCGAGTGCCGCCGCTGCTCGGTGTTCTGCCCGTACGGCATCGACACCGCCGAGATCA
>Ga0209253_10003894_pt1 | contig 13049 bp, 8 predicted proteins | sample FrelakmetBRP12BR_FD_187145 | JGI IMG/M metagenome (GOLD analysis project Ga0209253, IMG submission 187145) | Freshwater lake sediment microbial communities from the University of Notre Dame, USA, for methane emissions studies - BRP12 BR (SPAdes)... | ecosystem: Environmental > Aquatic >...
AATCCAAGGGTCATTAAGTCACGCGCATAGCTAAACTTAACATATCTGATAGACGGTGCGTATTTCCTATATTCATGGTTATAGTACCACAGGCTGGAAGCAGCAAGCACCAAAACCGGAGCAAGACCTAAAGTAGTTCCCAGATAGATTAGATTACCCTTTGTAGTTTTGGTAAGGATAAATATTATTAATAATGAGAATATACTTCCAAGAAGGTTAAAAAAAGAAGCTTTTGCAGGTTGCTGGTTAGCTGTCAGTATTGTAGTTATCAGCTGTAGAATAAACTGGATGCAAAAGAAAGAAAAAACAATTAAGGCCAGCACGCTTAGCTCACCTGCCATATCAGAAGGTGTATTAAGTATTTTTGACCAGTTCAGGAAGGGATTAATGCATAAGAAAATTATTAATACAGTACCTATTATGATACTCAGTATTCCATAAGTTGTACTTACATAAATACGAGCTAACTCATGTTCACCTTTAGCCATGGCTTCAGCAAATTTATTCCGCATGCCATTGCCGAATCCGATATCAAAAAAACCAAACCAGCCGATTATAGAACTTAAGGTGAGCCAAACTCCGTATCGCGTCTCATTTACATAATTTATGGTCAATGGCACTAAAAGTAAGCTTATAACTATACTGAAACCTCTTATGATAGTTGAAAAGAGAATATTTTTCTTTGCTTTTATGCTTCGTTCATGGCCTTTGGTGAAAAGACTTGAAAAAAAAGTTATAATTGGGATTCTAGAAAAATCCATCTATTTTGATTTCTTAAAATAACTATAGGTCTTTATTAATAGAAGTTAAACTTTTTTTACCGTGAAGATCCTGATCTTCTACAGCTTCGCCCCGTCAGTCCCAGCTTTGTAACCAACAATATTAAAAAGGATTATTTAATGCCGGATTTGCTCCTTCTGATACCTGGGGAGAAAATCAGCCTTCAAAACTCCTCAAAATTTATCTTTAAGTGTACAAAACCAGGGAGAAAAATTACAAGGAGTAATACATTATGACTAATAACTTGATTTAGTGAACGGATATTGTCCATTACCAGTCTATCCTGTTTATTTTTGGGAAATGTCCATTAATAACCGCTGAAATTCTTTCCGGACTTTTTCCTGATCAAATTTTTCAATTGCAAGGTTTATGGCATTCTGACTTATCTTTTTTCGATAATTTTCATCATTAATTAATTGGTTCAAAGCGTTAATGATCTTAACCGGACTCCTTTCATTAACGCAGCAGCCACAATCATTTTGTACAAAGAACTTTGAAATTGCAGTTTCTCCCGGGGCATACAAAAGAACAGGTGTTCCTGAAATCATATATTCCGATGCTTTGGTTGGCATTGAGAATTTCAGGTATGTAAGTCCTTTTTCGCTGAAATCATTTGCGAGAAGCAAAATATCAGCAGCAGCAAATATTCCGGGCAATTGTTCATAAGAAGAAAAAGGATTGAAAACAACACAATTATACTTTTGAAGTTTGTTTAATATTGCCGGGTCTTTTGTGAATGTCTGGATATGCAGCTTGATAGAGATGGTCTCATCCCTGATCGAATCAATTGCAGAAGCAATATCCGTTAAGGATTCGGAAATTCCTATTCCAATCCGGCCGGAATAAAGAATGGTTACATTTTTCCTGTCAAGACCGTATCCTTTTTTTATGTGAGGGAGCCAGACGTCACTTTCAATAGGATTATGAAAAGGAATGAACTCTTTATTATATCGTTTGAAATATTCATCCGACATAGCTTCACTAATACTTAAATGAAGATCAATTCTATCATTGAATTGCCTTAGTTCATTATCTATTTTCTTTATCCAGTAATTTCCGGATAAACCGTTACTGGTCAACGAAGAGGGCCAGTCGTCCATTACGTGATTCACGGATGGTATTTTCAGGTGATCGATAAGCTCACAGGCGAACAAAAGTGTTTCCCTTGAAGATATCTGTACATACATAACTTCAGGCTTAAATCCGGATAACCAATCCATGAATTTTTGCGATAATGAAATTTTTGATAGCGAATGGAACAATCCAAGCCATCTAAGCAAAGGGTAAAAAAACCTGTCGACAAATTCTGTTCTGACTCCGGTTTTGCGCTGATTACCAGGGGATTCAGTTTTTACCACTATTGATTTTAATCCGGAGGGAAAAGATTTCTGAAACAGATTAAACGGGAATTTCCACTTATGTTCTTCTCTTCCAAGCTGGTAATAAGTGTCACAAACGTCAGTAGTGACATTGTATAATCCATGTCCCATATATGCGACAGCGATCTTATCTTTTGGCCACCCTCTGAAAAGATTGGTTAATGTTATTCCTCCTCCGCAATAGTTATTAAAAGGCTGCCCAAATATGAGCACTTTTGGATACCTGGAATTCATTTTATCCTGTATAAAAATCAATTTACAATTATTCTTTTCCTCAGGATGTTTTCAATCTTTTCGGATTGAACATCCGGTGAGCAAAGTTTCAAAGCAAGTTCCCTGCAATTATCTGACATTATTTTGTAATTGTCTTCATCGAGTGTCAAAATATCCAGGATCCCTTTAGCCATGTCGCCGGTATCTTTTAGTTTTGCCCTGTATCCGGTTTTACCGGTCACAACCAGATCCAAAGCTACTCCCATCTCAAATGAAACCACAGGGGTTCCGCACATTATTGACTGATTTATCATCATAGGACCGGAATCCTCGATGGAAGGACAAAGATATACATCAGCTGCCTGATAAGCCGATGCAATACCATATGTATTATCTACCATACCAAGATAATGATATTCAAAGGGCAAAGAATAAACAACCTGTTCAATTTCTCTTCCGGCAATAAGTAATATTATTTCATCAGTCAAACGTACTCCGGTGCTATCAGTTTTTTGCCTTAGTAACTTCAGACTTTCAATTAGATAGTACATCCCTTTGCGTTTTTCAGTAAGTCCGACAGAGCCAAAAAATATGATTTTCTTATTTGCAGGGATATTTAATTTCATTCTTACGGTTTTCTTGTCGGCAGGTTTGAAAATATCCGAATTCACTGAAAGCAGGACTTTATGGACAGTATTATTTCTAAACAATGAACTCCTTTTTGCCTGTTCTGTCTGCCATTCTGATGCTGCCAGGATCTCTATTGTTGTTTTGCTTATGTATTCCTTTTTAAATAAGATGTTTTCATAACTAAAATCATAAGGATCAGAAGAATAAAGTCCGGGACAATTACCACATTGATTTTGATACCCTGTACACTCCCATGCATAATGACATCCTCCTGTAAAAGGGGCCATGTCGTACATTAACCAGAATATTGGCGCATTTGTCTTTTTATGCAATTCATATATGTTTTTAGCATTGAGAAATTTATTTACAAATAAAACAATGATCGCATCTGGTTTAAAATCACTTTTCCTGATAAGTCTCTCAGTTTTATAAATCTGTTTCTTTTCACTCAACTGGAAAAAGCGATAATCTAGATTTGTCCCATTTTTTTTTCCTGATTTTAATTTTGATCTTAGCTTATCATATCTCCATTGAAACTTGTACAACATTGACCGTTTCAAAGACATGAGGTAAGTTTCCAGGCTGACTATGCCTTCAGGATATGCACGATCATGTCTGTTTACCAGTAATTTTACGGAATGCCCTCTTCTCTTCAATTGGTTGAATAAATCCAGGGCTACAATCCCCGATGCTAATCCCGGATTATATGTGTTGAACATCAATATGTTCATAAAAAACTTGAATTTCTTAAACTCATCACTATCAATCAGAAATTAATGTACTATCAGATATTCGAAAACAGGTCAGATAAACTACTGGTGTCCAAACAGGCGGATCCTGTCAATGAGGGATATTCCTATGGTATTCAGTCTATCCTTTTGAACTGAGTTCAGTAATTTGCCTTACGGGGAAGCATAAGCTTATCCCCAAAGTGCTTATCCCATTCTCTCGGAATAATCGGACTAAATCCTCCATCATGAGAGAATGTCAATTCTCCGAAAAATAATTTCCCACTGATATTGTACCAATCAACTCTGACATATGCAAATTCTTTTGATAGTCTCTCGGACAAGGCAATCATTTTGTCCAGTGATTTTGGCTTTTCAACATCCGAATCTTTCGGATCAGTCATTTTTCCATCTTTCATGGAGGACCATTTGTATGGCTCCCTTTCCCATCTCGAATTATACCAATTTCTGCAATGATGTGAAGTGCCTCTGTCCATATCAACCTGTATCATTTCAACTTTTTGATGAAAGCAGTGAACCTTGTAGTCATATGGGGTCCCTCCTCTTTCGTCAATCAGCAATTGTTCAACTACTATACATGGTTTTATATTTTTATAGGGCCATTCTTTGGTAGTATAATAATAATTTTTCCTTAACCGTTTCTTTAATTTTTCCTGGACCTGTTTCCAATCCACTGCTGTTTTGTCTTTAATGATTATGCCGCCTGAACCATCATGGTTGGTTTTGATTATGACAGGGAAATCAGGCAGATTCCCGGGAATTATATCCCGGGGATTTAAAGTCTGATATGATAAAGGGACAAGGTACTCTTCTCCAATCACCTCTTTAATGTATTCTCTTACAGCATATTTGTCTGCGCATTTCGTGTGAAGAGGTGTCCTGTCATTGAGTTTAAGCCATTGTATCTTTTCATTAAGGGTCACCGGATTTTTGAGGTCGAGCTTATATCCCTGGAATCTTTTAAAATCCAATTTTGTGACAGTCTCTTCGGGAACATAATGATAATAGATAAAATCATACAGTTTTTTGATTGGCCGAAGGACCACCTGCCCCAGCCAAGTATTTTTATAAAATCTCTTCAGCATTTCTTTCATATGTTCACTTTAAAATTTCAGGTCACGTAATTCCTTATTAATCAATGATACAGGATGAAAACTCAACCCGGTTTCAACAGATATCTTTTTTGGTGTCATTATTGGTTGTTTATATCCTTAATCAGCAGATCTGATATAACATCATTATGTGCTTCACATTTGATCAAATCGTAAAGAACAATTTTTCTTTTTAATGGAAAGATCAATTTTTGAATAAACGGGAATCTGTATAATTTGCGTCTGATCGTTCCTAAACCTCTTAATTCAGTATAGTAGTAGTGTCTGCTTTTTTCCGAGAATTCATCCCATTTTTGCTGCAGTTTTCTTTTATCTTTAATGATCTCTGAATACAGGTCAATCTCTTTCATTATTGCGTTTTTTTCTGATCCCTCCAGGAACTTAAAGCCAGGTCCTTCCTTAAATTGGTAAAATGGTTTCAATTCGAATGATATCCTTTCTTCAGAATTAATATTCAACGATAGCATCATTCCTGTATACCAGGAATCTGGCATGTCTGTGAAAGGACTTTCAAATATAAAATTTCCCAGGCCATAAAATATTGGAACATCCTTATATACTTCATATCCGCTAAAACAATGAGAGTGATGACTGATAACGGCACTTGCACCGATATCGGCAAAGAAACGATAAGCTTCGACAATTCTTTCCGAAGGCAGATTATAGTCCTCGTTCCCGCCATGGATAATTACCAGTACGATCGATGAATGCTTTCTGGTCTCTTTAATTGAATAAAAGTTCTGAATAATATTTAATGGATTTGCTCCGGCTTTATCTTTTAAGGCAGACGAAAATTCATGCTGCGTGATATTGATAATTGCAATATTCCTGTCCTTTACTGATAAATATAATGGTTTAGAAGCTTCGTTGAGATCATTTCCTGCACCAACAGTCTTTATACCCGCTTTGTTACACAGTGCAATCGTATCCATGAGTCCCCGGGCTCCAAAATCCAATATATGATTGTTTGCCAAGCAAGCTACATTTACCTGTGCAAACTTTAATGCTTCAATCATTTCAGGATCAGCTTTAATGCAGGGCCCATCCTTTAATATTTTTTCATTGTTCCGGGTTAATGGACACTCAAGGTTTGTTATATGCAGGTCTTTATCAGCAATGGAATCGAGAAATCCTTTAAATATTTCGGAATAAAAATTCTCCCCGATCCCGTCAGAATTGCTAAAGGCCGGACAGAAATCTCCTGTAATAATTATCTTAAGCATCTCCTCTTTTTTTATTGATCCTTTCCCTGAAAAAGTCTATTATAACGTTTGTTTGATTTTTGTAATCAAATTGGTTAAAAGCTACCTGTCGACCTCTTGAACCGATTTCTAACGATCTTTTATAATCGCTGTATACTTCCAAAAGTTTCCCCGAAAGTGATTCAATGTTGTTTGGTTCAGCTATAAATGCATTTATCCCATCGGTCAGATATTGATTTACACAACCGACATTAGTCAGCACTACCGGCTTCCCGGTAGCTAAATACTCTCCAACTTTGGTCGGGAAACTATGTTCCGACTGGAGACTTGCAGGTTTTGCTAGTATAAGAACTTCAGCTTTTTTTAACCTGGCCACCACTTCTGACCGGGGAAGATACCCGGTAATAATTACACTATCCTCAACATTATGCTTTAAAATAGAATTATAAATCTCTTCTTTACATTCAGACGCTTCGATATCACCAATTAAGATAAGTTTTTTGTCTTTATATATCTGATTTAGTCTGCAAAATGCATCAATAATATCCAGGATTCCATCTTTTGATTGGTTTAAAATGCCGGCATAGACAACTTCATCAGTTAATCTTGGTGAATCTGTGGTATCAATAAAAACTTGAGAATCAACAATTATAGGTACAAGCAGAAGTTTTGCGCTATGTTTTTTTTTGGTCATAAAATAGGCTTCCAGACTCTTGGAGATGACAATTATCCCATCAAACAATCTGTAAATGTGTTTTATATAAAGCCTTTGGTAGACCGATGTTGATGGATTCTTCTTCTTAAAAATAAAAGGGAATTCGCTTTTCTCAAGGATAATGACCTTTTTTGTTATCAATGCCATTAATTTGAAAAGAAGAATTTGAACTGCATTATTGCTTACCACCAATAACACATCTGTCTGTTTTCTTTTCTGAAATGTAATCACGGCTGCATTTAACAATGAAAAAATGTCAACCACCTGCCTTATTATGAAGTACTTGCTTCTAACAGTCGTTAATGCTGAATATTTAAATTCAACGTTATCAACAATACCATGGGGATCGGCGTTTTTCGGAACTTTACCATATTTTTCATAAGGTCGCGGTATCAAAATAAAAACTTCATGGCCGCTTTTAATAAATCCTCTGGCATATAAATGAATTCTTGCCGCCAAAGCCATCCCGTTTGGATAAAGGTCATCTAAGATCACCAGAATATTCATACCTTAGCCTGTTACTTAAGTTTTTGTTATAAACAATAATAAGCTGGTTTCAATTGACTGAGTAAAGTAAATATTTATTATCGTGCTTTTCTTCAAACCAAAATACTTAATCAGTTGTTAAGCTTTTGATAATATTTTCAAACTTATTGATTTGAACCTCCGGAGAGCATAACTTAAGTGCTAGTTTTCTGCAATTCTCCGATAACTTATCGAAATTAGCCCTAGTTAACATTAAAGTATTGAAAACTCCCTGAGCAAGGTCTTTACTGTCTTTTATCCTGGCCAGATATCCTGTTTCGCCGGTCTTGACTAAATCGGAAGCAACTCCCATTTCAAAAGAGACAACAGGTGTTCCGCACATGAGAGATTGATTTATCATGGTTGGTCCGGAATCTTCAATAGACGGGCATATGAAGATATCAGCCGCCTGGTAGCAAGATGCAATTCCATAGGTATTGTCAAGTAAACCCATACTTTTATATTCAAAAGGCAGATAGTTTCTGATTTTTTCAAATCCATTACCTGCTGTCAATAAAAAGATTTGCTGCGTAAACTCAGAATCTTCCTTTATCATCTCTTTTAATTTGGTCAATGACTCTAATAAGTATTTCATGCCTTTCCTGGCTGAATCAAGCCCAAGCGCACCAAAAAAGATGACTTTCTTATCGGGAGGAATCCCCAGTTTCGTTCTTATTTCCGGCTTGTCAACTGGTTTGAAAATGGCCGGATCGACCGAGATCAATATTTTGTGAATTATTTTGTCTTTAAATAAGGAACTCTCTCTCGCCTGTCTGTATTGCCATTCTGAACCAACTATGATCTGAATATTGGTTTTGTCGATGAAATTTTTTTTGTAGACCAAATTTTTATAAGTGATATCAAAAGAATTTGCAGAGAACAGACCCGGACAATTTCCACAGCTTTTTTTATACCCTTCACAATCCCAGGCATAATGGCAACCCCCTGTTAATGGAGCCATGTCAAACATTATCCACAAAACCGGAGCATTGGTATAACTATAGAGTTCATAAATATTTTTCGTATTTATAAAGTCCTTGGCAAACAGTATCATGATTACCTGTGGAATAAAACCAGATTTTTTTAAGAGCTTGCTTGTTTTATAAAACTCTCTTTGCTCATTTAATTCAAAAATACAATACCTGGGATTCGTCCTGGTAAGAAAATTACGATCGATCTTAAATCTGTATTGTACTTTATACCACATTCTTCTTTTCAAGGATGAGAGGAATGTTTCCATACTTATTATGCCCTCCGGATAATCCTCACTATAAGTATTGACCAGCACTCGGACATTATGACCTTTCTTTTTGAATTCATTAAATAAATCGAGAACAACTATTCCTGACTCCTTGAATGGATTATTGTAGTTTAATAACAAAATATTCATCAGCAGTTTTATTTGGAAATTTTTGGTAACGCAAATTAGTTATTTTATGCTTCTGTCTAAAGCTTCGCATCGTCAGTCACATGAATAAACCGGCAATCTCTTTGTTTTGAATTAATTATATTAACTCAATCTCGGGCTGAAAAAACAATTTGAATAATCAACGGAAATTATAGTCAATAATTTTAACAGGTTTGGAAAAAAGTAAATTTTAAAAATATCTGCCAAAATGATTTTATTTACATACCAAATTTAAATTGGATCCGTTGTATAAATGTGTTAGCCAATTCTTTTCAATAAAGTATAGAACACCAAAAAGCATTTATGAGAGAAATATTCAAAGTCATACTATTTGCAATAACCATATCAGCAAATGCTACTACTTATTACATAGGTCCGTCAGGAAGTGATAAAAATGGAGAGGGCACAAGGAATAAACCATGGGCAACCCTTTCTTATTCATGCATGAAGGTAACTGCTGCAGGAGATATTATTCATATTTATCCGGGAACGTATATTGAAACTAAGGCATGCAAGGTGTCGTCCGGAGTGAGCATTGAGGGGGAAGGTATAAATACTGTTATAAAATCACACTATGATGGAAAGCTATCCGATAACTTTGATGCTTTGATACAACTGATTTCAGAATCTGTAACTAACGGAAACCAACAGGTAAGCAATTTAAAAATTGATGGCGATAACATGACAGGAGATAAGGCAATCGCTGTGTTCAACAGAAGCAATATCAGCATCAATCATTGTACAATTATTGATTTTGATATTCAGGGTATCAGGTTTGGAGGTAGCTTACAATCCGGAAATTCAGTATTTAATAATATCATAAGAAATTGTGCCGGTGTAACTAATGATCAGCATGCATGTTTATCGATCAGTGATAACACCGGAATGCGTATCTATAATAATACTATCACACAAACCAGCAGGCCCAACGGCCGGAATGGGACCTGTGTCGAGAGCTGGAAAGGACTGAAGGATTTCAAATTCTACAATAATACTATTTCGGCCATACCCTATACCGAAGGTAATTGGTCGTTTGCTTTCGAATTCTGGCTTACTGAAGGAGGCATTGAGATATTTAATAACAGAATCTCAGGTTGTATAGATTTTGGGAAGGATGTATACAAGGGAGATTATAAATACGGTTTGGACTTCCACCACAATGTTGTTGGTTATGATATATTAAAAAATACTTATACTGATGGTATCCAATTGGAGCAAACAATAGAATCAGTAATTATCAGAAACAACTTATTCAAGAACCTGGAACGCCCTGTTTATTTTTGCCAGTATAATTATTCGGATGATTATGTGAAAGACATTTATATATATGGCAATTTAATAATAGGTGTAGGAAGAGATGGCGCAAAGGCCGGAACCGGGATTTATTTTGAATCGGGCCCTATACCACCCAGATTTGAAACCAATATAAACATCTGGAATAATACAATTGTGGGCAACAATACTTATCACCCTCAAAATGGGATTTATCTGCCGACAAGCCATGAGGTTTCCAATATAAGTATCAAAAACAACATAATAGCCGGATTTCTTAACGCACCTGTTTTGGTATCAGAAAAAACGACAAATGGTTCAATAAACAATTTGTCAATTGAAAATAACCTCTTTTATGATAATGGTTACAGGAATGCCCCAAAGTATGAAAAAATAAAACTTATGAACATGACTTGTTCAAAAAATAAAAAAGGTAAAAATCCGATGTTTGTTTCGGAGGCAGATTTTCATCTTAAGGCCAGATCTCCTGCAATAGGTGCAGGTATGAAGGTTGGAATAGAAAAGGATTATGATGATAAGCCATTTAGTGATCCACCCAGCATCGGAGTTTATGAATATACTTTAGATTAACACCACATAATTTTGTATAACCAATAAAAATTCATATAATTGCCCCAGTTTTTACATTGTGCGACAACCTATTTTACAAGTTTTTATTATTCTTTCTGATTAAAATATGAAAGAGGTACTGCTACTGTTTTTTTCACTTATAAGCTTTTCGCTTTCAGCGTCAACATATTATATTGCTCCTACCGGTAACGATAATACTGGCAACGGATCAGCAAGTAATCCGTGGAGATCCCTTTATAAAGCATGCAGCTCAGTAAAGACACCAGGTGATATAATTCATGTTAATGCCGGTACATATATTGAAACAACTCCATGTATCCTGGCAGTAAATGTAAGCATTGAGGGAGAAGGTACAAATTCAGTAATAATATCTCATTATCAGTCAAAAAATAACTATGAAGGAATTATCCAGTTAATAAGCGGCACAAATACAAGTCAACATATAAGTAATATAAAGTTAGATGGTGATAAATTAACTGGTTTCCAGGCAATATGCATTTATGACAGAGATAATGTTAGTATTCATGATTGCGTAATTGTTGATTTTCTCGTGCAGGGAATAAAATTTGGAGGTGGCACGCAGACCGGAAACAGGGTATACAATAATATCATAACAAACTGTGCTGGTAGAACATCCGACGAACATGCCTGTCTATCGATAAATAATAATACAGGGATGCTTGTTTACGGTAATTATATAAAACAAAACAGCAGGCCGGACGGCCAGAATGGAATATGCATTGAAAGCTGGCAGGGTTTGAAGGACTGCAAGATTTATAACAATGATGTAATAGGAACTGTAACCAGTTTGAAGAATTGGTCCTTTGCTTTGGAGTTTTGGAAAACAGAAGGAGGAATTGAAATATATAATAATAATATTTCAGGTCTTATCGACTTCGGGAAAGATGTATATAAGGGTAATTATGAATATGGCCTTGATTTTCATCATAATACAGTTGGATGGGATGAACTGCAAAATGAGCACACTGACGGTATCCAGTTTGAACAGACAATCGAGTCAGTAATAATAAGGAATAACTTGTTTAAAAATCTGGAGACGCCAATATACTTTTGTCAGTATAACTACACCGATGACTATGTAAAGGATATTTTTATATTCAATAATCTCTTGGTCAATGTCGGAATGAGAGGTTCAAATTATGGGTCCGCTGTTTTCTTTGAATCAGGCCCTATACCTCCAATTTACGAGGATAACATAAATATATGGAATAATACAATTGTAGCTGATCCTTCATATCCTACCGATTATGGTATCTGGATCCCTTCGAGCAGGAGAGTGACTAATATAAGTATCAGAAATAATATAATAACTGGTTTTTCCGATGCTCCTGTTTATGCCGAATTGACGGCATCTTCCGGAACAATCAGCACATTATCGATTGAGAATAATCTTTTTTACGGGAACGGTAATAACAATGCCCCTAAATATATTAACATCATCCCCACAAATGTAGCCTATCGCAATAATATAGTTGATAATCCTGACTTCGTTTCTGCAGCAGATTTTCATTTACTGGCTGAATCTCCGGCGGTCGGTTCAGGAATACCCATCTCCAGCATAACTACTGATTTTGAAGGGGTGTCAGTACCAAATCCTCCAAATATAGGCTGCTATACTAAGGTTGTTGGAATTCCTTATCCATCCTACCTGAATTCTTCTGTTGAAAATGCAACACCATCAGTACTGGAAATGAATTATAGCCTTGCTTTGGCTAATATTGTTCCTGCCACTTCCGCTTTTTCTGTTCAGGTCAATTCAGTTTCAAGAAACGTGACATCTGTGTCTGTTTCAGGCTCAAAAGTACTGCTGGTGCTTGCCAGTCCTGTAGTGTATGGTAACGTTGTGACAGTTTCTTACACCGCTCCTTCCTCCAATCCGTTACAGACACCTGCAGGAGGAAAAGCTGTAACAATCAGTGCCAGGTCTGTAACAAACAGGGTAAGTCCCCCGCCAGCAAGCCCGGTTTATGTAAGTTCTGCAATTGAAAATGCTGCTCCTTCAGTACTTGAAATCACTTATAATCTTTCCCTGGCAAATATAGTTCCTGCCATATCAGCGTTTTCTGTCCAGGTTAATTCAGTTTCCAGAACTGTGAACTCAGTTACTGTATCCGGGACAAAAGTCCAGCTGACTCTGGCAACTCCTGTTGCATATGGCAATATTGTAACCGTATCTTACACTGTTCCTTCGTCCAATCCATTACAGACACCTGCTGGAGGTAAGGCTGATGCTTTCTCAGCCCAAAGTGTAACAAACAGGGTAAATCCTCCGCCGGCAGCTCCTGTTTATGTGAGTTCGGCAATTGAGAATGCTGCTCCTTCAGTACTTGAGATGACCTACAATCTTACTCTCGCAAATATTGTTCCGGCTGTTTCTGCTTTTTCTGTCCAGGTAAATGCGGCTGCAAGAAATGTGAATTCTGTATCTGTTTCCGGAGCCAGGGTCAGACTT
>Ga0209253_10003895_pt1 | contig 13046 bp, 10 predicted proteins | sample FrelakmetBRP12BR_FD_187145 | JGI IMG/M metagenome (GOLD analysis project Ga0209253, IMG submission 187145) | Freshwater lake sediment microbial communities from the University of Notre Dame, USA, for methane emissions studies - BRP12 BR (SPAdes)... | ecosystem: Environmental > Aquatic >...
AATCGACTCCGGCTCCCCTTTCCATGAGGAGGTAATACTCTTTCCCTCCGCCGATGGATTTTACCGAACCGTCCAACATCTCGGCCAGGACATCAACCGCCTTCACGTGCTTTGGAAGATTCTTATATTCGTCGAGGTCGAGGAGAAATACGGAAGCCCTGTCAGAGGGATAATCATGCCCCAGTCCATCAGCAAGAAGCGCTTTTACGACAAAGGATTGAACCCCATCCCGTGTTTTCATTTCGATGAGAAAACCTGAACCCTGCACCCCTGAGCCGAGTTTTTTGATATCGATCCGGCTGACGCCGCTGAATTTTTGAAGGAGGTAGGATTTTATCGCAGATTCATTGATCATGAAAGTATTCAATTCTATTCAACGGCGGGGCATAGTATTTGAGCGGCTTTAACGAATGTTCCAACATCAGTTGAAACATTCGTTCCCTCGGAGGGAGGAACGACCGAGAATGAGCGAAAATACTATGCCCCGCCGTTCTCACTCTTACAACTCCCCAAAATTACTCCTGTATCGCTCCACAAACTCTTCATAGGTATAGACATGCTCCTGGGTGCCGTAATGCTCTACGGCGTAAACAGCGGCAACCGCGCCCATCCTTGCTGAGGTCTCGATATTCCTGCCGGAAGTCATCCCCTTCAGCAGCCCGGCCCTGTAAGCATCTCCGGCGCCCGTCGGATCAACAACGTCGGAAACCTTTGCTGCGGGGATATGGATATCGGAGGCGGGAAAATAGATATGGGAACCATTTTCTCCAAGAGTCGTGATAATTTTCTCCGTACGCTGCAAGAGGCCTTCCTTCTTCATTCCCGTCATTTTCATAATCAGTTCGAGTTCATAATCGTTGGAGATCAGCGCCGTTGATCCGTAAAGCCATTCACTGAGAGACTTGCCGTCCCATTTTGAGAGAGATTGTCCCGGGTCGCAGATATACGGAATACCTTTTTCCCTGCATATCCTTGCGTACGAGATCATGTCATCGAGATTGCCAGGGGCGATCAAAATGATCGCGTTTTCTGAAGCAGCGTTTTCGAAACCGTACCCTGAAGGGTACTTCATCGCTCCGGGGTTAAACCCGGTGATCTGGTTGTCAGCCTTATCGGTCGTTATATACGCGCCGGCGGTAAATTCCTCAGGTATGATCTTTATGCCGTCGACATGAATATTGTTTTTCCCGAGCCATTCAAAATAGTTCTGATAGTCTTTCCCGATTGTTGCAAGGATGAACGGCAGCTCCTGAAGGAGGCTGAGAGAATAGGCTATGTTGCCTGCAGTGCCTCCGAATTTTTCTGTCAGGCCGTTTACATTAAAACAGACATTCAGGATGTGTATCTTGTCCGGAAGGATGTGGTCAGAAAACCTTCCGGGAAAGTCCATAATCCGGTCATAGGCCATTGAACCTGAGATAAAGATTTTTTTCATGTCTCTGTAATCGCTCCTTCGTCCTTTTTATTGCAAGCTTCTCAGCTCATTTTCCAGGACATCTTTCCGCTGCCACAGCTCCTCTTTCTTCTGCTGCACGCTGAACAGTTCCTGCTGCAAAGGCTCTGTTTCTTTTATTAACTGGTTCATCTGATATTGGTTATACTTAACTCTGCTGCTCCTTTTTTCATTGATCTCTTTTACCAGCCTCGCCTCATCAGCCTCAACAGTCCGGAATTCAGCATAGACTGAATCCAGCTCGGATTTCACTTCGCGCATCCTTGCATTCTTGTCATCCCCTGTCTCCTCCGGTGCAGGGGAAGTGACAGATTGCTCCTGCCCTTCCCTTATCTCCTGCCGGCCAGCGGGAATCTGCTTTTCACCATATTCCTGAGTGCCCTGCCCCTGCATCTCTGGTGTCTCCGGAATTTCTTCCGTCGCCGCCTTCTCGGGGGGGTCCTCGCCGGTGATCCGGAGGACATCACTCCGGGGAATTACCATAGATCCTGTCTGAAAATAAACGGAAACCTCTCCCCCGGCCTCATTATATGTTCGTACATCCGATATCACGGAACCGTTTTTTAGATAAATCGTAAACGCTGCTCCTGCACAAACAGGTATAAGCAAAAAAACAACAAGAAAGATGATTTTTTTCATTGAGACCTCCCTAATTCCTGTAAAAGATGTTCGGCGATACTCCTGTTAAACCCTTTAAGCTTTGCAATATCATCAACCGTGGCGTTTTGTATCTCTTTTATACTACCAAAAACCTTTAAAAGTTCAAACCGGCGCTTTTTTCCGATACCGGCAACTTTTCCCAGCGGCGATTGCAGCAGCTCTTTCGCCCTCAGTTTCCTGTGATAACCGATCGCGAACCTGTGGACTTCATCGCGAAGGCTTTTCAGAAAGAGAGAGGAGCGGCTTCCGTCCTCAAGGTCTACCGGTTCACCGGCATCTTGCAGGTAAGCCCTGTCAGGGTCTTTTGCGATAGCGATGAGCAAAGGGACCTTTTTGATGTCCGCGATATGGTCATCTACAGCCGTTCGGGCCGTCCGGAGATGCCCCTTCCCGCCGTCAATGATAAAGAGGTCAGGGAGCTTGCCTCCGAGATTGTGTATGATCCTTCCGACAATCTCTCCCATCATTGAATAGTCGTCCATGCCTTTTACCGTCTTTATCCTGAGCCTCCGGTACATATCCTTTTTGAAACCGCCGGCCGACCAGTACACAAAAGCTCCTACCGCCTCCTCTCCCGAGATATTCGAAACATCAAAGGCGCCAATATCCTCTATTTTTTCCCCCAATCGCAGCCGATCTTTCACCTCGGACAAAAGATCGTCAACCTTCATCTCTTTTTTGGACCGGAAGGTAAAAAATGCATTCTCCGATGCCATAGCAACAAGTTCTTTCTTTGTACCGGATTTCGGACTCGTTATCGTTACCGGTCCACCTTTTCTTTTGCCCAGCCACATCCTTAATGATTCCGCGTCTTCCGGCATTGTGCGTACTACCACTCCTGACGGAGGAAGGATATCCTTCGCATAAAATTGCGAGATAAACGAATGCATCAGCTCACCGTCCGGCAACTCGGCGATGTTCCTGACATAAAAATCCTTTGACCCGATCATGACGCCATTCCGGATGAAAAAGACCTTGAACACTGCTTCGCTGCCCTCTGCATAGAACCCGGCGACATCGATATCCCCGAGTGCAGGATCAACTACCTTCTGTGACTCCCAGGCCTTTTCGATCGCCCTGATCCTGTCCCGTATCCCGGCAGCCTCCTCAAACCGCATTTCTTCAGAAAGCGTAATCATCCGTTGTTCGAGGTCCTTTATCAGATCCTTTCTTTCCCCGCTCAGGAAAAGCCGTATCTCATTGATAAGCCTCAGATACTCGTCCCTGCCGATCTTTCCGGCGCATGGCGCAAGACAGCGTTTCATCTGATACTGGATGCACGGTCTCACCGGTTTGACGAGATCGTATTTACAGTCCCGCACCTGAAAATTCCTCCGTATAAAATCGAGTGCTTGCCACATCGCCCCTGCAGGGACATACGGCCCGAAGTACAACGCGCCGTCCCTCTGGACCTTCCGGACGACCTCAATCCTCGGCCACACTTCATTGACGGTCAATTTCAGATACGGATAATTTTTGTCATCCTTCAGAATGATATTGAACTGCGGTTTGAACTGTTTGATGAGATTTGCCTCTAATACAAACGCCTCGAGTTCGTTCCCGGTTACGATGTAACTGAAGTCTCTGACCTCGCGCATCATCGCGGCCTTTCGAGCATCGAGGGTTGAAGAATCCTGGAAATAGTTTCGTAAACGGCTCCTGAGGTTTTTCGCTTTTCCCACATAGAGCACCCGGTCCTTTGCGTTCCTGAAGGTATAAACGCCTGGCTTGGATGGAACGGTGGAAAGTTTCTCAGCCGGGCTGAGCCGGCTGTCTTCATTTGCAGGAGAGAGAAGCATTGGAGGAATTATTCTGCTGTTTCTTCCAGGAAACTCCCTATTTTCCGGAATCGCTTATAGCGTTCTTCAACGAGTTTCCCCGCTGTCTTGCTTTTTAATTCTTCAAAGGCAGCAAGGATCGTTTCTGATATGTTCTTTGCCATTGCTTCCGGGTCCCTGTGCGCTCCGCCGAGTGGTTCGGGGATGATCCCGTCTATGACCTTGAACTGCAAAAGGTCCTGCGCGGTAAGTTTCAGCGCGTCAGCTGCTCTTGAAAAGTCAGCGGGACCGAGTTCGCTGTTCTTCCTCCAGAGTATCGCAGCACACCCCTCAGGAGAAATCACGGAATAACTCGCATGTTCGAGCATGAACAGACGATCGGCAACACCGAGAGCGAGTGCGCCTCCGCTGCCTCCTTCTCCGATAACGATCGAAATGATCGGCGTCCGCAGCCTCGACATTTCCATAAGGTTTACAGCGATGGCTTCAGCCTGCCCTCTTTCTTCCGCTCCGATTCCCGGATAGGCGCCGGGGGTATCGATCAATGTAATCACCGGCCTTTTGAATCTCTCCGCGAGCTTCATCACCCGCAATGCCTTCCGATATCCCTCGGGATGCGGCTGTCCGAAGTTGCGCGATATCCTCTCCTTTGTGCCCCGTCCTTTCTGGTGCCCGGCAATGACTACGGGGATACCGTTAATTTTTGCCAGCCCCGCCACGATTGCAGGGTCGTCGGCAAATCTCCGGTCGCCGTGAAGCTCGATGAAGTCGCTCGCAAAAAGGTTGATATAATCCAGGGTATAGGGTCTGTCCGGATGCCGTGCAACAAGTGTTTTTTGCCAGGGAGTGAGCGACGAAAAAATTTCGGAACGGAGGTCTCTGATCTTTTTCTCGAGTTTTTTTATCTCTCCCGAAAGATCAACATCCTTTCCATCGGAAATACGTTTCAGCTCATCCATCTTCAGATCCAGATCCTCGATAGGCCGCTCGAAGTCAAGATAATACCTCATCATTGGAATACCACAGCTCCTTTGCCTGTTACTTTTTCGATCCTGCTGACGGTCTCCTTATCATAGGAGACGGTAAACCCTGTTGCGATCAATGTCTCTGCGTCTCTCGAAATAACCCTCAGGTAGAGAGGAAAGCCCCCTTTGTCGTTCAAACCAATGACAGACCTGAGAGCGTGAAGATCAAAAGAATCAGAAAACGGAACTTTCAGATTGATTTCGATTTTGTGTCCGCACGACGCTTCAACGGAATCCAGCCTGAGGATCTCGTTTGAGATAATCTTGATTCCTTTTTCCGTTTTGTCGAGCGTCCCTTTTACGAGAAGCGGAATATCTTTCTCCAGAACCGTCATGCTCGCTCTGTAAAGATCGGGGAATACGATGACCTCTGCATGTCCTTCGGCGTCTTCGATGGTAAGGTACGCCATGATTTCCTGTTTTGATTTTGTCTGGGTCTTCCGTATGGCGGTCACAATCCCGCCTATCTTGATCTCCTGGCCATCAGACATTTCGTCGAGTTCGGATATCCTCGTTGTCCCCATGCGCTGCAACTGTTCCCTGTATCTCGTCAGAGGGTGCCCTGTGATATAAAATCCGATCGCTTCTTTTTCGGCTTTCAGAACCTCTTCCTCAGTCCACTCAACAATATCGTTCGCTTCTCCTCCCGCGGGCTCGCCGAAAATACTCTGCTGCCCTGCGAGGCGGGCTGCCTGTCTCGATCCTCCGTTGAGAACCTTTCCCATCGTTTCCATCGCCTGCGCCCTCGAAATCCCCAGCGAATCGAAAGCTCCCGCCTTTATGAGGCTTTCTACCACCTTTTTATTCACCTTTCGCTGATCCACCCTATCGAGGAAATTCGTCACGTCTGTGAAAGGGCCGCCCGTATCCCTCGATTCGATGATGGATTCGATAGCCGCAGATCCGGCGCCCTTGACCGCCTCAATACCGAACCGGATAGAGTTGCCTACGACCTGAAACTCTTTCCCTGACAGATTGATGTCGGGCGGCAGCATCTCAATGCCCATCTCCCTGCAGCCTGCTATAAATTTGACGATCTTTTCGGTATTATCCATGTCCGTACTGAGTGTGGCAGCCATAAATTCGACCGGATAGTGCGTTTTTAAATACGCTGTCTGGTAGCTAACATACGCATAAGCCGCGGAGTGCGATTTATTAAAGCCGTATTCTGCGAAGTACGTCATGAGGTCGAAGATCCGTATCGCCTTTTTCTCGGAGATCCCGTTCGCCTTCGCTCCTTCTATAAACGCTTCTTTCAGTTTTTCCATCTCCTCGGGTCTCTTCTTCCCCATCGCCTTCCTGAGAATATCCGCCTGTCCCATGGAGAAATTTGCGAGCTTGTTCGCGATGCTCATTACCTGCTCCTGATAAAGGATAACCCCGTATGTTTCATCGAGGATTTCCCTGAGCTGGGGCAGGTCGTACTTCACGGGTATCTTTCCCTTTTTTCTTTTGATAAATTCTTCGATCATTCCGCTCCCCATGGGGCCCGGCCTGTAGAGCGCCACGATCGCGATGAGGTCTTCAAACCTGTTCGGAGTTATTTTGACAAGCAGGTCTCTCATCCCCGGACTTTCCAGTTGGAAGATACCCGTCGTCTGTCCGGAACTCAGCAGATCATACGTTTTTTTATCGTCGAATACGATGTCTTTGAGAGAAAAAACCTCACCCCTCTCTTCGATGTATTTCAGGGTCTTATCGATGACGGTGAGCGTCTTCAGTCCGAGAAAATCGAATTTCAGCAGGCCGATCCTTTCAACCGATCCCATGTCGAACTGGGTGACGATGCTCCCGTCCGAGGGGTTTTTATAGAGGGGCGTATAGTCGGTAAGCGGGGCAGGCGAGATCACGACTCCCGCTGCGTGCGTAGAGGCGTGCCTGCAGAGCCCTTCGAGCCGCACAGCAGTGCCGATCAATTCCGCGATTCTGGGGTCGGAATCGCAGAGGGCTTTAAGTTGGGGCTCTATCTTCAACGTCTCTTCGATCGTAATGTTCAAGGTATTCGGGATGAGTTTTGCGATCTTGTCCACTTCACTGTATGGAATGTCGAGGGCCCTGCCGACATCGCGTATCGCGCCCTTTGCCGCCATTGTCCCGAAGGTGATGATCTGCGCCACATGGTCGGTCCCGTATTTATCCGCTACATATGCGATGACCTCTGCCCTCCTGTCCTTGCAGAAATCCACGTCGATATCCGGCATGCTTATTCTCTCGGGATTGAGAAACCGCTCGAAGAGGAGGTTATATTTCACGGGATCGATATCGGTAATGCCGAGGCAGTAGGACACCAGACTCCCTGCCGCAGACCCTCTGCCGGGACCGACAGGGATGCCTTTGCTCTTGGCATAGCTTATAAAATCCCACACGATGAGGAAATAGGAGGCATAGTCCATCTCTTTTATGATGCCGATCTCTCTCTTAAGCCGTTCTCCGTAAGTTCCAGGGGCTTCGGCTCCCAGGCGCTTCGCCAGCCCTTCATATGCAAGTGCCCCGAGCATCACATCCGGCGTCTTTCCGTTTTCAAGTTCATACTTCGGTAAAAGGTTTACCCCAAGGGTGAATTCGACATTACACCGCTCGGCGATGGCCCGTGTATTCAGAATCGCTTCCGGCAGCTCCCGAAAGGCGGTCTTCATCTCTTCAGGCGATTTAAAATAAAGACCGTCTGACGTAAAATGGAGACGGTTCTTGTCGTTTACCGACTTGCCTGTCTGAATACACACGAGGATATCGTGCGCTTTCGCGTCTTCCCTCCTCATATAATGACAGTCATTGGTAGCCACGATCCCGATATGCAGGTCCCTCGCAAGTTCAACGAGTTGTTTGTTCAACGCTACCTGCTCGGGAAGGCCGTTATCCTGCAGTTCTATATAGAAATTGTCCGGTCCCAGCAAGTGCTTGTATTCGAGGGCCTTGTCCCTGGCCCGCTCCATCATTCCCCTCTGGAGATAATAGGGGATCTCCCCTTTCAGGCACGACGTCAGGGCGATCAGTCCACCGCTGTACTGCTCAAGCAGATCCATGTCAATCCTCGGTCTGTAATAGAAGCCTTCCGTGTATGCTTTTGTCACCAGAGTGATCAGGTTGCGGTATCCGTTATTATCTCTAGCGAGCAGAATGAGATGGAAGGCTGCGCCTTCTCCGTCAGGGGACTGCTTTTTTTCGAGACGGCTTCCCGGCGCGACATAGACCTCACAGCCGATAATGGGTTTTATTCCGGCTTTTGTCATTAACCGGTAAAACTCCACCGCGCCGAAGAGATTGCCGTGGTCCGTAATCGCGACCGCAGGCATCCTGAATGCCGAGGCCTGTTCGACAAGCTCCTTGATCCTGATTGCTCCGTCCAAGAGGCTGTATTCCGTATGCAGATGGAGAGGGACAAAGTCCGAATGTAGAGGCATAATAAAAATATTACCTACAGCAGGAGTGTTAAGTCAATGCAGCGCTTTGGCAGGTTTTTAGCGCAGTTGGTATAGTATAATGATACATTCATGAAACTCAAAATAATCGTCATCTTATCGGTCCTCTCTGTCGTTGTCGGGATATCTGCGGGAAGCTTTCTTGCCGTTACCAAAGGCATTCCGTCTATCGAAGAGATGAAACAGTACAAACCTGCCTCGGGCACAAAAATCTTTGCGGACGACGACGTCATGATCGGAGAACTCAAGGCCGAGAAAGGTACTTTCGTCCCGATCAAAAACATACCGGAGCATATGATAAACGCTGTCATTGCAGTGGAAGATTCGCGGTTCTGGCAGCACAAAGGAATCGATTATCTTGCCATCATGAGGGCGGTTGTGAAGGATATTATTCACGTGGGACTCAAAGAGGGCGGAAGCACCATAACCCAGCAGCTCGCCAAAGTGATGTTCCTTACCCCTGAGAAAACATTTAAAAGAAAGCTCACGGAAGCGGCCCTTGCCGTCAAAATCGAAAAAACCCTCGACAAAAAGGAGATCCTCGAGCTCTATCTCAATAAGATATATTTCGGTCACGGCGCATACGGCGTCGAGATGGCATCGAAGGTCTATTTCGGAAAATCGGTGCGTGACATAACACTCCCGGAGGCTGCCCTCATCGCCGGTCTCGTTAAGGCCCCCTCAATATATTCGCCCTTCAACGATCTGTCAAAAGCCAGGAACAGACAGCATATAGTGCTCACCCGGATGGAAGATGAAGGCTATATCACACAGGCTGAAAAGGAAAAGGCCCTGAAAGCGCCCCTCCTCCTTTCGAGCATGAGGAAGGGCATGGAAGCAAACAACTACTTCATTGAATACGTAAGAAAATACCTTGAGGACAAATACGGTATCGAAACGGTCTATAAAGGGAACATGAAAGTCTACACCACCCTTGACAGGCAGGCCCAGTTCGCTGCGGCAAAAGCCATTCAGCAGGGGCTTAAGGAACTCGATAAGCGCAGGGGATGGCGCGGCCCGCTGGACCAAAAACCTGATTTCGATGCCGAAGAAGAGCTGAAAACGAGAGAAATGACCTCTGCGGTCGTCACAAACCCCGGAGAGCTCGCTACCGGTCTTGTGATTAAGGTCGACAGTAAGGAAGCCACGATAAAAACGCGGGGCATTATAGGAAAACTTTCGATCAATGACGCGAGATGGGCTGCAAAAGTTATCGAGAAAAAGGGAACCGCAAAGATTTTAAAGGATTTTTCACTGACCCAGATATTGTCTCCCGGCGATGTCGTGAAGGTTAGCATCAAAAGCATGAAGGGCAATGTGGTCCAACTTGTTTTGGAACAGGAACCCGACGCTGAAGGTGCGCTGGTTGCGCTTGAGCACGATACCGGCTTCATCAGGGCGATGATCGGTGGATATGATTTCATCAAGAGTGAATTCAACAGGGCCCTCTATGCGAAGCGACAGCCGGGATCTGCTTTTAAACCGATTATCTATGCAGCAGCCCTCGATCATGGTTTTACTCCCGCAAGCATCATCATTGACGAACCGGTCACCTATCCCGGAGGGCTCAGGGGCGACTGGAAACCCCAAAACTACGATCATGAATTTTACGGACCGACAACGCTGAGGGAAGCATTGACGTATTCCCGCAATGTAGTTACCGTAAAGCTGGTTGACGCAGTCGGGATCGATAGGGTCATCGACTTTGCAAAAACGATAGGCCTTCAGGGAGATATGCCGAGAGACCTTACCATCGCACTCGGCTCACTGAGCGTAACCCCGTTTGAGCTTGCCCTGTGTTACAGCGTTTTTGCAAATAAGGGAATGAAGGTGACCCCTGTTGCGATAAAATACATCACAGATGCCAGAGGCGAGGTCATCGAGAGTAACGAACCCGAGTCTGAGGAGGCGATAAGTCCTCAGACGGCATTCCTCATAACATCGATGATGGAAGACGTCGTGCACTACGGCACCGGCTGGAGGGCAAAGGCCCTTGGCGTCCCTGTCGCGGGAAAAACAGGAACGACAAACGACTACCGCGACGCCTGGTTCGTCGGTTACACGCCCCAAACAGTCGCCGCTGTCTGGGTAGGATTCGATGACATGAGGCCTCTGGGAAGCATGGAGACCGGAGCACAGGCAGCCTCTCCCATCTGGGTGTCTTTTATGAATTCCCTGTCCGGCGAAGCCGAAAATTTCCCGGTCCCCGAAGGTATCGTCAGTCATGCAATAGACCCGTCAAACGGCCTTCTTTCCCGCGATGACTCCGGCGGCATAAAAGAATATTTTAGAGAAGGCACGGAGCCGAAACAATTTTCGCCAACCACATCTCCCCGCAAGACACGGGAGAGAGATAAGAACCTTAATTTTGATTAGGGGGTAGCTATGAAATTGCTGTTGAAGAAATGGTTTCAAAGCACAGTTTTCTGTATCGCAGCGCTTCTCCTTACCGCTTCTGTGTTGCCGGCACAGGATCTTTCCTACGAGAAGGGCACAGACGCCTATGCAAAAAAAGACTACGGAACCGCGGTGAAGTATCTCAGGGAATATGTGGAAAAGAAACCCAATGCCCATGCCTATTACCTCCTCGGCTACGCCTACTACAAGCTGAATAATCATCCCGAATCCATGAGCGCTTTTAAAGAGGCATACGCCCTTGATCCCGGGGTTTCTCCATGGTCCGGCAAGCAGTAAAGAAGGAGCAAAATAATGTGCAAAAATGATTGCTCTGCCTATTGACTTTTCAGGAGAGGTTTTGTAATATAACTGCGATTTTAATCCTCAGAGGAGGTAGCTATGGAAGAAGTCCTTTTAATGGATATGCTTGTAAAACCCGAGGTAATCCCTCACAACGTAACGCATGCCTTTCTTGTATCGATCATATTAATCGTCACTGCTCTCATCGTCAGGGGGTCTCTGAGTCTCGTTCCACGGGGCATCCAGAACTTCGTCGAAATGATGGTTGACGCGATATGGAAACTGGTGGATGACAACATCGGCCACCACTGGAGTAAAACGCTGTTCCCGTTTATCTGTACGATATTTCTTTTCATCCTCCTCTGCAACTTTATGGGACTTGTCCCCGGTTTTGCCTCACCCACATCGAATGTCAATACCAATGCGGCGATGGCGATCCCTGTATTCCTTGTCACCCATATCCTCGGGGTACGGGTGCACGGCGCTTCCTATATCAATCAGTTTCTCGGTCCGATCAGATCACTTGCCGCGCTCCCGCTCATGATCCTGATGTTCTTCGTTGAAGTCATCGGACACTTCGCACGGCCTGTCACCCTTACCGTTCGTCTCTTTGGAAACATGACCGGTAAGCATATCATCCTTCTCGTTCTCGGAATTATTGCACCGGTAGTAGCGCCCGCCGTCATTTTAGGTCTCGGCGTGCTCGTAAGCGTTGTTCAGGCATTCGTCTTTGCATTATTGGCGACCTTGTATTTGGCTGGTGCCGTTGAAGCGGCACATTAATTCCATATTTTAAGAAAGGAGGAAGTTACAATGAAGAAAACTGTATTTGCTGTTCTCCTCGCCCTCACAATGCTGTGGATTCTCGCACCTGTCTGCTTTGCAGAGGAAGCTGCTGCCGCAACAGCCGGAAAGGCATCGAACGTTTGGTACTATGCACTCGCAGCACTCGGCTGCGGTCTCGGTATCGGCCTCGCAGCCCTCGGCACGGGTATCGGTCAGGGTATCGGTTTAGGGGGAGCATGCGAAGGCGTGGCAAGAAATCCGGGAGCATCCGGAAAGATCACCACGACCCTCATCATCGGTCTCGCGATGATCGAGTCCCTCGCGATTTACGCTCTCGTCGTCGTCCTGATTCTCATCTTCGTCAACCCGTTCGGAAAGCTCATTCAGTAAGATTTGAGTCAATCAAAGGGGCAGGGTTTTCACCCTGCCCCTTTTTTATTGCCTTTAATTTATTGCAGTTAAAAAAAAGCTTGACAACCACCCTAAAAGGGAGTATAAATAAATCAAGAGCACAGCTTACCAAAGGTGGTGGCCTTGCTCCTCTCAGCTCAGCATGCAGGTTGTTAGGTCGTAGGACGTAAGGTGTTAGACGTAAGAGTCTTTTGCAGTATGTCTCATGATGCACAATCTGCTGAGAAATGAGAGGAAGCAAGCACCACTTTTTTATTCTCTTACCGTCCGAAGGCTGTATTGATCTGCCCGCAATGGCGCTAATAGTAGACTTTTTCAGTAACCCGATAGAACCGGTTTGGCTTCTCATAACCGCCTTTTTGACAAAAAACCCTTACTATACCGAAGCCCTTATATCCTGATATTAACCATGTATTACCGAATCAAGAATTTCTAACTTACTGTTTTTATTGTGTTCTGATTTCACTGTGCTGCGTATTGTGATATAATTTCGCTAATAAAACCGTATCGGTATAATCATTGTTCTGCGAAAGGATATGAATAATGGAATATGTGAAATTTGAGCGAATATCTTTGAAGAATCATCCCGAACTTAATGAACGGTGGGTTCAAGATCGGATTGCTGCCGACCCTTCAATTTTAGGGCTTGGAGATGTTGTTTTAAAAGATAAGGAAAGGATTCAGCCGCGAGCAGGCAGATTAGATATTCTGTTGCAGGATGCTGAATCAAACCAAAGATATGAGGTAGAGATTCAACTCGGCAGTACAGATGAAAGTCACATTATCAGAACTATTGAATATTGGGACATTGAACGAA
>Ga0209253_10003897_pt1 | contig 13045 bp, 15 predicted proteins | sample FrelakmetBRP12BR_FD_187145 | JGI IMG/M metagenome (GOLD analysis project Ga0209253, IMG submission 187145) | Freshwater lake sediment microbial communities from the University of Notre Dame, USA, for methane emissions studies - BRP12 BR (SPAdes)... | ecosystem: Environmental > Aquatic >...
CTCGGGGTCACTGACGAGCGCGGTGCCGTCGGGTCAGACGTCATCATCATCACCGTGACCCAACCCGGCAACAACGCCCCAGTCGCCAGCCCGACCATCACCCCGCAAACGGGAACCGGACCGGTGCCGCTGACGGTGCAGTTCGTGGCCAACGCCTCCGATCCGGACGGCGACCCGCTGACCTACCTGTGGAGCTTCGGCGACGGCACCACCAGCAAGGCGGCGAAAGTCACGCACACCTACTACACCGCCGCCACGTTCAACGTGTCGCTGACCGTCTCCGACGGCAAGGACAGCATCGTCCGGCCGTTGACCATCGTCGCCTCGCCGATCAACGAGATCGACGTCGACAAGCTCGACATCCGCTTCAAGAGCAAGCAGGGCGTGCTGGCCGACGTGAAGCTGCAGTCCGAACTGCGCGCCGGCATCCCCGCCGCAGCCGAGGTGATCGCGCTCACCATCGACGGCGATCAGGTGTTCTCCGCGCCACTCAGCAGCTTCGCGCCGGAGAAGGCCGCCGGCATGCCGACGAAGTACCGGCTCAAGGCCAAGGACCTGTTCGTCGAACTGGACTTCGCCAAGCGTCGCCTTTCGGTGATGGGCAAGCAGGTGATGCTGCCGAACTTCGATGCCGCCAACGGTGTCGAGGTCGTGCTGAAGTTCGGTGCGACCGCGGCGGTGGACAACGTCCCGGCGACCGACCACGACGGCAAGCGGCACTACAAGTTCAAGTAGGCCGCCAGCGGCGCGCGCAAAGCGGCGCCGCGGGAAGAACCGGCCCGCCGGGCGATCTGTCCGGCGGGCCGCTTCATGTCTGCGCGGTGGGCGGGCGAGGATGCGGCCGGCGGACCGGGCAGGCGTTCAGGCCGGGTCGGGCGCGTCGTCCCGGCTGGGGTCTTCGCCGAGGGCGCGCTCGTAGTCCCGGCCACCGTAGAAGACGCCGAGGATGGCGACCCGCGCCGAGGCGTCGTCGACTTCGAAGGCGATCACCGTCCGGCGCCGGTAATTCGTGATCCGCAGGCCCGGCCGGATGTCGTCGCGCCTCGTGCCGCGATGGGGGAAGGCAGCCAGACTCTCGCAGTAGGTCACGATCGCCGACGTGTATTGCTCGGCCGCCGCCGGCGAACCCTGCGCGGCGATGTAGTCATGCAGCGAGACCAGGCTGTCCCCGGCCTCGGGCGCGAAGACGACCGCGTAGGCCTTCACCCCTTCGCAGTCGCGCGCTTGTGCGCCGCGGCCAGCCGCGCCCGGACCCTGTCGGCCGGCAGCGCGCGCGAGGGCGAGGCCTTCAGCTTGTCGTAGGCGGCGGCCACGTCCTTCCGCAGCCAGGCTTCGACGGCCTGGTCGCGCGCGAGCAGGGCGCGCAGGCCGTCGCGGATGACTTCGCTTTCCGTGGCGTACTCACCCGAGGCGACCTTGGCGCGGACGGTCTCGGCCATCTCGTTGGGCAGCGTGATGCTGAACTGTTGGGTCGAACGCATGCGGGGATCTCCCGGTCGGCGATAGGATTGAATCATACGCCGGCACCCGGGCGGGCCTGTTTGCGTGTCGGTGGACGGCGCGCGAGAGTGACGATGGCGGAACGAGGCCGCCCGAAAGAGCTCGCCGCGGGCGTCCTCGGCGACTCAGCGCAACTCGGCGCCGAGCGTCGCCCGGTTCTGCACGGCGAATACCGCCGCCTCGACGCGCGAGCTCAGTCCGAGCTTGGCCAGGATGTGGCGCACGTGCAGCTTGACGGTGTCGTGACTGATGCCCAGTGCCTTGGCGATCGCCTTGTTGCTCAAGCCGGCGGCGACGTGGCCGAGGATCTGCCGTTCGCGCCCGGTGAGCCGCTTGAGCAGGCTGGCGGCACTGCCCGGTTCCTCGCCGCTTTGCAGGATCGCGGCCAGCTTGCCGGCGATCGACGGCGCGACCACCAGTTCGCCCCGCGCAGCGCGGCGAATGGCGTCGATGACGTCGGCCGGCTCCATGTCCTTGAGCAGGTAGCCGCGCACGCCCAGGCGCAGCGCCGCGGCGAGATCCTCGGCTTCCTCGCTCATCGTCAGCACCAGCACGGGGGTGGTCTCGCCGCGCTCGCGCAGCGCCTTGAGCAGCGTGATGCCGTCGGTCGGGGTCATGCGCAGGTCGAGCACCAGCAGGTCGGGCTGGTGCTGGCGCAGCAGCTCGAAGGCCTCTTCGGCGCGGCCGGTGGTCGCCAGCACCTGCATGCCCGCGCCGCGCGAGAGCAGATCCGCAAGCCCCTGCCGGACCAGCGAGTGATCATCGACCAGCACCAGCTTGACCGGCGGCGCGTTCACCGGGCAACCCGCAGTGGCGCCTTTGCCTCGACCGTCAGCGTGACGCGTGTGCCGCCGGCGGGCAGGGCGCTGATCTGCAGCCAGCCGCCGGCGCGGCCGGCACGCTCGCGCATGATCTGCAGCCCGTGGTGACCGGCTTCGGTCAGGCGTCCGGCACAGCGCGGATCGAGGATCGCCTCGTCGGGTCCGCGGCCGTCGTCCTCGATGCAGACGCGCAGGGCGTCGTCGCTGTGCTCCACGGACACGTGTGCCGTGCGCGCGCCGGAGTGATGGGTGACGTTGGCCAGCGCCTCCTGCACGATGTAAAAGATCTGCAGTTGCTGGTCCGCGGGCAGGTCGAGTTCCTGCAGCGGGCAATCGAAGACCAGCTCGATGCCGCTGCGGCGACGGAAGGCCGCTGCCAGTTCGCGCAGCGAAGCAACCAGCCCGCGCGAATCCATGCCGGCACGGTACAGGCTGATCATCTCGCGCAGCCGCCCGTGCGCATTGCGCAGTTCGTCGCTCACATCGTCGGCATAGGCGTGGGCATGGGAGCAGTCGCCGTCGCGTATGGCGGTGTCCAGCAGCGTCATGCGCATGCGCATGAAGGTCAGCGACTGGGCCAGCGCGTCGTGGACGTCGGCTGCCATCGACTGCCGCTCGGCTGCCAGCCGGGCCTGCAGGTTCTCGCGTGTCAGGCGCTCGTTTTCCAGCGCCACCCCGAGCAACTGGCCGAAAGGCCGCAGCAGACGCGTGATCCCGGCCGGCGGGTCCTGTCCCTCGGAGAAGAACAGATTCAGCACGCCGATCGGCCGCTCGTGATGGTCGAGCGGCACGGCCACGGCACGACCGCTGAAGGGGCCGGTCGCGGCCGCTCCCTCGCGCATGGCGCAGCCGATGGTCGCCGTGGCCTGGCGCGTCAGCGAGCTCTGCAGCGCTGCGCCGCACATGCCGCAGGAGGCGGGTCGGACCGAATCGCGGGCGCACATTTCGCCGGGCAGGCCGATCGCCGCGAGCAGGCGCAGGCTGACACCGTCGTCGGTCGGCGCGCGGATCGCCCCGGCACGCGCTCCGGTCAGGCGCACGACCAGGCCGAGGAAGTCCACCAGCATCGACCCGGTTTCGTCGGCGTCGAAGCGTGCCGGCGCGACTTCACCCGGTGCGGCAACAGCGCGCGTAGCTAGAGGTTCGATCTTCACAGGGGGAGGCGTGCCGTCGAGGCGCGGGCAGACGCGCCAATACTATTCGAAATGCGTACCCGGCGGCGTACGCAACCCCGGACCGCGCCACGGCCATCGCGATGCGGCTTCAGTACCCCCTGGGGTTTCAGGGTCAGGCCACGGCCTGGTAGTACAGGTTCTGCGGGTGGTTGGCCTGGGCGAAGAAGAACCAGCGCTCGGCCAGCAGGCCGACGTACTGGATGACGAAGGCCAGCGCCGGCAGCAGGGGGGCGGACAGCCACAGGCCGGCGGCGAGCAGGGCGGCCGGCAGCGCAAAGGCAAGCACGACGAAGACCCACTTGATCGAGCGGAAGAACGCGCGCGAGCGGCCGTGGAAGAACTCGCGCGTGTTGAACGATCCGCCCATCATCCCCTGCGAGATCTGCACGATGCGCGGATGGCGGATGCCGATGGCGGTGGCCAGCGTCGACCTGGGCCGCAGCCGGGCGTTGCGAACGAGCGCAGCGCCGCGGCCGACGAAGGCGGCCGCCGTCGCCAGCAGCGCGCCGGTGCCGAAGAAGGGCATCAGGGCGAGGGCTGCATAGGCCGCCAGCGCCGTGGCCACCGTGAACCCCGAGGCCACGCCGAGCAGCAGGTAGTTGATCACCGTCAGCGGGGAAGCCCATTCCTGCAGGAACTTCAGGCACGCATAGATCATTCCCGTGCACACATAAAGGGCGAGTGCGAGCAGCGCCGTGACGGCACCCAGTGCCAGCGTCGGCACCGCGTGCGAGGCGCTCCAGCCGCTCGCCTGGGCCAGCGCATACAGGGCAAGCGCGGCCATGAACAGCGGCAGCACGATCACTTCGCGCGACAGCCACGAGGTGCGCCAGCGGGTGGCCGCCCGCCAGCCGCGTTCCGGCCGGCCGAGATGGAAGAACGAGGAGAACAGCCCCAGTCCCATCAGCACCAGCGCGACAACCGAGGCCAGCGCGAGGAACGGGCGCGAGACCGGCGCAAGCCAGCCGACGTGGCCAGCGAGTTCAGCCAGGAAGAGGGCCAGGAAGAGCCCCTGGCCGGCGCCGATCAGCGTGGTGAGGAAAAGGACGGAAAGGGCGGGTTGCATCGTGTTGCGGTCAGTGTTCGGTTGGGCGCGGCTACCAGGAGGTCACGTCGTCGAGCGCCGGATCCTTCAGCGGCGGCTTCGGCAGCTTGCCGTCGACCTTCAGCGGGTTGTCGGCGCGCATCAGCTCGTCGGTATGGATGGCAATCGCCGTGCGTCGCCGCGGCAGGTAGTGGTTGGCCGGGTGCGTTCCCCACTCGGGCATCAGCGGATAGCCGCCGCGCTCGCGGATCGCCTGCGAGACCTCCGAGTCCGGGTCGTGCACGTCGCCGAACAGGCGGGCGCTGGTCGGGCAGGCCATCACGCAGGCGGGCTTGCGTTCGGCCTGTGGCAACGAGGTGTCGTAGATGCGGTCGACGCACAGGGTGCACTTTTTCATCACCTTCTGCTTCTCGTCGATCTCGCGCACGCCGTACGGGCAGGCCCACGAGCAGTACTTGCAGCCGATGCACTTGTCGTAGTCCACGAGCACGATGCCGTCCTCGGGACGCTTGTAGCTGGCGCCGGTCGGACAAACCGGGACGCAGGGCGGATCCTCGCAGTGCAGGCAGGACTTCGGGAAGTGCACCGTCTGCGTGTCGGGATACCGGCCGACCTCGAAGGTCTGCACGCGGTTGAAGAAGGTGCCGGTCGGATCGGCGTCGTACGGGCGCTGGTCGGACATCGTGCCGGCGACGCCGGAGGTGTTCCACTCCTTGCAGCTGGTCACGCAGGCGTGACAGCCGACGCAGACGTTCAGGTCGATGACGAGGGCGAGTTGCGTCACAGCCTGCTCCTGGCGCCGATGAGGTGTGTCGTTCCCGCGCAAGCGGGAACCCAGCGTCGTTGACCCGAAAGACGCTGGATCCCCGCGTTCGCGGGGATGGCACGCGCCTGCCACGAAACGCTAACCATTCTTGCTACCCCGACTTGTGTACGTCAGCCAGAGCGACTTGAGCTTCGACATGCCGGGATAGCCGGCCATCGGCGCGAACTGCGGCGATGTCACCGCCGGCTCTTCGGCCGCCGCCTTGCGTATGCGCACGCGCACGTCGTACCAGCCGGCCTGGCCGGTGACCGGGTCCGAGTTCGACACGCGGCCGCCGCCCGCAGCCGGCAGTTCCTCGCTGATCAGGTGGTTGAGCAGGAATCCTTTCTGCGATTCGTTGGCCTGCGGTGTCAGCGCCCAGGCGCCGGCGGCCTTGCCGATCGCGTTCCAGGTCCAGACCGTGCCGGCCTCGACCGCTTCCGAGTGGCGGCACATGCAGCGCACGCTTCCCCACTGCGATTCGACCCACATCCAGTCGCCGTCACCGATGCCGGCGGCGCGCGCGGTGGCCGGATTGACGAACAGGTAGTTGTGGGCGTGGATCTGGCGCAGCCAGGCGTTCTGCGAGTCCCACGAGTGGTACATCGCCATCGGCCGCTGCGTGATCGCCGCCAGCGGAAACTGCTGCGTGTCGGTGGCCTGCACTTCGAGCGGCGCGTAGTAGAAGGGCAGCGGGTCGAAGTAGGTGGCGATCCGTTCGCGCAGGTGCGCCGGCGGTTTGCGCGAGATGCCCTTGCCCTGCGCGGCGATGCGGAACTTCTGCAGCACTTCCGAGTACAGGTGGATCAGGATCGGCTCGTCGTAGCGCGTGATGCGGTTGCGCCGCGACCACTCCAGGTAGCCCTTGTTCCAGTTGCGCATGTACTGGTACGAAGGCGGCAACTGGTGGTGGAACACGCAGTTGTTCTTCTCGTAGAGCTCCCACTGCTGCGGGTTGGGCTCGCCGCGCATGAACTTCTCGCCGCCGCGGCCGCGCCAGCCGGACAGGAAGCCGATGCCGGAACCCGGATCCGTCTCGTAGTTGATGATGAAGTCCGGGTAGTTGCGGAACTTGCGCGCGCCGTCGGGGCGCGTGAAGGCCGGCAGCTTCAGCCGCGAGGCCAGTTCGATCAGCACCTCCTGGAACGGCTTGCATTCGCCGGTCGGCGGCAGGACGGGAATGCGGACTGCATCGACCGGCCCGTCGAACTCGGAGATCGGCCGGTCGAGCATCGACATCACGTCGTGCCGTTCCAGGTAGGTCGTGTCAGGCAGCACCAGGTCGGCAAAGGCCGTGGTTTCGGACTGGAAGGCGTCGCAGACGACCAGGAAGGGGATCTTGTATTCGCCGCTGTCGTCGCGGTCGTTGAGCATCTTGCGGACCTCGACGGTATTCATCGTCGAGTTCCAGGCCATGTTGGCCATGAAGAGCAGCAGCGTGTCGATGCGGTACGGATCGCCACGCCAGGCGTTGGTGATCACGTTGTGCATCAGCCCGTGCACGGCGAGCGGGTACTCCCAGGAAAACGCCTTGTCGATGCGCACCGGGCTGCCGTCGTCGTTGACGAACAGGTCGTCCGGATCGGACGGCCAGCCCAGCGCCATGCCGTCGAGCGGATGGTTGGGCTTGATCGCCAGCGGCGTGTTCGGCGTACGGGCGCAGGGCGGGATCGGCCGCGGAAAGGGTGCCTTGTGGCGGAAGCCGCCGGGCCGGTCGATCGTGCCCAGCAGCGTCATCAGGATGGCCAGCGCGCGGATCGTCTGGAAGCCGTTCGAGTGCGCGGCCAGCCCGCGCATCGCGTGGAAGGCGACCGGGTTGCCGGTGACCGTCTGGTGCTCGACGCCCCACGAATCGGTCCAGGCGATCGGCAGTTCGATCTTCTCGTCGCGAGCGGTGATGCCCAGCTCATGCGCCAGGCGGGTGATGGTTGCCGCCGGGATGCCGGTGATGTTGGCCGCCCACTCCGGCGTGCAGTCCTTCACACGCTCCTGCAGCAGCTGGAACGCTGGCTTGACGGCAGTGCCGTCATGCAGCCGGAAGCTGCCGAACAGGAACGGATCGGCGCCTTCGGTGTGGGTAACCACCGGCGCGTTGCTGATGCGGTCCCACCACAGCTTGTTCTGCGGGTCGTAGCAGGCTTCTTCCTCGGGCACCTCGGTGCGCACGAACATGCCGAACTCGTCGTTTGCCTCCTCGACGTTCACCAGTTGGCCGGCATTCGTGTAGCGGACCAGGAAGTCCCGATCAAAAAGGCCGAGCGCGATCAATTCGTGAATCAACGCCAGCAGCAGCGCGCCGTCGGTGCCGGGCTTGATCGGCACCCACTCGTCGGCGATCGCTGAGTAGCCGGTGCGCACCGGGTTGATCGACACGAAGCGGCCGCCGCGACGCTTGAACTTCGAAATGGCGATCTTCAGCGGGTTGGAGTGGTGATCCTCGGCGGTGCCGATCATGAAGAACAGCCTGGCGCGATCCAGATCGGGGCCGCCAAACTCCCAGAACGAGCCGCCGATGGTGTAGATCATGCCGGCGGCCATGTTCACCGAGCAGAAGCCACCGTGTGCCGCGTAATTGGGCGTGCCGAACTGGCGCGCGAACAGGCCCGTGAGCGCCTGCATCTGATCGCGACCGGTGAACAGGGCGAAGCGCTTCGGGTCGGTGGCGCGGATCTTCGCCAGCCGCTCGGTCAGCAGCTCGAAGGCGCGCTCCCAGCTGATCTCCTCGAAGTCGCCGGCACCACGATCGGCTCCGCTCTTCCTCAGCAGCGGGCGGGTCAGCCGCGCCGGTGAGTACTGCTTCATGATCCCCGACGATCCCTTGGCGCAGATCACGCCCTGGTTCAGCGGATGCTCGGGGTTGCCGTCGATGTAGCGGATGCGGCCGTCCTCCAGGTGCACGCGGATGCCGCAGCGGCAGGCGCACATGTAGCACGTGGTCTTGCGCACCTCGGTCGCGCGTGCTCCGCTGGGAGTCTGTTCTGGCATCGACGAAGTCTCGGGCGCTTTGAAGGAAGAGGAGGAGTCGAGGGCCGTCCGAGAGTCCACTGCTCGATCCGGCGCTTCGTGGGAGGCTAACAGGCCCCCGGCGGATTAGGCGGGTAGCGCCGCGCGGTGTCTACCCCCGAGGCAGGGTGCCCCTGTGTTACCCAATCTGGTAGGACACGGGGTCGCGGCTGCTGGGATACTGTTCGCCTCTCCAGATGCGGGCACGCCCCAAGGGCGCGGGCCCGACGCCGCGCCGGCAGGGTAAAGACGTGAAGATCGGTGTCGTCTCCGACAGCCACGACCATGGCGTGCTCCTCGCGGCCGCGGTCAGGCGCGCCCGCGACTGGGGCGCGCAGGCGATCCTGCACTGCGGAGACATCATCGGGCCGAACTCGCTGTGGCCGGCACTCGCGGTCGGCCTTCCGCTGCATGTGGTTCATGGCAACAACCTCGGCGACCTGCTGTCGATGCAGCGGATGGCGCACGAATCGAAGGGCGCGCTGGTCTACTACGGAGGCGATGCATCCTTCGAACTGGGCGGGCGCCGGTTGTTCATGACGCACTTTCCGCACCTCGCGCGCGGGATGGCCTGCACCGGAGACTTCGATGCGGTGTTCTGCGGCCACAGCCACGTTGCGCAGATCGAGAGCGTCGCCGGCGCACTGCGCAGCACGCCTCTGGTCAACCCGGGCACCGTGGCGGGACTCGGTGCCGAGGCAACGATGGTGCTCGGCGACCTCGAGGCGCTGTCGTTCGAAGTCATTTCGCTGGGCGCTACGGGCGCAGGGCCGTGATCCGTCTTCTGGCCAGTTTGGCCCTGGTGCTGTTCGCGGCGCCGGCCGCCCTGGTGGCGGCAGGGCCACTCGAGAAGTCCAGCGTCTCGACCGGGCAGTACGACGTTCCTCTGGAGGTCGCGCGACCTTCCGGTCCTGGGCCGTTTCCACCCGTGCTCTACATCCATGCCAAGCGCGGATTCGAGGACGAGGACCGCGCACATATGCGAGAGCTCGCGGCGCAGGGTTTCCTGGTGCTGGCGCCCGACTGGCAGAAGGCGAACATGATCGAGCGCTGGCCCGATCGCCATCATCCCGAGAGCGAAGTCGATGTCGAGGCCGGGCTCAACGCCCTGCTGGCGCGCAAGGATGTCTGCAAGGGCCCGGTCGGCGTCGTCGCGCTGTCGCGAGGGCCGTACTTCGCGATCCGGCTGGCGGCGAAGCGGCCGCAGGACATCGCGGCGATCGTCTCCTACTACGGACACTTCCAGAACCCGAACGCGCCCGAGCCGCAGCAGCTGTTCTCGGTCGCCCCGGAGGTCAGCCAGATCAGGGCGCCGGTGCTGATGCTGATCGGGGATGCCGACTTCGAGGTGCGTCGCATGGTCAACGGGCGCGCGTTCTATTCGCTGTGGGCACGCGGCATCCCGGTCGAACTGCAGATGTACCCGATGGCGCGCCGCGCGTTCGACTTTCGTCCCGATGCATCACCCGAGGAGAAAGAGGCGGCGCGGCACGCGCGGCAGCGTGCACGCACATGGCTCGCCACCTATCTGAAGGTTGGGCCGGACGGGCGTTGCAAGGGTTAACCCGGTCGGCGTCCGACCCCGCGTCGGGCAGGGCTATCGCGCCTCGACGGCTGCGACCCGACGGCTGGCGCGGTAGCCTTGTCCGCACTGGTTCCTGTTCCTGGAGGCGACATGTTCGGCCCGATCACGATTCCCTTCGGCGCGAAGCTGCTGTTCAACACCGTCAAACTGAAGCCGGGCGTCAGCTACGACGACATTGAACTGACGTTGGCCGAGATGTGCAGCGTCGTCAAGGAGACGTACGGCGACGACAAGGGCGGATTCATCGCCGGGCAGGTGTTTCGCTTCTCGGGATTCGTATCCGACGAGGGGTCGCTCGGCTCCGAGCGCGGCAACGACCACGACGTGGTGATCATCACCTACTGGCGCTCGTTCGAACAGCATGAGCGTTCGCATGCCGACGCGGTGTTCCGTGAGAAATTCGGCGCGCTCGCCCAGATGTGCAGCGAGACGAAAGAACTCGGCTACGACATGCTGTGGCAGGGCGCGCCCGAAGGCGCGCCGGTCGACATGAAGGGCGTCGCGCAGCCCGCCTGAGCGCGACGGGCCGCCCCGAGCGCGAAGCCTTCGAGCGCCAGCGAGGAGGTAGTCCAGTCAGCGCGCCGGGCCGTCCCAAGCGCGAAGCCTTCGAGCGCGAGCGAGGAGGTAGTCCAATCAACGCGACGGGCCGTCCCAAGCGCGAAGCCTTCGAGCGCGAGCGAGAAGGTAGCCCAGTGAGCTACTTCTGCCCGACCGCCTGGCGGGCGATAGAGTCGAGCAGCTTCTCGACGTCCTGCAGCGCCGCCTTCGATGCTGCCGAGCCGTCGGGCCGCCACGGACGCCGGTACGAGACATGGACCTTGCCCGGCTCCTTGGCGGTGGCGAAGACGACGATCGCGTACGGGCACATCGCCGCATTGAGGGGGTCGGCGTCCATCGTCTTGCGCGACAGGCTGGCGCTGCAGAAGACGAACGCCTGCGCGTCGACGTAGAGCGGTTGGGCCGAGCCGACGTCCTTGCCGGTGCGTTCGAGCATTCGGTTCAGGTACGACTGGTAGTCGATCACGAGGCCCTTGCTTTCGATCGCCAGTTTCAGGTCATCGCGCACGTCCTCGAACTTGCCCTGCTTCGAGTAGGTGACCAGAGCACCCGGATCGGCGGCAAAGGCCGCCGAAGCGACCATCAGAAACGCCATCAGCGCAGCGCGCAGCATCATGGTCTCCCATCTCGTTCGGTCTGACCTTCCAATGATGCCAGAGCGCCGCGCCGGGCGCCCATGCTGCATACAGGGGAGGGTACTTGCCGATCCGACCGGAGTTCGCGATGACGGCTCAAGTACTGGTACTCGGCGACGTCACATCCCGCTGGTGGGCTCGCGCATGAGCGCGCCCGGCCGCTCCGACGCGCTCATCCCGCAGCGCGCAGCGCGGAGGGTAGTCCAGTGAGCACCGCAGGCAAGCGCAGGGAGGTCCTCCCCCAGGCGCACTGACTGCGAAGCACCGCCTCAGCCGGTGCTCCAGGCGCGCGGGCGCCGCATGCCGGCGATCTTGCAGGCCTGCCTGACGTAGCCGTAGGGAAAGAGCTCGAAGAGCCGCTGGCGCGCGGCGTCGCCCAGTCCGGCGACGTCCGCGAGAAAGCGGATCACGAAGCGCGCATCCGGGATCAGCTGGTGCTCGTCCAGGAATGCGCGCATGAAGCGCAGGACCTGCCAGTGCAGGTCGGTCAGATGCAGGCCCTCGCGCTCGGCCAGGGCCGCGGCGACGGTTTCGCTCCAGTCGTCCGGATCGACCAGGTAGCCCTCATCGTCGGTGCGAACGCCGAGCACCGCCGGCGCGGGCCGAATGTCCGTCACGGCTGCGCTGCGAGCCGACCAATCGATGCTGCGTTGTGACGCCTACGGCTGCTTCGGGGTCTTGTATTCGGCTTCCTTCTGGAACGGCTCCCAGACGGTTTCATAACCAACAAACCCCTTTTCGTTCGGCGCCATCTGGCGCGTTGTCAGGAAACGCGAATGTCCGTCAGGAACCCTGGTGATGGGCTTTTGCTCGCTCATAAGTCATCTCTCCTTGCCGTGAAGTCAGGACTGCAAGTGCAGTCAACAATGCCCGAAGTTCGTCCGATGCCATTGACCACCGCCGCTCAAACAGGTCGCAAGAGCGACGGGTCGATATTGGCGCCCGCATTGATCGCCCCGCCCGCTCTTGTCTCTTCATCAGTTGCGTCGCGCACGGTCAGTATCTCGAGCGTAAAGACGACCTCCCTGCCGCAAAGCGGATTGTTGCCATCGACCGTCAGTGTCTCGTCGTCCATATGCGTCACGAGAAAGCTGCGCGTCTGGCCCCTGTCGTTCTCCATGAGGATGGAGGTACCGACTTGCCGATACTCCTCGGGGACGTTCTCGAGGGAATCGGAAAAGACCAGCGACTCGTCTCTGGGGCCGAAGATCTGATTGCCATCGATCGCCACTTCGATGACGTCGCCGGCGGACCTGCCCTCGAGCTGCCTGTGGACCGAAGGGGCCAGAATTTCACTGTGTCCGTGGACATAGCCCAACGGGAACTCGACCCGGGTCAGGACATGCCCCGACTTCCTGTCGGTCACCTTGTAGGTCAGTTCGACAAACTTGCCGTTGCGGATGACTTCGCTCACGTCAGATCCGGACGAAATGCTCAGAAGATGGATGCACCGAAAATCCTGACCTTGCCATCCTCGTAGCCGAGGACAAGTCTGCCCAGCCATTCGCCCGGCTTCCTGGTGCTGCGCTGCCGGTAAAGAACCGTCACATGCTCGCCGCGGCGGATGATGCCGAGCGAGTCGAATTGGTCAGAGAGATTCCTCGCCAGTTCGCTGTGCGCGAACTGGTGACCGGCCGCGACCTGATCCATGGCGCGCGCCAGGGAACTGGAAAAGTTCCTCGCGAACTCTCCGTACTTGCCTTCGTTCGAATACTTGACGAGGTCGCGCCACAGGGGCTTGGCCAGGGCCAGGATCTCCTCGTCGGTTTTCTCAACGATGTTCACGCGCGGGCCCGGGGATCTTGCTACTTCTCATCCGCAACCAGGTGATAACAAGGCGCCTTCTCCATGGTGTATTCGCCGGTCTTCGGATCGCGACGCGAAACCGTCAGCACGTGCCAGTTCTTGTCGTCCACCT